>JAABUP010006657.1_pt1 | contig 16223 bp, 16 predicted proteins | sample 5559201 | NCBI WGS metagenome assembly JAABUP01 (sample SAMN10711887, study PRJNA513373) | rock metagenome | isolation source: Antarctica rocks | place: Antarctica
TTCCCTGGAAGCCCTCATCAGGCCCAGACAAGATCTGGTGCCTCAGCAGCGCACATTCCCACTTCCATTCTCAGTTGGTGGCGAGCCAGCTAGTCAGTCCAACGACAGAGGTAAAGCAAATCTGCTGAACATGTTGCCCGTTTCTCCAGTGGATGTGCCTTCAATAAGCCGTGACCGGTCCAGTGCTGCTGTACTCCTGTGAATTGTAATTCCTACGTGTTCAGCGCTGTTGTACGAGAGTTGCTTGTACACGCAAAGTCTGCCTGCAAGGATGGCGTGGACGGTACCTGAGGAGTCGATTTATCAGCTTACCAAGCTTTATACACATTGAGAGGTTTTCTGTCTCAGATCAGTCATTGCTTTCCTTGGCGCCTCAACCCTGATGTTTCAGCTGTGCTACTCAGGTGCCAAGCCCAGCACTGCCACTTCTTCAGATGACAATGATAGTGAACACTTGGAGGGCAGATCCAGAAAGGATAGGCATAAACGTAAGCGAACGCGTAGGCGAAGCAGAAGTTCAAGCAGTGACAGCAGTGCTTCATCCACCACCAGAAGCAAAAATCGCAAGCGTAAGCGACGAAGCAGACATTCTTCTCACAGCAGAAAATCAAGTGAACGAAAGCACAGCTCAAGGCACAAGCGACGGCAACGATCAAGGTCGTCCAGCCGTGGCAGGAGTTCTTCACAGTCCCCTGCAAAAAGAAGCCGACAAAGGGGCAATGACAATGCAGAGGACATGGTGGACGGCAGTGCTGATGCATTACGGGCCAAAGTCAGAGCAATGCTGGGGCACTTGTAGACTGTTGAAGCAACTCCCACATATGTGCAAGACCAAGTCTGAATGAACGTATGTTTACAAATGAGTAGCAAACTCTGATCCCAAGAACGTCAGCATTGGCCAGATAAAGGCCTGCATCATTGTGTCGCCATGAATCGCTATGGTGGCAGTGTCCGAGGGCACGTGTCAAGCAAGTGCTCGACTGCCATTGTGAAGTGGCTGATTTAGAGCTCACGCAGGAGCTAAGGACTTTGACACGTAGCGTCCGCTTGAATTTCAATTTGACATCTGGCAACAAGAATGCTCCTGGCCGAGGTTTTGCGCCAATACTCTCGAGCGAGGCTTGTGCCGTCAGCCGCCTAAGGACGGCAACGTCAGGTACATCGAGGCATATCGTTACACAGACTGTGTGATATCTTCTTGCGCTGCGAAGACTGAACAGTTTCTGAACTGACAGACCGCCTAATTAGGCTTATAAGTCTGTTGCGCTCAAACCAGGATGCTGCTCAGCACGTTCAGCTCATTGACAGCAGTGTTGTTGCTTAGCGCACAGCTGCTGCAGGCGACCGCCAGTATAGCAGCCGTAGACGTCGACATGCGCGATATCACATCGAAGGACTTCAAGGCCCTTGCTCTAGCAGCTTCCTCGCCGCATGGCGGTAAGCGTGCCCTGCTACAAAGCACAGCTTTTAGCCAGGACTTCTTCAACATTCTGGAACCCATACTGGTTGGAAACACAGGTGAGCTATGTGCACCGTAGCTACCAGCGCCTCTGTCACCATGCGTTCCGCTTAAGCTTGATGCTGTGCACAATTCATATCTGGCCGCCACAGTGGTAGTGTGAATGCGCATGTTCGCGTGCAGATGGCGCATCGCAAGCCATCGCGACAGCAAGCGCAGCAGGCGACACCACAGCCATTGCCAACGCCTTCTCGTTATCGTTTGCCTTCGGCTATGCCGTTCCCGCAGCCTATGCTGCGGCCGCTGCAATACAACTCGGCAGCCCCAACACCTGCAACAATTATGCTGCAGCAGCATACATATCTGCTCTGACCAACGCCATTGCCATATCCAATACTGAAGCAGCAGCTCAGGCCATCTATGCAGCATTTACTTTGGGATGGTAAGAGTCTTACCGTATCTTGGCCTTGATAAATTGTCTATGTATGCTTGCACCCTTAGCATTCTGCAATCGTCTGTTATGCCTAATCTCGGATGACCAAAGTGCAACAAACAGCAGGGATCATCTAACCTGTCACTGCAAATCGTGCTGCCAGCTCTGAGTCAGTTGACAGAAGAACAGTGCTTGTTGACTTGCTGCTGTTTGCTGCAGCTCGATCTCCAACACTGCAGCACTGGCTGTGGCTAATGCAATAGCAGACAATGGCTGTGGCCAAGTGCAAGGCATCCTCACAAGTAAGTACAAAATGCTTCCCCAAAATGCTGCTCCTTCCATATTTCTATGGTACTGGCCAAAAAGAAAAGGGCACTGCAGTGATTGTTATGCTGGCATGCATATTATTGCTGATCAATACATATGCAGCTAGATACGGAGACCTTTACAAGCTCACATGTCTCTGCAAGCGTTGCTGGTGTTGTGCAATGCCTTCCCGTGCTGATGCAACTTTTGTGAAAGTTTACAGTGCCTGCATCACACAGTGTTCCTGCTGCATGTGGCTGTGTCAAACACAGCATCCACACAGTGCCAGTGCCAGTGACAGTGCCACAGGTAAACAGTGTCCCTGCTTCATAGCGCATTGAAGTACTGGATCGACATGCTGCAGGAGCCCAGAGTATTGCATATTATGCCGCGGAGAGCAGTGCCTTTGCCTTTGCAGCAGCTCAGGCTGACAGCATCAGCACTTGTCTTCTAGCAGCTTCCACCTCAGCTGACTCAACTGTACAGGTCAGCCGCTGCACTATTTTGGCATGATGCCATTGCGTGTATTGCCAAAAGGGCAATCATAAACCACAGCATGGTTCACATTGCAAGTTTTTGCTGAGCTGTTTGTATTCAGCGCTGCAATGATCAAACCACAGAACAGGTGACGACCCAAATGCTGCGTGATTGTCTGTGCCAGTAACCCCTCTGTGACGTCTATCAAGTGTGCACATGTCGGTTTGGTCAAACCATGATGCTCGGGGAAAAGTCACATAACCAAGCACTGCAGCAGGACACCACCCATCACAACTGTCGTTCAGAACCAACAGCACTTGCCACCTCTGCGCTACACATAAGCAGGCTGGTCAAGACTACCATGGTCAGCTTGCAATTGTGCTTCACAGGCGCTTGCCACAGCTCTGGCCTCAGGCAATGCACAAGCAGCTGGCCAGGCGTATGCAGCAGCCTTGCAGAAGGGAGGCAGTGCTGCAGCTGCCGCTACCACAGTCCTTTCAACCGCCATTGCTTCTGCCAATTGTAATGGTGTCATTAGCACTGCAATTGCAAGTAAGCCCTGTTGTCATCAGTTCTGATGCACCATCATCCATGCTGTAAAGCAAACTGTGTAAATGTGTACATCTTGAAATATGCACCATCATCCATGCACCATTGCTCTTGCATGCTGCAATCATAAATCCTTGTGTGTGACAGCAGGGTCTATCAAGGCTCGCACACCCCCTAAGCTGAGATTTTCAGCATTGTCACAACACACAATTGCTTGCCTTGATGCTGCATGGTTGTTGATTCTCCAAACAGGTCAAACTGTCTGCGTTCTCAGCCAAGTCTTGTTGTGCTTGCCCTTGATGCATCTGGTTGCTGTGCAGCTGCCAAGGCAAGTGTGTCTGGACCCTTTGCAACAGCTAGCGCAAATGCCAAGGCCGTGGCCACTTGCGCTGCCAGCCCTGTCATTGCTCCAGGTTGGTCCTGTTTAAATCCGATGTACACCAATCCGATGTGCATCACTGTAGCTCCTGCTGGGCAATGACACATTGTGATCCTGTGCAAGGGTCTTGTGATCACATAAGCCTTGTGTGCATGACTTGCACTGCATGCATACCACATAGCTTCATGCAGTGCTTGCTTGTCTGTGATCATTCTTCTGGTTAATGCATTTGCTCTCTGCTGTGCCTAGAAAACATTATGTTGTGCTGTGCTGTGCTGTGCTGTGCTGTGCTGTGCTGTGCTGTGCTGTGCTGTGCTGTGCTGTGCTGTGCTGTGCTGTGCCGTGCTGTGCTGTGCTGTGCTGTGCTGTGCCATGCTGTGACACCCAAGTTGGCGGCTGCAGGTGCTCCTGCTGCACCATCCCCACCCGGCACTGCAGCCACACAGGTCATCCCCATTGTGTCTGCACCTGCCTCAACCTCCAGCGCCTCTGCTAGTGCACGTAAGCTGACTTGCTGACCACTCAATGACCTTTGTGTTATTTGGCCATGAATGCTGCGCAGCTGTGACCTTGGGAGAAATGTGCTGCAGCTGTTCTTGGCTGTTGCTTTTGATATGCTGCATTGATGCTATGCTTTGGACAAAAGCACAGCTGTTGTACTCATGTAGCTGCGCTGTAATGCAGTCCTGATTTGACCTGAGCAAGTCTTGATGCATGCAAGCTGTGCTTGTTAAGTCTGCTGTGACTAAGTATCAGTGCTACAAGGTACAGGTTGCACATCAGAAAAGCATCATGTGTTGAAATGATGCACTGAAACTGCAAGCAACACAATGTCATAATCTCTGTTTACTTTCACAGTTTCAATGCGTGGTCACATCAGGCTGAGCAATGGTTATGTATTACGCACTATGGGCACAAGTGCAAAGTCTGCTGCTGTCATTTCATTGCTGACGTTGTTGTGTTTGGGACTGTAGAGGCAACTGCACTGTTCCAGAATGCATCCCCTGCGCCCCCCCTGGCCCCAGGAGGAGCCCCACCCCCCAAGGTATGTGCTTGTCTTCCTTCACAGCATACAATTTCTCTCTGTGTCACACCCAAGTGTCCCAGACTGTGAGTTGGACAATGGCACCTGTATGTCCCAACCCATGTATTGGACAACCTTTGCAATGCATTGCTCCATCAGTACGCCTCTGTTTGGCATTCTGCAAGTGCATCTGATGACTTGCTGGCTTACTTTCCAGTAACACAGGTTGTTTGTGTGTATTATTGCAATGATCAAGTACAGCTGGAGGGCAAGCATGAATGATGTCTGCAGAGTGATGTTCCAGTGCCATCAACTCCGCCTGGTACAACTCCTGGCAGATCTCCTGTAGTGCCTCTCGCCCCTGCCACTGGCAGCCCCACCGCCCTGGCCCCTGCCCCATCCTCTTCATCATCCAGCCCTGGGGCATCTGGCAGCAGCCTTGCCGAGGCCCCAGCAACACTCACTCCAACCACCTCAGCGTCTAGTCCCACACCCGGTGCTGGCAGTGGCAGCGGCTCAGCTGGTGCAGTAGCTCCTAGCACTGGCGGTGGCAGCAGTGGCAGTGTCTCCGCAAACGGCCTCAGCCCTAGCTCTAGCAGTGGCAATGGCTTTGCCGGTGGACCAAGCCCCAGCTCTGTCAGTGGCGGTGGAGGTGCTACGAGCATACCGGGCAGCAATGAGCCCTCAGCACCTGCACCAGCACCTGGTGACTCATCAAGTGTGATGTCAGACAGTGGAGCTGAGCCCACCCCTCCTCCTCCTACCCCTACCCCTACATCTACCTCTGCATCTGCTCCTAGTTTGTATTCTAGCCTCACTTCCCCTCCTGAACCCAGCTCCAGCTATAGCCCAAGCTACAGCAGTCCAAACTATAGTCCCAACTACACTCCAAGTCCCAGTTATGATTCAAGTTCTGAACAGAGTCCTGCTTACAGTCCAAGCTACGGCGCTAGCCCCATGTACAGCCCTCACTACACTCCTAGCCCTAGCTACAGTCAAAATTACAGTCCAAGCCCTGAGTCAAGCCCCACTCCTAGCCCTACTTAAAGCCCGACATATACTCCCACTCCTACTTAGCAGTCCAAGCCCAGAGCAAGCACCATATGGGGGTTAGTCAGCATCTGACAAAGCGATTTGTACATAGCAAGGCCCATCCGTTACTGTATATGCTTCAAAGCCTCAACACTAAGCCCATCTGTCAGCCTAGTCAGCCAGTAAACTGTGTAACTATCAAAGCCTAGTGGTTGAGTTCTCTCCAGCGTTTGTTTCTGATATCATAGTCTCGCAGTGTAGCGAGGCTTGAAATGCATTCAGCATTGGAAGGTTTCCCATGTTCAAGTTTGAAGCTGCTCAGGTGGTGCACACCGACCTTTAAACCTCAAACAGACTGGTACCATCAGTCAGCATCATTGTCATTCAATTGAACATTCAATTCAGCGTGTCAATATTGCGCTGAACCCTATAAATATCAAGTCCAATGTACTTCATTCAAACTTCACTGCTGGTGTTGTCTGTAGTTGCATGATATGAATATCGAGGGTTGCTTAAACTCAAGCTGTAGCTCAATTGCTGCCGTAAACTTCTTGAAGGCTGTGCAGGGTCTCCCAAAGGGGCAGATTCAAGATACTGTAGAGTCAGCAGCTCAACACTCATAGACCTTGCACCTAGTTTTGTGTGTGCTGCATCTCCTGCCAGAGTCTTGCCAACCACTAAACTAGCTGCGTTTCTCATGGGGTGCGTATCTCTTCTGGATGCTTGCCACAAAAGCTCCGTCAAAGTCTTCAGCATTGCTAAAAACGAAGCAACAATTGCTGCCACAGAGAGGTTGCTAGACAAGAAAATACCGTGACTGGGGTTGTTGCCTAAGGAAAACAAAATAGAGTTCAGAATGACTGTGGGCAGACTCTGTAAACAAGCAGCTATCAGGTTGTGCATGCCCTCATAGTTTTCGAGATCTACCCAACTCAGGCCAACATACTTGACACTGTCCAAGTAGCAGTGCAATCTAGAAGCAACAACAAATCCGGGATGCAACCATCGAAACCCAGGGAGACCTACAACATGCTTTGTGAACAGGAACACCTGTCTTATACAGGTACATGTATTTAGCAGCAACACTATAGGGATCATCAATGGGCTGCACAGCAGGGACAATGTCACTACTAGAAATGACAAGCGTAATCACTTCCACAAATTTCTTTTCTCAAAACATTCTCAAAATATTCCTTTAGTATATTGTTTGAGAAGACTATTGGAAGTGTTTGAGAAGTTTTTGAGAAGGGATATAGGAAATAACTTCCGATAAGCTTCTCAAAATAGTGAATGTAATCGACCTTCTTTTTTTGAGAAGGTGATTCCGACTGTGACAAAGGAATGTTTTGGGAATGATTTGGGATTCCTCCTACGCCCAAATCGTTCCCATACTGCTTTGGGAAGGATTTCGGAAGACATTATTGGAATTAATCATGCTCTCTCAAAGTCTTCTTCGGAAGAGTATGAGAAGGATTTGGGATTCCCCCTACTTCTGGCTTCTGGCAGTGTAAGCCAGTTTCAGACAAGTCGTACTGCACGTCAAATAGCCTTTAAATACCATGGAAGGCAACAATGATGCCAGTTATTGCAAAACGGACCAGGAAAATGGCCAAAAGTGCACTAGCAGGCCACTTGCCCCTCACTTGAGCCAACACAATTATGCTTGTAATCAAGTCATAGTAATAAAATGCAAGACCACCTAGCCCATAGCACACCTCATACAAAGCCTCAACAGCTTCGCAAACATGCAACAAATGCCGCCACAGTACAGGGTGGACTGAGCCATGCAATTGATGCCATTGTAGGCACACATAGATGCCCAAGACAAACAAGCAGCTCCCACAAAACACCAACCAAACACTGAGCAAAACATGGCTTGAGTTGTCATTTGCGCAGATGTCTTCACAGAGGTCAACTGATTGTTGGTGTTTTGCGCAAGGTATCCAAGTGTCCACTGACTGACAGCCGTGTCTTCTTGCAGCCAGGCAGAAATAATAATAATTAGTAATAATTAAAACGCTTTCCAGCTCATGATGAGCTAGGTACGTGCAGGACAAGTCTTGTCTCTCCAGAGCAGCCTGTCTTGTGCATCCCTATAAGGCCTACTAATACGACAGTTTTGACAATCACGTAATGCAACATCATTGAAACTAGGCCTAGGGCGGCCAGGTGGGCGAAGCCCCTTGACTTCACCAAACAAAAGCTTGTTAGGCAATCTATCGTGAGGCATCCTGAAAACATGACCTAGCCACCTGAGTCTTTTGCCTTGCAGCTGAGACTCCACAGATAGGGTGTTGCACCTATTCAGTATGACAACATTTGGCACATGATCGCGCAAGGATATGCCAAGCAGAAATGCTGACATCATCAAAGTCATCATCAACATTGTAATTGAAGTTGTTCTCATAACTCTCCTATGTCGTGCGACTGGCAACAGCTTTGCTTGTTGACCTGTGACATCCAAGTCATACAGGTCCATCTGCAGGCACAACTGCTGTCTCCAGCCTGTCAGATCCACTGACCTTGGCCAAATGTCACCCACATCCAGAACAGAAACATGCGACACAAGGTTTCCCTCTTGGAGCCAAGATAGTGCCACGATTCCTGTCATTTGGTTGTCACTCAAGTCCAACAGTGTCAACTCACTCAGGGCACCTTGAACATCTGGTAGGCTGCCAGAAATGTGGTTGCTTGACAATGACACTGCTTGCAGAGGAGCTGAGCTGCTCCAAAACATGCCCAAGCTACCATTGAGCTTGCAGTCGTTTAGGTCTAGACCAGCTAAAGCTGCATTGTTGAAAGCAGGAATGTTCCCTTTTAGATTGGAGCTACCAAGATTCAACAACTGCAAGTATGGGAAATAACGAGGGAAACCCCAGTTGGCAGGTATGGTGCCGCTAATCGAGGTGTTTGATATGACCATTTCATGTAAATTGGGGAATGCACCAGGGGAAGCCCAAGACTCTGGCAGAGTACCTCCCAATTGCACACTGTCCTCACAATACAAAATCCGGAGCTTCTGGAAGCCATGCGGACTGCCCCGTTCAGCAGGCAGCGCCCCTGTGACGCCAGTGGAGGAAAATTCCAGATAAGACAACTGTTTGAAAGCACCAGGTGAACCCCATGCAGCTGGCAGTTCACCAGAGAATGAGTTTGTGCTGAGAGTCAATTATTGCAGCTGCTCCATTGATGCCAGCCCAACAGGTAGTGCGCCAGTGAAGCTGCTGTAAGACACATCAAGCGTTTGCAGAAGATTTGGTCAGGAGTTTCCAGGAGATAGCGCGCCAGAAAATTTGTTGGACGACACATCCAGTGACTGCAGCATTGGTGGCCAATTGATAGGGAGAGAGTGCCTGTCAGTTGACATCCGCTTAGGTCAACGCTGGTCAATGCTCTGAAGGCACCTGGTTGACACCGAGATGCCGGCACTGCTCCTGCAGCAAAAGATGACAGGGCTTGCTTGCAAGTTGTGGCGGTGTGCGCAACCCACGTTGAGGTCATTGCTGCGTGCCTGGTTGACATTACAGTTTGAGCATGAGCTGCAACAGCTCAAGAAGCATATGTGTCATCAGATGACAGCCACTATGTGACACGAGAAGCTGCCAAGAACGGTCACGGTCATGTCATGTGGGCACATGATCTCAAGGAAGTGAGCACTCATGACAGCAGATAAAGATTTGCTAATGACTGCCAAGTATGTGCCTGCACGTTCACAGGGACAGCAGGTCTGTGCACAATCATCATGGCATGGTCCAGATAAGCTGAGTGTATTGTAAAACTGTGGGTGTCTGTAAAGGGGCCTCCAAGGCTGAGAGACTGCAGGTTTTTGAAGGCGTCTGGGTGGCCCCATTCTGTCGGCAGGGATCCTAACAATGATATGCTGTCAAGCGCACTTAGGCCAATCATCAAGGAGTTGAGGACAGGAAAGGATCCATTGTTTGCCCACACGGTTGGCAGCCTGCCTGTTTGGAAGGGCAGCTCAGCCAGAGTGAGGTCCATCAGAAGGGGAAATGCTTCAGCACCGGCCCAAGTATCTGGTAGCGTGCCTGCAAACAGCAGCAGAATGCTCAGATGCACACACACACACACACACACACACACACACACACACACACACACACACACACACACACACACACACACACACACACACACACACACACACACACACACACACACACACACACACACACACAAAAGCCCAAATGCAGGGCTGAGCCAATGTTGACAACCAGAAAGCTGCATCAGCTAGAGGTTGCAACCGCAAATCTGTGCCTTCATGTTGCATTTGCTTTACTCACCGTGAAACCATGGAGTCGTGTGAGAAGATCAAAGAAATCTATCATGACTGATCAGATCCGCTGCATCTGCCAAAGGTCATGCCAATCTAAAGACAGAAGTTATGATTGCTGGCTTGCAGCACTGTCATTAGTCTTAATGACTGCAGTATGCTGACCATTTGAGGTTGAAATGTGGGCAAGATGGGAGGGCATGTATGAGGCTCGATGGAAGGTGGGTGGGGTTGGCTTGGGGGGGAATTGAAGAGAGGATCAGCAAGGCATTATGTGTTGTGCATAGTACTGAAGTTTACCAAGAGTTGTGCGTAGTACTGGTTTACCAGTTACCAGATGCTTTCCACCAGCAGTAAAGCATCTCTGTGTGTACACCATACATGTCACTGACTACTTGAACATATTGCGCATGTACACGCACAGCAGCAAATGGTGCTTTGACCAATTTTTGCCAAGATGTCTAGATTGGTAGCTGTTGTAAATGTGGCCCTCAACATACAATACAGCAGCTGTAAGGCTTGAAAATAGAGGCCCACAAGGCAAGGCTCCATGCTGATGCGGCAAGCATGCAAAAGCAAGACTTCACAATCACTACAAGATTCCAGCCTGCAGAAGCCTACCTGTGATGCTCAGGTTGGTTATACTCAGTGATGTCAGCATTGGGAATGCTGTTGGGCTGCTCCATGCCATTGGCAAGGTACCTGCCAATGGGGCCACACCAGACGAAAAGAGAGGCCCCAGTGCTAAGGAATCCAATACAGGAAAGGAACCGTTGTTACCCCAGGATGGTGGCAAGGTGCCAGACAAATTGGACAGATCCAAAGTGAGGCTTGTCAGTGCTGCAAAAGCTCCTGTGTCTGCCCATGATTCTGGCAATGTACCTGCCAGATGAAGTGTGTTAGTAGGTCATATGATGCATGTATGATGTCGTGCATATAGCATGCACAAAAAGCACAAGGGGAAAGCTGTGTTTGTTGCAAGCGGCTGTTGCACACGTCAGAGATGAGAGCATTGACTCCATGCACCCTCCTCTTTTCATTGAAAGCATGCAGTGTAAGGCGGTCATGTTTGACTCACTGTTTGTGCGTCACATTTCAATTCAGCAAAAACAATGCCATGATGTTGCTACTAAAATGCGAGTATGCAACAAAATTTGCATCATCATCAACTGATGTTATTGACAAGTGACTGAGCATGACTTGCAAACCTGTCAGGACGCACCTGAGATACTGCAGTTTCTGAGGGTGAGTATTGACAACTTCTGGAACACGTTTGAGCCGCCCCACTCTGGCGGGAGGGTACCAGAGAAATTGCTGTTGGCTGGTGTCCGAGTGTGCCAAACCCGAGAGTGTGTCATTGGAACCCTAACAGGCTGGCAGAGTCCCATTCAGGAGAGACCCCCCTAGTTTGAGGGAGGATAGGGAAGGAAAGCTGCCAGCCTCTCCCCATGCAAAAGGTATAGTACCTACGCAAATGCGCATCTGTTGGTGTTTGCAGCTGCCTTTTGAACAATTTCTGAGTCAGACATAAGTATGTGCTGATAGTATGTACATGGTATGGACATATCCCAATGTGCTGGTACAGATACTTGACTGAACTGTCTGCCAAGCATGCTTACGAGGGTGCATATGCATGCTAGGCGCACGTGTACAGTCTCACCTGCAATGTTGGTATGATTGAGATGTAGCACTTTGAGTTGCTGGTTCGCCCCGGGTTGGCCCCATGTTGCTGGGAGGGGGCCTGACAGCTGCGTCATGCTGAAGTCCATTGTCTGAAGCTGAGGGAATGCCATGTCTTGGGCCCAACTGCTTGGCAAAGTCCCAGCCAAAGTGACTGAGGAAAACTTCATGGCTTGCAAAGAAGGAAAGCTGTCATTGGCGCCCCAGGCATCTGGTAAATCTGGCAGATGGCCTGTCAGAGTCAAACTTGTCAGATTCTTCAGGCAGCCAAGGGCCTGCCAGGTGGCTGGCTGAGGAGCAGTTGGAGGGCAGCTGTGTGTTGATGGTGTATCCCTGAGGGCTGTATGCTTGCTGCCAGCCCAGCAGCGTGAGGGTGTTAGTGCTCGCAGTCTGGTGCAAGAAAACCAGAAGCACGACTGAGAGCTGCGGCCAGCGCTGGTGTCACTGCAAACGGTGCAGTGGCCCTCTGAGTGCTATTGCTGGTGCTGGGAGATGATGCTGTGGCGCAGCAAGCTATGCTGTACAAGGAGACAGACAGCAGAATTTGAACAGCAGGCAAGCACCTTGCGGATGTTGTCATGACTTCAACCCTGCATACACAGCAGTCAGCACTCAGGTGATTGGGCACTGCTCCATATATCAGGTGGTGCAGAACTGTCAAAAGTGCTCTTGCCAGCAGACCTGGTTGAATGCAGTGCATTTCACACATGGTCTTTGTGAGAGCTGCTATATTGGCAGGTTCTGGTCCAAGTCACCAAGAGACCAACGCAATGCGTACCGACATTCATTTCATGTCTGACACGAGCAGGCTGTTTGCACCAAGGCAAGCTTGCAGACTGCAAGTTGTGGTCATGGCAGAGGCTGCAATACTGTCCTGAGTTGTGGGCAGACGGAAGTACCGAGGCGGTGGTCTCGAAGGCGGACAGACAGAAGACACCAGCCTATCATGCCTCAGCTACGAGGAGCGCAGACAAGCCCTCTTACGCACCTCACGCTGTCTGAGGCTTGAACGAATGAAGTAGTGCTGGTCTCTGGACTTTCTCGAGCGGTCTAGGGGTTTGACGGTGGCGGACTGCCCGCCGTTTGCCAATGTTCTGTACTTGTAAAAGACGACTTCTGAAAACGCAACTTACAGAATTTTAGTGTGAATGAAAGCGCTCCCTGTTGTTCCCGGTAAGGGTGACCGCCCTCGCTGTAGGCGAAGAAAGATGCTTGAGACACCGAGACTATTGCTCTTCATCAGGTCATGTAAACTATCAAGATGATACACGTACACAAAATAACAACAAAATTTAGCTTGTGTGTATGTATAGTGCATGCACACAAGGCGCCTGATTCAGCAATGTCATTGTACGTGTTCTGAATTTCAGACTGATGAACAGTTCGACCTCCTTCCTCATGATCATCATCACTGACGTCTATTGGCTGTTCTAGACCAGCAACTTCATATCCACTGTCCGGTCATATGCATTACCCTGCACATCTGCCTCATCAATAATTGCTAGAAAATCATACTTCAAATATCACTGACCTTTGAGGCAAGCTTGGCTAACAGATTGTCAAGCATGTCCATGGCAGCCTAGGCTGCTGCTGCTCACGAGCTTAGTGGTGGCTCAGCCATTTTACATGGGCGCAAGGGGGCTGCGCCCCCTTCAAGAAATGAAATTGCCGATTTAGGTGGGCATGGCCTTCTGCCGATTTAGGTGGGCATGGCCTTCTGCCGATTTAGGTGGGCATGGCCTTCTGCCGATTTAGGTGGGCATGGCCTTCTGCCGATTTAGGAAGCATGGCCTCTGCCTGCGCAGTATTTAGGTGGGCTGTCGAACCCTGATAGCTCGCAAGTTGTCACCCGATTTCTCATGATTTTTTTTCAATGGCTGACAATCAGCTCGACAGCACTGTTGGTGAGTTCTGAACATGTGCTTGGCTTGCAACAGAACAGAATTACCCCTTAGATTCTCTGACATCAGATCATCTGAATGACGATATCATCTCTAACATTGTGCAAACTTAAGCTCAATAATTTGCACGTCAGCTTTTGCTGTTCTGAATCATAAGACACAAGCGTGAGGCGGCATGGAGAAAAGTTATTGGCAACACTTTCTTTAGACTGCAGTGCCCCTGAACATCCTAAGACTGCTTGAACAGATGCATGTAGACTATAAGTTCTGCAAAATTGTCAGCATGACTACTAGCACAATTGTGCTGAACATTTCCTGAAACCTGACAAACTAAATGTTGCTGCACTCTTGACTTCATTGCTGAGGTAGAAGTGACTGACAATCTACACAAGTTGAACAAGTCGCCAACAAAAGCTATCACTGCTATCAAATCAGCATAGCTTGACATTGATTTACGCTACGTAACTAAACTATCAGAACATGTCGAGAACCTGCAAATACTGCATTGCATGACTTGTTGGGCCGAGTATCACGGCTGCTGCTGTGCTAACAAAACAGAGCATGCATGCAATGCTGACATGCTTCACCAGCATGCAGCCACACCAAAACCGTAGTCAGGGAGCAATGAAGTCTAGCCCATGTCCTATACTCTGACTGTTGGCAGAGGAGGTCAGGGGGGCCAAAGTCTCCCAGACATTAGCGCTGGTGTCAACACAGTCCTGCGCAGGGTTGTCAGCTGTCCAGTCAGGAAACTCTGCAAGCGAGCCTGACGCTGCACGGCCTAAACTGAAGGTGTCCTCACTGTCACCAGAATCCGAGCCTGCTGCTTCACTCTCCTTCACGGTGTCCAGAGACCTGCCTTTCATCAATGGCATGCCTGCAGTGCACACAGCCTTTGCAGACAGAAAAGAAAAGACTATGCCTTTCAACATTGTTGATTGAAAAGCCCGAGGGTGAGCGCGAGGGTGTTTATATTGGGCTTCGCTATGTCCAGCCCTTGCAATCATGCCTTGCCGGCAATGACTTGCACAGCGCAAAGAGCGGTTGCTGATGGCTCACTGCACCAGGTGCATGCAGGCCTTGTCTTGCCTCTCTCATGAACTAAGGCCCGCTGTTGAGACGGTCATATAATCGGGTTGCCATGCTTTGAGGTCAGACACGGACCATGGTAATCTGATTCTTTGATGTGCACGCCATCAGGTAAATGAACAACTCAAGTGCACTGCAATGTGGCCTTTTGGTGTAAGTAAGCACTAGTCAGAACAGGGCTATTGTGCACAACTCAACGGTTCCTGAAATCAGCATGCTTTGAGACGACTATTGCCCAACACCCCCTGTGTTGATTTCTGCTGGGCATGAGATGGCAATGCTTTTGATAGGAGTGAAGCAAGAATTAAAGAAAGAAGGAAAGAATGGATGAATTGATGCATCAAAACAATGAGTGAGTGAGTGAGTGAATGAAGGAAGGAAGACAGGAAGAAATGAAGGAAGAAGCAATCTCATTAGGCAGGCCAGGTGGATGCAGCTGCTACAGACTAGGACTGTAATCTAGTTCTGGGATCAGGCAAAGCAGAGGGTGGGGTACCTGAGGGGCCGGACATGGGGGCGCCTATGCTTCGCAGGTCTTCAGAGCTGTAGGCCCGCCCACTGTTGACCAGCATATTGAGAGCAGGATTGCTGCTGTTGCCCCCTTTACTATCCAGGTTGTCCTCAGAGGGGGCGCTCTCCATGCCTGCCAGCAGCAAAGCTTGATCAGAGAAGCTGCTAGACTTAACATATGCGGCATTGCCTCAGCAGCTGGGTACTAGACAAGCACAAGGCAGACAGAATAGTTCCAAGATTAAGCTGGGACTATACGCTGGTTCCCCTGTTTGAGGTGCTCTCATACATTTCAATGCAAGTGCCTGCAGGTTGACATTGGAGACACGGTGCAAGCTGAGCATGTCTGATTGCAGAGCTAAGCCCGCCTGACGATACATGCAATTCTGTAACAGGCTTGACATGAGTTGAAACAGTGTCTCTGAGCTGCAGTTGTCTTAAAGAAAATCACCTCTCAGGGAGCATCTGCAACTACATCAAGCCTGATCGCGCAGCTTTGACCACAGCTGGGAAGCAAATGACATGCCTGTTAAAGCAGGGTACATGTGCACCAAATTCTGCGCGTGTTGATGTTTGGAGTACATGTATTACCCATGCATTTGCAAAAGGTCACAGGTACTGATACGCAAGCACAACGCACATGCTCCTGTCATTGTATGTCAAATTCAGCAAGAGATGCGCATGTAGGTGCTGACCAAGTGCAGTCAAGTGCAGCCAGCTGGGAATGCGAGTGGTGATGCGCTGGCCATTGGTATGCAAGGCCCTAGGCACATGGTGCCAGGGCTGCCCCCTCCCACTGGTTGTGCTGTCGCCACTGCCCATGCCAACACTGCTGCTGCGGCCCAGCCTCGGACTGGTGATACCCTCTGCAGTGTTGCTGGGCTGACTGCCTGTCTGCCGCCTCAGAGGCGAGCCTCCTGCATTGCAGGAGTAATGTGTTCGGCCTTATGCATGGCTGCACAAACCTGTATACAGCACTACAGACCTGCGCTGACACTGGTGATGTGTTTCTGCATAGGACCGTCTCCCAGTATCTGCAGAGTTATTGATATCATGTTGTACTGAGCGGTAGTTTAGCTGGATCATTGCTTTT
>JAABUP010006658.1_pt1 | contig 16214 bp, 27 predicted proteins | sample 5559201 | NCBI WGS metagenome assembly JAABUP01 (sample SAMN10711887, study PRJNA513373) | rock metagenome | isolation source: Antarctica rocks | place: Antarctica
ATTGCAGCGCGCAAAGCTTGCAGTCAGTGCATTGTGGATGAGGGCTTGGTGACTGGATAGACCAGCCTCAATCATGAACAGCAGACTGCTGACAGATGCTACACATGCAGACATGCTGGTAAGAATCAATACTGGTATGCTTGATGGCTGCAAAACAACTGGATGTCACCAGCATCTAAGACTGCACATTCATCATAGTCCAAAGCACAAACACTCTGTGCAGCATGCAATAATCCCCTGTTTTGCAGCTTTCAGCAAGTACTTTCCACACTCTGTACTGCACCTGAAGATTTTCAGCTCAACTGCTTGGGAGACTCCAGCAAGTCTTCAAGGAAAACAATACATAAGAATGGCTGGTGAGGTCAACCTGGAGTTAAGAGTACACATGGCTGCTGAATGTGGCTTGTATGTCTTTAGACAGGCTTCCAGCACAGCAACTCTTGGTCAGCTACAGTTGTCAGGATGTGGTGCTTCAGACTGTCGCAGCAGCTTGCAGCGCATGTTCACACACTAAATACGTACCTGGGCAGGCTCTGCAACCCTAGGTGACAGGGTTGAATGACATGACAATGATCATCGTCGCGCAGGAACTCCTGAGTATGTTGCCCCAGAGGTGCTGCTGTACAACAAGTATGCTGGCAAGATGGCAGATTTGTGGTCCTGTGGCATTCTGCTGTACTGCATGCTCACTGGCTGCTTCCCCTTCCGGCGTCAAGAAGATGAAGGGCTGGAAGTTCAAGCAGTACTGCAGAAAATGCTGCCTAGAATCCTCAAAGCAGATTATCAGCGACCAGAGGTAGCACCCTCGGAAGTAGCAGTACCTGCTGACTTGATGCTGTTACAAACACACTGTTGCAAAAGGCACAAAGTGTTGAGAGCATGCAGCATATGCTAAGCAAGTACAGAGAAAAGCCGCTACAGTTGTGCTGAGTACACATCAGCAGATTGCAGCCCGCTTCATCGACCAAACAGCCATGCAATGACTCTCTTACAGATTGCTGCTTGTTGGGCATGTTTGATGTACAGGCAGCTTACCCCTGTTCCGGTGCAATACAGGGATTGACACCAGAATGCTATGATCTCCTGGGCAGGCTGCTGGAAGTGAACCCAGACAAGCGCATTACAGTGCAGCAGGTCCTACAGCATCCTTGGCTTGTACAGGACATGCCAGAATACTTGGTGGAGATGAACAATAACTTGCTGCAGATTCCCTTGTCTATGCAGACAGGCAGCTGTAGACAGAGTGAGGAGGAGGTCGCTGCACTGGCTGCAAAGGCAGCCCAGAGCATTCGACCACGGTTGTCACCCGGCCCCAAGAATCTATATTACTAATGCTCCATGCATTGTAGTAAGCTGGCACAAAATTGTTGCTGTATGTTCATGTGTGAGCTGTGTTTAATGTTATTTTTCCTTGGGTATTGCAAGGGGTTTCTATGGGGAGCAAACATGCAAGATTTTGTCAATTGCTGTCCTTTTGGACAGGACACGGACCCAGGTCTGAGAATGGTCATTTGAGCTTTACCAGTAGTAGAGTAGGTACCGGTATGACCCATTGAACTGGATGAACTTGAGGACATAGGGTTAGCTTCATAGTTGCAACAACGGTTTTATATGAGTTGTGCCATGTTTGGTTTGTACTACGGTAGCTGTTGTCACCCTCAACTGGACCTGGCTTGACATGACATAGGCAGTGACAGATGACAAGGGTGATGTGCTTGCATCGCACGTGTTGTGGTTGATCGTTGCACTTGCAGGTTGCTGTTTGGCTTAGGGCCGGATTGCCACAGCTTGGAACTCGCATCAGGTCTTGAAAATCATGGCGAGACTGACTTTGGGTGATCTCCTCTTCTGTTGCTGCCACAATCATTATGGAGAGTGCACCATTATGGAGAGGGCACCATTCTGGAGAGTGCACCACCATAACAGTGCTGGTACAGTATATTAGTGTACAGGCATTAGGCCATACCGTATGGATGCATCCAGTGCACTCAATGCCAGCCAATGTAAGCATGTACAGCTGCTGATGTAGTGTTGCGATGATGAGTGCAGACTTGTGGTCAAGCATTGGTGTGACATGCAGCCAAATTGCTTAGTCCAGATTAGTCCAGATCTGTCCAGCTTGCAATTGTCTAACTGTTACAGCTTTCATCATACATTGTCAGATCGAACGTTATTGACAATGTGTCAAATTCTCTCTTAGAGACTAGTCTTGTCAGAACTGCGTGCTAGAACACATACCTCTTCATTACATGGATGTGTAAACACTTTTGAACATGTGTACATTCACGCTGCAGCACACTCAGTCGACCGCTCAGTCTGCGTCAAGAGGGTTCTGGATCGACAAATTTACGAAAGGCTCAAATGCCAGATAAACTGCCTCATTTCTTAGTCACAGCAGCTGCTGCTGTCTGATCACTGCATGAGCTCATTGTCGCAGGGTCGTCATGCTCGGCATGCGCAGTGAACGAGTCACGTTTTGTGTTGCAGTCTTTTACTTGGCTGTGGTCTGCGACACAGCCGCTGAAGGCGATAGTTGCGCTTTTACCGCAGGTGAGCCTCAGCCCTATGCGAAAGATGCACGCCAAATACTGTTAGACTCATGGCACTCTCTTGTCGCCCTGCTTTGTACTGATCATAATGCGTCGCATGATCTACATGTGCGAGCAAGTCACAGATGCCAAATGGGTGCATGCAGCACAAAATCGTCAGATTCGGCATCTGTGCAGATGGCGAGGCGACTTCCTCTGAGGGCGTCTGGCAAACATGCAGCGAAACTGCAGATAGGACAGTGCGGCCTCCGATCCCAGACTTGACAAGTACGCGCAGTTTCTACAGGCTCTACTCAACCGGCCTGCAAGTAACAACCCCACCCAAGCACGCCAGCAATAATGCTTCACGTGCTTGCAGTACACCTTGCAAAATTGTGCATCTTTGCTCAGCAGCAAATGCTCTGAAACTTGATTCTGAGACTTGGATTGTGTGCGGTGCAGCCCCTATTCCTGACTTGTACAATACAACAAAGTTCATCCGAACTTCAGAAAGCAGAGAAGCTAGCCCCATCCCTTCTTGCTGCAGTGCCTTGCATGGGGTGGCTAGCCAATCTCTGCAGCAGAGTAACAGTGCTGGGTACATGATGCCTGCTCAAATCATGCATGCAACTGCTTGCAGCAAGTCCAGCTTGACAGCAATGCTGCAACAGCCTACGTGTATACAGTTGACGCAGGTCATACAATCATGCTTATACTGTGTAAATTGCCAGGTCACCACAGGCATACTAACGCATGCGTCTGACAAGATGAGGTGTTTCTTCTTGAGTTGCAACGCAGCCTATGAAACAACCTGATGCAGTACATTTTTGCAGGTGCCCTCTAGGGATTTCCCTGAAAGGCAATTCCCAGACAGGTCACTGGGGCTACTGGTATGATCTGCTGGAGCCTGCCATGGTAGTGGTCAATGACTCAGTCATTGCTGTTGAGATGCCCACTTTTGAAAGTGGCTCTGCATGTAAGGCTCCTGTAGCTATCTGGTTACACCTCGCAAGGGTGCTCATGTTGGGACAGCACTGAACCCAACTGCACAGCTGGGCTGTGGTCACCACTCACTTCAAGCTTGCTCTCTAAGATGTTATACTGGATTTGAGAATGCTGGAGCATCAGTCCTGGTCAGGCTTGAGTGAGCAATGCTTGCTTAAACATACAACAGAAGGTGCACAGTGCTGCGTGCTGCAATCGTGCCTTGGACAGTGGCATGAGGGGGCTCTTGTACCTTTAGCAGTGCCACAGAAGGAGGCAGCATCTGCCAAATCTAACTAGTGACACATAATTGTTGTGTTCTGAACTGATGAGTGCTGCGCAGGACCTGAACAGGTGAAAAGGTAAGATTTAGCCTTCACGGCTTCACTACGATCTCACAAGATTCTGACTTGCAGGCCCAGGCATTAATACCTTGTCCATCTGACCTGTTTTGCAAAGCAACTGCACGCCAGGCTGAGATGTGCTGTGTTATTGCTCAAGGGTCAGAGATGGGGGCTGGGGACCCCGGCATGGAGGACATCTATCACTGGGACCAGTCTGGTCCCCGTATTCCTTTCAAGGGGCCTACTGGGGACACAGGTACTTACGTTTTGCATATTTGCCATGTTTAGTGACTGTGCTGTTTGCTGACTAAAGGGTCCCTGATGGGTGCTGGGGATCCTGGGATGGAAGACATCTATCACTGGGACGCAGATGGTCCCCGCATTGCTTTTAAGGGCCCAGAGGGCACCAGACGTATGCATCTGCTTGCTCATTGGCTGCGTTTGTCACAGGATACTTGTCTGCAACATTCTAGTGGCATTGCTCACAGCTGATGGTGGTATGCATGCTCAATTATCAAGGCAGTTGTGCCATGCAATGCTGTTGTTGATGAAGCATTGTGTAAAAGCCCTGAAACAAGTTGGCAACACGCTTATGTGGCCGCTGTGTCTTGACAGACAAGGGTGTTCATGCAGGGGGTCACTACATGACAGGTCCCATCTATGTCTGTGGAGCTGAACCTGGCGACGTCATTGAGGTAAGTCTGGCACATGGGAACCTCTGGTTTCTGGACTACGACTTCAAAGTCACACTGCATCAGACTGTCAGGACACGGCAGAGTTAGATCATTGCCTTTTGTGAATGGTGCACACTGCCTGCTGTGGTTGCATTTTGGTGTTACTCTCCAGTTTTGCCCTCCATCTGAATTTTGTTGCTGTGGTCACTTGAACACGCTTGCTGTGCATTTATGACCTTCTGTATTGTCAAGGCCTATGATGCTGGCAATGCCATGTGCACTGTAGGTTCAAATTCTTGACCTGGTGCCGCGGCCCAACCCTCAAGGGGAGTCATTTGGCACAACAACAGCATATGCCATTGGCTGGTGGAACAGAGTTGGTTATTCTACACCTGATTATCTTCCCACCAGAAATGCGGCAGTTGTGTATAAGGTGAGACAGGTTTCCGTTGTGTGAGAGGTACGGTTTTCTGGTGTAAGTTTGTGTAACTTTGGACACGCAACAGATCAATCAGCTGTGCTAGCCACATGTGGAAGCTAATGCAGACATCCAATTTTGTAGCAAGTGGCATGCACTGGAGCATAACAATACAATGCCAAATGCACACAGACCTTGCCTCAGTATCAGCAGCAGCTGCAGACTGACAAAGCCGCTGTGCATGGAAGCAATGGTGGCAGCTATTAGGCTAATTAGTTGCCATATTGTGTTGGGAAGAGAGGCCAACAGGCTTGGTCCTTGCAGGCTATCAATGATCCAGAAACAGGCAGAGCAGCATACTGGGAGCCTCAGTACATGTATGACTCCAGCAGCCACCTGATCAACAAGACCACGACCGGTTGTGTACCAGAGTCAGGAGCAATGCCACGCACCACCGCTGCCGGTGCAGCCATGTATAACAACCCAGACTACACCTTTGGCGGTGTCCATGTGCCATGCATCAACAACACCCAGGTATCACACTGTCTGCACTTCTTGTCAGCCTTCGGGTTTTCTTATGGGCGCTTCTGATATGTTTTGCTGCATGCTTGACTAGGTGCAGTCAAGCGTTGGTCCAAGTCAGCCCTGAGACAAGTGATATACATTGTAGAGTGCATGTTGTACGTATGTTGCAGGCCAGGCAATGAGCTATGCAGCTGTCTTCAACCTGCTGGCATTGCTGTGCTGTGCAGAACTGGACAGGTTCAGGGTATGGAGGCTTTGTGTATGATGCCCCAGAGGAGATCCGAGACTACAGTGTGAAGGGAAAATACCGCATCCCCATGAACATGCACATTGGCAACATGGGGCTGGCCCCAGCTGTGGGGGCTGCTGTCACCACTGGCCCTCCCTTCCGCACAGGAGGCAACCTGGACAACAAGCGCATTGGCATTGGAGGTGTGGCATCTAGAAAAACAATGTTGCACTGCAGTAGTGCTCAGCAGACAGCAATGCTGCTGAAAAGCCCTTAAGTGGTGCTTGCTGTGATGTACAAGCAACTGTCACTCACAGAGCTGCATATGGTGTGCAGCTACCATGTCTTGAAAGCACAGGTGTAAACCTCAATTGTATGTACCAGTCCTGAGAGAGAGGAAGACACTTGGTGACTGACGGAATGAATTGAATCCCTACACAATGGTGTTGCAGAGCTGATAGTGCGCTACATTACATACATGAACAAGCAGCGCGGCTGGGAAGATACGCTTGCAGAAGCACGGTTCATCAATGATAGCAGGGCAAAGGTGCAGCTGCAGCACGCTATTCAAGGAATCGGCCAAGCCAAGGGACTTCCTAAGAAGACTCTTGATGCCATCGACGAAATCTTTCATAAAATGCCGGTGAGTTGCATTCGCACAAATGAAACGCGAGTCTCAGGGCTGAGCAGCCATAAGAGCTGCTTTCCACTTTGTCACCGAAGACTGCCTGATAGATGCGCTGACAGTCAATGAGTTCCCCTGGGCAGCCCGGTATAATATTTGGCTTCTCAATAAATTGATGCCGAAAGGTGTAGTATTTTCTTTTCTTTTCTCAATGAGTTCTGTCAACTGCAGCATGAAGCAGCTGTGGTGTCGACCATGATAGCGCCTTCTGCAGCAGTCAATCCTGTGCAACCAGTCTCAGACCATGTCCATTTTCATGCATGTCAGTCATGACAGTACACACGTTCTGAACTAGACTCCGCATTGCAAAGGTGCTGTTCAGCTCAAACCCAACAAGGATGTACTGCTGTAGGGTGTTACTCTTGACCGTGCTGCAGCAGCAGCTGCTGCGCTGGTGGCAAAAGAGCAGGCGGCTTCCAAAGCAGCTGCCAAGAAGGCCAAGAAGCAGAGACAGAAGATGAAGGCCAAGGAGCAGGCCCAGCCAGAGGCAGCTGCTTCTGCTGCAGAGTCCCATGATGCTTGCATCCCATCAGATGAAGCTCAGCCATTGTCAGCAGAATCCTCTCAGCTCAGCGTGGACCTGTCTGAGCCTTCTTCATCAGCTGGTCAGCATCTCGCCGAGGATCTCCGAGCGCAGAATCTTGACCAAGAGCAGCAGCAGCTTGATGAAGCTAAGGGCACCAGCTCGTCTGTCTCTGCGTTTCTGGGTGATGCTGCAGCAAGAGAGAGTGATGCCAAGGATGTGTCGGTAGACTTGAGAGCCATGCATCTGCCGTCCTGTGAAGAAGCTGTTGTTGAGGGTCAAACAGATGCTGACTTTCTGCAGCGACTCTTCTGCTGTCCACTCACAAAGGTAAGCCATAGTATTGCCATCCTCTGAACAAGCTGTTGGTGAGGGTCAAACAGATGCTGACTTTCTGCAGCAACTCTTCTGCTGTCCACTCACAAAGGTAAGCCATAGTATTGCTGTTCATGGTGAACACGCATTCATCTGTAGTGTCAGCCTTGCAGCAGCAAATACAATGCTCTGGTAAATGCCTGTTAGATCGGAGTCAAGTTTTACCAGATCAAGCTCAGGCACTGCTTGATTGCCATCTTGTATGGCCCTCAGGCTCAACCCACTGGGCAGCCCCCTGCAGCAATGCAAGCAGCAATTATCTGGTGTTTGTCTAGCAAGTACTCAACGATGTGGTGTTGGTTCAGCAAGTCACTCAATGTTACAGTGTTTGCTTAGCAAGTCCTCAGTGATCTGGTGTTTGTGTAGCAATGAATGTTGTGGTGCTTGGTGTGCAGGCCACCATGGTGGACCCAACCATTGCTGCAGACGGTCACACCTACGAGAGAAGTGCCATCCAGGATTGGCTGACTCACAGCCACATGTCTCCAGTCACTGGTCAGCCTTTGTCCCATACTCGCTTGGTGTCTAATCAAGCTGCTAGGCTGGCCATTGCCAGCCAGCTTGGTCGAGTCCGGTGAAACCAATTTGATCAGCTGGCATGAGGGCAAGCCAAGGGCTCTTTGGGGGCAGGTGTGATGCTGCCCTCTGGTCAGGACATTTGTGTCTGAATGTTCAGATGACATGTCTGAAGGCTGTTTCAACCATGAAGCCTTTCATGCTTTGCTTGGGGATACCATGCTTTGCTTGGGGATACCATGCTTTCTTGTCAGCATAATGTCATATTTTGATGGCAGAAGACAATGAATTGCTGCAAATGCAATGATTGCATACCTGCAGAGACAGCTTCTGCTTCACATGGTATCAGCAATGCATGGTATGTGTGCTTGTGCCAGGTACTTGTTGCTCAAGGCACTGAATGTACTATTTGCCTGATGGTGGTCACAAGAAGCTGGTCCTGGTTGATGCTCAGGGGTTCATTGATGGCTTAGGGCCCTGGAGGGTTGCCCCCAAGTTCCTCATCAACCTGCTGGTCCAGGTCAGCCACCAGAAATGACACCAGCACATTAACCAGCATGTATTGTTTGGCCTGCCAGTGTGAGAAACAGTAGGAGGTCTTATACAGACACCAACAAACTCTCAAGGACGTCAGACTATATTACCCATGTGATCCTAACCCTGCATGACAGACAATACTGACGAACGCCGAAGTTGACAGCCTCGGCTTCCCAATGGCTGGCGTGAGGACGGCCGCTTCCCTCCCTTTGCAGAGCATGTGCATGTGCTCAGGATGCAGTTTGGCATGAATGGCTGTTCATATTCTGATAGACAGAAGAGAGTAAAGCTGTATGAGAGACCAACGTCTTTCCTGTATGTGTGTGTGAGCATGTCATGCATGGCGTGGTTTTGCATGTATTGGTCATCTACCCTCATGCTGTTGTGATGCCATGCAGGTGCTGAAGACCACTGCAATCAGACAGTCTTGGCCTATGAGGACAAAGCCATTGCCACAGATGATGCCTTCTTGGTCGTCTGCGTACCTACCTGTCAGGTAACAACACGCGTTGCACAACCATGTTTGTAGGCAGTGTCATGCAGCTCCCAAAGAGGGTACCAAAAAATGCAGGATTGTGATGCGTACCAAATGACCACCTGTGATGTGATGCGCTGTCAGAAGCGTACAGTTGGCCGCTCAGACAGCGATGTTCACATAAATGGCACCCTTTCTGATCAGACTACGTATTGATGCAGGCTGGTCAGAGGTCAACGTTCATACAGAGCGGGGGTTACTCAGCAAGCGCATCCCATTGGTGCAACAGGAGTGTTTGTTTGTGTGGGGTCGCAATCATAAGATACTGAAGCCCAAGTATGCTGAGCAGTTCAGCCAAGTTCTACCAAAGTCTAGCTTGTCTGGGTAGAGAACTGTGGACCCTGAGAGCAGCCTCAGGCAGTACCCGATTGCATAGTGACTTTGCCTTGACTGCCATAGCAGAGGTCCCAAGTATCATGACTGATAAGTCGTTATTCACTACGCTGATGACCTTTAGAAGACCATCAGCTGCACACCTTCTTGCATATCATCTGCGGACCTGTAGGGCTTAACACGGGAGGCCAGAAACCTTCCTGAGCCCTTGCATGCGCAGCAAAGTAGTGATGATTTCTGCTGCGTCAACCATGGGTAGAGAATTGGATGACACCAAGCACCGCTACATTAAGCACCGCAACACCAGGCACCGCAACACCAGCAGCAACTTCACAGCCTTGTCCTTTTTTCTTTCCCCATTGTACCAAGCCAGCAAGAGCTACAGTCAAGACGCCTGCAAAATCTGGTCAGATCAGAATGAAACAGCATGTAAGCCTCGAGGTTACAAACAGCATACAGCTGTGATGACCACAACACAGTGTGAGGCTGTGCAAACACACAGAGTACACACATTGATGTGCACAAATTTGATTACCTGAGGACACTGTACACTTACAATGCTCAAGGCACGGCTTGCAAAGACCAGAAAGGACAATGCATGTACAGCAAAGGTGCATACATTACTGTTGAAAATGGCAGCTGACAGGTTGGCTGCCTGCATTGCAACTGCAGTCTACAAAAGCGAGGGCTGCCCTGCAGTGGCCCAACAACTAGCTGTTGGGGGTTTTTGGTGGCAGATCAAAAGTCTCATGAAGCTGTGACTGCTCTAGATAGTTGCTCTAACTTGCATTGATGACGGGCACAAAAAAGGCTTGTCACAATCAAAATATAAATAGAGACTGAGCTCAGCACTGCAAAAATAGCACCACTGCAAATATACATGGCATGAACACTCAAATACTGCAACCTCAGTAGCTGCTTGGGACCTGCTCTGCTTTAGCAGTCAATGCAAAGTCAACTATGCAATCAGCTAGCGCCTGAGGCTGCTCTAAGTGGGGACAATGTCCACAGTTCTCTACCCAGACAAGCTTAGACTTTGGTAGCACTTGGCTGAACTGCTCAGCATATTCAGGCTTCAGTATCTTATCATTGCGACCCCACACAACCAAACATTCCTGTTGCACCAATGGGATGTGCTTGCTGAGAGAGTAACCCCCGCTCTGTATGAAAGCAATGTTGGCTTCTGACCAGCCTGCATTGACATATGCTCTAATGTAAGATAGTCAGCGTTAACGCTGCTGGCAGACAAGCCAACTGTACACTTCTGACAGCATATCACAGATGATTGCTTTGTACGCATCACACCAATGCATCTTTTGGTAGTCTTTAGGTGCCAGGCAGCTGCATGACATACACTCACAAACATGAAAGTGCAGAACATGCGGATACCTGACAGGTAGGTATGCAGACGTCCTATCAACAAGGCATCATCTGTGGCAAGGGCTTTGTCCTTGTAGGCCAAGTCACCAGCATACTTTCTGATTGCAGTAGACTTCAGCACCTGCATGGCATCACAACAGCATGAAGCTGATGACCAAAACATGCATGGGCATAGTATGCATGACATGCACATACACATACACAAAAGACATGGATGTCTTATTTGGCTTTGCTCTCTGCTGTCTATCACAATCTCAAAAGTCATCCACGCCATACTGCCTTTTGAGCAGATGTGCGAGCTCTGCAAGGAGAAACTTATGCTGAAGGTCAACATGCTGGTGGCTGACCTGTACAAGCAGGTTGATGAGGAGCTTGGGGGCAACCCTCCAGGGCCCTAAGCCATCAATGAACCCCTGGGCGTCAACCAGGACCAGCTTCTTGACTGCCTGAGGATACTCCAAGGCAAAGTCCATGGCAATGGCGCCGCCCAAGCTGGTGCCAACAACAATCATGGGCCTGTTAATCTGCACTGCATATACAAGCCAGAAGTGTGCATTGTTGATATAGTCATGATTGGCCTCTTGTACAAGGCATACCCCAATGGTTGCCAGTTCAAATCTACATTCCTGCCAAGGCTGAGGCCCTACCCCATGAGGGGACATCGGCTCTTGAAGAAGTGTACATGCGTGTATGACACATCACTGTTCAATAATAGTAGTACCTGAAGGAGCCAAAGGCTGAGATTGATTGTGCTGTGCAACCAGCATGAAAAAGGTTGCGCTGTGTGAATATTCCCCAGCATGATATGGCCTATGCGCCAAGTTTGGGCCACAGGAAAATGCAGGAGTTTGTGAGCAGGCTCTGACACCAAGTCAAGTTCTGACACCGTGTCAAATGCACTGACAATCAGCAAGGCTGCTTCACAGACAGCAATCCTGTGGAAGACACTACTCAAAGCTGGTCTGCAGAGACTGCCTGCCATGATGTGCTTGTCCCTCAAGGTGAACCAAGCAAGTGAACCAAGCTTCAAGCACAAATTGACAGCATGTGCTGACCTTTACCTTCTCTTTCCAGAACGCATACAAGTGATCACGCTTCTGCTTTGGGCCTAGCTTCATGTTGCGCTGGCTGGCAGCTCCACTGTCACTGAAGCCCCAGCCAACCAGATCTACAGCCCAAGCCTCCAAGCTTCTCTCTAGAAGGGGTAGCAAGCGTCGAAACTCCAGGCTAGAACTGTCAAAGCCGTGAAGCAGTAAGACAGGTGCTTGGTCCTGGTGCTGGCTACCATATTCTGCACATGCGCACTCAATAACAATTTGCGAGGCAACATGCAGAACTGGATCTGAACGGCGTGAAGAATGCACACTTGTCCGGCGTACCTGAAGGGCCTAGATATGCTGTCTCAACAGGGCATGTCAGTGAAGCAGCATCAATGGTGCTACGCTGCATGCGCGACATGAAGTCAAGAGCAGCCTTCTCTTTGACTTCTTGAGCTTGTTTTGGGAAAAAATCTGGGTGAGAAGTTGTCTGCAGTAACACAGCGTCTTGCAGGCTGTTGACTCACGGGTCGCTTACACGGTCAGGATCGTCCAAGCATACCTCAGGGAGCCGCGAAGGGACTTGGGAGTGGCAAGTGAATGCAACAGGCTTGTTCCGCAAGCTAAGCTTGGTGGCGTCCTTCAGCTGCCTTGCACCTATTGGTCGTGCGGCGCACCGGCAGTGTCCCATTGCAGTGAACTGCTGACTTTGCATCTTCCTGGGGATGGCGCAGCGGTCAGTTTGCCTCTACGTGATACACGACCACGTAACTCAGGTGTGCAAGGGCTAAATCACGCTCTCAGTCGCAGTAACTGGTCACGGTAACTTTTGTCATGTCAAAGTCTTCGCCGAAGACACATACATCAAAGAGAGAGACACGACAACGCTTGGGCAAGCCAGAGTATTTTCTACGCACAAAGAGAGAGAGAGAGAGAGAGAACTGTTTTACATCCAGAGAGAATTTGACCCAAGACGAATGAGACATACGAGACCAATGTCGGTTCGCGTGTCAATCGACATTCTGTCGAGGGTCATGTCGTGTAGACAGACCGCCGGAATAGGAGACTGCTCGAGCCTAGTGCATTGGCAATCTTAATGCTGCATAGCGTTTGCCTGAGTCGTAGTATGCATCGCAGCTGTTGCTGGGACTAAGACCCATCATCAAGGTGGCATGCTGATTGTGGTAGCCCTCTGCTTGTTGCTGACACCGTCGATTTCAGCTCAGACTGTACTTTCTACAAGTTCCCTTGCCAGTTGTGTCAACGACGGCACGGTGAGTGCATTTAGCTGGTTTGCTGCCATACACTCAACGCCGCGACACGCAACTCACAGTTCTGTGTATTGCTTGGTAGAGCTCGACGGCTACGCTTACTTGCTCGGAGAAGCTCGTTGTCAATCTAGTGATCGCTGCCGGCTCAAACCTGGTGACTGAATCCCTGGACTTCACCATACCTTGCATTGACAGGTGAGGACGTCTTCATGCTCTGCGATTATCCTGTGCACTTGGTGGCAATTCATGCTTCACAAAACAAGGGAACCAGTGTAAGCACATGGAGGGTGATCCGCAGTTCTGATGGCGTGTGCCCCTGCACCTGTGATTACACCACAGACGCCAGCTGCAGCTGCCGTGACTTGGCGCAATCAATCAATGTCACCCTAACCAAGAGCGCTGTTATGGCCACGTACCCACTGACATATGTACAGTCCTTCAACAGCAAGCCATACGAGCAGGTCATCATGGTTGGCGGGAACTATCCCATCTCTTCATGTGATGCTGGAGGGAACAGCGCTTCCCCAACCTGTGGCTGGGCCACTGACATCAATGGCAATGACATTGTGTAAGCACATGCAGTGCATCGTGTCATGTGATGCTTACACTGACTGATCATTGTTTAGCACATCAGCTGCTCGTGATTTGGGACGGAATTGTGGTGCATCGTGTCATGTGGCGCTTGCAGTAGCTGATCCACCATGTAGCACATCAGCTGATCATGACCTGGTGCTGAAGCTGCATCACAAGCAGGAAGCTGCAAGATGTTCAAGGTGCATTGCATGCTGTGCAGATGACAGTTTTGCTTGCATACATGGTTGACCAGCTCTTTCTTTTGTGTGCAACAGGAACAGCCAAGGCTTCTGCTGTCAGTGCTCGCTGTCTGCTGTCTATGACTCATCCATTGGTGGTGATGATACCACGACCACGCGAGGCAATCTGAACTGCGACTTGTTTGCAAATGGACTCTTCCTCAGTGGAATACCTGGCTCAGCTCATTGCATGCGTTATGCAAACTTGTACTACGCAGTAAGTTCAGCAGTGCATGCCAACATCAACGCATGCATGTAGTGAATGCATCCCATATCTGTCCGTGACTCTCCGTTGCCATTCGAAACTGCACTGCCGTGATGCATAGGCACAACTTGGGTACAACACTCTTGCTATCACACGCAACATCACAAGCAGCAGACAACGCACACAACACAAACGCTGACCCGCATGTTGCCTGATGATGTGGATGAGTGATGCAGGGATATCAGTTGGGCTCATCACAGCTGGACTTTGCCATTGAAATCACCATCACCAGCACCACAAATGCTTCCAATGCTGCCACAGTTACAGAATCCTTGCAGCTTGACCCTAGCGACCCTTTTGTTCTAGACAACGCTAATCTTGTGAGCGCCGAGCTGCTCGGAGATCTGCTCACGTACACCGCATTACCGGTATTTACGGACACTTACCTCATGATTCCCAGCCCTACAGGTGCACTGAGGACTGACTGTTGATGTGTTACATTGCTTCCTAATGTCACTTGTTGTGCTGAAATAGCCCTCTGTCGCGCACATGAGCTGCATTTCTGCATAACATACGTTTGAGTGGACAAATATAGCCATCTGGCGTTATCTGCAAATGTGATGCTAGCTTTGTGTTAGTTGTGTTTGTATAAGATTGCAGTGGATCGCAGGTGCTGGAGCTCAGATTGCCTTGACCACAAACCTTTCAAGGTGGATGCTGGTGCCCTCTAGCATGGTCAATCTGGATGGCAGCCAGTGCAATATGGTTGGCACCGGCTACACTGCTTTTGCCAATCAAGCGGTATGTCACAAGCCATTCTACTTCATTGTGATTGTGTTGGCATATCTGTGCAGGTTTTTTTGCTGTTCAAGCGGTAGGCCACAGGCCGTTGCTCTTCATTGTCTTTCAATTGTCACAGCTATGTATTTAGGGCTGAGGTCAAACTCACCCCTAAGCCCTAAGAATAGTCAGTGTATTTTTCATGAATGGCAATTTTGGCTAGAGGGATTTGTCAGGCATAGGCATGGCCTTGCAGAAAAAACGGTGATGGTGTTCTGTTTTTTCACCTGACTATCAATGCAAGTTTGTAAAAGCATGCCTCATTGACTCTCAGGTTGAGCATGGGTGTTAAGTGCACCCAGGCTGCTCTGGCTTCATTGATATGAAGAGCTTGCAGTTTGAACTACATAAACTCTATTTCCCATGCCATTACACTCCAAAATGGCTTCATTGGTATAAAGAGCTTGCAGTTTCAAGCACATAAACTTTGCTTTCTATGCCATTATTCTCCAAAAATGACAGTGTTTTGCTCTCCTGAATGCATTAGTTAAGTGCCCGCTGCTCAGGAGACACAGGGAGCGACATGCCTGTGTGCATGGGGCATCTCTTTCCTTCCCTCTTTTGCTTTTGGTGTCCTTTCCTGTGCAACCAATCAACTTTGGGGTCTCCTTTTCACCTGCACTTGCTGTTACAGTTGTGCATGTCTGAATGGCAAATGTGGCATCCAGTGCGTCATGCCTTATGCTATGACTTGTGCGGACCAAGGCTTTCCTCACTACAAACAAGTGTTCTCTTGTCAGAGTACATCACGTGAATACCCAGCGGGATGCAAAGCCAAACACAACAGCTGTGGGCGCGTGTGCGTGTGTGTGTGTGTGCAGAACGCATGTTACCAGCTGCCTGGAACCTGCTTAGCCAATCAGCTGGATGATCTAACTGTGGCAGATCTAGCCAGGGCGGCTGCAGGCACTACCCCCCTGTATCTGGTGGGCCGCTATGGGGGCGGCATATCAGGCTCCACCCAGGTAGAGCTTGTCTTGCCTGCTAGATGGCTTCTGACTGTGATCTGAGATTTTGCTGGAGTTGTGAGTGCAAGAGGCCTTGTCAGACCAAGTTGCAAAGCCTGCTCAACTCTTCAAGCACAACCTGATGTTGATGTGACGCTCCTATATGTGCTTAATTGTGTGTGATGAGGCTCTGCACAGAATTGCCTGCAATTTTCCTTTCCAAGTCTTGACGCAACCTACCTAAGCAGGACCTTGCAATGCTATCAGCATACAACCAGTGACAAGTGCAAGATTAACAGAATTCCAATTGTATTTGCGCTGTAAAGTCTTTCACAACCCCCCCTCCCCTCCCTAAAAGTTTGCTGTAAGAGCTAGTTGTGATAGCCTTGACAGCATGGCTTGTGTGTGTGTGTGTGTGTGTGTGTGTGTGTGTGTGTGTGTGTGTGTGTGTGTGTGTGTGTGTGTGTGTGTGTGTGTGTGTGTGAGTGTGTGTGTGTGTGTGAGGGTGTGTGTTTG
>JAABUP010006659.1_pt1 | contig 16211 bp, 13 predicted proteins | sample 5559201 | NCBI WGS metagenome assembly JAABUP01 (sample SAMN10711887, study PRJNA513373) | rock metagenome | isolation source: Antarctica rocks | place: Antarctica
GGTTGCAGGTTGAGAATTATATATTCTATTTTTTTTTTTATCAATCCGGAGTATGTATGTAAGAAACATCGAGATTACAACGACCAGCATCACCACCTGCAAGTCGCCCTCTAGATACATGTCTGAGGTCTCGATTCCTCTTCAAGTCTCGTCTCCTTATGTAGGCTATCATCATCTCTTTTGTTGCGCTGGTTTGATGCGCAGTATGAGTACAGTAAATCGATGTATCACATATTGAGGGAGTAGGCAGAGTAGCAGTTCTAGATGACTTCCACTTCCACTTCCACTTACATTTGCATTGTCTCACGTCATTACATCAGGGTATCAGATAGCTCCTTTGGATTATGCTAAAGTTTATGTCCAACCGTGGTATATGTTCTGTGATGTTTCACATCGACATAGCAGCGCCCATCACCAGCACGTGGCAAGCTGCGATCTCAGTGTCCGGTCCGAACATATGGTATACATTCGCCCATTTGCTCAAGAGTGCTGGCTCTAAGGAGACCCCGATCCACCGCCCAGATGCCTAAGGATATCGAGCTTCTCTTGCGCAGCTCGGAAGGCAGCATCGGATTCTGCCGACACACTTGCTTGCCCCGGGCCGTAGGTTCGAAGCGGAGGTGAGGTTTGCGGCGCTGGTGTCCATTGGGTTTGCATGGGATACTGGTGTTGTGGTGGTATAGGCCATTGGTTCTGCATAGGTGCTTGTTGTTGCTGATTGTGGAAGAAAGCCGGGTTGACGAAAGCGCCGGGAGGTAGTGTGCCGTTTGGACTAGCTGGCATAGGTTGCTGTTGTGAGTATTGGGGTTGTTGTGGGTAAGGCTGGTGCTGAGGATAGTAGTTCTGGGGAGGCATGGAGAATCCTGCTTGTGCAGCTTGGTGAGGTGATGGGTAGGGCTGTTGGGGATACATCGGCTGGAATGGTGGTTGAGGCGGAAACTGATTCGCTTGCGGTGAAAACTGTGGTTGCTGTGGAGAGAACGGCGGAGGAGCCATTGGAGACATGGAAGAAGGACCATGGCCGTACTGCTGCTGTTCTTGGTGTACTGGTCGTCGGTCTTCGTTCCGGAATTGGGAACCATTGCCTAGTAGCGGGCGTTGATCCCTACCTCTATCCCTTCGATCACCTCTTTCTCCACGTCCACCTCGGGCGCCTCTTCCGCGGTCTCCTCGCCCCCGACCCCGATCACCTCCACCTCTGCTGCCGCGCCAACCTCTGTCTGCACTACCGCGGAAATTACGACCTTCTATTGGATGTTCTCCGCGACTCATCATTTCGTGAAGATTCGGCGGTCTAGGCAAGGGAGTATAAAGCTCGTCTCCATCGTTGTCATCATATTTGATTCCACTGCTATCGTTATAGCTCATTGACATATACTCTCTCGGGCGATCAGTTCTGTGACCAATGTTGCGTTCGCCTGATACAGATCCGCCATTCGTTCCGAATCTAGCATCCTTCCTAGCCTGTCGTCTCTGTTTAACTCGTCTCTTGTACTCTGCTTCTGCCTCGTCATCCGAAAACTCTATCTCATCCTCTCCGACCTCTTCGTCGTGAAGGTTCGAAGCGTCGGAGCCTTTGAATGCCTTCAACGGTTGGGTGAAGACATAAGTCGAGTGTGGCTCGACATAGAAGATTTTAGTGCCTTTCACAATACCTGCTTCTGTGATAGCAGCAGCATTGGTGAAGCGGACTGAGTAGTACGGCTGCTGTACTCTGCCCAATGTCTCAGCGACAACACCTATGACACTCCTATCCTCAACGCATAGCACGGATCCGGTCTCAAGCACTCGATATTCTCCGGATATTTTTGCCTTGACCAAGACCAGGTTCTCTACCAGGTTCTCGACAGCACCCAAATCCTCGATCTTCATCTCCGGTGTGACCGTGACATCTGGTTTCTCCACAATCACATCCGGCTTCTCATTCTTTGTCCGCAATTGGCCCCCTCCCCCATCCTTGTCCCCCATCCTCCCGCCCTCGTCATCAGAACCACCGTCTCCTTCCATGAGAATCCGCGCTTGTTCTGCGGGATCAAGCATGGTGTAGCCACCATCGCCACTATCATCACTATCGTCAGAGGAAGAGGAGCCTGAAGAGGTATCGGACGACGAGGATTCCATGGGAGAGGAGTCAATTTCCCACTCTGCTCCATCATCGGCTTTTTCTGCTTCTGCGCTTGGCACAGAGATTGCGGCGCCTTCCGATATCATGATCTCGGCATTAATGTCCTCTTGGTTAGCTGGAAGCAATGCTTCATGACTTCCTTCCACCGAAACCAGCTCAGGTGCTTCTGTAAGTCCATCCACCAGGGTCGGTTGTTGTGAGGAGCTGTTAATATCGGTAGCAGTTGTAGCAGTTGTAGCAACAGTAGTCTCCTCCTCTTCCCCAAGCACCATGTTATTCTTTTCTAAGCTCACCGCATCGCTCGGAGACATTATTGTTGTAGTGTGGTTATCTACGATCTCCGAATATTTCTGCAAGATTTACAGCTCAAGGATTATCCGCTAGTCCCTGCAGGTGGCACAAACCCCCTTCCCGGCCAACGTAGAATCAGGGAGCTGAAGCTTCGATTGACATATCTTCTTCACGATGCGTTGATGATGTTTCGACAAGCCCATGCACCTGCACGAGCTAGCGGAACTGACGTACCAGCCTCTCAAAGTATGGCAAAGGGGTAGGAATCAAATCTATCTATACGGGCCTTTTGTGTATCATTGACAATCCCATAGGCCGCGACGGCAGCCTTCAGGCCCGTTTCTCCCTCCAATAATTGCGTTCTACATCTTCCTCCTCGTCAATGTTTTCGCCGCAGCATATGCGCCAATACAGGATTGCGACGAAGTCTTCAACTATTGGGAGCCTACTCATTACCTGAACCATGGCTACGGTTTGCAGACTTGGGAATACTCCCCTGAGTACTCAATCCGGAGCTGGCTGTATATCGTTATACACGCAATCATTGGCAAGCTTGGGTCTCTCTTTTCTAAGACGAAGACCTTCGAGTTTTATTTCATCCGGATCGTACTTGGCCTAACATGTGCCATTTGCGAGTCACGTCTCTTCTCCGTCATCTCAAGGACCTTGAACCCTAGGATTGGAATACTATTCATGATTATAATGGTGTCTAGTCCTGGAATGTTTCATGCTTCTGCCGCCTACCTACCATCAAGTTTTGCCATGTACACCACCATGCTTGGTATGTCAGGGTTCATGGACTGGAGAGGTGGCTCAAAGACCGCTCAGGGGATTATGTGGTTTGCGATAGGAGGGATCGTGGGGTGGCCTTTCGCAATGGCCTTGATAGCGCCGTTTCTGCTTGAGGAACTCGTGCTCGCTACTCTGACAAGAGAAGGCATTGAAGTTGCGCGACGGTTCCTTGATGGTGCTGTGAGGTCCTTGCTCGTTTTGGTACCACACCCTCCAAGCCAAATTCACAGCTTCTACATGTTGACCAATCTAGGCGCTACAAGTAGCTCTTGATACCTTCTTCTACCATAAAGTAGTACTTGTACCTTGGCGTATCGTATGGTACAATGTGTTCAGCGGCTCTGGCAAGGGACCGGAGATCTTTGGCACTGAGCCCTGGGATTTCTATCTCCGTAACCTGCTCCTCAACTTCAACGTTTGGTTCGTTCTCGCCATGTCTGTCGGACCACTCCTTGGCCTGCAGTACTTGCTGCGGACGCAAACAACCACAAAGCAAACATTGCTACGAAGCGTGGTCTTCGTGACTCCATTCTACATGTGGCTTGCAGTCTTCACCGCTCAAGCTCACAAGGAGGAAAGGTTTATGTATCCTGCATACCCCTTCCTCGGACTTAACGCAGCCATTGCGTTGCACATCATCCTTTCAGTCGTCGGATCCTCAAATCCAAGTGAGCTCATTGGCAAAATCCCAGCGAAAGTCAAATTCGTCTTTGCCAGTGGCTTTGTCATCTTGGCGATCGATGCTGGACTCCTGAGGACCGTCGGTATGATCACGGCATACCGTGCTCCTTTAACAGTCTACCGCGCCTTGCAAGCACCCGGCATTGCCAGACCAGGTGAAACGGTATGCTTCGGAAAAGAGTGGTACCGATTCCCTTCTTCTTACTTCCTACCAAAAGGAATGCGTGCGAAATTCGTCAAAAGCGCGTTCGACGGTCTGTTGCCTGGCGAGTTCAATGAAGCACAAATTGGCTTTGGTTTCTTTGCTGGGACGTGGTTGATACCGCCTGGGATGAATGATCAAAATATTGAGGATCCTGGCAAATATGTAAGCATCTCTTTCATCTTCCCTTGCTAATGGTGGCTAATATCCAGACAGATTGATAGAGATCACTGCTCCTTCATGGTCGATGCTTACTTTCCGGGACTGGAAGCGACCGACTTGGAGCCCAACTACATGCTCGATGCGGATACCTGGGAACAACTGCAATGCAGTGACTTTCTGGATGCGTCCAGAACACACGTACTTGGGCGGACGATGTGGCTGCCAAACACCAATCTCGTCCCCGAGCGATTTCGCAGGAGATGGGGTAGCTACTGTCTACTTCGACGGAATACGGTAAAGTCCTGACCTGTCAACTCGCAACGCTCAATGACTTTAGCGATAACCATACCCATTTCTGGATCCTTGGTTTCTGAGCATTTTCTCAAGAGACCGAGCGGAGGCTCAAAAGTCCGTGGACCGGTTCGACGAGGACCGCTTAACCGAATGCAGGCAAGAAATCCGCCTGACGGACTTCGTACCACAACGATAAGCAGAAGCGATAACGATGAAGGGTGAACCTTAACTTTACCCCACAAACTCGCTCCCTTCACTTATGTTGGGTTATCCCCAGATCTACAATAATAGTAGGATGATTCTGAGGTTTCACCTTCACCCAAACATCCATAACGACGTGACTCTACTTGATTGAGCAGTCCAAAGGCCTCTCTGATAGACTATTCTGTACCACCGCCGGCCATGGACAAGTACAAGAAATGTGTGGAGGACTTCTTTGACCGTGACAGGATGATGGAAGCGGCGCAAGAAGTCGCTCAAAATCCGAAGCCTATTGTCTACGGGATCCTGATAGCGGCTGTTGTGGGCTGGCTGGTCGTTTCCGCTTTCCAGAGATTCAAGCAGCCAGCGATAATACGAGCAAACACGCCAGATCTGGAGAAGCCTGCTGCAAGGGCGCCTAGCAAACTTAAGGCGCCCGAGAGACCACCTGGAGGTACAGAAGCTGCTTCAAGGTGAACAATCATCATTGCTAACCTAGATGATTAGTATGGGCTCCAGTAGATTTCAAGAGACCGGCCGCACCGCCGTATTCGGATTGGGATGTTCATACTACAAAGCCTTTGCCATATCGACCTTTTAAACATGGACCGTACGTTTTGCTCCAAATGGAGGAATCCGGTGCTTTGCTGATCTGGCTGTATAGGTACTATATCACAATGGGGCTTAGGTCGATGCATTGGGACGAATGGATAGGTAGTCAGATCCGAAGCTCATCCATGGCACTCGCTAACCTTGAGCATCAGAGTTGGACAATCACTACCCAAGATATCACGCAGATAAAGTTAGGCGGATCAAAGAGCGCGGACCAAAATGCTGCAAGACCGCTCCAGAAGCCTTTGATGGAGCCGTTGAGCTAGTTGAAGAATTGTACGCAAACCCAATCCTCCCCAAGTTCCAAGCACTAACTCTTATTGACAGCTGCGACTACCTCCCGCAACGTTACCCCTCCCTCTACCGCAAGACTCTCGTTGGCATGGATAATCTTCTCACGGGCGAGAGCTTCAACATCGTCGAACGACCACTCGCTGAAGACCCCATGCAAATGGCCGCACGAATGGTCCAAGACGACCTTGCCATAATGTTCGAGCGTCCCGACGGGCAATACTACCTGCTGGCGGGCGCCATCTTACTCGCCGGCTTCTGGCGGCTGGAGGATAAATTCGGGATGCCTTTGTCTGAGATCCATACCTCCGGGGACGTGCCCGGCTTCAAAGAGAAGTTAGAGAAGGGGATGATGAACTTCTTCCGACGCGTGAGACCTGACGGACCAGTCCTGCGCAACAACTACTTCGTCCAAGTCGACGACGAACTACCATGGAGCCGTAGCATCGGTGACGAAGATAGTAAGGGTATAGGATGGTATACCGCGGAGAAGAATAAGGCCATCGCGCACCACTACTTCCGTACCGAACGGCAGAGCTTGAGGCGGTTGCCTAGATCTGGGGGCGTGGTGTTCACCATACGAACGTACTTTCATCCGGTCACGGAGATTGCGGAACAGCCATATGTGCCTGGGAGGCTGGCCTCTGCGGTTAGGAGTTGGGGCGACGACGTGAGTAAGTACAAGGGAAGGGAAAGGTATCAGGATGTGCTGCTCGAGTATCTGGATAAAAAGCACGAGGAGCAGGTCGCTAATGGCTTGGAGGTGGAGAAGGAGGAGGAGGTGCACCAGTATCCGTACTAAAGTAGCATGCATGATGTTTTCGGTCTTGACGTCGCCTATGAAGAACGTTGGCTTTTCGTTCTGAAGACGAACTTTTGATCAATGGAAGCTATAGAAAGCTCGAGCTTGTTTCTTATTTCATCGCCGTAGAGTTATTCTATGTCCGTCTATTTGAATCCGACCTGCCTTGAACCATGAAAGACCTTGACAATCCCTATCTAGCACCCCCACTAAGATATCTATTCGGAAGTGCCATCATCTTTGACCGGATCGAATTCAGCAGCCGTAGCTTCAAGGCTACACATTTGCTTAGGGTAGTCTGCCGAACAAGCTCCTAACCCGCCTGCCACCACCCTTGTGCTGCCAATCTCCCGTCCGTGTCCGTGGATGGATATCCACCCTCACCTTTCACCACCAGTCTCGTGCTGTTTATATACGTAGTGGAAACCAGATGTAAGTAGAGAAAACAAATCCGCGGACACAATCATCGAGGCTCCTGCCAAACTCGAACTCCCGTCCGGTTTCCGACCCGGCGCCCAATTTTCCATCACTTTTCTCGTCGATTTCGCGTCGGCCTTTGCTTCGTCGTCAATAGCGGCCAGATACATCTTCAAAATCGAAAGAACGGTTCGCGTGGTCTTTTCGATAGCGCTTTTCGTCCAAATCTCCAACGCGTGGATCTGCTTTCCTAGAGCTTCATGCTGCACCTTAAGTCCGTCGATCAGAGCGTCGATGTGTTCATATTCCGTGCCAGCCGCCAATTGTGCTTCGAGTATATCTGTCGTGGCGGTTGTTCCTGCTTTCGACAACGTGTCTGCCCTGAGCAATGCTTGATCGAGTTCTTCTGGCGTTATCTCTCCCATATCGAGGTCTTCTCACGTTTGCGCCAATAATGGTTCCCAATTGCTAGGTCCGGCCATGATTCCAGGACTCCGCGCCTCGGTCGTGGAGGGTTTGGTAGTCGGGTTCTATGCTAACATCTCCCCATCCTTTCCAGCCCTCACCGCCGTGCAGTAACCTCTCTTATGCTGATGAATTGGCAGGTACACACGCCCTCGACTGAGGGGCTCTGGTCAACGTCTCGTAGCTCATCGCGGACATCTGTAGCACGGAAGGTCTTTGTCGTCATGTTCCATACTCCCGTAGCCCGACATGGGTACTGTTTGACTTTGTCGTAGTTTCCCATGGGATCTCCTAAACTTTTCACATCCTCCAGACCCGAATGCCGATAGGTCCGCAGAAGCCAGCGAGGATGTGGGAGTGTGTGTTTTGCCACAGCACACTGCTGCTGGGTACGCCTTGGGGGAGCCGGGGCTTAATGTTTGGGGTTGGCCGCTGCTCTGCCTGTTGTAAATCGAAGCTTTGGTCTGGGGATTTGGGTTTGACTCTGGCTTCTTGCAGCGTTTTGAGCGCGGGGTAAGTTCGGAGTTCCTTGGCTGATTATGGATACTGCTTCGTAGTTGCCGTAGTCTCCGTAGCGGTCTGCAGTACTCCTGGCTTTCCAAAGGTTCGGCGAACAGAGTGTCTGCAGTACCGGTAGTCTTCTGAATGCCGGTCCTGTTTGTGCACGGATCGTAGTGGGCTCCATAGCCCATCAAGCACACTGCTTCAAAGTTGTCGTAATGTTCCATGGAATCTCTGCAGTACTCCTGACTCCCCAAAGGTTCGTCGGACGGTGTATCTGCGGGCAGATGTAGCCGCCGACGATGTTGGAGTAAGTGTACGAGTTGTTGTTGGTAGTGATTTTAATTAGCTCAGTGTTCGTGGCGCCCACGAAGGTCTTTGTCATCTTCGTCGCTGGGGCGGCGGTGTTCGTGAAGGTGCTGGCCATGGCAGCAAGAGTTCCATCTCATGTTGATATGTCCGCTTGTGACCGTCGGCGGGAGATCCAAGTGGGTTAGGTAGGCGATCGGGAGATTTAGGTAGACGAGTAGGCGAGCGAGACATTTACGTAGACGGCGGGAGATTTGTAGACGAGCGGGAGATTTACGTAGGCGCTGTTAGGCGAATGTGTATTCGTTGCTTGTTGAGTCCCCGTATTGATCAGGTGTCCATCCCAGAGAGAGACGTTTTCGCCAAAGGCACAGCCAACCTTTTCGAGAGTTCTATCGATGGACGACTTCCGGCTTTTGCTAGACTTGGTGGGGTTATCTGGATCTTAGTGGACAGATGGCGAATAAGGCTTGGGCGGCATCGTCATCGGGGAAGCACAACTGGATGGCCCAGCATACTTTGTCCAGGACCCCGACTGTGATTTGCCTGAGTCTCTCGTTGTACCATCCTTCGTATGCAGTCCCGGCATTTGATACAGAACGATTGTTGAAGACCCCGTATGCGTGCCAGAGAGCGTCCGCTTGAGCCACTGTCCCTCTCCCTTCCACGAGAAACAAGCTGCCGCTCGCACGGGAGGCTTGTGCGGCCTGAACGCAGTGGCGGAAGTTGGGCTTGTCAGGATTGTAGGTCACCGGGTTGTTTGGATCGTCTGTGCGGTGCCACTCAGACCGTCAGCCATCCCGTTGTTGCGGTTTCAACATGGCCAGCAGGGACACGATGCCAAACAGGGAAGGGAAAGCGAGGCCTTGGACTCATTGCCGTACTCGGCATCTAGGCCGGCCTGATTGCGCGCGATCACCTCGTACCCATAGACCAGGGTCAGATGCGGCGTCGTCTTCCGCTCTTGGAGTCTTCGCAGAAAGGCGATCACTTCCGTCGCTGAAGTGTAAGGCGTCAGCGCTGGAGGAAGCATGGGAGCGCCCAATAATGTCGACATGTCGTCCTGAGCGTCGATGTGTGATGTGAAGCGCAGACGGTGTTGATGGGAGATGAAGAAGAGAAGAGAGAAGGCACTTTGGTGGTGTGAAGATGTGTTTAAGAAGTACGTGTGGTGGTGTTGACGTGGCCCGGTTTTGAATTCACCGCCGCTCGGCTTCCTGCCTGCCGCACACACAGCGGATCGATCACAGGATGAGGGAAGCAGGGTGTGAAGGATTTGTTCTTCAGCCCGATTGCCTGACCGAGGTCGCGCACTGCAAACACTCTGCATACCCTCCGTCCAACGATCTCCGCATCAGCACGATTCCGTTCCACGATGGCTTTTGGATGCAACCCCGATGGTACGCTTCTTTCCAGTCGTATGCTAGCTCTTGTGGTAGCATTGTCTTTCTCCACAGTTATTCTCCATCTCTCATGCGGAGTAGTCCCATCTCATAGAGGTGTTTCGGTTCCGTGTATCCTTGATCTACTGGTCGCTTTGTTCTCTGAGCCGGCCACCGAATCAGCCACCTGAGCGTGAGTAATAAGGCTTCCACGAATTCCCGGACTTGATGTTGCTTCCGCACACGAGGTGGCATAGTGGTAGCCTGCCGAAGGCGTTCCACGGTTTTGCCAAAGCTCTACATTGTTTGCTTGTCGAGCGAAAGGGACGAAAAGCGCCGCAACAACTTGGAAGAGTCTCTGTTGTTGCTGCCATTTAATTGATGCCCTCCTGCAGTGGAGGTGTTTTTCCCTCAGTGTTTTGTGGAAGGATACATGATCGGACTGCATCCTGAGCTCATTGTGTCTGAGGCGACTATGGCTGTCTCTGTGACTGGGAGAGCGACGGCACTGTCAGGATTGCGTAATGCCGTCATTGAAGAAGTAGGTGATCTTTATGGAAAGCTACCACGAGCCATGCTTGAGGCTTTCGCGGAACTGACCGATACACATCCTCGTCGTCCCCGCCGGAATCATGGCGCGGTGATCTGGTTCAATCGCGAAGGAATGTAAGGTTGGGGGATAACCGCTATCTGTAGAATAAGATTCCGTCGAGTATGGCCTGGTCATGTAGCTAGTTTCTGTCTCACCACTGGAGTTGCTAAAATAGCTGGATTTCACACTGAGTTGTTTGGAATCGGTGCTTGGATGCCGTGATGAGTACCGCTTGGCTTTCGCAGGCTTCTCAGAGTTATGAGTTGTACATCTGGATGTGCGTTGACATTGGTAGCTTTGGTTTTTGATGTTGTTCAGCTTCTTGTCACTGACTTATTGAAGTCTTCGGGGGTGTGCCACTAAATTCCACACGATGTTATCATACCGATGAAATTCCACATCATCGCCGAATATCGACAGCTGAGACTGAGGTGCCGCTCCTTCAACGTTCCTGAAATGTTCCAAAGCACTGTACTGTCGTACAACTTCGGGATAGTTGGCTATCACGATCAGATGCTTTCTTAGATAATCAAAATCAAGGTCTTTCATGACAGCTTGACCTTCCTCTCTACACAGGTTGTAGAGTTTGAGGACTGCGCTTTTGGCGTTCAGGATGCAAAACTTCCCAAAGTCGTCGTACCATTGTTCTATGAGCGCTAGTGAGTTCCTTCTTAGGCGTTACAGCCACCTGTTCGTTCACCCTGGCTGCAATCCCCCGATGTGGTTGGTGAGAACAGAAGTGAAGCGTGCAAAGAGAGGTTGATGCAAAGCTCCAACCGGTGAGGTTGGATCACCTTCACAGTCGCCCAAGAGGAACTGTGTCAGTGCCGCGGTAAATTAGAGGTGAGATGGAGATCAGATTCCTCTGAGTGATGCTGTTGAACGCAGCGTGGCCAAAATAGTAGTCACATCATAAAATGTCCGAAAACCAGTCATAGTGATCGCCATAATCTTGTAGGAATGCTAGGTCCCGCTCCCCTGTGAGTTGGAGCTAAAACTTCCTATATAGCTTGGTAGTAATAACTCAGTAGGCCGGACAAAGTGAAGTGAGGATTTGTTGCGCTGGTGATGGTAATGATAAGGATGGTATATTAAAGGAAGGAAGCTTGTCCTGGAACAGAATGTTGAACACTATTGAAATGAGACCGGAGGTGTCAACTGAAGACATATAACATAGATTTGATGAAAGAAAGGGAGGTGTTAATGGCAAAGCGATGGATTTTATAGACGAGTCTGTCATAGAGTGAATGATCTCTGTTAACGAGTGAAGTCACCCATTGACACAGCATGAGAAGCGGCATATATGAGCCTATTCATGTACTTCTGATGAATAACAATCACCAAGATGTGATGTGATACACGCACCAAGACAGTATGTTGCCAAGTCCCCCTGCACTCCACATCATCGCGAGAAACTGTCTACCCGTATGCCACTGTAGATCAACGCCTTGAATGCTAATGCCGTCAGACTTTTACAAGATCAGGCTATACCACACTCTTAGACTTCGTCCGGTGCGCCTGCGTCGCCTCTTCAATCTTTGCTTTACGCCATGTGCATCCCTCCGCAAACTCGCAAATCCTGCATTTATACGCCTCTTCTATTGACACTCCCTGCGCGTCTCTTTCTCCTTTCCACCATCGCATTTCATCCTCGAGATAGGACTGCAAGACCTCATCTGCAAACACAAAGTTTTTGATTCCTAATATCGAGCCGTCCACTTGATCTCGATACTCAGCCCTTAGGACCTCACCTATGCTCTCTGCTCCTAGCGGCATAGTGCGCTGAAACTCTTGAATCATCAATGCCCAGAGCTGCTTCAGCGAGTTGTTGTCGAGCAATACTTGCATGGAGTCTTGACTGGAATTGGGTAGGTCCTGGCTTGGATTCGGTTCCGCAGGCGCGTCGTAGAAGACCTCGTTCAGGCTTCCTACCTGCGCGATGAAACCATCGGTGAAGGTGGCGGATGAGTTCAGTTCGTATCGGTTGAAGAGCACGTCGGCGTCGACCTTATTGGTGGCAAGATTGGAGAGGAGATAGCGGTATAGCATTAACTGCATGAGGGTCGGTCGAAATGAGGCGCCTTTGGGAATGGATCTAGTGCCGCGGGTTTTGACGTCTGTCAAGTAAATCTTAGATGATGGTTTGGTGATTTTCCGAATGTCTCTTATGACGCCGTTCTTGAGACCTGAACCGCTGGGTGACTTTAGGAAGTCTGTAATCGATGTCTGATCTGCTGGCACCGCGTTCTTTCCTCCTTTTCCGTGTGCTGTACGTGCTGTAAACTCCTCTTCAAGCTCCCGATCTGGACAGATATACGAAAGCTCATCAATAACCCCGTTGACAACCAGCCCGTCAATGACGCCCCAAATCTCGAGCTCCCTGGTCATGCCAGTGTCCCTCAGCGTCCTTAGGCCTTGGATTATATTCCATATCCGCAATCCCCAAGCATCTTCTTTAGTTTCGATACTCACCGCTACGGTCTTATGAACCTCATCCTCCAGGGTTTTATGAACAGCCGAGCCCTGCCTCATCGCTGGCGTGCGCTTTTTCCGCCCGTGCTTCGTTAGAGTGTACCAGTATTGTAACTCGCACCATGACGGGGAGATAAGATCTGTGACTGACAGTGCCTTCTTCGGCGCGGTACGAAAGCGCTCAAGTGGTGATCTTATATCCGGCGCTTCGGGATTTATACTTGGCTCGACGGTCACCGAACGCTGCCTTCCGGCGCGACTCTCATCACTCTCAACTAGACGCTTCAACGTCAGTCAGCCTTGTCATCAACACGTGGAGGCTCGGCTTACCATTCGTGGTGCTACTGTTGCCTTCCACCTCGACTGAAGCCCTAGCTCCCTTGATCTCAGTGACCGGAGTACCTGACCGGCTTCGTCGCTCACGGCCAAGTATGCGAGGCATTCTCGCGGGCGGCGGCTCTTCATCATCTTCAACGCTATTGACGATAAGTTTACTGACAGTGTCCTGCTTGGAGGGCAGCTTGGCAAGCAGCTCGTTCACCAGTCCCTCCTCCTCAGCTGTGAAGTCTGAGCCATAGTCACTGCCTGCATCTGCCCCAATACCGTGCTGGTGATTTACTGGAGTGCAGTCCATGCCCACGACTCCATCAGATCAAGTCCATTCCAGGGCTGGCTTATCGATTGGCGTCGGTGATAGCGTCATGACTTTACCGACGCGTTAGACGCGCCGATGCTCTTCTCCATCACTAAGTCATGTAAAGTACCTACCGCTGGACCTCATTTCACGTCCGTAATTGCTAAATATCTCAATTTCCACTACAACCTACTCACCGGCCGGGAAACATTGATCAATTTTACTGCGAGAAAGAGGACTCCGCTGACAGAACTTGTCCCGCTTTAGCAAGCAATATATAACACTGATTGCTGCGGTCGAGTCAGATTAGCTACAATTCCGATGTGCTTTATAAGTTCTTTAATCCAGGCGTGTATCATCAAGACCCATTTCAAGTAGATTTGTACTTGACACGTACCACTTCCTTTTCAATTCCGAATGGTTGCTTAGCAGGTTTGCATTGCCAACTTTCTTATCAACGAGTCCGCATGGTGCAGAATACTATCTTCGTCAAAAAGGTCTTGAAGCCGGTGGTCTAGACATCAGATTGGTTGCGAGCGAAAGAATGGAGACGCTTCAATACGTTGTCACCTCTACAACGAATAAGCAGTGTTTCCTCCACTTTGCTGTTTTGATATACTCGAGCGTGCTGCACCATCGGCAGCCATACACTTTGCTCGGCGATGCGCTCCTTGCGCTACGTATGATCATGCTGGAGTACGTTGAGAGCCTCCTCCGTCGATTAGGAGCATAGAAATCGGACACCGTGGGGACAGAGCTTGACGGAACCCGAATCCCCACACCAGACTACCGGATGCCCAAAGCTGCTACCAAGCTCCAGTCGTCTCTCCCGAGGCCTGCGGCAGTGATGGTGGTCTGTCGATCTAACGAAACCTCCCTTATACCTTGGGATCAGTGCAACAACCATGGTTCGGAAGTCAGGGCTAGAGACGACCGCCTATGACAGTGGCCACCACGAAGTCCGACAAGCCTTCGTCTACTAGGTCACGCAGATCCGCAAGAGTACACTACCCCGAAGCCGGGGCCACGGAAAAAACGCCGCGGACTCCCACAAAGATCAAGCTATAGCGCTTCCATCAACGCCGCCACTTCTCTTGCGGCCCTTCCTCACCCTTACAGATTCTCACCTTTCACGCACTTCGAACCGAGCTCTATGACTAGTCGTCTTCGGCGACATTCCAATTCCAGCAAGTTTACCCCTCAATTCACCACAGACTGAATGCAAGAGGATAAAGCGTTCTGAGAAGGTCCACCGTCCTTGAAGGATGGAATGCTGATGGAGCTATGGAGAGCCCTGCTTTGGTACAAAGTCGGGAATACCCCCTTGTACAGGCTGTTGTGAGCCGGTCCGGTGACTTGTGATCGAAAACGTCGATACAAAAGTACTATGCGAGTATAAACTCGGTAGTGCTTTCATGAGTATCGATAACAGTTACACTGCCCTTGAGTCTGGCTCCGTCAACGAAGCACCTAGCCCATTCGAATTCTCCATGACTCCCGATTCCCAAGCATCCTGGCGATGTGTAGTGTGCCTCCATACCCAGGGTAGCGGAGAGCGAGGACATCTTCACGCGGTAGCCACGAGGAAGCGGTGTGCTCGGTGTCACGCTGGAGATGCGATGGGGCACCCTTGTGTGAAGACTATGGCTTAGACCATTTGACCGTGATGAAGTGGCGAATGGCACCTTTTACGTACATGTTTTAAGCTTCACGTCTAGAGGAAGACTAATATCGATCTGCATATTTGATAACGTCCGAAGTAGACCATTGACAGTGATGTTACAAAAAGCCCGAGCTAAAAGGTACACAGCACCTACTGATTAGACTATCTACACGCCACCACATCTCCTCTCCTGTCCATCCTCTGAGAACTTACAAAGTGAGGAGAAAGAAGAAACAATCTGAATGTCAAAGGCTGAAGGAGAAGATGCGTTCAGAATCGAAGTAAAGTCAGAGGTCGCCCAAGCCCTCTAGAAAAGAAGTAGAACATTACGCCTTGTAGAAGGAAGATTGAGAATTATTGGAGACATCAAGACGCTGCATTACTGCATCGTAGTAACAGAACTGTTTGTGAGTTGGGGTATGTAATGGACAAATATCCGCAGAACACCATAGCCATCTCCCGCACTCATGTACCTCGTCCGCCAGCGGTGTGCTTATGTTTCATCGCCTGGCTGTCAAACTACATTGCTTGCCCTGGGACTGGTTTCCTCGGCATGGAAGTAGGTTGCGACACTTGCGGCTGCGGACTGCCCGCTTTCGATTGCGTAGGTAGCATCTGCGGGCTTTTCGCGTTCGGGTTCATTGGACTTGGTCCTGGCGGACTGTTTCTCTTTTCGCGAACCTGGCTCGCTGAGTTGCTTCTCCTCCTTCCTCCTAGCGGTGGGATTGGTCTTTGTGGCCCACCACCGTATGGGCCAGGGCTCATTGAGCGAGTTTGATTGGCGAAGGGTCCTGGAGACATTGGACGAGGTGAGCGATGATGCGAACCTGGACCAGGCGAGTTACGGCCACTACCTGGTGACATAGGACGAGGTGCACTGGGCCCCGGTACCGGCCGAACCTGGGGCACACGCATGCCTGGCGGAGGTGGACCGCGAGGTGGGCCGGCTCCGGCTGGGCGGGGTTTGACGGGACGAGCAGAGAGGCATGTACGAGGAGCTACACCTTGTTGAGATCGATCGAGACGAATGCAGAGAGCCTGACACGATGTTAAGGAGAACTTTGACCAAGAAGAACAAAAGTGACTTACCCAGCCATCGTCATACTCGTGCAGCAGTCTAACAAGTTGACCAGCACGTAGCTCAAGTTCATCTTCCATGGAGGGTCTGAAGTCAAGCTGGACACGGTGTACATTGCTGACAGGTGGAGTGCCAGCTGCTGCTGCACTTGGTGATATCGACGTCATGCTGAACTCCGTGCCTGCTGGACTTGGTATTGGTGCTACTGAAGCAGAACGATTTGGATTGATGGAGAGAGCCTTAGG
>JAABUP010006660.1_pt1 | contig 16208 bp, 12 predicted proteins | sample 5559201 | NCBI WGS metagenome assembly JAABUP01 (sample SAMN10711887, study PRJNA513373) | rock metagenome | isolation source: Antarctica rocks | place: Antarctica
TGCCATGGTCTGCGGGTAGACACAGGCCGCTGGGCAGACGGTGTTCACCTAGATAGGACAGACAGGCTGTGTCTAGTGTGCAAGTCATTGGATTGTGTGGAGGACGAGCAGCACTTGTTTTTGATTGCCCAGCGTACAGCCACATCAGGTCATGACAGTGATCACAGCATTTGGACCTCCTGCAGCACTGTTGTACTATTGCAGACTTTATGATTTTGTGTGAACCAAATGCATGTGGTGGTTTCCTTAGGGAATGCTTTGCATATAGGAAGCAAATTTTGTCTGTATGAATTCACTGAACTGAACTTCTTGTCTGTTGGGTCCCAGTTGCCCCCCAGGACATTAAATATATTGATTGATTGATTGAATCAGTCATAATCCTGATCTTTTCTGCGACATGGATCAGAGTCAGTAGTCAGCAAGGTACTCATATATATTTTCCAACTTTTTTGCAGCTTTGCACTCTGCATGAAACTAGGGGTTCTACCAGAGGAGACTCTGGTAGAACCCCTAGTTTCCTCTGAGAGGCTACTTTAAGTAAGTACTGTAACTTAGCTGGCCCCAGCTTTCGCAATAGGCGCACACACTGTGTGCCACCCATTCCTCGCCCTGCTTGATATACAGCTTCTCAGACTCCCAGCGTTTTCAGGTTGCCAGCCCTTGCTTCCTTGAAACTGTCCCATGTGAACAATTTGCAATTTGAGCTTAGTCACTGAAGAAGAGCATAGAGCGATGCTACGAGCTTTGAGATGGACGTTGGGGTAAAATCCTTGGAAGGCTATGTTGTGACGCTGACTCAACGCTCACAGGTCCCTCTGAAAGGCAAGCCAACGTGCGGTCGCCAAGGTCGTGTTTCGCTTCGCCCCCTGACATTCCAGTAGAGCTCAAGCAGTAGACGCATTGTGATAAGTCGATAAGTCGTTACTTAGGTCGTTCCTTTGTTTGAAAGGGAGTTGTAAGCTTGTGCATTGACATAGCCAGCGCAGCAGCTGCAGTTTGCACAGTCATAGGCTTGCTGCGACCCGTTTACGTTCGCTGAGCACCACTTGGAGGTGCACTTCACAAGCCCAGATACTACTGGCAGTCGTCTAAGCAAAGCCTCTTCTCGTGCAGCCTGTATCGCATCGGTGTACGCTGCAGACAGCTGCCTGTCTGGGCGTACCAATGGACTATCTGGCCCTGTGAGGCTAGTTGGGCGTACAGCACAACCCCTGCTGTACACCGGGAGCTGCTGTGGCTATTGACAAAGAGATCCTGGCACCATCCAGCTACAGAAAGTCTGTTGTGGTGCCCATGCCCGGTCCATCTGATGCTTTAAACAAACCCAAAGCTAGCACATCCAATGTGTACGCCCAGAAAGTGGTTGTCAAGCAGGCAGGCCGAGTAAGCTTCCCTGTTTCACATAATGCACTTACGCTGCATTCACAGCACAGCTGTCGCTACACCACCTGTCCACCTGAGCAACACTATCAGGCTAGGAAGTTTGTGTTGCGCATTCGATCTGGCTGTATGTCACAGGACCTACATGGTTTGTCATGCCCTTGGTCCTGGGCAGCCCGGTTTAATACTTGGCTTCTCATTAAATTGACGCCGAAAGGTGTAGTCTATTCTTTTCTTTTCTCATGCCCTTGTTTTGGTGCCACCTGCAGAGTCACATGGCCGATCCCCTGCAAGACATGCAAAAGCAGAGGCTGCTGCAACCAGACTCCCCAAGGAAGTCTGACTCTCCCACATCCCATGTTCCACAACGCCCAAATCAGCTTCAACCACTGGTCAGTTACTCACCAAGGCAGGTGCAGCTGCCACAGCAGCCGCACACAGAGCCACAGCTACAGCAGCTGCCACAACAGGCGGACCAATCAGACCAATGGCACTGGCAGCATCAACGGCCCAGTCCCCGTCAACCACAAGCGTTTGAGGTCTTGTCCCAACAGCCCACAGTCAGTCAGTTGGCGCAAAATGGTACTGCCAATGGTCAACAGTCTGTTGCAAGACCACTCTCAGCATCGTTTGCTGAGAGCTTGGGATCTGACTCAGAGCCTCAGACTCAGAGTGCAAGTCAAGCACCTGATACATCGCCACGTCCTAGGACAGCAACAGCCTCTGCGTCCCCAAGGACCACAAATGAGCAGCAGGCATTTGCAGTTATCAGGAGCAAAAACGTATCTTGGCAGGCAAGCATTTGTCAGTTTCACTTCCACTGGATGCATGTGACACAATGTCACATTGCCTGTTGGAATACTGCAGATGAGGCCAAATCAACAGAAATTGTATCTGTCTGACACCAGCCCATTATGTGCCATGAGTACGTAATTGCTAGAAGCAGCATTATATATGATGCTGCTGTCGCCATATCCTGAATCAAAAGCTCATGATAGGCTGGTTGATCCTTGATCACCTACTTTGAACCATGATATGCAAACTTATTTTCACATCATGTGACGTTTCTCTGCAGGACGCTCAGGGGCAGAATCTGTGCCAATATAGGGAGTTTGAGCCAAGTGAAGCAGGGGATTCAGACACCGATGACACTGATTGGCACACACAGAAAAGGGGATGCTGCATTATAATGTGACCACACTTGACTTGGGAAGACCGTGTCTGGTATGAAACGTGTTGGATGATGACCTTGTCAGCTGTGGCTTGAAAATTGTCAGTCATAGTCGTCGTGACTCTATTGACTCTAAGTTGATGTTGCCATTAAAGGTCCACAGCTGTGAGTTGCAGTCATCAAGTATCCTTGTTGCTAACAGCATTGAAGTATTGTCAGCGTATGTTGCCTTGTTGACACACCGCAGTCCAGTCTTTCTGTTTAGTCCAGTCTTGCTTTTTAGCGCAACACCTTTTCCTCAATTTGCTGTCATCACTTAGCCTCCTAGGACATTTGGCAGCCAGTCATGTTGTACGCACCTGCAAGATCGAACGTGCTTTGCAGTTCTAGCAGGCAGACAAGGGTTTTGAACTCGAAGCTTACCCAGATGTGAGCATATCCCCAAAGGCACTACTCACGCCTAAGGTATTGTGAAATTGTTTTACAAGGAAGAGCGCATTCTGTTGTACTGCTGAAGCTGTAGCCAATCTGTCTAACGTTGGGAGCACCTGACAGCTGCTGAGCTCACACATGCATCCTTGACATCAAGAGTCCGGCAGGAATCAGGCAGGCAATGTTACTGAAGGTGGATGTTTTACATACTTACAGCCTTCTGTTTCACATATCCATTCTCAGACCCTATGCTAAAAGTTGAAATCAATGATGGTTTTACACTCCGTAGCAGAGTTGAACCTTGAAGTGACTTTGTTTGACATCTCAGTCTATTGGTCAAATGGTCATGGTTGGTAAAACCTAACGAATAAACGAATGAGTGAGTGAGAGAACGAATGAAAGAATGAACGAGTGAGTGAGTGAACGAATGAGTGAACGAATGCATGAACGAGTGAGTGAGTGAACGAATGGATGGATGGATGGATGGATTAATGAATCCAGGCTTCTTTCATAGCCTGCAAGGTGTCACCATCACCCTGACAGACCTGAAGCTGGGCCCATTTGATCGGCAGCGACATCAGCTCCTGCCTGCTTTGCTGCGACCCCCGATCAAAGATTCCTGTGAAAGTGTAACAGGGTCAGCTGGGCGACAGGCATTAGATCTGCTAGCTCAACTCAGACTGCAACCTCGCCTATCTAACGCTTGCTCCTCTGCATGGGCTGTCTACATGCTGTGCTTTAATTGCTGTCAGAAAGAGGAGCCGGCTACCTTGGAGAAAGCAGACTGGGGCCCACCAGCTCATGCTGTGACAGCTAAGCCCAGCTTCCCTAGCTCAGATGGCAAGCTTATTCGGGCTGGGCAGGTAAACCAGCCAGCGCTGCCAAGGTGCTTCCCCTCAGCACCTTCGCCCCCGCGCTCCTCGTGTCTGTTTACTGTGACGTATGGGCAGTGATCTGTTCGGCTTGATCACGTCAACAACAGTGCAAAGGCAGTGATCTGTGGCTGCTGGTGCAGAGATGCTAAGACTTTCCGACCCAGAAAGAGCACTCCAGTAGGTAGTAAGGTGAGCAGAGCCTGCATGCTTTGGATAGGCTGCAATTTAGTTCTGCCACCTGTCACTACACAATTCTGTGTGACAAGAAGTGTGTGAGACGTACCTCAAATCACATGTTCATACAGGGCTTAACCCTCAAGCGGCATATAGAGGCTACTCTTGGCAGTGGTAACATTAGAGAAGCAGTGCAGCTGCCACCAGGGGAGGACTTGAATGAATGGCTGGCTGTCAACACAGTAGACTTTTACAATGCTATCAGCGTTCTGTTTGGTACTTTGGAGGAGTTCTGCACAGTCAAGACGTGTCCAGTCATGTCAGCAGGTCCCAAGGTAATGTGTCCTGTGCTTTATGTCCTGATGTCCATTGTGACTACTCTGAGATCTCGCATTGCCTTGGTGGACAACACATGCATTGGTCACATGCATCTGTCACAATTCGTGTCAGAAGTCTTGGCCTTGCTCATGGACTATCTCATACATGTATGCATGGAATGGACTGTCACAGCCAACATACATATCATCAGCAGGTCAAGGTTCATTCTTTTTAGTGTACAATGCACCAGCATTGAGAATGTCTGCTATGTGCTGCAGTACGAGTACCTGTGGGCAGATGGTGTAAAGGTCAAGAAGCCAACACGTCTGTCAGCACCAGAGTACATTAACAATCTCTTTGACTGGATAGAATCTCAGGCAAGCCATACTGCTGGCAGGCATATGTGCAAGCTGTATGAGGAGTTGGAGGCGCCCTGTTTTGTTCATGATGTTAGCAAATGTGGCAGTGTCATGAAGTGCAATAGGTGTGCAGCACTAATAAAAAATGTACAGGAATGCAATATGCAAAACACTTTGCGCCTATGCCTTTGGCTGTGAGGTGTGAACACAGTAAGGAAGCTGGGCATATGTCGGCAGTCACTTTCTTAGCTGTGGTGTCAAGAGCAATGGTGGCGTCTGCAGATGGATGACTCTAGGATCTTCCCTCAACAATATGGCATTCCCTTCCCCCCAAACTTCATGGATGTGGTGCGTACCATGTTCAAGCGCCTCTTTAGAGTGTATGCTCACATCTACCACACACATTTCCGAAGCATTTGCAGCCTCGGGGAAGAAGCTCACCTGAACACATGCTTCAAGCATTTCATGTACTTCACACAGGTGTGCTCTCTGTTGTACACTCTCTGTTTGAACCTGCCATGAGTAATGCCAGGAGAGCATGTTTGGCAGTTTCAATTGTTCAACACAGCAGCTGCATGCATAGCGTGTGTGGCCATATGAGACATGATGTGTAGCATCATTGAGCTGAAGATCCAATCAGGCACAGGCAAATGTTACAGCTGTTGCATGTTATTCTTGCAGCAAACCTGGCGTTGGTCTAAATCAAACCAGTATTGCTACATGCATACTGTCAGACACTGGACAGACACTGGTGTGCACTCTGCAGGCGTTCAACCTTGTTGATTCCAAAGAGCTTGTTCCCTTGCAAGAACTGATTGATCAAATGGTCAGCTGAGCAGTGTTCCTCTGAATGTCGTGGTAAAATGAACTCACACACAGCAGGTTGCTTGTTGTTCTGCCAAGTGTAAAGTTACATTTTAGAACCCTTACTGTGTGTGTCTTATTGTGTGTGTTGATCCAAAATACGTTGAACACTACGGCAGCATGTGCCAAGCCTGCGCACCGACAGGTACTAGAATCTGGGTGACACTAGTAGTGTTTGGCTATGCATTGCCTAGGTGTAATCCGTTGAGCTAGACCGCTACATCTGCTGATTCCCATATGCTTTTGGGTAGCCTCAAACTTTTGTCAGAGCCTCTGCAGCACTGACCATGTCACCCCATGCATCTAAAGTGCTAAATTGCCTGACTAGTGGCACACTGGGACTGTGTGCAAGCAGAGTCAGCCATTGACATGCCTGGGGAACATTGCACCTGCCGCTTGTTTCCTGGCTTTGGCCACATGCTCCAGCAAGTTGTTGATGCCATACAAGCTGCCTACTTTCATGACATCAGCATCCTCAATGGGATTATTTAACCTGTCACAACACATGTGAATGTCTCAAGTTCAGCACCATAATTCCAACGGCATCACTTATGCAGCATGCACCACTCCTGCAGCATACTGTATCCCTATTACATACATCATGGAAGGCGCCGCCCCTGACCTAGGGCTGACAGGTTTCCATGCACAGCCGCATCAGGTGTTACAGGGTGTGCAACCAACCTGGAGAGGAACTTGTGAACAATGTCAAGACCAAACTGATGGCCATGTCACCTGCCTAGGCTGGCACCTAAGGCTCTCAGAGTATGCAAGTGTTGAGCTGCGCCCCATCACTATGCAGCATGTGCAACATTGCATGCACGGGAAACAAGTCAGTAGCCACCTGACTTGAGGCTTGACAATGGCATCTAGCTCAGCAGAGGACACCATGGTAGGCTGTACCATGTCTTCCAGCTTCTTCTTCTCGTACACTATCTGGGCCTTGGCAGTGACAGCAGACTCAGGACTCACAGACTCAAGCAGGTCCAAGTACCTACAGCAGTATACTACAAATACTGGTTTCAGATTTACTTAAGGGTCAGAGTCGTGAATTCATAGGAATTTTCAAAATGATGCATTACTAACCCTGGGCCCAGTCAACGAAGCATATGGCCTTTGTTGAAGTGCCTCACGTATGTGCTGGAACAAGGATAGCAGCCAAAATCTCATGCGACGACAAAATGCATTTACCTCGTGAAATATCAACCTGATCAGCAACTGAGCAAAACATGGGTACATTTTGGTGTTGGGACACATGGCTGGGGTTTGCAGCTCATACCTAGGTTCTGTTTGGAGCATTTTGGTTGGCCAACCCATTGGGTCAAATTTGTGGCCCGCCGTCTGAATCTCTAGAAGTTTCTTCCGCAGGTCCTGCAACAGGCTCTGATGCTGTCTTTGCAGATCTGGGGCCATGGGCTGATTCAGCGTCTTCAGTCAATCACAAAGTCAGACTGTCACACAGCTGCACCTTTGTGACTACAAGCATGCAGGACTTGAACACCACCAGTTTACACGCAAGACATGCGTGCTTGACCCATGAAGCATTACTACCCTAAGCTAACAGGAAAACAGTCAACAGCAATGAAAAGGGTAGCATACCTGAAGCTGCTGTGCATCATTGTGACTAAAGGCATCAGTCAAGCTTCTGCAGCCTGCCAAGGCTTGACGGTGGGAGAAGGCTCTATACAGGCAATAATATGCCGGCAGGGCAGGTATGGGTGTTAGCTGCAGCAGCCACACCACCCTTGTTTGTAGTGAAGTGTCAAACACCTGTTTGGTAGATGCAGACCTTTAGGGTGAGGTGTGCGGCACACACAGCAGGAGGCATGCTCAGAGCAATACTTGTACTTATTATGGTGTCACAGACATAGCGTTTGTTCATGACAGAATCTTGTTTCCTGCTAATGAATGCAGCAGGTTATGCGCGTGTTGCAGACTTGTACAGTTGCAGAACACATAGTGCCTTTCGAGCATGCACAGCTTACCAGCAACAGGGTCAGCGGAGCAGCAGTAGCAGCCCATAATATCTGCAAGAACAGGAGAAATTGTCTGTCACAACAACATAAATGCAAACTCAAATCAAGAGGCATGATCAATGACGCAAATATCAGTGCACATGTAGGCTTTCAGCAGAAGCAGTACACTCTTGTTGGACACAGCGACATGTCAGCTAACAGAGAGTGCTTGATAAGTGCTTACCATGCGCATGCTATGCTTGCGCCGCCTCTGCTTTGTCAACAAGCGCAATCGCCTTCTGACCTCTCTCTCAGGTATGCTGCTCTGCAGTGCCATCACTCAGCTCACAACACCTGTCAATGTCAACCGTCAATGGATGAGCACCATGCAAGGATTGCAATCTGGCATAAAAGGACAAACGCTCACAGGATGTATGATCTGAAGATAAATCAGGTCTTGCGGTATAGATTTGAGGAAAGTTTCTTCAGGTTCTTCCCTTGCCAACACAGCCTGTGCAAGCCTGTCCAAAAGACAAAGAAGTTTGTGTACCATTGACCACGTGAGATATGTGCTAGTCGTATGCTTACTGCAGAAAACACCATCAATGCAGTGCAGCACCTGTACATGTAGCTCTTGATTGACCTCTCCTTTGCAAGCTCCATGCTTCTCCATTGCTTTAGCAGCTTCTCCCAGCCCTACTAGCGACCCAGCAAATACAAATCAGAATCTTGCGTGCATACAAGGTACAGCACATGGTGACCGTACCCATAGCTGGAGCTTTTCTGACAGTAGCTGCATCCGCTCTTCAAGATTGACGCCATCCCTCCAATTTTTTACTGCTTTTGCAGCTGTGGCTGATTGAGGGTCTTGCCAAGCGTGGTACAACCAATGCCTTCTGAAAATGGGAAGGGACAGTATTCGCACTTGATTGGACATGAAATTCTACTTGCAGGGTTTGATAAGTGGAAGCACGTCAGATGTCAGCAAAGCTGTAGGTGCATCCCGGTGCTTTGCTTGCTGATCAACTCGGCAAGGACTGAGGCTTCAGACTAGGACCCACCCGCAGGTGCGCAGACAACGCTGTGGCTGGTCCGGCTGTGCAATCCACACAGAAGCCACAGAATCGCATTGAGTCAGCATATTCTGTCGCGCAGTACTCGTCATGGCTCGGCTTCGCATGACTCTCAGTCCAGCTCTCAGTCCTGGTAGGGACGCCTCAGGGCAAGGCGGGGACTGAACAATTTCAACAGGATGGGCATGCAAAGGTACCATTCGTATGATGTACGTGTATACTTCAGGCACTTCACCAGGCTATGCAAATCAGCATCTTCGGGGACATGCATTTGGATCCAGCAGGTCTGAAACCAGAAAGTCCATGTCTGTATCAGTATTGTTTACTCAGCCACGTATGTGAGACAAAGAATATATTTCAAATGGCCAAGACTTGGGCACATAGCAATGCTTGCCCACGTCTGAAGAGCTTAGTGTACATAGCAGACATAATGACAAGATGAGCGGATGGTGTGCTGCCAGTACGAAGCTCGTCTGATGCGGACACAGTGTTGTGACAGCAGCTGCCTCTCAATAAGATAGTGCTCTGTGTCATCAAGCAACACAAACCCTAATTATACGGGCTTTGGTTTGGTGACAGGCCACATTAGAACAAGTCACAGCAGCCACCTACACCTGAATGAGCCTAAAGATATCTGTCACCATTCTTAGCTGATCCAGACAGTGGTGGTGTGTTTGACAATACAGGTGTCTGTGCCAGTGGGTGTGTCTGTGACTGCAGTGACGACTGGGACATAGAAGCATCAGCGCTGTTGTCAGATTCTGAGACAGGTGACTGCGGTCTATGACTGGCAAGCCTATCAGCTGCTGCAGTCCTTGCACTGCCATCAGCCTTTGGGGATTGTGATGAAGTCGTTACTGTGGCGCTGGGAGTTGGCACTTGTTCTTGCTCATCTGCAGAACCTGCCTCTGACTGCTCGTCTTCACCATGAAACTTCATCAAGTCCAGCATACATTGATCAATCTTTGAGACCATTATACCTGGATAGCCAACAATCCTAATTATGTGTGATCAGAAATCGTAGTGTCCTGGCATGTTTCCATAGAACGGCAGTAAGGAAAAAAGTCACACCATTTTCATCATTAGAGCTCTGCAGCACATGGTAAGCCAAGTCACACAATGTAGCCTGGAGCAGAAGTACCTTTGACCATCCCCTTGAAAGGAGGAGGGGGTAGTTGCTTGGCCTGTATTTGGGCATCCAAGAGTACATCGGTGGCCTCCTCTCCATTTGCACCTTCAACAGTCTCACAAGGGCATCAGTCAAAAAGACACAACAATGACCAGAGTACCAAGGCATTGCTCACTGTAGCAGCAGCACAAACTTATGATGTGCTGATTGGACAAGTGCACTCCAGGCGTTGATGTCTTACTCTAACACACGAGTGCAGCTGTAGGCATGAAGGTTGAAGATGCAAGAGCATAAGTTTGCTACGTGAAGGTTGAGGATGCAAGAGCATAAGTTTGCTGAAGTGATGTAGCTGAAGGGAGGTGACCTCTGCAAGGTGTGACATCAAACTCTGCCAAAAGTTTGGTGATCAACCGGCCTTCCTTGACGTTGACAAAGTTGACCTGCAGCACAGCATAGCACCTGATTGCACAGCAACGCACGCTTGTACTGATTTGTGCTTCCAAAGCCAGACAGATATATATATACACAACTGTGCATCAAACAATGCAAGCTGCTGAGAGAATGCACAGTCTTTTTCCGCAATTCGTACCTTGCCTGCTTCCCTGCTCTGTTGTACATGAAACCTCAGTTTGAGGTTTCCAGACACAAAAACAACCCTGAATGGAATGCGTATAACCCTGAATATTTTCTGGTTGCCTTGTCCATCATCCTCCTCAATAGTGTCGTCACAAACCTGCGACCGTGTCATGTGTGTGATCACTGCGTGCATGAGGCAGCGCTCAAAGCAGCAAACTTTGCAAAACGTTGTAGCAGGCAACTGCATGCAAGCTGACCGTCATAGGAGTAAACACATGGTGCAGGTTTGTTGACAAACTCTGGTACACCACTGCTGCTGGTTTGTGTATAGTTACACGAGACCTCACTCCCGTGAAGAAGCCTTTGGCGTCATATGCCTGGGTATACGCGCTTAGCGGAGGAGGCTGGCAAGCAGCAAGATGAGTCAGAGAATGACAGGAAAACCGAAAGCATGAAGAGCATGGTGTTGTGATGTGAGCAACACCTTGCCAGGATCCTGCAACTGGTCATGACTGATATCGTCGTCAACCTCAAGAGGCAAATTTGCTGCGTTGACAAGTCGCTTGAGCGAACCAGAACCTGCGAAACGGGAGACTCCGTTTCCCATACCAGCCCAAACACGACGTCAAGGGACTTCAATCAGCGACGAGCGTCATGTCGTTGCAGCAGTGATGAACAGGCGTAGCCAGGAGTATGTCGCAAGGGGAATGGGGCAGTGCCGCTGCAGGCTTGGCGTTTGACATAATTTTACGTGGCGCAACTGCTACAGACGCATGGGTCCACCCAGATGTCCACTGGTGAAGTGATCAAAGGGTACACTAAGAATAGTGGACGCCGATTAGCCGGCCTCAGTCACACGCACAAGCAGTAAGATAGCTGACATATGTGACGTATGTTGCAAACTTGTCATGTCTCATTGACGTGTCTGCCCTGCACTGCTTCTGCACATCTGCCTGCAGTGCATTCTGTGGTAGTACTGCTTTCAATTTGTAGCTGTGCTACTGTAAAAGCTAGCTTGGTTTGCGCAGTTTTGTATCTGGTGTAACGGGGCTAGGTCTTGATGCAGGGTTCATCCTGATCAGATATGTGTTCAGAGTTCCTGCCGGAGTATGGTCTGCATCCAACCAGAGTCTGTGGGATACATTGAGCTAGCGATATACTCTGGTTGGTGCCTTCCAGCATCAAGCCTAAGCTATTTGTAATCATATCTGCCTTCGCCCTACATCTGGCCATCCTGAAGGTCAGGCTGGTGTCAAGGAAGAACCGAAGATTCTGATACCTTGGGCTTGCATGCCATGTGGTCCGTGACCGGTGGTCTGTTGGGGATCTGATGTGTGGCAATGCCATATGAATCAGTTAGCAGTTTTTCTCATTTAAAACCCTCTCCATACTTTGCTAGGTTACAGGATAAATTGAAGAAGTACTCAAATGTCACAACGAACTGTAGTTCTGCATGAGAGTCCTCTGTAACAGTTACTGCAGTGTAACTGCGCACCGTAAGTCCACACTGTGGTTTGCCCGCTCATATTCCAATCAAAATTCAAAGCTCAAGACAACCAAATGACTGCAGTTTGGTGTTGTTGATAAAATGTGTACACCATGGCTGGGTAAGTTCTGGCCACAGTCTATCTGATCAAGCAACACAGTGACTACCACTGGAACACACATAAGGCCAATTGGCAACACAGTTTGCCAATTGGACAACATGGTACTGATGCTGGTACATGGCATCAAACTGCATGTGGAATGGAATGCGTGAAGTTTGAAACGAGGTGCTGTGTAGGGCAGGCAGAGAATGACTAGAGGTCTGATCTGATCAAACCAAGAATTGCCAATCATGACTTTAAGGCTGTGGCATTTAAAACCGGCCTCGGCCTCGGCTTCCCCCCCTAAAGCTGCCACCGCCACCACGAAATCCGCTACCACCTCCACGGCCCCCTCTGAATCCCCCCCTGTCACCCCCTCGGCCACCACCTCTGCCCGCAAAGCCACCTCTGCCGCCTCTACTGCCTCTGCCTCCTCTTGCTCCTCCTCTGCCACCTGCATGGCATTGCAGCAATCAAGTCTGTGAGAAGACTATGCCAGGCGTGAACTGCATATTGCCTCTGACACATGAGGAGCTGCCTCAAAACAGGTATCTTAGTCCAGCATCACAGCACTCAACAGTTGCTGCCAAACACAACCTTGTAACTAGGACGCGCAAATGAGCCAATTCTATGAACTTTTGTGACATGGAGGCACAGCTTACAATGATCATTGCCTGTCAAACAACCCACCATTGCTGTCTCTGCGTACAACTGCTTGCCACCAAAAATTCTCTGAGGTCACATCATGCAGAAGGGCCAGTGCAAGCAGACAAATCCAACAACTCTACACAGGCTGGGGACATGGATTGAGGCCATGCACGTGAATCTACAGCACCCAGTTGCCCAGACCAAGTAGATCACACAGCTTCATCACCAGGGCCTTTCAAGTGGGCAATGTACGCAGGTCAAATTGTGCACAAGCAGCTTATGTGACAGCATTGGCAACTTGCCCTTGGTGATGCCAGCTGAAGAGCCCTTGGGCTTGGGCAGGAATCTGTCCAATGGCAAAAGCTTCATGGGGTCAATGTAGAACTTGTCACCATTGGCATACGATGTTGCTACAACACCATCTTGCATTTTGATGGTGAAATACTGCAAGCATGCAGAAATTGCACTGAGCAAGTCAGCAATGTGCTGAGTAAACATAGTCTATGATTTTCTAACTGCAACTCCATGCACAGCCCTCGAGGACAAGCTGTGAAGGCTTGGCAATTTGATCTCAGCAAAGAGGGGCACAATACTGTGCTCTGCATTGATAGGGGACGCACACCACAACATGCAAATGTACAAGGGCTAGAGCTTGGGCAAGCTATTCAAAGCAAGCACAAGCATCACGCAGCCTGATGCAAATTAGCCACAAATTCAACAGCAAGTAGCATCGCATAATTTGTTCATGCTACATGCATGACAAGCTCCTAATATCACAGTGCGTTGAGCAGCTTTACCAAGTGGTAGCAGAGCAAGATTACGCAGAAAACTCACTGTGTTGGTGATACCACCAAAGATCTCTTCTATTCGGCCAATCTGTGTCTTGTTTTGAAGGAAGATGGGAGCATTGAAGTAAGGAACCTGCATACAATGTGCACCCTTGCTTCATGATGAGGTGCAACTGTGGACAGTGTTTGCTACCATTACTGCAAACTGTGCTTGTATGGCACAGTGCACAGCGCTGACGCTGATTGCAGATGCTTACCTTGTCTATCGAAAGTTTGCACACCGCCTCACCCTCGCACGGGTGTTCGAAGATGCCCGCTTCTGTGACCTCAGAGGGTGGACCATAGTCTTGGAAACCTCGACCACCGCCTCTGCCTCCACCGAATCCTCTGCCTCCTCCGCCACGTCCACCACCACCAAAACTTCTTCCGCCACCTCTGAAGCCTCCTCCTCCTCTACCGCCCCGCTGCATATGCTAGTGATGTCACGCCGTCTGGAGACTTAAGCTCGCTTATGCACTTCGTGGCTGCGCAGCTGCAAGCTTGAGAGCGCTGGTGTTAGCTGGCTTATCAGAGACCCCCCGTGAACAAATACAGAATAGCGCTGTTCCGAAACCAGCCCAAACAGTTGCCATGTGTGTGTGTAAACGGCTGCGTATGGTTTCAGAGCTCATCAGACGGCTAATTCTCTGGCTAATTCAGCTCCAAATTCCAATCGGAGCATGCTCGAAGTCATGAGCGCTGTCGCATATCCTACACCACGTTCATGTCGACGACGACAGTGCAAATGATTAACCTTCGAAAGATCCTGTTGGCTAGCTAACTATGTGACCACAGGTCACAAAGGTAAAACCCCCTGATCTACCGTGGCGCGAGACTATCACTGTGTAGTCAGGGCCAGTAGCACGGTCTCAGATTTCGCTGACCTGAGGTGTCAACAACGGCACAGCATGTCTAACGTAAGCACCCCGACGTCAGCCACAGCCGACGACAAAGCCAGAAGAGTCAGAGACTTGCTCAGCAGTTACTATGGCAACCAGCCAGCATCCAGCTCAGGCACTGGAACCCCCGAAGCAGTTACCCCCAGTCGGAAAGGAGGCTTCGGTGGCTCACGAGGTTCAGGACTGGACTCAGCTGCATTTGATGCAGATAGATACCTCAGCCAGTTGCTGCGCAGCACACGCTTGGATGGCCTCCTGTCCAAACATGTTGAGATGTCAACGGAGATCAAGGTGCTGGACTCAGACATGCAGATGCTGGTCTATGAGAATTACAACAAGTTCATCTCTGCCACTGACACCATCCGCAGCATGAAATCAAATGTGGACGGAATGGATTCCAACATGCATGAGCTCAAGACTGTAATAGGTATGCCATTCAAGCACATGGAAGCCATCTCACAAATGCATGCCTTGCCTGCTTGCTACCGCAATACCTGCAAGTGACTGACATGATGGTCTGATGCAGACAGTGTGGCCACCCGCAGCAATGCTGTCAACTCCAAACTCCAGCTGAGGAGGGATCATGTGGAAGAGCTCAACCAGGTCTACTTTACACAAGGCTTGATCTCTCAAACATTGCAGTACTTCGCTGCATGCAAGCTGTGAGCGACGTGAGCGTCAGCACTGCAAATGCCAGCAAATGCCCACAAGTTTCACATAGCACACTTGCATATGTCTGGCCCACCTTACTGCTTCTCGAGCTGTTTATTTATGCACGCATGCACAGATAGTTACTGCCTTGGAGTGTCAGCTGAAGTAATCAGGCACTTATCTGCTATCCCCTCTGAGCTGGTGAGATTTCCACATCTTCTGCCACAGCCCTGATGCAAGCTTCTGCATCCGACTATGTATTGAAAATCATACCACTCAGGTTTAGATCTTGTTGGCTTGCCCTTCACAGGTGCGAGGGCTGCTGTTCAAGCTTCAAGCCATCTTTGATCTTCCCAAAAGACTGCACACAGCTTTGGAGCAAGGCGCAGTCGAGATCGCTGTGGATGCTTTTGCTGAAGCTGCACCTCTTTTAAAGCGCTATGGTCACAAGGTGATCCCATACTTCTTCTCACATGCTGTTCGTGTCTACTACATTGATGCCAAAGAACATCCAGGACTTGATTTGGACTGACTGTATGGCGTCTGTGCAGAGTGTGTTCAGCCAACTGCTGAACACACGCCGTACACATGCGCATGCCTGTCATGGAGAGCTTTCCACGACCACTGCAGCACCACTGTGATGATTGTGTCTGCGCACCCCAGTACCATTTGTGGGCTGTGCAGGGTGCATTCAGGCAGGTGGCAGTAGAGGCTGATGCATGCGCAAAGGACCTGACTCAGATCCTGAAGCAACGCATGGTGACTCAAAAGGACGAGGCAGCTGAGTGCATCCAGATGGTCAGAAAGCTGGGTGAGCCCATTGAGAGCCTGCAGGTGCCACCTTGTTTGCCCTTCACACCCTTATGGTTTTCCTTCCTGTTTACTCCCAGCTGCTTGTTTCCTTGGCCTCTGTAATCAGATGGTCAGAAAGCTGGTTGAGCCCTCACAAGCCTAGAAGTGCTGCTGTTGGCCTTGCCTGTTGGCACTTGCCCTTTAGTGCCCATATGCCCCAATCCGTTCGATTGGTGACGTGTACTATATGCAAAGGGTCAGCAAGGTTGGTGACCCCGCTGAATGTCTGCAGTGTGCAGGTGATGGGCCTCTCATTTCAGTGACTACTGTTTCTCTCTCTCTGCGCTGTCAATTGAATGCTTGTGTTGCCAGCACCAACCAATCAACTGGCTGGGCAAGACTGTTGACATTGTGCTGGTGCTGCGTTCTCCTTGTGCTTCACTTCTAATCCTTTGTATGCTCATCCGTCTCTCCACAGTTCCTGCCACCTGCTTAGTCGCCC
>JAABUP010006661.1_pt1 | contig 16208 bp, 5 predicted proteins | sample 5559201 | NCBI WGS metagenome assembly JAABUP01 (sample SAMN10711887, study PRJNA513373) | rock metagenome | isolation source: Antarctica rocks | place: Antarctica
CCTCTAATTAGCTATCCGACGTAGTAAATTCTACCTCGTAAACTCGCTAGCGTAATAAGCGTACTAGAGGCCTATACTAGGCTTTATCTTTAGCTAGTTCTACTATATTATTATTACAATATTATAGTCCTTCTTCTACTAGACGATACTAATAGAGAGGCCTATATTAAAGAGTATTCGGGATACGTTTCTATACTTATACTTATTATAGTTATACTACGTAATAGGTCGGGTTAGGTAGGTTTTAGCTATTTTATTACCCGACCTAATTTAGAGTAGGTAACCTATATCTTAGCCCTAGATAGGTCGGGTTATACTACGAGTTACCTATAGGTAAACCCATATTAACCCGGGTCTTCGTTAATTAATTAAGTATAATTATCTAAAGCTAAGATAATTAGGGTAGATCTTATAATAATTATTATAATAATTATTAGTAGTATAGTATTATAGTCTTATAAGTAGAGAATCGTTATTATATTAACCTACGAAAGTAGTAAGCTATCTATATACTAGTAACGCGCTATATCTTTTCTTTCGAAACTCGTACCTAAGCTACGTACTTCTAGTATAAGTAGGGTAATTATTTACGCGTCCTTCTATATAATAGTAACTCGCTTCGCGTAAATTACGGCGAGATTTATACCTATTAGATATTATTAGTAATAAATCGAGATATAAGCTTAAGATAAAGTTATATACTCGAACTAGGTTATAAGGAACGCCTCTAAATACTCGTAAAGTACCTTTAATATACTAGACTAGAAGCGTAGATTAGGCGAGATTATTTACGCTATCTCCCTTATTAATCTCGAGAATAAAAGCTTAGAAATTAGTAGTAGGAAAGATTTCTAGAATTAGCGAATTTCTTATAACGTAATAGCTATAGATAGTAAAAAGAATTAGTCGCTTATTATATTAATTATTATAATCGATTAATATAAGATAGACTTACTACTCGGCTTATATCTACGTTTTTTAAACGCGGTTCTATCTTTCTTACGCTTAGGTCCTTACGTAGACTATATTATCTTACGGGCTACTTTTCGTACTAAACCCTTCTTCGGTACTATACTAAATATAGCCTAACGCACTATCTACTTAGTACGCGCTATAGTAGTCTAGATTATAATAGATTAGTCTCGTTTACTCTAGGTATAAATATATTATTAATAACTTAAATTTAAATACTATATATATTAAAGTAGGTATTAGTAATATAATAATTAATATAATAATTAGGTAGAATATTATAAGAAATAATAATACTTTAATTAATCTAATAATTAGGTAGAATATTAAAAGAAATAATAATAATTAAGTATTTACCTAATATTCTTTTAAGTAATAGAGATAGATCTAATAACTAAATAGGATATAACTAAAGTATAATTATAAACTATAGACTTACGTTAGGTTAAGAAATTCGATAAATAATTAAAATTTAATCTAATTTAATTTAATTATTTATACTCGCGTCTAGCTAGCTAATTACGGGCTACTTCGTAGGTAATATTCGTTTATATAAAGAAAACCTTTCGGCCTTATCGTCTAAGCGTATATACTACTAAGAATAAAACCTCTACTTCCTATAGTATATAAGGCTACTCCTATATATATCTACGTACTACTAGTTCTTTCTTCCTTACGTAAATTCTATTAACCCTTACTAGTCTTCTTACGCTTACTTCCTTATCTTAAGGTCCCGAATACGATTTAGGTCCTCTTAGATTATAGCTAACTCGATAACTCCTAGCTTCCGACCGGACTTCTTAATATCCTTAAATCGAGTTCGTAGCGCCGCTACCGTATCCTCTAGTTCTATTCTCTTCTCTACTATCTTTTCCTCTCTTTTCCCCCTCTATATCGCCGCGTTTTTCCCCTATAGGTCCCGCTTAATAATAGGGGTTACGGGTCTCTAGAAGTTATAGAACTATATTTTATTAATAACTCTCTATATTACCCGTTTCCTCTCTTTAATTCGAAATAAATATTTCGAATCGTAAGTAGTATAACCGTTACGACTATATACCCTATAAGCCTTCTTTACTACTAGTATAATCGTTTTATACTCCCTTATATTATATTCTTAACTATACTTCGTATACCGTACCTCCCCTCGGTCGGTACTAGCTATATATCTATATTCCTAATATTTATAGTACTAAATTAACGAGACCGATTAATCGAACCTCTCGACTAGTCTTATCCCTTATACTATATCTACTATACCCTTCCTAATTATCTCGTCTACTATCTCCGGTATATCTACGCTTACTATTAGCGACGAGTATCGCTTCTTTTTCCTATCTACTACTAGTTTCCCTACGCTAAATAACTACCGAGCTCCTATAATCCTTAGCCCGGGCTATAATAAGCTATTCTCCTCCTCGATTCTTTTCGTTATAGCCTCCTAGCCGTTCCTATCGATTAGAGGGATCTTTATATTATAGACTATAACTAGAAATAATTTTTATAAAGTCGATACCGACTTATATCTCTCTATTAGCTATTTTATATTACGTTTTAAAGCCTCTCTTACCTCTATAATCGTCGTCTATAATAGTAAATCCCCGCTCTTTAGCTTATTTACTACTACTAATTCTCTTAAATATACGTTATAGAACTTTTAAAATATCTTAATTAGCTCCTCGCTCGTTATATTTATAGTAGTCTCTCTCTCTTCGGTATCTCTAATTCTTATAAGGATTTATCTTATCCTTCTTAAGCCCTTAACCGACTCTTTCCCTAGGTATTAAATACTTTATATAATAATTCTCGTCGCCTTCGTCGTTAGCCCTATTAGCGCCTTATTAAAGGGGTTACTTTAACTTTATTTAGTTATTAAGCGAGGGGGAGGAGAGGGGTAGCCGCTATCTAGGGAGCCGTATTTAGTAGACGCGTCGGTCTAGCTATCTATATTATCTCTAGTCTATATTACGAGCTACTCTTTTAATCTATATACCTCTTTCTCTAATATAGTCGCGGTTTCGTATAAATCTTTAATATACGTACTTATAGCCTCGACTACTTCTTATAGAATATATCGCCCTACTTCGTCGATTTCTTTCTATTTACTAAACCTACCTAAGATAGATATTACTCCTTATATTCGTTTCTAACGCGATAACGCGTATATCTTTTTATATTCTTCGCGATTAAGAACTAATTCTATTAATAATAATAGCGTTAGCCGTTAATCTATTTCTACTCCTACTATTATCGCGTCGCCGTCTACTCCCCTCTCCGTATCGGCGGCGACTCTATTCTCCTCTAAGTAAACCTCGTCTATACTCGCCTCTATATTCTCTTTTATATTATTATCTTCTTTATAAGTTATTCGATACTTTATTTTTTTTAGTTAAGTATTTACTACTATCTATATAAGTTTAGGTAAATATAAAATAATATAGATCTACTACCTAGCTTATAGTAGTATAAGAGAGCTCTAAAATTACCTTAAGTACTTTTCTACGTCTATAAAGATTCGCTACGAAAGCGGTTAAAGAATCTACTAAAGCTAAGCTTAGTAGTAACGATTATCGTTAAAATCTATATATAGTTATAGATTTCTTAGCCGCTATTTCTACTTTTATAGGCGAGGGTACCGTAAGGGTATTAGACTTAGTTAAATCTAAATTACCTAAGAAGGTATTTATATCTATTAATAAAGCCGTCGACGCGGGTAATAACGCCCTCTTAGTAGATTTCTATAAATATTTATCGCTTAAAGTCGACTAGCCTACTACCGTCGCTGCTGAGAGGAAATCCGGCTAAAAAATTAAGGATAAGCCCGACGATACTTAAGTCGATAAGAAGAAGCGTAAGCGAAGTGCTACGCCCTTTAAGAAACTAAGGTCGATAAGCCTAAGGCTAAATGCGTCGTCGATAAAGTAAAAGGTAAGGTAGTTATAGCTACTAACTCCGTTACTACGAGAGCCGCGGCGGTAAAGGTTACCGCTATAGAGCCTCCTAAGAAGAAAAAGAAGAAGTCTAAAAGATAATAAGATAGCGACTTCCCGAAGAGTACTACTAGGGAGGAAGTATATATACCTACTACTAATTTATCGCCTATTTTAAATTTAACTTACGGTAACCTATTAACGGTAAAATCGACGAATTTCTTAATATCTCCTTATACGATAATAACGAAACCCTCCGTATTAGCTCTAAACCTATCGCTATACCCTTAGACTCGCTTATCTAACCGGTAGGAAATTAGAGCTTTAACGACTTCCCCTAAGACGCGTAACCTTTACGTATATATAGTAGACGTAGTAATCTCTTATAGACGCCTTCTATACTAGCGCTACTACTTATTACCTATATACCGCTAACTCCGTCGGTAGCGTAAGGCGTTAACCCTAGCCTCTTACGGAATCCTATACTACCGAGATCTTCTCTAATAAATCTCTATAATTAGGTTACTATATACGTTACTAGTACTAGCCCATTTCCTATAAGGTAAGGGCTATCTACTTTCGGGACGGCTAGACCTCCGTATACTACTACGCCTTCTTTCGGTAATAAATCCTTTACCTAATTTCGCTTACTAAGCTACTTATCGCCTATATAATCCGAGCCTACCTAACCCTCTACGCCTACGCCTATATCGACGTCGCCTAGGGCGCCTACCTTTACCCCGGTAAATCGCCCCGCGTATAATATATAAGGGTATATAGTCTTTTCTCTTTAGGGGGGTATATTATTACGGATTAGATAGATAATACCGATACTAAGACGGGCCTTAGTAAGCTAGTATACTTAGCTTTCTTATAGATTCTAGTATAGAAAAGAATTATTCTTTTAATATAACTCTAAATCCCTACTACTAGAGGCCGAGGCGAGAATACTACTAATTAAGATATACCTCGACTAGCTAGTAATCCGCGCTTAGGTTATAAGGGAAATATACTCGGTCGTAATCGAGGGTAATATAAGGATTAGGCGGAGACTAAGGCCGAAGAGAGGAAGAAAACTAGCGCTACGGAATATACCGGCTAACGAAAGAAAGGCGTAGTCTCTCTACGTCCTAGGAAGAAGCGATATAGACTCCCTAACCTCTTCTCCCCTACTTTACCTAACGCCGGCTTAGGCTAAGGCGGCGAAGGCGATAATAGACGCCTAAATAGAGGGGTAGAGCGATAAGAGGTAGAAGGAACGGTAGAAGAAATATTAGGATAGAATTCTAGAGGCGATAAGGTCCCCGGTATAATAAGGTAAGTTAGGAAGATAAGGTCTTTATAAAGGGCTAGTAAAAGCTATAAGCTCGGTAGTAACCTAATTACGAATCGGAAAGATCGGCTTTATTAACTTCCTCTATATACGTAAGGTCCCTAGAATATTAATAGTAGGCTACTCGTATAGGTAGAGGAAGTAAGACGTAAAGTATATTATTATATTTTACCCGGACTATATATAAGGTAGATAGGCTATACTCTAGGAGGTAGGTACTAGCGACTCTACGACGATCCTATTAACGTCGCGAGGCCTAAAAGCCGTAACTTAATAGGTAATACGGCGTAGAATACTAGACTAATTCTCTCTAGCGAAGGAATAGCTATTTAGAGTAATAGAAGTAAATCGGGAAGAAGATCTAGCGATAGGAAGTATACGATAGAAGCGTAATATAGTACTACTAATAATATATAAGAGTAAAAATAGCGGGGTAGTAAAGGTTTTCACCTAATAAGGTTTCCTTTATATATCTAAAGTATAGAACGCCTTTATTAACTACTAGATAGCTAGATAGTAGAGTATAAAATAATTAATTAATAATAATAATAATAATTATATTCTAGTTTTCTAGAACCTTAAAAATATATAATATCGACTAATCTCTAACTATTATACTAACTACTTATATAGATACTATTATATAATATAAGTTAGCCTATAGATAACCTTTTTTTAGGTAACTTAGGTCGGGTTTCTATCTAATTTTAATAACTCGACCCTAACTCGGCCCTAAGTTATATTTTAACCTAACTTACCCTACTCTAAACCGAGTTACCCGGCCCTTTTACGTAGTATAGTAGTATTAGTTAGTTCCTAGTATCTAATAGTAAGACTACTCGATTAAATAGTATTTTTAGTAAATTATAATTAGATATTATAGTAAGAGTAATAGGAGTACTAGGAGAGTACCGAGTACCGAGGGAGTACTAGAAGAGTATAAAAGGAGTACGAAGGAGTAGAATAGGGCTAGAATAGTAAGATAGTATTTAGCGTAGGAATAGTCTACTCTATAAAGAATTATATAAGAAATTTACTCTATAATTTCTATATATATAAATTATATATACTCCGAACTTAGGCTTAAAGACTATTATTTTCGATCGGGCTAGGGAGAATAGTAACTTATAGAGAGTAGAGAGGTACTACGAGGAGTATTATAAAGGGAAGTCTAGAGGGGTATAAGGAGAGTACGGGGGAGTAGAGAGGGAGTATAAGGGAGTATAAGAGAATTATAAGCTATATTATATATATACGCTATTATAACGCTAGCGTAAGATCTTTCTTATAAGAGCTAGCGTCTATAAGTAATATATAGACTCGGGGCCTTAGCGCCCGTATATCTACTAGCTACTCTCCTAACTTTCTAAAGTTCCTTAGAAATTAGTTTATCTAGTAATAGAAATATCTTTATTATACCTACTTAACGCTAACGTAGTAATATTACGTCTTTTATATATTAGGCTAGCTATATACTAGTAATCTCCTTTATAGGAATAGAGGGAGCGTACGAGAGAGTATAAAGAGAGTATAGGGAAGTAGTAAGAGAGTATATTAACGAAATAGGCGTTAGCGTATAAGTAAAGTAGCGAAGCCTAAGTTAGTAAGAGATTATCTATCGTACTTAGTTTAAGGGAACTTATATATATTATATATACCCCGAACTTAGGATCTAAGATTGCCGTTTTAGTTTAGGAAAGGGAGTAGGGCCGCTTTAGAAGGAGTAGTAACGGAGCATCGGGGGAGCATCGGAGGAGCATTGGGGGAGCATTGGGGGAGCAAAGGGGGGCGTCAAGGGAGCACCAGGGTAAGAGCCTATTCTGGCTCCTTGCACTTCGCTTATAACTGTCCAGCTGATAACGCGTACGTCGAGCCAAGGCTGCTGCCTAAACCCAGCCCCATCCTTCAAACCACCCAGAATCGCCGCCGAGAAAAGTAAGCAAGCAACGCCTCGGAGCAGGTTTGGAAACCGGACCACGAGATCTGTGCGAATCTGTATATGCCGATACTCAACTCGCAGCCTTTCATACTTCCATTCGAACTTCTTCTGGATCGCACTATAGTTGCGTTGATCTTTGGTGTATGGCTTCTTACGAGTATCTGGCGTGGCTGCAGGTAGTGGGTGTAAACGAGACCAGGCTTCTCAACCATGGTCGCAGGTGAGAGGGTTAAGGAATTCAGCCAATCAACGACCTTCCTTCCTTCTCTTTGTTAGACAGCTTACCAAGGACCTGTAACGTCCTAGCACTCGTGATAGACGTGGAACGGTTCGGTTGTACGACCACAGGGAGTGCTACCGATGAAGAGGTCAGGTCCGATATCCATCTGATGTCAAAGCTCAGAACCGTTACTTTAGCTTATGTATTGTGTTATCATTGATCAGCTCCACTGTTGTAACCGCACCTTTCTTAATTGTTCGGGAAAAGTAGGGGACTGAGGAATCTGTTGACTCTGTACTCATTCTTGGCCGTAAATGAAGATAGAAAATCTGCGCCCAGCTCACTCGTCGCTCTCCCAAAGCTGCCACTTCCTGGGCAGCCCGCCAGGAACAACCGTCGAACCATATTAGGAGTTCGCATCGGAGCTAACGTCACACTACTCCTGACTTCATAATCGTGCTCTTCTTTCCTGGTCCACATTTATTTTCCTTGAGCACTGATCTTGCGAACCATATGTCGTGGGCAAACAAGAAAATTACTGTTATCCCAAAAGTAACAGTGATTCCAGTAGTCAGAACCAATACCAGTATAGACAGGCAACGGGAGAATTCAGCGAATGCTAGCCAGTGACCACTTCCATCTATTATCTGTTCCGCTGCTAGCTCGACCTGCATAGCATTAAGGATGACAGTAAGAACCGCAAATAAAGATAGCAGTGGGGTGAAAATCTGTCCGAGAAAGGTTCTCCACTGGCTATGAATATGATGGAATGTCAACTTTCCAAGGAATATGCGCGTATAAAAGTTCAGACGAGTGAGTCGAAGTTCCCCATAATGATATCTGGGGTTCACACAGTCATCTGCAACCTTGTCGAACCATCCGATGAATGTAGCGAATCTCTCCCACGTTATCCGCTCCATGCCATCGTCCTCAGGTATCAAGCCATATTCCTCCCGCATTGCAATACGATAGTCTGACTCATAGCGAATAAGGTGGCTGTATGTCCGTAGAAATCCAATCACCGATTGCTGGAGGACATTGGGCTGGGTTGCGAGATATTGCCAGAAAGCATATGAGAGAAGGTATCTGGGGATCGGCTTAATAAAGACCTGATCGTAGAACCAGACAAGGTGTAGCTGCGGATTTTCCACAATAACAATCTTCCGTCCCCGGCTAGCCTGGTGGTGTAGTGGAGAGATGTGCGAGCTTCGTGGCGTGGAAACCTAGAGCTGTCAGCTATTTCGGGTCAGGTGAATGGCAAATTTCTTGTGTCTACATACCAACCAAAGCCAGGGAGCGAGGCTGTCGAGTTCCGGGGTAGAGTGCTCCTTCAGGACATAATTGTCTAGTCCGGAGGCGTATAGCGAAATCCGAGGCTGGCCAGGCAATGTATCAGAGGTTTGATCTGATCGATTTAGGGCCAGAGGAGATCGAATGGTGCTGAAGCCTAATTGAATGTTCAGCTGGTGGACCCTAGGGAATGGAATTTGGGCCATTGCCTTTTAGCTTTTGCGGAAGCACCTCGACTCTTTAAGGCCATATCCTCAAGCCAGGAAACAACTCGGGCCAAACGAACCCACCGGGGAGATAGTAAGGTAGAGTAAGCGCTACTAATCGCCTGGGCAGGAGTGCAGGAATTCCTGCCAATGACAATCATTCAAATTCTCAAGGCATCAATCATGTCTGTGCACAGCCTCGACTGCTGGGCTGGCCGATTGTACCACTAGTCTGTTGTTTATGAGGCCCCTTCCAGTAATATCCTATGCCCACTCCTTGCTCATTTTCTATCAGGTAGAGACTTAGATAGTGTTTCTTAACATAAATGGCCCGGACAATGAGGCTGAGATATGACGACTTTTGAACAAGTTGTGTGCGACGCTATCCCTTTCCTTGAGTCGGGATGGCCAACGCTAAATTTAGCGTACCCGGGCTCATCCTGAAGTTTTAATTTGTCCACTCATGATCTACAGCTGACTGAGAATGTTGCCAAGAGGTGAGTAGATCAATCAGGTAAGCACGATGCCTTCGGATACGCTAAAGCTTAGCGTTGGCCATCCCGACTCAAGGAAAGGGATACTATTTGATAGTAAAGGAAATACTGACATTTATAGGAAGAGTTGCTCAAGGCAACGATCCTTAGCTACAAAGTACAGCTGCTATAGTATAATATAAGACGAAGCCATGGAAGGTAGATGTCCATCAACCTAGACTTAAAGATGCCGTCGTACTTGATTGGCTAATGGCTTCCCAGAGAATCATGGCCATGCCAAAGGCCCACATCTAAATAAGGTCTTCCCGAAACATGACTCTCAAGAAGGTTCTGAAGTGGAGTATAGCCAATTTCCCCATTATCAAATCGCATGAGCTCATGCAATAGCAGTATAGTTGCAGTGCACAGTCTGGACACCAGCTCGCCTAAGACGTGGCTGGCCTACGAGAAGGATGGCCCCCCGGAAATTAGGGGCCGTGCATTCAACTGGCTTAGCGACGCTGATATGCTGCCTACAGTGGTACCCAAGGCTCGCATATGGACGTTTGATTACAACGCCAATTATCATAGCAATGCCCCAGTCGTCGATCTCCTTGCACTTGGGGAAACGCTGCTACGGAGCCTCTCAGAAGTGAGAACAAACGTGAATACCCTTCTCCTTTGTATATCACAACGCTAAAACGGTGGAAAACAAGGAGCAGACACGGTCCATACCCCTGATTTTTATAGGATCATGTTTCGGAGGACTTGTAGTCGTCAAGGTTAGCAGCCCATCTCCTCCCGTTCAACATACTACCATGGTATACTCAGACCAGTCGCCTTTCAATATAATTTGACATTCACTTCCCCAGGCACTCGAAAGCGCTGGTAGCTTTGAAAGTGAATTTGAAAGCGTCCTACGAGCTACAACCGGCATGGTCTTTCTCGGCGCACCACTACGAGGCACCCGAGCTGCCAATGCAGCACAATGGAGATTTTTGCTAGCTGGTATAAGAGGCCATGAGGTCTCTGATACTTTGATCACAGATCTGAATCAGAATTCTACTGTCCTTCGAAATCTGATTCAAGGCTTCAGTGCAAAGGCAGTCAAACGCGAGCTTCAGCTTAGTATCACCTGCTTCTACGAAACTCGGAAGACTGAAGTTCTGAATGCAGTGTTGCCTAGAAGTGTGACGCAGTTCTTTCCTAAGTTCACACAAGAAATTGTATGCCTCTCCCGCAGAAGCGTTCCTTGACTAACGTTCAAAGCTCGTCAGTCAGGAATCTGCTTGTATTGATGGTCATGACCAAATCCCACTCAATGCTCGTCATGCCATGATGAACAAATATCGAGGACCACACGACCAGAACTTTCTTCTCGTTTCGAACCGTATCAAAAGCTATGTTCTGGAATCTCCAACTAAATTGGCGTTGAGAGCATCTTGTAGGCACAAGCCTTTTCCTACGTGCTCCCAATGCATGTTAATAATCTTGCAGATCATAGTAATCAAACAGGGGAACAAAACTTCTGGCAACCAAGTCAAAAGGAAGCAGATTGTCATCAGAGTCTTCGTACATCGGACTATGAGAGCTACAAGGAACGAAATCCAGACAGAGTTGAAGGCACATGCCGGTGGTTTCTAGAGCATCCTCACTTTCAGTACTGGTGGAAGAGCAAGACATCAAACTTGCTTTGGGTTTCTGCGGACCCTGGCTGCGGAAAATCCGTCTTGGCTAAGTCTCTTGTGGCTAAAGAGCTGAAGAGTACTAAAATTCATACCACTTGTTACTTTTTCTTCAAAGACGACAATGTCGAACAGACAAGTGCTACAAATGCTCTGTGCGCTTTGCTGCATCAGCTATTCGAACAGAGAAAGCCCCTTATTAAGCATGCTATGTCAGACTTCCGTAGTAATGGGGTCTACCTCCATAGGCTTTTTGAGAGGCTCTGGAGCATCTTAAAAGAAGCAGCAGCCGATGCGGAAACTGGGACGGTCGTATGCATTATCGATGCACTTGACGAATGTGAAGAATCGGGCAGAACTAGACTTCTCAATTACCTAGACCATTTCTATAACGACACCACCACTAATGACCGGAAAAACATGGTACTAAAGTTCTTGATAACCAGCCGGCCATACTTCCACATCGAGCGCAACTTACAGGGCCTCATATCCAAACATCCTGTTATCCGGCTTGCGGGCGAAGCAGAGACACTTTCGGTCAGTCGTGAGATAAACCTGGTCATCAAAGTTGAGGTCCAAAAGCTTGGAGAGACATTGAAGCTTGATGACTCTGTTCGATTGATTCTAGAAGAAGGACTCTTGAAATTCAGAAACCGAACTTATCTATGGTTACACCTCATCTTGGAGGTGGTACGGCGACGTTTAGAGACCGTATCTCAGAGAAAAATTCGAGATATACTAAGCTCAGTGCCTGAAACCGTCGACAAAGCTTACACAGCAATTTTAGAACGAAGTGAAAACAAGCAAAGTGCCAAAAAACTTCTAAGTATCATCGTATCGGCTGTCAGACCACTGACGTTGCGAGAGATGAATACGGCTATGACAATAGAGGCAACTTGCACTTCGTACGACGACCTTGACCTTGTGCCAGAAGAGAAATGCAAAGTCATAATAAGGAATCTATGTGGTCTGTTTGTGACCATTATAGACTCGAGAATCTACCTGATTCATCAAACAGCAAGGGAGTTCTTGCTTTCCAACAGCAATCCCGTCATGTCTTCTCAAGATCAAAATTACACTCGTGTCTGGAAGCACTCCCTAACATTGGAAGCATCCAATCTCATTCTCGCACGGATATGCATCTGGTATCTTCTCTTTGCCGTATTCGAGGTTGAACATCTAAAACCGCCACCAGACTTAAGCGGTGGCCCGATACGGAGTGGAGTCCCTCCCAAGAAAGATATTCTAGACTACACGAGCACACATACTTTTTTGAGTTACGCGGCAAATTACTGGGCCTTGCATTTTCGAGAAGCGCATGATGACATTGATATTGGGTTGCTGCAGTCCGTGTCGTTCAAAATATGTGATACCCAGTCCCTGAGGTTCTCGAACTGGTTCCCAGTCTATTAGACTATGTCAAAAGAATATGAATCCTTTTACCCTCATGACATTGATAGCTTGATGGTAGCGTCTCATCTTGGACTAGATGCGGTCGTTCAACTATTCTTACAAGACGGGTTGATGGTAAACAGCCTAGCTAGTATGAAACGACCGGCATTGTCATGGGCGGCAGAAGCCGGAAATGAGGCGGTGGTCGAACTCTTACTCGACCGATGTACTACTCAGATTGGAAAGAATAGAGGTCGAAGTGTTTGGGGAGGTAAAACTAAAGAATATAGAAACAGGATCAAGTCAGTCTTCAGATCGAAAGTTTATTTGCCTGAGCAACAAATCGACGTCAATAGCGCCGACGCTCAAAACCAGACATCGCTGATGCTAGGCGCCAAGAATGGCCACAAGCGTGTGGTAGAGTTGCTACTTGAGCGCAATGCCGAAACAAATTGCACGGATCAATCCAATGAAACCGCAGCAATGAAAGCAGCAAATAATGGGCATGAAGACATAGTCGTGTTATTGTTAGAGCGAAATGCCTGGACGAAGTCCAAGAACAAAACTTTTGGACCGGCATTGATCTCGGCAGCGGGCAGTGGACAGGGAGCTGTGATCAAAATACTGCTAGACCGCGGGGTCAACAAAGAATTCAAGAATGAGGCTGGCAAGACTGCCTTAGCTTGGGCGGCAAACCGGGGAAAACCGGAAATTGTCAAGTTGCTGCTAGAATATGATGCTGACATAGAAGCTAAAGATAAAGAAGGACACACTCCCTTGATGCATGCTGTTGGGAGTAACCATGAAAATACTGTGGCATTCCTTCTAGACCACAATGCTGACGTGGAAGCGAAGAACAACGCTGGTCGATCCGCGATATCCTTAGCATTTGTTATGTGTGATAGTGGTCCGCAAATCCTCTGGGGTGCATTCGGGCTACTACTAGAACATGGTGCGGCAATAACATCAAATGGCTCTGCAGATTCGGCAATTTGCCAAGAGGCTGCAAAAAGAGGGGACATCAATGTGATGAGATATCTGCTTGAGAGAAGAGGTCTCAGTATTGAATCTAAGAGCGAATCCTACCATCACGAACTTGTTCAAGGTTTGACACCATTATCACTAGCAGCAATTAAGGGGCATAAAGACATGGTCGAATTTCTACTCGAAAGAAATGCCAACATAGAAGCCAGGGATAACGATGAAAACACTCCCTTGTCGTGGGCCGCAAGAGCTTTCAGAGCCACCGTGGTTGACCTGCTATTGGAACACAATGCTTATATAGAGTCCAGAAACAACCGAGGCAGAACGGCGTTATTAGATGCCGTAGGGGTGCGACAGAGACCAAAAGATACGTCATATGCGAATGAGGCAGTGGTAGAGGCTCTTCTCAACCATGGTGCCAACGCAGAAGTCAAAGACAACGACCATATGACCCCACTGCTATGGGCCGTAAGAAATAGCTGGGCAGGGGTAATCAAGCAACTGCTTGAGCACAACGTCAAGACAGATTGTAGAAATCAGGATGGTCGGACAGCATGGCAGCTAGCAGAGTACCTAGGTGAAAAGACAGTTATAATCCAGTTCCTCAAACGCGATATCGACATCAACTTGGAACAAAATTGGTCGAGAACACCCCTATCGGAAGCCGCAGAAAAGGGGTCTGATTTGGTAGTTAAGCAGTATCTTGAAGAAGACCACGACATCGAGGCTAAAGACGATATATTTGGTCAATCACCGCTCCTATGGGCGGCAGAGAACGGACACGAAGCAGTCGTCAAAGTACTACTCGAACGCAACGCGCAGATTGAGTCTAAAAACAAGTATTGTCAAACGGCGTTATGGCTAGCGGTACGACACGGGCATGCGCGCATGGTTCAAGTGTTAGTTGAGCGAAATGCGATCGCGGACATGCAGGACAACGCTTCAAGGACACCGCTAGAGATGGCACGTTTCTACCAATACACCGGAATAGAGGTTCTGCTGGAAAAACATCTAGCACATAAAACTAACATGGTATGACCTCCAGCTTCGAAGCTCACCCTATGTGGTTGCATGCCTTGATTACAGTACTAATAGAGCGCAGACCTTACCAACAGAGGTGCACTGGGAGGAGCTTCGCGCCTTTCGAGAACGTGGAAGCCGGGCTATGAGAGCCTGAACAATTATTGGACTAGGTATATAGTTGTGATGTCTAAGAAATGCAAGCAAACTAATGTCAACAAAGGTCATTGTAAGATACTGAGGGATTGAAAGGGTACCGATAGACCGATTTGGAGGACTGCGGAGTTGAGAAGATAAAAACATGCCGGCGTGGCTGTCGCTGTTCATGGGCGAGCAGAGCCTCTCTGTCAATTAAGCACAGCTGCATCTTTCCTTTGTCCTCCACGCTTTCCTCTTCCCCCAGATTTCTCTAGGATAAGTTCGTTGCTGACACCCCCACCCCTTCCGACACCTCCATCAATTCTTCCACCTCCTTACTCCCTCATTAGAACTATCCACCCTCTCGCCAGCCCTACACCACCTTACAGAAATCCGTGACGAGTGCCATCTCCTACGTCACGCCGACGAGAGACGCGCTGGCCGGCCATGCCGCCGCTTAACATTGCGCTCGTGCCCTTGCGACTGCTGGTCCTGAGTCACCTGTGAAAACGCGAGACGTTGCGGTCTGCGGATGCGTGGGCTTCTGGAGCGGACTATCCGGAGGACGAGGCGGATCGCGCGGCTGAAAGGCGTGTGGGCACTGGTGGGGAGGGGGTGGCGGGGTCGGAGGTGGAAGCAGGGAGTGATAGGAAAGGCTGCATGGGTGACGGCAGCGCCGGGGTGCTACGTTGCTTCAAATATGTGATTACATCCTGGCGTAGCGATGGAATCCAATGCCAGAACACTGCCTGTGCATTTACCCTGGTGGTGGATTCCGGACTTCGAGCGCCATGCGAACGATCGGCCAGGGGATAGACAGCGGACTTTTTGTGTCTGTTTTATCGTACCTGTAAAAACTCTGTAGTAGCGCGGTTTTTCCCCGTCGGCCCCGCAAACGCACACCAAAATTCGGGATTTCATAGTAAATTGATAAAATCCACCCAATTGCTTAATATATAACTAATTGCTACGTCCTAAACGGTGAAGTTTAAAGCTATATAGGTAACCTTCTTACTATATTAATTTCTCAGCCCTATACGGGCGCAATGGATATACTACTACCTATATTACCGTCGCTACTAACTAGAGGCCCTAGGGTAGCTATCCCTTTCCTTGTGTACGGGAGGTACACGCTAAGGGGAGATCGACGTAGGGGTGATAATTAGTTAACTCTATTAGGCTAAACTTAGAACAGCTTAGCAAATCTTAGCAAATCTTAGCAAACCTAGGCTAACTTATCACCACCTATGCGTGCATCTCCCGTTAGCGTGTACCTCCCGTATATAAGGAAAGGGATACGCCTCTCTATAGGTATCTCGAAGAAGAAGGCTAAGGTCGTCGAACCCCCTATTACTACTAGAGCCTCTAGGAGGAGGCCTATAGCGAAGAAGGCCCCTCTACTAAAGAAGGCCCCCGTAAAGCCTCCTACTAGGAGAGCTCCTAGCGAAAAGACCCTAGGTAAGAGGCTAGAGGTTCTAGTCGGATATTTAGACGATAATACTATAGATAACGATAAGGAGGTCTCTAGCCCTAGTACGTAAGACGCTACCGCTATCTTAACTAATATAAGGAAGGAAATCGGCCTATCGCTAGCTAGTTAACGAATTCGAGAAGAAGAAGAAGCCG
>JAABUP010006663.1_pt1 | contig 16200 bp, 11 predicted proteins | sample 5559201 | NCBI WGS metagenome assembly JAABUP01 (sample SAMN10711887, study PRJNA513373) | rock metagenome | isolation source: Antarctica rocks | place: Antarctica
CCACTACAACATATGTACAAGCTACCTTACCTTACCTTACCGTACCCACTACCCAAGATCTGACGCAGACACCAACCAGCAAAAGATCCAATTCCCAATCTGTGCTCTTCCTCCGCTGTGATATATAAAACAAAAATGCGCCAGTGGTAGACTTCCCAAGTGTATGTATGTAGTCAAACATCCCCGCGTAGAGAGACTACTCGTAGACTTATTCTACTGTAGAACTATTGAAAATTGAGGGGGTTCACGAGCCTTCTTCACCCCATCAAGTCTAGTTGCTCAGCAGCAATCAATACTTTCTAGGTAGAACTAGGCCAGATTGAAAAAGCGATCAAATTGGAGGCTTTGGAGCATATACGGAATCAAACAAGAACAATGACAGGCTTGACAGCACAACCAACACCACCAACCAACACCAACACCAACACTATCGCTTCCCAGCCATCAGAATCCCGAAACTGCAAAGGGTTCCTGCCTCACCCGTTCCGTGGCTGCAGTCCGGAACCCAACCGCCTGGTCATCGGCAAAGGGCCCGATAGGCTGCTGACACACGACCCGGCGAAAGCGATCGCGGGGTCGGGATAACGTGACAAACATCAATTACTATACGGATGATGGCTACGGCTTTCTGAAACTGTAAAAGGACAAAACGGGAAAAGAGATAAAGCCTGCTTGAGAGTCGGAAAGAAACAACGTTGGGGTGAATTCATTTAATAAACATGGTTAGGCAAGCTGTATCATGCATCGCTGTTGCATGTGGAGCGATGTCGATTCAATTCATGTTCGGGTGAACGTGGGTTGAAGATAACAATGGAGACTCTATAGAATCATAAACGTGATGGAAAAACACAATGTTCTCATAGACCAGCTAGGATGGATAGGTTAGGTAGAGGTCATGACAATCGCAAACAGACAACTTTCGCTGCCTAAGTCTGCCCTTGATTCAGCAGCTTGTTCCTTCGCCGAATTTCGCTCCACCGGCTGAGCTCGCCCAGCTCCAATATACTGATCCTTCGTGTAGTACCGCTAGGGTTCCCAATGATGACCGGCTTCCACTCATCCTCCGGACCAGATAGGATAGCCGTGCCGTATCGGTGGGTAGGGATAATCTGCACCACTTTCCAGCGTGTCAGCACTGCGATGAGCAGCAGCGTAAGTACCAGCAGAATGCCTGCAACAACTGCGGTAGCCGTTTGATCACCTAAACGCCTCTCGATCGCTCCACCGGTCCCGGTAGCGGCAGCTGCGATCAGAAATGCAAAGGTTTGGGAAATTGCGAAGGCCGCTGTCACCCGAGGGAAACAGGAGAAGTTTGTCCTCTTCTTTCTAACCTCCTCAGGCAGAACATTTCGGGGTCGGCCAGTCATACCAGCCTGGAGGTCCGAAGTATCATACGTCTCCATGATGATCCCGTTACACTCAGCAATGGCGAGATTCGAAAGGAAACCGATGAGGCCAGCGAACACGGTGGGGACCATGAAGTGGATTTGTGGGCCACCAGAGGCTAAGGTATAGGCTAAGCCTGCGAAGGGCAGCACAATCATGAAGATCGCTCTTCTTACGAGGTGAGAGGTCCAAGACACTTGCTTCTCGAACGTCATGCTGTCTGTCCGTGGAGCCTTCTTCCTCGAGCGGCTGAAAAGGGACGCCTTCTGGAACGGAATCGCCAGCAGAGCGCCGGTGGGGATCGCTGCCACGCAGAGCCCTACATACTGTGGATGAAAGTGGTAGTACTTGGACAGCAAAGCCCCTAGTAGCTACGAGAGTGTCAGCCGACGTCACGCGTACATAGTGACATAACATACCACTATCACCATCACTACTTGGCCGTAGATCCAACCCAAGTAAAGCGAAAGCACCACAAAACCTGGCTGTTTGAGCATGCGTATGCAAAGAACATGGCCAGCCCAAACTTCTTCCCACCACCAGATGGGTCCAGTGGACCGAAGATGCATCTTGACTTCTCCCCGGGCCACTCTTCTTGAGACATCAGTGCCAGTCCGAACCTCTGCCATCGATCGACGATAGGTGGATCTACGAACTTCTGGCACCAACACATTGAGCACCAGTACGGCAGCTATCAGGACGATGGTAATCCAGAAGCCCCAGGCGACACTCAAGCCATGAATAATGACGGCTCCTACCAGAAAGCCCACTCCAAGGGAACCAATATAGCACCAAGCCCATATTCCAAGCCAAACGCCCATACCTCCGCCATGGCGACGGACGTCGTTGATGTTAACGATCTCCTGGTGCGGGTGGACACTTTGAAGTGATGCACCGAAAAGATCGAGCAGAGTCGCCTTGGAGTTAATGTTGGCAAAACCCATGATAAGTCCGGAGATAGCTCTCGGAAATAGAAGACCCACACGGTACGATGCTACATAGGGCGATCTTTGTGTGCCAACTGCTAAAGCCTGGGGGAATTGCAGAGGGAGGAGAATAGCAAGTGCTGCTAGTGTGTAAGGCTTTCGGCCGTGCAGCAGAGGGAGAGGCCAAAACAAAGCAGTACTAATCGCTAAGCCAATGAAAAATAGAACATTGCCAAGGATGGTATAGTGATGTTCATCAACAATGGCGTACTGGATTGCCGGCACTTCGCCGGCATAAATGCCAATGATGAAACCCATCAGCGCAGTGCTTATGCAAGCCACAGTAGCAACGTAACGCTTTCTTGATGTGCTCCAGTCACGAGCAATGGGTGCACGGCGGTGAGACCGACCGAGACTGAACCCTCGTGGTTCCCGAATGCTGAAGTGATGCCGATTCGTTAAGCTACCGTTGTCCCCAGCGGAGGGTTGGTCCTGATGGCGAGTATCTTCTGGCTGATCGTTCCTATCTGGCAGTGGCATTATCGTGTCATGGCCAGTCGTCATTTGGCCAAGACCATGGCCAGATCTCGTTCGTGGCTCATCGCTTACCCAAACTTGAGGAGCTCCATGGTGTCGAAGTCCAGGGGCATCAAAAATCGTGATGTAGGGGTCATCATCGGAATCCTCATCGGACGCCCTGATCTCCTGGATTCTCTGCGGGTGAGGCTCCTCTTTCCGTTCTGCTTGTGAGCGTAATCCAAGAGAACTCGTGCGAGGTTGTATTGCAGGCGCTTGGCGAGGGCTGACACGATGGCGGACAGTTTCCCCAGAGGCAATGCTTGGTGAATCTTTACGCGCTCGAACTAGGGATACTCGCTGCTCTTGCGTTGGGTTTTGCGAAACTATCGGCCTTTGGGGAAGATGAATGGTCTCACTCTTATTATCGCGCTTGGCAGGTTGGTAAGCCCAATCATACGATGAGCAAATGTTCGAAGGATTCGGCGGGATTTTTGGTGGCAGCACGTCGTAAAGCATACTCTTACTTGGCCCAGATCCATCATGCAAAGACTGCCCTCGTATCTCGTACGTTGTTTCTAGCACTTGTGGACGTGAGTTCTCTAGAAGACCATTCTTCACACCTGGTCTTTCCTCTTCAGGCTTTCTCTTATAGGAAGTCGAAACTCTCAGAGGGAGTCTTTGAGGGAGCGTGGTGCTGTTGTCTTCCTCATCTTGGCCTCCAGAAGTTGTCGACGAGCCATCATCAACTTCTAGTGTGTTCCTTGAGCTGTTGTCTGAGTCTTGGTCCAATGGGTGACCGTCATCACTATGATCCTTGCCAGCGGCCTGGTGAGCAATTGCCAAAGCTTCCCTTAACAGGGATTCCAGATCAACGATTACTCTTGTAAAGGACTCGGTATTCTTTTGCTGTTGCAATGCGTCTGAAGCTTCGTCAGTGCTGGCAGTAGGCAATCGGCCTGTGGCAATTGATGCCGTTCGTTGTTGTTCCGCAGCTTCTAAGCCATGGGTCTGATGGTGGCCAGGCCTGGCAGTGAGGTTTGAGGGTCTTACGAGTGTGGTAGATCCTGATCCTTTCGCGAGTATCTGCCGCACCCAATGCTTTCTTGGCCCTCCGTTCACTAGATCAATCTTCTCTTGCTTTGTTGAAGAATGCATGGAGGGTGTTTTGGGTTCCGACCGAAGGCTTCTCTCCGAAAAAGTAGATATGGATCTACCAACGGATGAAAGCTTTTGACTCACATTAGATAAGAACTCGATACTCCGATGTTGTTGGATTTCGCTTTGACCAAAGTTTGCTTCTGGGTGCTTTTCTTCCAATGGCTGGATACTCTCAGTAGCCTTAGGAAACAAACTCAAGTGCTTACCCACTGCACCGCTATCTATGTTCGCCGATGATATCTGCTTACTATGTTCAGAGTAGGACCCATCATCCATCGAAAACGCAGATTGTATTGAAGGCTTTGCAGTCAACTGTTTGCTACTACGTTTATTGGTGGTGACTTGTACGATTGGAGGAAGCTGAGAGAGTATTTCGGAAATGTGAGACCCGTTGAACGATGGGGTGCTTTTCGAGGAATGGAGGACTGCATTATCCCGAGCGTTTTCGGGGGTAGACTTAGCAGGGGAGTATCTTTGCGCTGGTCTTGCCACTTCTTGTACAGGGAATGACGCTTCTGAGCTGATGCCATGTGAATGCTCATGATCCATACCAGTTGTTAGAACAGGCTCTACTGGCTGAAGCTCGCGCTTCTGCTCAGCAGACGGCTCTGATAAAAGTGTTTCTTGCGGCGGACTGGCAATATGAGAAGTACTATGAGCTGCTGCATGCTTCAAGGACTCTACTGCGCTCGAAGGCGTCTCATAACCATGCCCGAAGTAGGAAGACTCTCCCATAGAATGATGGTCCTCGGAGGCTGGTCGGTTATCGAGTGCTGGGGTACGTACACCGATGCTGCCAGCAGGAGTTGGTCCCACTTCCGAACAATAACTTCCTGGGACATGCTGTGGGCTGGGCCTCAGATTCTTACTCACGCGATTCGGCCTCTTTGGGGGGATCGTCTTAAGGTTGTATCGGGGTATATGGGAGCTAGGTGGTGGTTTTGACGACGACGAACTCGCTCGGCTTGGAGAATCAGATTTGGACACCGTGGGAGGTGTGAATGTGCTGCGAAAATCCCGACCAATAGCACCTCCAACTGTTAGCAGGTTCAAGCCTGACGTGATCGGTATTTCTCTTTGTGCCGACCCGGATCTGCTATCAATATTTATCTCCGGCTGACTGGGGTGTCGACGCGGTCCAGCGTTATTAGAGTCCTCCATTTGACCAGCAGGCCCATCGAAGCTTCTGACAACCATATTTGCCTCCCGTATCCCTAAGTGAGCCAGTTTGGCGATGGCCTCAGCGGCTCCGAGCTGGTAGCGTTTAGTACTAACCTTAGGCGAGCCTAGAGTATGTTGGTTTGGATCCTGAGGAGAGAAAGTCAGGTCTAATGACGGGTGCAGTGTTTTTGGAGGTATGTGTCTGCTGCAAGAGACGTGCAAAGAACGAATACGGCTCAGGAGGTCATCGCTGACTCTTGAAAGACAGATTGAGTCCTCTGCCACGATTGCAGAGGTGCTTCGTGCCCGCGAACACACTCTCTTATAGGCTGAAGTACGGCAAGTAAAGAATGGAGGTCATGAGGTCAACGGTAACAATGTGGAAATAATGCTTGTAGGAACTGTAGTTGTAAAAGGAGAGTATGAAATAAAAGAAATAGAAAGTAGTCATAGGAGAATGGCTGTAGCGTCATTGCTGGGTTCACAGAGCAACAAATGCTTCTTAGGAAGGAACGAGGGACCAGAGATTCTACGCATGTCACGCAATGGGCAAGCGTGATCAGCGAATACGAAGATTTCCGGATTGTCTTCCTGAGCATGACAAAAAAAGGAGCCAGGACTGCAAAAGGCTCGAACAAACGGGAGCGGAAGCTCGAAGAAAACCATTCTACGAGGGAGTCATTGTTGGATAGCGCTGTTTTCGATCTAAAGTCCCTTTTCCAAGACTGCTCTCCATAGCTTAGACCCCACGAATAGTGAGTCGAAGCTCACACGATGGCATCCTCTATTCCTGTAGGCGTGAAGGACGAGAAGAATGTGAGAGGCGAATGGGTTTGGAAGGGCTTAAGCTTGATTGGGAGTGCCGGAAAAAGGCCCGGCGGGATGACGCAGGCGGGGGTGGAGTCCGCCCCCGCCAGATTCTGAATGGCAGATTCAAAATCAATTGCTCAGATATCCATCTTTGACAATGGCCAATCTGCTAAAGAAGCCATTGAAACTCGCCCTCGTTCAACTGGCTACAGGTCCTCCCCCGCCTACACCTCACGCTATCCCAGCTAACACCCTCCCACAACAGGCGCCGACAAATCCGCCAACCTCACCCGCGCCCGCTCCAAAGTCCTCGAAGCTTCCCAACATGGCGCAAACCTCATCGTCCTCCCCGAATGCTTCAACTCCCCCTACGGAACCCAGTTCTTTCCCTCCTACGCTGAAACCCTTCTTCCGTCTCCCCCCACCAAGGAGCAATCTCCCACATATCACGCCCTTTCCTCCATGGCCGCCGAAACAAGCACCTATCTACTCGGGGGCAGCATTCCCGAATACATCCCCAAGACGAAAAAATACCACAACACATCCCTACTATTCGGACCCAAAGGCGAATTAATGGCCACCCACAGAAAAGTCCACCTCTTCGACATCGACATCCCCAACAAAATCACCTTCCGCGAATCCGACGTCCTCTCCCCAGGAAACCACCTCACCCTCGTCGCTCTTCCCCCCTACGGCCTCATCTCCCTCGCCATCTGCTACGACATCCGCTTCCCAGAACTCGCCACCATCGCCGCCCGCCGCGGCGCCTTCCTCCTCCTCTACCCCGGCGCCTTCAACCTGACCACCGGCACCCTGCACTGGTCCCTGCAGGCGCGCGCGCGCGCCATGGACAATCAAGTCTACGTGGGATTGTGCAGCCCGGCGAGGGATATGGAGGCGAGTTATAACGCGTGGGGGCACAGTATGGTTGTTGACCCGAACGCGCAGGTGCTGACGGAGGCGGGGGAGGGGGAGGAAATTGTGTATGCGGAGTTGAAGGGAGAAGTAATTGGGGAGACGAGGAAGGGGATTCCGCTGGAGGGGCAGAGGAGGTTTGATGTCTATCCGGATGTCAGTAAGGGGAATGTTAAGTTTGAGGAGTAGGTTTGACGGGCTTGTGAGTGTGTTTATCATGATATTTAGTCGAAGCTCTTTTTTCTCCACGATCCGTTAGACCAGCCCTGTTCGTTCTATCATTTCACTTGAGGAATGGGCTCAAGAGGTGAACACGATGGTAGTAGCTGTGGCTGCGTCGAATTGTAAAGGGCAATCTACAAGCGAGGCAGCTTCGAGTAATCGATAGCCAGACCCTGGCTTGTAACGGAGGTGGATCAGTCACCAGCCTCCCCAGTACAATGATGTACAGTAGCCTCACTGCATATGTCACATTGCAAGACACCGTTATAAATTTGAAAAGCCCTTGGATTTGCTAAAGTACATAATGCAACGATCCCCCGATTCGCTAGCAAACAGCAAATCACAATCCCCATATAAAAAAAGGTAAAGAAATCACTAAAAGACCGCAACTTCCTCCGCATCAAGGGGGCAGGCAGAAGCCAAGCCAGTCACAATCCCCCTTGAGCGTCGCAAGTCAGCAAATCCCAACCATCCATGCATCTCCCACCTAAACCCTCTGGAGGCTGCGAGAAATCCGAAGATAACGATCCAAACCCAGAGTGCAAAAGTGTTTGGTAACAAAATCGAAAAATGCTCAATCCACCACAGTGGTCTTATCCGCCTATATTGAGTGTCTCATATCAGGATCCGGCAGATCGAGTCTGGATGACTGTCCAGTTCCGGATGGGGGCCATGAAACGATTAGGAGGGCGCGCGGGCCTGTGGTGGGTTGACGAAATTGAAGAATCGAATGTATGCAATGCTGAGGGGGTAAAACGCCGAAACTCCTGAAAACCCTTATGCTCTGTGCATGTTTCGCTAAACCGCCGTATGCGATCAAGATGGAAGAACCCGATATGCTGAATGCTTTTTGTACAACTCCTCCGAGGAGCAGTCTTGAGGGTAACATCGAGACTAGTCTCAAAAATGAAGGATTTGCGACATTAAAAACCTTCTTTGTGAACCCCTAATAGTAGAGCCGAGAATCAAATACGAGATCGAGAGTTATGTCCGCCAACGATCCTGCTGTTGAACCATTGTACCCGTAGTATCTTCAAAATTCTCTAGTTGGATTTATTTTCCTCGAGCACGCTCGCCAATTTCTGTGCGTCATCATCCTTTCCGACTCGAATCATCCAGGTAGCAAGCTTTCCGTTGTCGGAGGCAACCGCCATCTTCACAGACTTGTTGTTGGTATACTCGTATTTCATAGCACTGAGTAGAGCTGCGTTGAGGACGATCCTGCCGATTGTTTCTTGCCTCAATAGCATCCTTGCCTTGCCGCTTTCACGATGCTTCAACACACGGAACAAGCCAATACCCTTACTAGCCCATGTCTTCTTGTCAGAATCAAATGACAACGCCTTAGCCTTGACTTCGAAAAGAATGTCTTCGTCCTCTTCACCTGGCCCTCCAGAGGTGAGATCGATCTGCTCATCGCGCCCCGCCGCGTCATCCTCCCCGTCAGCAGTAGAGTCATTAGCACTTTCGCCTGCAGTTGTGGCACCAGGAGACGTCGCGCGCGATGTTGTGGCAGATGCTGCTCCCAAAGGAGGCGCCAAAGTGCTCGTAGCAGTCTTGGGTGGACCACCAAAAGCGAATCCGAACCCAACACTGGGTGACTTTGCGGGAGTAGAGCTGAGTATGTTGGAGGTGGGCTTAGCCGGAGTTTCATTTGCTGCACTCGCTGGCGGTGATCCAAACAGGCCTCCGAAGGATGGCTTCGACGGCGTTGGTGAAATTACTTTGACGCCAGGTGTATCGCTTGCACTGCCGAATTTGATTGGAGTGTCCGGTTTCCATGTGTGGTCACCTTGAGGAGAGTTACCTGGATCGGTAGCTAGAGTGGCAGGAGTGGATGACGATGGTTGGCCAAAGATGTTAGAAATAGGCTTAGACGGACTTGAAGAGCCAAGGATGTTGAAAGGCGATTTGGACGAGGAAGATGGGCCGAAAATATTGGATCCGGAAAATGGCGAAGGTGCCTGATTAAAGAGACTACTTGTAGTCGGAAACAACGAGGGCTTCGATGAGTTTTCCGGTGTATCTCCATCGGCTGGCGGGACCTCTCTGATCGCATCGCCACTCTCGTCTCTCGAGATTCGAGCAAACAAGCTTGGCCCAGAAGACTGAGCTTCGCTAGTCGGAACCTTCGGTGATTGCGACGGATGACCGTTAGCAGCACCAAATGGATTGCCGTTGGAAAAAGGTGTAGCCTCTTCACTCTTTTTTGGACTATTTTGCTGAGCTGAACTTTGTTCGCGCCCTTTCACACCGGCACGGCCATATTGGTCTTCGTCGTGATCGCTCCCACCTTCTGAGCCATCATCCTCATCATCCGCATCACCAGTCTTGCTGCCTTCTGCACCGGAGTCCACGTCGGAAAGATGACTAAATATGTTATGGCTATTAACGATGCCCTGTGTTGACGACTGTTGGGAGAAAATCGATGCACTAGAGTTCGTGGGTGTTTGAGTTGTGAAAAACGGTGGAACGACTCCTTCAGGCTGAGTGCTCTTCTCTTTCTGCTTCTCTGTATCGTCATCACTGAAAACAAACCCCTTGCCGGGTATAAAATTTGCCTTTTTAGGCTTGAGGGCTTCCTCTAGCTTCTGTTTCTTAGCCCGCTGCTCCTCGGCGTCTTTACGCTCCCATTCAGCTTCGTCATCTTCATCTGAATCAAAGTCTTCTGCTTTGCGTTTCTCCTTTTCCTTCTTAGCAGTCTCCTCTGCAGTCTTGCCAAACTGAGATAGAAAATTCGAAGGAGCGCCTGTTCCGAATGTTGGCGGCTTGACCACTGCCGACGGATTGTCCTTTGTAGTGTTGGATTTGATCGAGAACGGATTCGTAACTGTAGAAGGTGAAGATGGTGTCATGGAAGCGAAAGGTGCCGTCGAAGAAGGTTCAGTAGAGCCAGACTTGGTGGAAAATGGATTTGCATTTGTCGAAGACGCAGGCTGTGCCATCGAGGGAAAGGCTTTCTTAGGAGGAGACTCAGTAGCCGGTTTCGAAGCAGGTAGCATAGAGGCTGTGGCAGCAGCCTTTGATGGAAAACTCGAGGTCGCAAAAAGACTTGAGTTGTTGCTTGTCGATGACGGTTTGAACTGTAATGATTTACCCATTGTTACTGAAGGAGCTTTGGGATCAGATGCATTGGCGTTGTTGGAAACGTTAACTGTAGATTTAGAGCCGTCTGTAGCAAGCGTTTCTTTACTGCCAAGAATGTTTTTGAAGATACTCGAAGTCTGAGAATTCAACGAAGAAATGGGCAGTGATGGATATGAAATCTGTTCATCGCCACGGGCTCGCTTCGCGCTATCCATAGCTCCTTGCTCTGTGTTCTTTTCCGAATCATCGTCTGCTTTCCTCTTTGAACCCAAAGCCTGTCTGTTCCCTGTGTCAAAGAGTGCATCCCGGTTGAAAGGAGAGTCATTCGCGACTCGCGCCTGTGGCTTTAAAGTCTGTGAAAGCGGTGTCTCCAACTTGGCTCTCTTGCCTGGCGCCCCTTCAAGCTTCGTTTCGTTCGGAGAGATCCTCTTGTTTCCAGCAATTTGCTTCAAGGGTAAGCCTCCAGCATCTATAATAGCCTGCTTTCTCTCTTCATAGAAACGAAAAACTGTTTCTGAATCTGTGTGGAATGTTGTACTCTTCATGATACGCTTTTGTAGCCCCATGTCAAGAGCCTTAAGGCGATAACCAGTGACCAGCTCCCGCTTTTGATCCGCAGTGAAATCTGCAGGTGCAGGCGGGGGCATACCGATAGTCCGGTCGCCAGTAAAAAGAGATAGATCTTTATCGCCCGAGGATTCAGTTACCGCGGTCGTTGACGATGACGTACCTCTTTCGTTAACGCCAGAACCGTTGCCTTCTCGGTTCTGAGCGTTTGCGGAAGTCAATGCTTTGCTAGGTAATGGGGAGAAGGTAGACACTGGCTGGGAGGCTGGAGGTAGTTTAATACCACCAAAAAAATTGCTAGTAGCAGGCTTTCCGTCTTGTGAAGCAGGCATACTGATTATTGGTGGTGCGATTTGTGGATTGCTCCCTGCAAACAATGTAGGACCAGGGCGTGGACGTGGCGGTGACTTGATTGGAGGGGTGGAAGACCCAGAGTAGACAGGCTTAGCCTTTAGCGTTTCGAAAGGATCTGAGGCAGAAATAGGATTCGTATTGTTCTGGGTCAAGCCTTGTCCGTCCCCTGAGGAGTGGCTTAATGTGCTCGAGGTCTTCGATAGCCTTTCAAAAAGACCGCCTCCTTGACCTTGAGTGATTTCGAATTTATTGGGAGTAGGCATCAGACTCGAGTTCTGTCCTTCTCCCGTAATGTTGGTGGATGTGCCTGGAGGCTTGGTTATCCTGTCAAACAGACTACCTCCTTGACCTCGAATAGACGCATTATCATTCTGGCCTGGCGCAGGCGAAGAGTTGAGGAAAGCAAATGGACCTGGTTGTGGATCGGGAGATTTGTATGACGGGTTATCTGGAGACGTCGACATGCTGTCTTCAGTCTGCGTGACGAAAGCATTTGATTGTTGAGGCTGTGTTGAGTTTGGTCCGAATATATTGCCGGTCAGTTGCTCAAACTGCGTGGCGTTCTGTCCAAACGCACTGCTGGTTGATTGTTGAAAATACGTCGCTTGCTGATGCTGCGTCGCATTTTGCCCGAACATACTGTAAGTCGGTTGCTGGGGCTGTGTCGCGGACTGCCCAAACATATTGCTGGTCTGTTGCTGCTGTTGCTGCGTCGCATTTTGTCCGAAGAGGTTGCTAGCAGGTTGCTGAGTGTGTTGTGAATTTAGATTTCCGAAAATGTCTGAAGTGTGCTGAGCAGACTGTGGTGGATTCACAGGTGTGGCCGTGTTTCCGAACAATTTGCTAGTAGACTGTCCCTGGTGAGGATTCTGCTGTCCGAAAAGAATCGATGTAGGCTGTGCCTGGGTCGAAGTTGCATTCTGTCCAAATAAGTTGTTAGGCGATTGTTGTTGCTGAATGGTGGATTGCCCAAATAAATTTGTCGTAGGGTTCGCCGTTGGCAGTTGCTGCGTGGATTCTAGTGATTGTGTTGTCCAATTCCAGCTGATATGAGGATCATCCTTGACGACTTGCTCGCCTTCGGGCCATTTAAAAGGTGCATGAGAGGCGAACTGTGGTGGTTTTATACTCTCCTGGCGGTAGGCTTCCTTTTCAGGGTTTGTAAGGCGATCAAGGGTTTCTATGACTGACTTGGCACGAACTCTAGTATCGAATTCTTGAGTCTCATTCCAAGGATCTTTGGAAGCATCTTTGGGGACCTCTCTGGGAGTCTCATTTGAAGTTGGTGGAGGTATGTTAAACATGCTACCTTGATACCCACCAGACTGACCTGGGGAATTCTGCATGTTATTATTGGCAAATGGGTTGTTCACCGCCGTGCCTTGTCCAACAGAGAAGTTGAAACCTGTAGCTGATGGATTGAACGAGGGGAGAGCCGTACTACCAACACTTCCGGGCAGTTGTGAGCTCTGTAGAATGCCGGATATGTTTGTTTGATTAGAGCCCTGTGTTGTCCCACCTGCTTGTTGGCCGAAGCTGAATCCACCTGGTTGTTGCTGTGCGTTATTGGTGGTGTTGGTATTGGTATTGGCGAGGGACGATTGTGTTGATTGCTGCAAGCCTCGCGAGGGTGATGCGGATGGGCGTGCTGGAGTTCCTGGACGGCGTCCGCTACCACGACCTCGAAGGATCCTGCGCATATTGTTATCGACAGCCCGAAACCACGTCTCGCTGTAGTTAGATTCCAACATCATGAGGGATGCGCTCAATGTGATGCACTGTTGAATAGTGTATAGGAGGGGGAATGCAAGCATATGCTCGTGGACGAGATGGGGACGAGGTTGAAGCCCGAATGTTGATGCCCGCCAAAATAATAAACAAAACAACACCCCATCACACTTCACTCACCTCCTGTTTGCCAGCTGGGCTACCGTAGCCTTCTGAGTATGTCCTCCCATCTGCCCACCTCCATCTGAATCATCCAGAACCAGCCCATCCTTGGTGAGTTGTGTATCTGCGCTGCGCTTCGCCATCACGCCAACCTTTGAAGACGTAGAAGCTCTACGCTAAGGAATACAGAGAGATTGCTTCGACCTAAGTGCAAGGTAAGAAAGGTGTTCCTCTGTGCTTAGAAATGTTAGCTTTACTCAAACGAGAATTGAAGAGTCGCGACTCCGCTTGCGGTGTTGTACATAACAAAACCTCAGTTACGCGAATTCATCAGCGCTCACTCTAGGCTTCTCGACACTTCCACCCCACCGTTTTGCGCAATCAAGAGAAATAATCAGGAAGACTCAACGGGACTCTCGTTCCGTGAAGCTTGAATCAAACTGCTGGCATCTGTCAACGGTCAAGGTAAAATCTGGGTCATGGATCAGCGTTCAAGCGAGCTTTCAGGGATAGTTCTAATTTAAGCAACACATCATCAGTCAGCCAGAAACCCACCTCCGCATTTTCTTCACGAATATCGCGGTTATGCTGCAATTGGACCCTTTCACCTACTATCACGTATAGATAGATAGTAAGCCATGTAGCTCGAACTAAAAGCCAACTTCAAGCCTCAAAATTCACATCTGCCACATTGTTTTGTTCTCTCTCTCTTGTTTCGTGATCGATATGCTGATTATGATGACTTTCAATTACATTTTATTCTCCCAAAAAGTATACCACCCCTCTAAATTCCATCATAAAGGTCGCATTCTTTACTGAGAGCGACACCCGGCAGTTCAAAAAGCAAGCTCACGAGGCACACATGTTCAAGCAAGAAGCAAAAAAGTGTTACCATTACAACTACCCAATCTATAACTTCGCTTTCGTCTGTGCCTTTTTTAGGATAGGCTCCATCTTTGTTGCCTTCATGACATCTCCTTTTATCTTCAGCTTCCCTGACATGAACAGCCGTTGTGCCTGTGTCTTCCCACTGACAAGCTTGCCGAAGTCCTCGTCCGATAGTGATAAGGTGACTATAGACCCGTCATTAGCCAGTGTCCTCAATAGCTCTTCGTATTCCGCAGCGAAGCCTAAGTAAAAAAGTCCTTTCTCTTCCCACAGCCAGAGCAGTTGGGCTCTTGGAATGACTGACCATCTGCTTTCTTCCCCTCTGGAGCATCGCCCTTGGCCACCACGCCCTTATCCTTCAGATCAATGTACCAGCTGTCTGTTTGCCCCTCTTTGTTCTTCAACATGAATGCGAATACGGCGTTGCCCTTCTTCACAGCATCCTTCCTTTCCGCATCGTCGGAGTTGAGGGAGCTGTTGATGGCATCGAATGCTAGAGAAGAGGAGAACGCGTCTTTAGACTATTAGAGAGTACGCCTACCATGCAAATAGGGGAGACGGTCTACCATTCTTGAGAGACATTGTAAATGCGGCGGGGAGCCTCACTGGACAGTCTCTGGGACGGACAGGAGAATGACCTACGCTTGCGGAATTGTACTTGTAGTTTCAAGGAGATGGTAAGCTTCGATAAAGAGGAAGACAGTTTTAATGATACGCAAGAAGTGGTCGCACAGAAGGTGCAGAAGCTCGCATGTTTATTACCACTGCAAAGCATGTGATTGACGCATATCATCTTCGTACCGAATTGCCGAGGCGTCGGCTAAACTTTCTCTAGGGAACAAGACCATGCAACAGGTCAATCACCTGCCCTGAAGATAGTATATGAATTTGATATCACTAAGAACGATGTAGACCCAACGCCGGACACCTCAGACCCCTATAACCAGCTAAAGACGGAACTTCTCAAGAATTTCTTCATGTGTTCCGGAGTACCCCAGAACAGCTCCCGGCTCCTTGCTCCAGCTTTCTGCCATCCAGCATAAGGAGGCCGCGAGCTTCGAGTCCTAAAATTCTCATGTATGGCCTTCTTCAGTTGCCCTTCTTCCAAGCCAACAGGACTGAGCATAAGTGGGACATCCATGACCTCTTCCGATTTCTCCTTCCACTTATCGCTTCCACTGATACGGGTAAGTGGGGATAGCGCATCGTCCCAAGTGCCGCTTCGCAGATGAATGTCTTCGAAGTTGAAGTCTCGCAAGTTACGTCGATGAATATTGATGAAGCTCGAGATTTGGGGCGCATCGGTAACAATGTTCTCGACCTCCATGTCCCGTAATCGAGTGAACCGAAGAGGACGCAGTGCAAGGTGACATCTCTTGGGACATGCTAAGTTCGGACTATTTTCTTGTAGGCGGGATTCGTTTCCAAGTGAAAGCGGACACGGACCTTTGGTTCCATGCCAACGGAATTTGAATTGCCTGAGGGAAGTTGAGAATTGTTGAAGGTATGAATGTAGTAGCTTCAAATGATCTACTGGTGAATTGGGAGTAGGAGGTGTGCTGTCTATATGAATAGCAAGTTTTCGAACTTGCCTCCATCTTTTGGCAGAGTTCGGTAAGGCAGCGAAGCCCATGGAAGGGTTCAGGTAGAGTACTGCTCCAGGATGAACCGAGACTAGAGAAAGTGTGTCAAGCGCCTTGAGGTTGGTTCGCTCAACGGCAATGCGGAGGGAGATCAAGGCATAATCGACTGTACTTCGCCGATAGCGTTGGGCTGACTCTTGTCCAGGACACGAAATCTTCAAGTGCTTCATGTTTGGAACTGCTGAGAAGGCACGAATGAAGGAAGGCACATTAGCTGCTGCGTGGAACAGAGGAGGATATTGCTTGACAAGCATGTCGGTCATTTCCCAACTTCCATAGGTGGGTGCGCTCGTGCGCAAAGCGGAATCCCTTGGCGATGGGATATGTGGTTCGTATATGAATGTCTCCTCTTCACCTGTCTCTGGGTCCAGAAGAGGGGGTAGAAATGTCTCAGGGCCATGTGCTATGCTGAACGTTAAAGTCCTTACATGGTGTCCCACGCGATCTAAGGCTGCCATGCGTGCTGGCTTTGTGAAGATGCTCGCTCGAAATGTGACTGTAGTATCCTCGAAGAGTAAAGGTGCAGCTCGTATACTAAAGTCATGACACGCTAAGCGAAGGGAAGCTAGATCTTGTTTTGGCATACAAGAGAGCAATGCATTGCGAGTTCTGTCGGTCCACCAAAATCGTAGAAAGGCGGATCCCGGAGACATGGGCATCAAGCATATCGCTCA
>JAABUP010006665.1_pt1 | contig 16195 bp, 16 predicted proteins | sample 5559201 | NCBI WGS metagenome assembly JAABUP01 (sample SAMN10711887, study PRJNA513373) | rock metagenome | isolation source: Antarctica rocks | place: Antarctica
CGCAGGTCGTGCACCATCGGCCGGCCCGCGGCGCGCACCAGCCCGGTCATCGCCGCGCGGGCCTCGGGCTCGAGCACGGCCCACTGAGCATCAGTCAGATCCGAGGGATACCGCGGCACCCGGGCCCGACACGCGCAACCCAAGCTGGGGCAACTGGCCTCGGACACCGCCGTCGGGTAGACACCCATGAAGGCTCCTGGTGGTGAGGATGGCTTGACACCTCCGGACTACCAGGAGCCGCCCGCCAACCCGCCCCGACACGCCGACCACTCACCAGCCCCGCCAGTCACACCCGTCACGCCAGCCACTTTGTCAACAGGCTCTCAGTGACACATCCTGGGCGCACATATCGAGCAGCGCGCCGACGGTGAGCGAGGTCCCGAGCGCATACCAGATTTCGGCGATCGTGCGCGGTGCCCGACACTTGAGCGAACCCCTCCGGCCAGCCTCCGATTCGGTCTTCCGTCGACCCGGTTTTCGAATGGCGTCCGCAGGGGCCGACGGGCCGGCGGTGGGGGGCATCGGTCACTCATCTATCCGGGCGCGACCGGTACTGCCGACCGCCGCCTCGCTGACGCCCTGGACCAGCAGACCCGGAGCTTCGACTTTTCGCACGTCGATGCTGCGGCCGGGATGCGACTCAACGTGGCCGGTCGCTCAGCCGGTGATGCTGTCCCTGCCGTCCTCGAGGTGGCCCACGTAACGCCGCGTCCAGGACCGGTCGCCGTTGATCGTGACCGACACGTCGTACCAGCCGTCGCTGGACGCGCCTGGGTCCATGCGATGCGTCGCGCGGCGGTGCAGGGGCACGTGGTAGGTCTTCGGGTGCCGTTGCGAGTAGGCGTTCGACACGACGGTGAACGTCACCGGCTGGTGGCCGCTGTTGGTCAGTTCGAGTACGAGTTCGGACCTCGGGCCGAACGACGGTTCCGGGTGGTAGGCCGCCTCGACCTCGGCGGTGCGGCCGGCGGCGTGGACGTCGCCGGTGAAGTGCCGCAGGAAGCGGTTCGGGCCAACGACGGTCAGGTCGTACTTGCCGTCGCCGCTGCCCGCGCCGATCTCGACCGATCCACGCACGGCTGTTCCGCTGAACGGATACCCGACGGTGTACTGAGCGGGATACCGCGACGGGTAGTCGGCGAGCGACTCGGCCGGTGCGGCGTTGTTGTAGACGGCGAAGTGGCATGCCTTGCGCGCGTGGTGCCCGTGGTTGCTGAGGGACAACTTGGCCTCGACCGCGCCGGCGGGGCCGAAGCTGAATCCGTCGAGGTTGGCGTTCGACTGGTAGGGCAGCGCCCGCGTCCGCTTGCTGCCCGGCTCCTGCGTCGGCATCGCGTTGGTGGTGACCGGCGGGTGGTAGGAGCCACCGTCCGGGTCGCCGATGACGGTGGTCCTGGGCAGCATCGGCAGGCCGAAGACCGGCGATTCGAAGTCGAACGCGCCGGTGAGGTCACCACAGACGTTGCGGCGCCAGTCGCTGATGTTCGGGCAGATCGCCGGCGTGCCCAGCGACGCTGTCCACTTCTCCATGAACTGGATCACCGACGTGTGATCGAAGACCTCCGAGCTGACCCAGCCGCCCCGTGTCCACGGCGAGACCAAGATGAGCGGGACGCGGAAGCCGAGCCCGACCGGCATCGGCTTCGTGAGCCCGTAGCCGGCGAGCGCGCCGGAGGCGTCGTAGTAGAACTCGTCCTTCGTGCCTGCCGGCGGTACCGGTGGCGGGACGTGGTCGAACTGGCCGTCGTTCTCGTCGTAGCTGATGATCACGAGTGTCGAGTTGAAGACCTTCGGGTCGGCGTTGAGCGCCTCGAGCACCTCGTTGAGGTAGTACGCGCCGTCGCTCGGGGCGCCATCCGGATGCTCGGAGAAGGCCTGGTTGGTGACGACCCAGGACACCCTGGGCAGGGTGCCGGCCGCCACGTCCGCCCGGATCGCGTTGGCGAGGTTGTCGGCGTTGGCGCGCAGCCCGGTCAGCGGCTCGGGGACGTTCGCGACGCCGTTGTCGTACAACGGATTGCCCGGCGCGGGAGTGCCACCGAGAGTGGGGTCGTACTGGGCGAAGTTCTTGAAGTACTCCAGGCCGTTGTCGCCGTAGTCATCGGCGCACTGGTAGACCTTCCAGCTGACGTCGGCTTTCTGCAGCGTCTCCGCGTAGGTCTGCCAGAGCAGGTCCCGGCCCCGCTCGTCGCCGCCGTCGAAGGCCACGAAGTCGCTGTACTTCTGCTGGGCATCGACCGTCGCGCTCCACAGGTAGGTGCGGTTGGGGCCGGTCGCGCTGAGCACCGAGCAGTGGTACGCGTCGCAGACGGTGTAGGCGTCGGCGAGGGCGTAGTGAAACGGGATGTCGCGGCGGTTCAGGTAACCTAGGGTAGTCAGACCGCCCTTGGCGAACACCCAGCCGTTCATCTGTCCGCCGAACCACGCACCGTGCTGGTCGTTCCAGCTGTGCGTCGTTCCGCCGGACCCTTGGGCGCCGACCTCCGCGTTGGGTGGCCGGTGGCCCGCCGGGTAGGCGGACGCCGGCGCGTCGCTGAGGCGCCACGGGTACTGGGTCGTCGTGATGGGACTGCCGGGCGGCGTCGTCGGCTGCTGGAACACCGACAGCCCGCCCGGCAGCGTGATCGTCGAACGGTCACCGAAGCCACGGACGCCCCTCAGGGAGCCGAAGTAGTGATCGAAGCTGCGGTTCTCCTGCATCAGGATCACGACGTGCTCGACGTCGCGGATGTCTTCGTGCCGATGGTGCCTGGCCGGTGGCCTGTGGTGCCTGCCCGGCGGATGGGCTTCGGCCTCGGGCGCTCCCGCGCCGACCACCGCAGCTCCGGCGACGGCTGCGGCCGAGGTGAGGAAACCCCGTCGCGACAGATCAGACATGCGAATACCTCCAGCAACGACAGCACGAAGACCGACCGTTCGAAGGTATGGGCTGCACAGCAGGGCCGAGGAAAATCGAACCGACCGCTGAGTGGACTTGGAGTAAACTTTCGTAGTTTCGCGCTGTGCTCATGCCGCGTAGGTGAACCGTCCCCGGTTTGATGCCGCTTCTTTCCTTGCGGAGGATGCAGTCATGCCGAAGAGGTACCCGAGTGATCAGCGTGAGCGAGCGGTCCGGATGGTCATGGATCGTCTCGAGGAGTACCCGTCGCCGTGGGCAGCTGCTCAGGCGCTGGGACCCAAGTTGGGAGTGGGAGCCGAGACCCTGCGCAAGTGGATCGTGCAGGCCCAGGTCGACGGGGGTGCGCGGTCGGGCCCGAGCAGTGAGGAGCTCGCGGAGATCATGGGGCGTCCAACACCAGTTCACTCACGTTGCACCTTCTGATCTCGCTCGACAGACCCGCGCTGTCTGGCAGTGCCAGCACGTCCCGCCTTGGGTGGCGATGCCGCGCCATTGCTTGAGCCGGTTGAAGCCGCGTTCGACGGTGTTGCGGTGGCAGTAGAGCTGGGCGTCGAAGGCGCGGACGTGGTGGTGGATGATGATGGCGGCCAGGGTGACGCCGCCGAGGTAGGTCAGTCGTAGCGAGCGCCCCCGTGCTCCCGCCCATTTGCGAACGCCGCCGCGAACCCGCCGACCACACCCGGGCCGTCGAGGCCGCTCGGATCGATCGGATCCGCACCCACCGCGGCACCCCGCTGCGCGAGCGGCTGCTGTGGCGGATGCTCTACGAGACTGCGTCACGGGCCGGCGAGGTGCTGGCGCTCAACGTGACCGACTGCGACTTCGACAACCGTCGGGCCACAGTCACCGTCAAAGGCGGTGGCACCGACTGGATCGTGTGGGGTCGCGGGACCGCGCTGCTCCTGCCGCGCTACCTGCACGGCCGCCAGGCCGGGCCGTTGTTCCTCTCCGACCGCCGACCGGGCCCAGCACGCCGATCCGCGACGAGCAACCGGGACCTGTGCCCCGAAACCGGGCGATCACGCCTGGGCTACGACCGCGCCCGGGTGCTGATCAAGCACCACACCGGCCTGTCCCTGCACCAGCTCCGCCACTCCGCCGCAACACATCTCGGCGAGGCCGGAGCCGACTCCACCGTGATCATGGCCAAGACCCACCACCGCTCCATCCGCACCGCCGCCCGCTACACCAAACCCGGCCTCGCCGCCGTCACCGAACTCCTTGACCCATCCCGCAGACGCGCCTGACCAAGTTACTCACCGGCCACTTTGGGGCTGGAGACAGCTACCGAGGCGCTGGGCCGGATACCAGCGGTGGCGCGAGCCAACCGCCTGCCGCCCCTTGCCTCCCCCGATTTGTCCCGCTCTCCAGCTCGGTGCGCTATTTGTGGTTGAGCCAGTCCTTAGGCATCGGAACGACCTTTAACCCGCCGGACTCACCCAGGTGGCCAACCGCCCCGTCGCCGCGACCCGGGCTAGGCGGCGTCATCCCGCCCGTGGCACCGCGGCGCTCGGCGTGTCGCGGCAGCGATAACAGTTACGACCTGCAAAGGTTGGCGCATGGCGCAGCCACACAAGGGTGATCGAGAACTCATTGCGAGTCGCGTGCCGCGAGCCGTCTACGACGCCATCCGGCTGGCCGCTGCCGAGCGGCACCTCACCATCAGCCAATACGTTGCAGACGTCATGGCGACCCACACCGGCCACGAGGAACTGGTGCGCGAGCTAGGGCAGGAGGTGCTGCCGCGGTCAGCGTGAGGTGAGCGGCTGAGCAGCCGCGGTCGACAACTGCACATGCGCACCCGGTAGTCCCTAGAGCGCCGAAAACCCGCCCTTGCAGGGGCGGGCTCGGACTATTCGACTAGGGCCGTCGAGCTACTAACTCGACAACCAGGTGCTCCCAGAAGGGAACTTGCCGTGCCAGGCAGTTCTCAGGGTACCTCTTACCCTGAATCCGGTCCAGATCTGGACCGTTCTCCTCCTCCGCGTGTCGCTGAGCGGCGGAACCGGCTGCGTTCGACGCGGCTGCGGACACCCCCGCGGTTGCACCGCGACCGCGGCCCGGGCCACCAATGCGGTGCGCAGCCCAATGCCCGGGTGCGCCAGGTCCAGCGCCGGGAGGTGGCGGTGGCCGCGGGTGCGGCGTCGTGCTGGCTGACCTGCACCGTGCACCTGGACCCCGCCGAGGACGCCTACGCCGGGGTACCGGCGTGGAACGGGCGCGCCGGCTGGTTGGTGCACGCCGCCGTGGTGTTCACCGTGCACTACCCCCAGATACGCCGCAAGGGCGACGAACTCAGCCTGCGACGCTTCCTCGCCGTGTGTCAGGTGATCTCCGCACCCGGGGTGGCCGAGCCCACCACCGGGCGGGGTGCCCGGTTGGCGGTGGGCACCATCGCCAACCGGGCCGGGGTCAGTGCCACCGTGGTGGAACGCACCCGCCGCTACCTCACCGCCCTGGGATTGGGCACCGAGGTCTTCCGCGGGCGGCACAAGTCCTTCGACGAACGCATCCAGGCCTGGCTGGTCGGAGACACGAGTCGAGGCTGGGCCTCGGTATGGGCGCTGCACCCCCGCCGACCCCGCCCCAATGACCCCACTGTGGACAACCCCACCAGGGCAAACGGCGTAATCCAGAAAACTGGAGGCCCACCTACAGGAAGATCTTTTAGATCTTTTACCTCTCGTCAATCAAAAGTTTCGTCCCGTACCAACCACCCTGCGGGGCCGAACGACGGCGCTCCGCGCCGCAGCTCAGACCAAGAGAGGTCGCGTGCAGGTGGCGGCGACGCCCAGGGGGCCGGGTTGGCGCTGAGCAAGACGCTGCGGAACCATCCGGAGTGCCCCGGATGGTTCCGCCGGTACTCCCCACACGCCTACGCAGCGGTGCTGTCCCGGTGGGCGCAGGCCGGCTGGACCGCCCGCGATGTGCTGCAGCACCTGGCCGACCTCACCTCGCGGGGATTCCGGATCTACGACCAGCCCCGCAACCCGGTGAAATACCTGCTGGCCCTGCTGTGGCGGGCCGACATCGGGGAACGGCCCACCATCATGCGCGACGCCTACGCCGCCCACGAAGCCGAGCTGGCCGCAACCCGCATCGTCACAGCCAGCGCCGAGTTAGCCGCCGCCGACCTAGCCCGGGAGGCCGGGCGGGCCGCCGTGGACGGTGAGGGTCATCGCCAGGTCCGGCAGGTCCTCGCCCAACGCGCCGCCACCGCCGCCGAGCGCAAGGCCGCCGAAATCCGCGCCGAGCACACCGCCCGCGCCGAGACCGTGGCCCGGGCCCGCAACGCGCGATGAACGGGGGGAATGCGTTCCGGGCACCGTCACTATCGTGCACCGGTATTTGTCAAGGTGGTTGAGACCAGTGGGTGTTGCCGGCTGGGGTGGTTGGTAGGTCTACGTTCCGCGGAGCATGCCGAGCCTGAGTGATCGGGCAGTACACCCGGCAGATCCCCGACAGGTAGTCGGCGAGCACGTCCAGCCTCACGCTATTCCGCATGCTCGGCCGGTGGGCTCGGTTTCCGGGAACCTGTGGATGTCCAACGTTTTCCCTCCGTATGAGGTGCATTCGCACCGGACCGTGCGCGCCGCTGCGCAGCGAAGACGTCGCTCGACGCGACCCCTTCCCGAGCGCGCCGAGCGACTATTCACCGCACGACACTACCAATACGATTCGCTCGCATGTTCGATCACCTACAGGTTGTGGCAGGCGGCGAGGAGCCGCCATTCCGACCGGGCGTTGTCGTGGCCGCGTAAGAGGAGCTTGCCTGCCTGCTGACACAGCAGCAGTGCCTGCAGGAACAGGGCCTCAAGCGCGGCGAGGTGGCGGGCACGGAACCGGGCGATCGACCGAAAATCCGGTGCCGTGTTCGCCGCCAAAAACCGGAACGCCACATCGTCGTGGCAGCGGGTCTCGATCTTGCGGGACGAGCGGACCCCGGTGGTGTAACCGTAGAGCAGCAACTTCAACATCAACCTGGGGTGATAAGGCGGAAAGCCACGGACCTCGGTGTAGGAGGCGAAGAACGGGGCCAGATCAAGAACCTCATCGACCAGCTCGGACACGAAATGCGCCAGATGATCAGCAGGCAACCAGTCCCGCAGCGACGGCGGCATCAGAAACGACTGATCCTGATCATAAACCCGGAACGTCTTGTCCACCGGAACATCCCCCGGCGCCCGCGACGGCACCGAGTCCACCGGATCGGTCTCAAACAGCTGATCCCCGCACGGCATCAAACCCATAAACACAGCCTCGCCGACCACCCACCCCAACCGTGCGAACGACACACCCCCCACCGGCCGGTTAGTGACCCACGCACCTAGCTCTCACACCCCCCTCTCCCCTGGCACCTGGGCGAGTCTCCCCCGGATCTGCCACTCGCTCTGGCGGGTCCTGCAGACCACCCGCGAACCGCTGACGTCCGGGGAACTTGCACGACTGGCAGGGATTACCAGCTCACTGAACGTGGAAGCCACACCAAGTCAGGTCAGGAGCACACGAACAGCGCTCACGGTGCTCGCGCGGGCCGGCGTCGACGAACCGGCACGGCACGGCACGACCGGTGGCTCGACAACCTCAGCATGGACGCCTGTCTCGAGCGATCCGCGCGGCGACAAGCATGGTTCGCCCAGCTCGCCCCCACCGCTGCAACAGGCCAACGCCGCAGCCTGGTCCCGACACCGCGGCCGATTCGGCATCGCCCGCGGCACCCAGCTCGCCCAATCCCGGCGCGAACACGCTGACCTACTCGCCGCTGGCCGGGCGTTGCGCGATCAGGTCTTCAACGAGACGCAGACGCCACTCCCCGGATCTCACCACACATGCGCACATGCGCATAGGTGACTATGTCCGGTGCTGAAGACGAGACAAAAGATGCACGCACAGCGACGATGCAGTATAAACCTACATACGCACCAAAATACGGGCGCAGGGATAAAGATGACGACGGAACACCCGACCGAAGCCAATCTCTTGCCGCGTCGCGTGTCGCGCACGGAGTTCGGCAAGAAAAGCGGTATGAACGGGTCTATGGATGATTGGACGCAGACGCTTCGGCGGGTAGTGCTGGTGGCGAACCGTAAAGGTGGGGTTTGTAAGTCCTCGTTGTGCCGGTCCGTCGCGTCAGTGTTGGAGTCAGGCGGCTACAGCGTTCTCGTGGTTGACGGTGACCCCCAAGGCAACGTCAGCGAGATCGACTTCGGTCTGGAGACGGACCGGGGGCGATCCTTGGCGATGGCGATGCAGTACGGCACGGACCTGTCGCCGGAGTCCGTGCGGGGTATCGACGTAATTTGCGGGGGACCGGAACTGCAGGGTGCGCTCGGAGCAGCTGGGATCCCGGGGTCCGGGGTGAGCTTGGACGCCAACCTGCGGGGTGCGCTCGGGCGACTATGCGAGGACCGCAAGTACGACATGGTCCTCATCGACTCCGGCCCGGGGGACACAATGCTGCTTGACGCCTACATGATGGCCGCGCGCTGGCTCATCGTGCCGACGATCAGCGACGAGGCATCTTTTGCTGGCGTCGACAAGATGGGTGCCCGCTATGCAGAGGCGGTCTCCCAGCGTGGCGCGGAGATCGAGTTCCTCGGTGCGGTGCTGACCAAGGTCGACCACCAGGCCACTGCGCGCAACAAGGCCATCCGGCAGGAACTCGCCGAGGCGCTCGGCTCGGCGGGGGAGCCCTTCGAGGCGATGATTCGCTACAACGCGGCCAATGCCATCGACTCGCGTAGGCACGCCCTGTCAGCCCAGGAAGTCGCGGCTGAGGGTGTCACACAGCGCAAGAGCCGACTGGCCGAACTACGGCACCGCGCGCGGGGCAGTCGGAGCGGGGCACCGGAAGTGCAGGACACATGGTGGTCCCGCAGCTCCGGATCGGCACTCTCGGCCGACTACGAGGTATTGACCAGGGAGATCCTGACTCGAATCGGCCAGAAAGAGGCCGTGAATGCCTAGGCGAGTGGGCAAGGATGTCTTCGACGTCAACCGAAAAGCCCTGATCGATCAGCCAAGCCAAGCGCTGATGCCGCCCTTGAGCGGCTTGCTGCCCAAGGTGATTGACGGCCCGCCGCCATTGCCGGTGAGCGAAGCGGCGTCCGAGTCGATGGGCGCGAAAGCGCTTGTTCGTGTTGCGCCTGATCGGCCGGAAGGTTCGCACGGCCATCCGTCGCCGAGGCCTCGAGGCGTGGGTGGCCGTCCGAGCCCGGAAATGCGCGAGGAAGGCCGGATTACACCCGTGGCGACCCGTATCCCTGGGCCGCTGTACGAAGCGGCGCTACCCCTGGTCAAGGGTGTCGGAAAGCCGTCATGGGGCCAATTGATTGCTTGGACTTGTCAGGACCACGAACGCGAGGTGCGCAGCGAGGTCGACGCCATCGCAAAGGTGGTGTCCATGCCGCGCCGGCTCCGGGGCCAGAATCGAGAAGGTGAGGCGACCATGCAGGTCACCGCCCGCCTGTTGCCTGCCGAGCTAGACGTACTGGACAAGCTACGTGCGGCTCTTGACGAGATCGTCGACCCGCAAGTTACCCGCACCATGGTGGTTGTTGCGGCGCTGACTGTCGCGACCCGTGAGTAGCGTCGCGCCCGCGGCCATGGACCCCATCGGAAACTCATCCAAGTAAGGCTTCACCCTCGGGAAGGTGCGCCACTTTCACGTCACGTCGCCGAGGGCCATCCACAGGATTCTGATCATTGCTCTCACGGGATAGCGTTTGTGGGTAGCAGACAGCGCAGTGCCCGTCACCGGACGGTGTCAGGGACCAATTTGAGACACCGGCTGAGGCGTCGACGACGACCGGGGTCACGCGTCGTTGGCGGTGGGCTTCGGCGAGGGTTTCAGCGGCGATGAGGGCCGGCCTGCCGGGCGCCTGTTCAGCCCGGTGTTGAAGGACTCGGCGGTCACCGGGTCCTCGGGATGACCAGGACGACGGCGGGAGCAGAGAGTTTCGCTGCTGGGCGTGCCGTGGCTCGCATTTGCGAGAGATCTCAGCGCGAAGCGCGCTCCATGACCGGTCAGCAAACCGGACACTGGTTTGACCCGCACCGGTGTCCGGTTTGGCGATCGCTCTACAGGACGATCCCGCACCCACTTCGGGGGCCGAGAACGGCCAGCATGGGCCGTCCTGGTTGACCGTCTTGGTAGTGAATCCGGTAGGGCTGGCTTAACCAGGACTAGGCTCCGCTGGTGGCCGAAATCTCCGTCGGGTACGCCCGATGCTCCACAACGAGCCAAGACGTGCGTGCGCAGCTCTCAGCCCTGAAACAGCTCGGGGTCACCGACGAGCACCTGCACACCGATCGGGGCAGGACCGGACGCAACCGGGAGCGGCCGGGGCTCACCGCGGCGCTGGGTGCGGTCCGCGACGGGGACGTCCTGGTGGTGACCAAGTTGGACCGGCTCGGTCGCTCGGCACGCGACCTGCACGACATCGCCGCCGAGCTCGCCGGCAAGGGGGTCAAGCTCAGCATCGGTGGGAGCATTCACGACCCGGGGGACCCGATGGGCAAAATGTTCTTCGGGATGCTCGCCCTGATGGCCGAGTTTGAGTCGGACCTGATCCGGTCGCGCACCGTCGAGGGCATGCGGGAGGCCGCCAAGCGTGGACGACTCCTGGGCAAGCCCTCAAAACTGTCGGTACTAGGAATGAGATGGTGCGCGGCCTGGAAAGTTACCGGGCTGCTTGGGCGTACCGGGCAAGTGTGGCGACGCGCCCGGGTGGCACCGCGGACAGGTCCAGCTCACCCACACCGAGCTGGCGCACCTCGCCCAAGCGGTCCAGGGCACCGAGCAGGGCCAGACCCACCAACGGGCTATGTACGAGCGTAAAAGCGAGCGCCATCACCACAGCTTCGCACCCGGCCGCTAAGCGGAGGATCCTGCGCGGTTGCTACTCACACCCCGTGATTCCCAAGGGTTCACGGGAACTGAAGGTTCCTCACGGAGAGCGGGACAAATTGGGGGAGGTCCCGCGGCCAGTGCTTGTCGATCAGCGGTGTGGGCGAAGCCGGGATACCACCGGTGAAAGTCGGTAGCCAGTTCGTCGTTGAGGACGCGGGTGCGGATCTGGAGGAGGAGGTGAGCTCCGCGTGGGGTCCAGCGCATCTGTTCTGCACTGACCCACGACGCCGAGAGCGGCACCAACACCCCGATGCTGCTCGCGCGGTCCCGACACGCCTCCATGCGCTCCCTCGAGCGCTACGCCCGACCCGGCCCCGAAGCCCTCGCCCGCCACGCCGCAGCCACCGACCCCGCCGCCCGACGACGACCCGGCCGCTAGAAACCCACCCAGCGGCCGAGCCAACCGCCCGGCACCCCTTGCCTCCCCCAATTTGTCCCGCTCTCGTTGTCCAGGCCCTTGATCACTGCGGCGATCTTGGGGCTGCCACCCCCGCCGGTGCCGCTGGACCCGCTGGTCCCGCACGCGGCCAGCGTGAGGGCGCTAGCGGTCACGGCGACCGCGGCGGCGCCGGCCCGTCCCACCTTCGTCTTGGCGTTCATCGTCTGCTCCCATCGGTGTCGGTTCGCCCGACCGTAACCATGCTTTTGTATACTGGCAAGACCTACTTACGACTTTATGCGATATAAGTTGCTTCGCTTCTGTCTCACGGCGATCGCAAGTAGCATCGCGGTGTGGACAGGAGCAGCGGGGGGCCAGCACGCGCGGGAGTCACTCCCGCGGAAGTTCTCGGCCTGTTCCGCGATGTCTCCAGCGGGCTCACCAAGGCCGACGTCATCCGCCAGACCGGGCTGTCACGCAGCACGGTGAACCAGCGGCTGGATGCGCTGCTGGCAGCGGGGCTTCTCGTGCCGGCCGTTGAGGACGCCCGCACCAAGGGGCGCCCCGCAGGGCAGTTCATCTTCAACTCCAGCCGCGGGGTGCTCCTGGTCGTCGACATCGGCGCCACCGGCCTGCGCACCGCGCTATGTGACCTCGCCAGCAGGGTCAAGGTCGAACGGGAAGCGTCCGCGGACGTCACCCGGGGACCAGAGGAGATCCTCGCCCTGGTCGACGAGCTCTTCATTGCCATGCGCAACGAGACCGGCGTGACCCAGGAGCAGGTCCTCGGCGTCGGCGTCGGCGTGCCGGGCCCCGTCGACCACGCCAGCGGCGTGGTCGTCAGCCCCCCAATCATGACCGGCTGGGACCGCTACGACATCCCGGGCTTCTTCGCCACCCGCTACGACTGCCCAGTGCTCGTCGACAAAGACGTCAACGCGATGGCCTTAGGCGAACATCGAATGCGCTACCCCGACGTGTCCCACCTGCTCATGGTCAAGATCGGGACCGGTGTTGGCGTCGGGCTCGTCGTCGACGGCCAGGTGCTCCGAGGCGCCGACGGCGCAGCCGGGGACATCGGACACATCCCGGTGGTCGTCCCCGACGTCGACGAACCACCGATATGCCGATGCGGAAACGTTGGATGCCTCGAAGCCCACGCCGGCGGCTGGGCGCTCGTGCGCGACCTGCAGCAGGCCGGCCGCGACGTACGCACAGTCAACGACGCGGTCCGACTGATCCGCGCCGGAGACGTGGTGGCGGTGCAGCTGCTGCGCCGGGCGGCCCGCATCCTCGGCGGCGCCATCGCCGACACCGTCAACCTGTTCAACCCTCGCGTCATAACCATCGCCGGCCAACTCGCCCACGCCGAAGAACAGCTCTTCGCGGGCATCCGCGAACTCGTCTACCGTCGCTCCCTGCCACTCGCGACCCGCAACCTCCAGATCGTGCGCAGCAAACTCGACCCCCGCGCCGGCATTCACGGCCTAGCCCACCTACTCGTCGACAACATCTACACCCCCGGCCGCCTCCACGGGCTCGTCGACCAGGCCTTCGCCGTATGACGCCTGGCTGCTGCCGGGTGGGTGGGCGTCGGAGGCTGGTGCGGCGCCGGCAGGACCCGTCGACTCTGGTTCTTCGAGTTCGATGAGCAGCTGTCGCAGGCGTTGTTTGGTGCTTTGGTGCCGTTCGATCCTGCGGACCTACCCCCGCTGCTCAGCAACAGCGATAAGTTCATCTTCGCGGGCGAGCCGGGCGAACAGCCGCGGGGTGTAGTCGCTGGTGGTCAGGAACTTGGGACAGCTCAGCTCAGGCGACGCCACGGGGCACAAGAGCCCCCGATGCCGCGAAATGCCGGCTCCCAACGTCGGAACGGCACTATGCCGGGGTGGGGCCCAGTTTCGTCGCGGCACCACGCGCCGGCTTGGTGGCTCGCACGATCGCCCCGTGCATGCCCGACGCGGCCTGGTGAGTGAAGGTCACGTCGGCGTCGACGAAGCCGGCCGCGGCGAGTCCATCGAGGTACTCGGCGCGGGTCAGAGCGCCGGCGATGCACCCGACGTAGGAGCCTCGCTCGGCCCGGTCGGCCGGGGTGAGGTGGTCCTCGGCGACAACGTCGGAGACCCCGAGGCGACCCCCCGGGGCCAGGACGCGGAACGTCTCGGCGAGCACCGCGGGCTTGTCGGTGGACAGGTTGATCACACAGTTAGAGATGACCACGTCCACCGCCCCGTCGGGCAGCGGAATGTTCTCGATGGTGCCGTGGCGGAACTCGACGTTGCGCACACCCGCCTTGGTGGCGTTCGCCAGGGCCAGACGGAGCATCTCCTCGGTCATGTCGACGCCGTAGGCGAAGCCGCCGTCCCCGACCCGGCGCGCCGAGAGCAGCACGTCGATGCCTCCACCCGAACCCAGGTCCAGGACGCGCTCGCCGGCGCGCAACTCGGCGACCGCCAGGGGGTTGCCGCAGCCCAGGCTGGCCGCGACCGCGCCGGCGGGCAGCTCCCCCTGCTCGGCCGCGCTGTATAAGGCGGAACCGAACGCCGCATCCAGCTCACCCCCGCCACCGCAGCACGAGGCGTTGGCCTCGACCACCGCCAAGGCGTCCCGGCCGGTAGTGCTCACCGCGGTCGCTGCCGCGGCGTAGCGCACCCGTATCTGCTCCTGCACCTCTGCGTCTGCGATGACAACCCATCCTCTGATCGACGGCACTCGATGCATCGACTCTGACCTATGTATCGACGGATGTCAATGCACGTGGCAAACTCAGTGCATGCCCGCTGCCGCGCCCGCCGTGGTCGACGAGATGGCTGCCTGCTGCAGCCGCCGACCGCAGTCAGCAACCCGCCCAAAAAGGTGGCGGCCATCGCGGAGGTCACCCCGCGGGCACTGACGGTGCGGGCGGCGGGCACCGCGGTAAGCAACCGGGGCACCTCGAGCAGTCCTGGTCCGCAGAGGATGTCCGCGGCCCACGGCACCCGACCGGCCGGCGGTATGACCCCGATTCCGACATCGGCCACCGCGAGTGCTGCCTCGTCCGCGGCGAGCACGGCGACGACCTGGCCGTCGGTCTGCAGCCGGTGGATCTGCCCGGCCATCGAGCTGGGGCCGGTGAGCACCTCATCGGCGCGCCCGGCAAGCTCCGGCGCGCCGGGGTCGTGGGTCAACACCAGGCGCACCCCGGCGGACTGGGCCGCGGTGAGCACGGCGTCGGCGTAGGGGTCGAGCTCGGTGCCCACCACGACGTCCCCGACCGGGGTCCCGTCCTCCACCAGCACCCGCAGCGACAGACCAGCAGGGCCTTGGGTGGGTTTGCGCAGGGTGAGCCGGTGGCGGTGTCGTCCCCGCGGCGGGGGCAGCGGTAGGTCCGGGCCACCCTGCAGCAGTCGTTGCGCGGCGCTCACACGTGCCCGGTGCTCCAGTGTCCGGCCCGGGCGGTGGCCGACAGCACCACCGGCCGGGTGCCGTGCAGGATCCGGGTGTCCACCACCACCGTGTCGACCCGGTCCAACCGGCGCAACGCCGCCGGATCCAACACCAGCACACCGCGCCGAGCCAACCCGAAACCGAGGGTGTCGGCGAAGGCCTCCCGGGCGGCGCGGGCAGCTTTCGGGGCCCCGACCAGCAGCACCCGCCCCGCCAGATCGACACTGCCCGTAGCTGCGAACACGGAGCCGGCGGCGATCAGCGAGCCAGCAGCGGCCCGGTCGGCGTAGCGCTCGATGGGCCCGGGCGGCAGCGGCACCGGGCGGGCAGCACCATGCCACCCGCCGCTGCGCACCGGCCGATCCACCGCGCACAGTTCGCCTTCCCGGGTGGTGAACGTGTCGCGGCGGGCACGTGCAGCCAGCAACGCCTGCGCCCGCTGAGCGGTGTCGACCACCAGCGACGGCGTGCCCTGGGTCAGGCCCTGCACCGCCGCGTTCGACACCGCCACCGCCAGATCGGTGGCCCCCGGGCCGATCCGGTCCTCCAACACCCGCCGCAGCCGGGGCTGGTTGTCCACCAACACCACCGCCGCGGTCGCGCTGCCGGGCAGTGCGGGCAACCGGGTCGCCCACCCGGCCACCGCCGCAGAGAGCCCCACCACATCGGCGGCCAACGCCCACGCCTGCATTGTTACCGGCTGAGCATCACCGGGAAAGCTTGGCTGCTCGGGGCCGTAACCCGGTGCGGTGACCCCGGCGGCACGCTCCGCGGCCGCCACCGCCCCCACCAAATCCGGTATTCCCAGTTGCTCGGCGGCAAAGCGCACCACCACCCGGCGCGTCACCGCGTCCACCCGCGCCCAGGACACCCCGTCCAGCGCGGTCAACGCGTCCTGCACCCCGGCCACCACCGATTGGTGGGCGGCACCATCGAGGCTCCACACCTCGATCTGGGCCCGACCCCCGGCCGACCACACCCGCCGGGTCGGCTCACCGCCCACCACCGCTGTGGCCGAACGCGCCACGGCCACGGGAACTCCCACCGCCAACTCCACCGCACCCCGGGCGACCCGCGACGTACCGGCCACGACGGCCTGAGTCGCCCCCCACGAGGTGCGCACCGAGGACCCCACCAGGGCCGGACCCAGCCCAGCGACCGCACCCACCGCACCGAACAAACCCACCTAAAACCGCCGGAGCATCAACATCAGCGTCAGCATCAGCGTCACGACGCACCGCCGGTGTGCTGCTCAACGGGAGAAGGAACCACCAAATCCGAGGCTGCCCGGGCGGGCGAGTCGGCGGCGTTGTCGGTGGAGGTGGCGCGATCGGTGAGGTAGGTACCGGCCACCACCAGCAACGCCACCGGCCACTCCACGACCTCCAACGCCCCCAAAGCGACGGCGGCACCATAAAGCGCCCACCGTGACCGCGGTATCGGCACGTGCAGGCTGTCGGCTGCCTGCCTGATCGAGGCCTGCGGTGTCCACGCCGCCGCCGCCACCGAGGCCGAACGCGGGGGGCGCGTGAACGACGCGGTCATGAACGGCAACCGAATCGTCGTCCGACCCGCATTC
>JAABUP010006666.1_pt1 | contig 16194 bp, 26 predicted proteins | sample 5559201 | NCBI WGS metagenome assembly JAABUP01 (sample SAMN10711887, study PRJNA513373) | rock metagenome | isolation source: Antarctica rocks | place: Antarctica
CGTCGGCAGTCCCTCAGAGAAGAGATTCGCTTCGCCATTTAGTTTGGGCTGATGATCGTCTGTTTGGGAACCAGACGGTAGGACCAAGCTGAAGAAGAGCGTGGAAAACGAAAGTGGATCCTCCAACCCTTCTGGGTCGGATTCGAGCGCACGCCATGGTCCGTCCGAAGAGCGAGTGGTCCAAATCCCTGACGACTGGGCTTTGCCTTGGGATAATGCTCTCCTGCGTCGGCGGATCGAGGAACGAGAAAAGGAGCCTGGGTGCGGGGGTGGCCTGCGGGTTCGTAAGTGCCACAAATCCTAAGACATTACCGTAGCTTATAACATCTGTTTAGACTCTCCTAATGCTGATCCCGCGGATCCTGCGGTGACTTTCATCTCTGCGAATGCGCTCAAAGATCTTGCACAATTTACGTTCGAGAGAGAGGACCACGACCTGGAAGACTTCAGCGGCTCTGGGAACATAGCATTTTTCGTCATTGACTCTGATCGGCACCGGAAAGTCACTTTGAATACCAACAGCTGCTCCGGGAAACATGCGAGTGCACCCGAGAGAAGCGTAGTGATACGTACTCTCTTTAGTCCGGTACTGAGATCCCCCGTCTCCAGAATGGCTTCTTGAACAAGCTTAGTAATTGAATATCCAGAGAACAGTCGAAACGTCTCTGAGTAGGTTCATGTAGGTGCTGTATTTCGGGTATTACTTGCTTACTATGCAAAACATCATCCCTGATATTGAAAAGTGCGATCAATGCTTTCACTCCCAGCGCGTTAAGCGCAGTCCTGCTCTCTGCTTCGAAAGATAAAGATTACGACTATACAACTGCATACGCTGCGCTTCGAAGACATTTGAGCACCAAGTACACTGACAGACATTATGATGAGAGTCACGTGATCATCCCAGACCCCTACAGCGCCATGTCGCCGTCCAGGTCGGTCTGTCAACCCTTCTCCTTTCATTAACCTGTGGCTAGCGTGCTACCACTACTGACATGATTTGTTTTATAGATCGTCGCTTTCACGGTTCCTTACTTCAGCTTAACCGAGCAGACCCCGGCTGTCATCTGTGCTCCTTTATCACCGAGTGGATTATTCGGCATCGACTCAATGGGTGGGAAACACATTCGCGAAGAAAAGTTTAGTCTTTCGTGGAGTGGCGCCGTCAAGGCCAATGGACCTTCATTGATAGTGGCATTCAGTCCTCTAACATCACACGGACTCTACATTGACGGATCACAAGAACCTCTTTACGCCCAATGGGTAGCCAACAATCTCTTTTTGATAAGGTGCAAATGGGAGGGACTCTTAGACTCGCTAGACGAACAGACTACGCTCTCGGTATGATGGTCACCATGCGATTGCTTACTGTGTCACCAACCACCTAGATCTCGTTAGCTGATCAGATGATAAGAGCTCCATAACATTCAACAGTGAAATGCGACAGAAGATTCTCTTCGAGGATCGGAACTTCACCAATTCCAAGAGATACTTCTGGGCCCTACAGTCCCTACGGCTTTTTGCGGAACACATAGAAGGTACCTTGCGATCTATCCCCGATATGTTTTATTCAGTAGGTCGTTCAACGGAGGACTACGATACCGTCCAGGAGATGATTGCGGAAAATCTAAGGGAGTTTGGAATACTGCGGGACCGAGTCGAGCGTAAACGTCAAGAAATACAAAGTCTAAGCGATGGGGTAGGTCACCTAGGAAATTGACGATACACGTGGCCCTGGGGGGAAGCTGATCGTGGTTCGAGCAGCTCTTTTCAGCTTCCTCCGTAGCAGAAGGTCGGCTCACATCGGAGCAGAACGCAAACATACGTTTGCTGACGATGGTGACTATTGCATACTTGCCATTGACGCTCGCGACCGTATGCAATATCTAAGGAAAAAGACTAAATGTTTACTAACAACAATGAAGTCTATATACAGCATGAACGCCCTCCCAAAGAGCGCCGGTATCGCGTCATACGTTGTGGTCACGATCCTCATGTGCGCGATTACGTATATCCTCGTGCTTAATCTCCGGCACCTCAAAGAAGCCGTCTCCTGGGGCCGCAGCAGCGTGCGCAACATGCTGCACACCCAGAAAATGGAAGGTCAAGAGAAGTGGACGAAGCGTCATAAGATGAGCAGGTCAGATGCAGAGCGGACGAGCACAATGGCCTAATTGTGCTTCGTGGGAGCAAAAACAAATTTAGCTACCCTTGCTAACGAAGTGTATGTCGGTCTTGGTTTCTCTGTGAAAGAGCCTCTCGAACAATGCTGAGCTCTTGATCTTTAGGGAAAGAAGTAAAATGAAGCAGCATTCACTATATCGTGAGCGGAACTATGGAAAGGTAGTCTTGCAACCGTAAAAGCGCAAGGTGTGCAAGTTCCCCTGTACAGCAGCTTGAGCTTTAGGTCACAAGTGTCAGGACCTTTTTCAACCCTTTAGGTCGCAACATCGCAACATGATTCAATGCATGTGTCAGCACGCTCAAAGGAGAACCATTCGGCATCGAATCTTCCTTTTGGGGATTTCTTGGTCGTGGTTCCGGTCTGGTCCTGAAACATGAGAGTCACGATTTAGCGCCCAAATTTCTCGGCGCATGATAGCCAATGAAAGGCCAAAACGTAAAGTCTACTTTAGAAATCGCGTTCACGAGGCACTCGTTGGCATCCCGAATTTCCTTACGATAGCTCACTATTGGTACCTGTTTCGGCCTTTGTGTTTCGCATGCACTGTCATCGTCTTCAGACCTGTCACTTGGGGGCGGACTTGCAAGCCGCCGAAGCTAGAATCCCCCCTTGGTGGCGCGACAGCCACAGACAATTCCATTGTCACGCGGACGCAGTGCGACACGACTTCCATTCATAGGTCGCTTGAGTATAATTCCCCATTGCTCTCTTCTTCTCTTGTGTTAGCTGCTGCTTGTTGATGGCTATTCCCATTGTTTGGCAGGTCAGATTGTTCATTGTCAATACATTCTCATTGTCGCTGGACGACAACCTTAATTCTTCTCTCATTGTACATATTGTCCTTTGTCTGTGAGCTGGCCCTCGATACAAACTCCATTCTTTTCAGCTTCTCATTCCCTCTCTCCCTCACACCTAAAACAATCTCATTCGATTTAGCAGAGCGTATATACCCTTGCAGCGAGCATCTCCTAGTCTTTGTACAGCAGATCGTCGTCTGTATCACGCATCAAGATGTACACCACCTCCCTTGCAGGCTTCCTCGCAGGAGCCCTCCTCCTCCAGGGCAGCATAGCAGGCTATGTCCTCACCGACAACTACCAACACGACACCTTCTTCGGCAACTTCACCCCCTTCACCGAGACCGACCCCACCGACGGCTTCGTCAAGTTCCACGACTACAACACCGCCAAAGACGCCGGCCTGATCGGCCGGGTCACCAACTACGGCGACGCAAGCTACCTCGGCGTCGACTACACATCCAAGAGCACCACCGGCCGCGGCAGCATCAGAATCTCCTCCCACAAAGCCTTCAACAAAGGCCTCTTCGTCGCCGACATCGCCCACATGCCCGTCGGCTGCGGCACCTGGCCCGCCTTCTGGCTCCTCGGCCAAGGCACATGGCCCCAAACCGGCGAAATCGACATCATCGAGGGCGTCAACGCTGCCTCCGCCAACCAAATGACCCTCCACACCAACGCCGGCTGCTCCGTTTGGAACAAGGGCTCCCTCGCCAGACCCAACACCACAAACTGCGACAGCAATGCCCCGGGGCAGAAGAAGAATGCCGGGTGCGCTTATATGAGCTCGGATTCTACCTCCTATGGCGCGGGCTTCAATGCCGTCGGCGGCGGCGTCTATGCTACAGAGTGGACCGGCCAAGCCATCGCCATCTGGTTCTGGTCCCGCGCCAAAATCCCCGCCGACATCCACGCCGGGACCCCCGACCCCTCCAAATGGGGCACCCCGATGGCGCACTTTTGCGGCGGCCCCGGCTACTGCGATATCGATGCCCATTTTAAGAACATGCAGATTATTTTTGATACGACGTTTTGTGGGCAGTGGGCGGGCGATGAGGGGGTGTGGGCTGCTTCGAGTTGTGGCAAGTTGGCGGATACGTGTGAGGGTTATGTGAGGGATAATCCGGGGGTTTTTAGGGATGCGTTTTGGCTTGTTAATTCTGTTAAGGTTTATGGGGGTGGGGGTGGGGCAGCGCCGCAGAGGAGGAGGGGGGTGTGGACGGAGGGCAGTGAGGGTGAGTGAGGGGGGGGAGTAGATGTGTGCATGGTTATGTGATACGATTTTGGAGATATTTTGGAGCGGATCGTGGAGGTACATAGGTCATGTGACTGTACATATTGAATGCTTGTCTGAGTGTGCCAAACTTTTCAGTCCCCCACTGATCTCACTTCAATTAAGATTTCCGATCGTCTGTCACAAGTCGACTTTATCAAAAGATGCGTTTGAGAGCGGCACGAGTAAAAGCCATTTATCACTTTTTGAGCCCGAATTCCGAACTTCCATTATAGAATCATCACGCTCTAAGGACCATGTCCTACCATACCAGCCCTTTCAGCCGCTGCCACGACCATGAGTCCAAGCTTGGCAAAGTCCATGATGCAACCGTTAGTCCACCCATTCCCTTCATACCACGGCATGTCCTGCATATTTTTTCCACCTTTCCAAAAAATAACCCTGAGAATATCGAACAGATCCTCCTTCACATGACATACAGCAAATTCGTATCTACCCGAAATCATCAGCCGCAATCCCAACACTATCATCGTGAAACGCATCGATCCCCTCACCACCACCACCACCATTACCGGTGCGGGGATGTTGCTTACTCAAAGGATGGCTGCAGCTCAGCTGCGGCTTCTGCGTATACTTCGACTCCAGTTCGTCGCGGATGCTGTTCAGCAGCGCCACGTAGCTCTGCTGCGGGTTCTTCTTCAGGGCGGCGATGAAGGCCCAGGACATGGCGCCTGTGGCTTGGCCGGCGATGTGGGCGTCTTGTCTATTGTGAGGGGGAGGAGTTAGCGAATCGCATTCTGGCACAATATCATTCTCACGGCTGTGGTGTCGGTGTGCTTACGAAGTTTGATCGTCTTTGCTGCCGGACCACATGATGACGTCGGCAGGTGATGTCTTGGTGACTTTGTTGCGCTCCGAGACGTCGTTGCCTTGTGTGGCTTTCTTGAAGAAGCCCATTGCTGTGGAAGCCATGCCGCCCATGTCGCCGCGAGCGTAGGCGGATACGATACCGAGCAAGCCTTGGCCCGCCTCCTTGGCGAGGTTGGGCTCTTTGAGCACGCCGGAGGTGGAGTAGATGTATGGGAGGTCGAGAGCGGAGCCGGAGTGGCAGGAGTCGAAGATGGCGGTTAGACGGACACCGGGTCTGAGGGTTTGGACCATGATGCGGTGCATTTCGTCGTCGACGATGTGGCCGGCGTTTCTAAAGTCGACTGGGTAGATCACTTCGTCGTAGCCGTCGTCTTCGTCCCCGTCTAGATCTGGTGTTTGGCCGCCGTGACCTGCCGAAATCAGAAAAGATCTCTCATGGAAGCGAGGAACGGCTCACCTGAGTAATGGAAGAAGAGCGAGTCATTGGGTTGGGCGTCCTTGACGAGCCAATGCATTGCTCTGAGTATGTTCTGTTTGTTAGGCTGACTCATCGGATTCTGCTGGTCGTCCGTCAAGAGAACCATGTCTTCTCTCGCGTATCCAAAATTACCATTCAAGTATGTCGACATATTCTTTACATCATTAATGCACCCTCTCAGCTGACCCCTCTGACCAAAGTAGTTGATACCGATAAGCAAGGCTTTCCGTCTTCCTGTGCAGTTCGAGTACTGGAAATTGTATCCTTGAGGGGCGCCGGAACCGAACCCTTGCTGGCCTTGGGGAGGAGGTGGCGGAGCGTGATGGTTCCCCTGGTTGTAGGCATTAGAGTTGACTGAAGGAAGACCTAACGTCATGTTAATAGCTGCAAAATTTCAGACATCTCATACATACCAGGCCTTCCACCGTACTGTGGCCCTCCTGGCGGAGGAGCTCCATAGCCATACCCTGCTGTTGGTGGCTGATTTCAATCGCGATTAGCTGGAAAGCATTATTTTGATCATGGTCCCTCACGTACCTGCTGGTATCCTTGACTTAACGGCCTCGGAGGTTGCTGAGGTGGTTGGCCATACCCTTGGTGCGGTGGATAACCCTGGGGTGGGTAACCTTGTGGCCTGTGCCCGAGTCAGCTTGATTCCTCACGACCAGAATTTCAGTGTCCTACGGGTATCCGTTCTGAGGAGGGTAGCCCTGCGGCGGACCTCCATAACCTTGAGGTGGTGGACCACCATAGTTTTGTGGGGGTGGGCCGCCCCCATAGTATGGTTGCTGCGGTGGATAGCCATGCTGCTGACCTTGGCCAGGGAAGAACGACATCGCCACGGATATGCTTTATCCAATCTCTTATTACAATAGTCGTTGTCGTACTGTCTTTGGAGCTGGAACGGAAATCTCGGCAAGTGTTTGGTGGGGGGTGCGGAGGGATTCGACGCGCGCGGAGCGAGGTGGAGGAGTGGGACAAGACAATGCTTTAATATTGTTGTTTTCTAGAACAGCTGAGCGCGCAGTCTGGTATCTGAGGTAGGCTGAGCTCGATGCGCAAATAGCACACGCTCTACCAGCTCTGAGATGGTTCTACTGGGTGGACATGCTTGCCAAGGTCTAGCCCCTCCGTACGGAGAGGACGATGCTGTACGCCAAAGTGACCGACCCTGAAGCCACGGCCGTCTTCTTCTCCAATCACGAAATCTTTTGCTTTTTCGGGACCTGCAGCAGCTGCTGCGTTAGAGGTGCATAGCTAGATACTGCCGATTGGTAAACCTGCGATCTCGATATGTCGAAGCTGTGCTTATGTGAGATTCTGCATTATTGACTTTGCGCTGCATGGCATGACTCTTTTTTGTAATCGTCTATCATTCGAGGCGGTTTCTTCTACCATCCTCATATATCCGAGTGCTTTATGTCCTTGAGTCTGAAACTCCAGCGTCTCATTTACAGTTTCTCAAGTAGCTTCTTCCCTTGTGCCTGAAGATAAATTGTCTGATTTTCTTGTATATACTATCCACAATGTCCGAAGCAACATCTCCAATCCCCATCGTCGATTTCTCAGAATGGGACAAGGGTACCGATGCAGAGAAAAAGGCCATTGCCAACGGCCTCTTCCAAGCCTGTCGTGACGTGGGCTTCTGCTACATCACCAACCACGGCATTTCCCCCGATTACCTAACGCAGGCATTCGGACGGTCGAAGAAACTCTTCGATCTCAAACAGGAAGAAAAGATGCTCGCTCCACATCCAGCTGGCTACGCAGTCCATCGGGGCTATTCCTGGCCCGGGTTAGAGAAAGTATCGAATGCCATGGGCGACGAAGACGATGTCGAAAATCTCAAAAGGGAACTCAGACAGGTGTCTGACATCAAGGTGACATGATGCGTCGTGAGTAGGCAACGAGACGCTAAGAGCTTGTAGGAAAGCTACGAAATCGGCAGCGAGCACAACCCCGACCAACCCAACCAATGGCTCCCCGAGCCCCTTGTCCCCGGCTTCCGCGCCTTCATGAACGCCTTCTACTGGGACTGCCACCAGACCGCCCGCAAACTCCTCAGCGCAATGGCCCTCGGCATCGGTCTCGACGACCCCGAATTCTTCGCCGAGTCCCATCCCGGCCACAACAACCAGCTCCGACTGCTCCACTACCCCCCCGTCCCGGCCGCGACTCTCGAGAGTCAGTCGTCTACGAGAATGGGGGCGCATAGCGATTGGCCATCTATCACGCTGCTGTTTCAGGATGATTGCGGCGGCTTGCAGGTGGCGATGGATTGGCGATTGGAACTTGTAGCTCTGGGCTGACGCTCATCACAGATTGAAAATCCGCACAAAGCAGGCGGATTCATGGCCGTGCCCCCCCTGCGCGACGCACTCGTCATGAATGTCGGCGACCTGATGATGCGATGGAGTAACGACACCTTGAAATCCACCGTCCATCGCGTCTCCTTGCCGCCGAAGCAGGATCGCTTCACGGGAGACGAGCGGATGACGAGGGCGAGATACTCGATTCCGTATTTTGTTAGTCCGAGGGGGGAGTCGGTTGTGGAGTGTTTGCCGAGTTGTAGGGGTGAGGGGAGGCCGGCGAAGTATGGGCCTATTCGGTGGGATGAGTATATGTTGATGAGGGCGAGTATGCAGTATTAGAGGAAGGTTGGGGGGACTCGGAACGTATAATGTTTATTATGTTGGAGATTCGAGGATGACGAGTTAGCTGTTTTAGTTAAGGGGCATCGAGTCGAATGTTTGACATGGCTTGATGAGTTCGGCGTGCGAGGACGTGCATTCATTGTGTACATATACGTGATTTATGATCCGCTGGATTCTCAAAATGCGAAGTCGACTCTTTGAAGTTGAGATATAGCCGATTTGGCCAATTGTCTTCGTCAAATTATCGCCGACTTGTGCAATGCATCATCTCGTGAATGTATCATACATTAAGGGAGCTTCACTGTGTCTTGAAAGTAAAACATGGAGTCTCTTAGTGCTACGACGCTACGATGTGTATTCTTCCTATCCAAACCACGAATGCGTCGAGTTTTCCAACGCCCTACCACAATACACTTATGTCCGAACCCACCCCCCCTCACGAACTCTTCCACGAAATCGTCAACCCCGTCGCCGCCTTCACCGTCGCGACAGTCGCCTGCGTACTCCCACTCGGCACCGCACCAGCATACCACTCCGCACTGCCCCCATACGCCAACTCGCCCCCTTCATTCGCAAACACCCCCGCGCTCGTCACCGAACTCCCACACACCAGATTGTTACTTTGCACCGCACACTTCCCCTTGCTGGATGTGAGCGTGAAGCCACTGCCTGAGGCCGCCGCGGTGAATGTCGCGCATGTGCCGCCGATGTACCAGGTTCCGGCGGAGATGATGCAGCCTTTGCTGGAGCCGGAGGATGTAACTTGGAGAGTGCCTATGCCGGAGAAGGGGGTGCCGGGGGCGGTGGTGGGGGAGGTGCCGCCGGTGGTTGTGGTTGTTGGGGGGGAGGGGGGGGTGCCGGATTTGGGGAGGTATTTTACGCCTGTTGCTGGGCAGTTGGATTTCGAGCCATCTGGGGGGTGATTAGCATTCAGATTTGCCTATGGGGATTTGTCAGGACGTACCAGGGTCTGTGGGAATGAAAGTCCCGCTTTGGACGCTCCCGGCAACGTCGTAGAAGTACCAGATCTGGTCGAATTCGTTGGTGTTGGCGCACTGGATGACTGGTAGTACGCCTCGGGGGGATTTGAGCGCTGCGAGGATTGCTGCAGATGTGTATGTTGTGGTTGTTGAAGGAACGATACCTGCATCGGAGAGCCAAGTGTACGACGGCAAAGTCTTGAACAGATTCACGGTTTTGGTGAAGAAGTCGACGACTTCCTCCTGCGGGCTGTAGCCGGTGTAGCAGCTAGGGTCCAGCGTGCTGATGCAGGTACCGTGTTTGCCCCACTCGTGCTCCCAGAAGCTCTCGTCGTTGCCTTGGTAGTCCTTCCAGTAGGTGTTCATGTAGCTGAGAAGGTCAGTCTGTCCGGCGGCGCTAAGGATGGAGGTGATGTTGGTGTAGGCTCTGCTGGCGTCGCAGTTGGCGTCGTAGGTGCCGTCGCAGTGATCGGGCCATAGACCGTGAATGGTCCATGAGTCTGTAGGGCCTGTGGGTGGGCTGTAGTCCCAGAATTGCGTCTGAAAGGACGTTATGAGCCATTGAAGCTCAAGCTAGGAGCTGAAAGCTCAGGCATACCTGTAAGAGTTGCCCACCAGGGGCGTTGAAGCAGCACAGATTCGAGACGGTGGTGGTATTCTGGCAGCTTGTCTGCGGGTTCATACATGACGGGGGCGAGCCTCCTGAAGCAGGATTGCTGGATGACAGAAGAAGAACTTGGGAATATGTCAAGACAAATTTGGAGAGCGAACGCAGGGAGGGTATGAGAGAAGACATGATGTCGGAGATAGATGAGATGTCGATAGGAAAAGAAGAGGAATCGGAGGACGCAGAGACATTCTTAAGGAGGCCATCTCGGAGCACCGCTTGCGCAGAGTATGGCCCCATGCTGCAAGCGAGGTTCAACAACAGATGTCTACGGACCAGCCGGTGATTGGGGATGGCGATGAGGATAGGGCGACGCTATCGGCAGGAGAGGAAGAGAGAAGCGAACGTGTAGGGAATCAGGAGGAGCATGTCAAACACAAGGACTGCCTTGATACGGTCTGGTGTGCCTTGCATGTGGACAGGACCTTCCCCAAAGGATCACCTGCTCCTTTCATCCTGGTTCCTGGGCTTGTTCCTGGGGCTATGTTTGGGAGAGCCCCTAGAGCTGCTGGCGCCCACGGGTGCTGGATGATTGGCATAGCGGCGCCGGCCGCTATGACGTACTGCCGGCCCCGGTGGCGGTCCGCTTGCGGCGCTAGTTCCCGTTCTATTCCAATTCTGCGCCTCCTTTTTTCTTGCCTTTATCCTGTTTCGTTTGGCTGAAAACATATGGTGCGATGCGAGAGTGCAGAGTCCGAGGAATTGCGAAAAAGGCTCCCCGATTACTGAGATCCTGTGGTATTCCACTTGTCTCTACAGGCAGCGCAAAAACAAAAGAAGTGACTGGAGGCGAAAAGAAAGCTGCAAAGATGAAAACTATTCAGTATCGTGGCAGACGCCTGATACCGCAAGACGTCGGGGCAAGCGAGCACCATCACCTACGCCACGGGGGTGTAGCAGAAGTCTCGACCCGAGTCGAGCTTGACTAGGGAGTAGACGACCGTGGCGAGGAAGTGGTCACGCCCCGGCCCTAACGATGAACCTGCCTCTTTCAGGCATGATCTCTTTTCTTCATTATCCGCGATGATAGCACTTTTCTTCAGGGACCTGAAGTTGGTCGTGATGCTATGCTAATGGCTCACATTTGCTCTAAGGGCCGTTTTCGGCGTCATATCGCGATGCTTCTAACAATGTTTCTTTGTTTTTCGGATGTCCTAATGATACTATTCGGCTGCTTCTGGCAAGGTCAAATGACTTTCAATCCTCTTTCTCATCTCGTACATATAGCGTAGCAGTCTCTTTGTATTTTTCTACATGCAACATATTACGGATTGATCAAGCATTTAGTGCATCAAATGGGACGTCCCAGCAGTAGACTCGAGTATTCCGACAACCACTGGTTCATCAAACTGTCTCCCGGAAAACCAAAAGGATCTCACTGTCGAAAAGAGTCAAATACGTCCTTAGCTTCAGCCGTAAGTGTAATATGATGTCCTAAGTTTAGCAAGCACAGTCTCTCCCAACGCGAATCATGGAGCACACTCGGTCTCCGCATGAACCACAGTTCCAAAGCGCATTCTCCGATGATCAATCGCTGGGTCACTATAAAGAACAACACATGGAGTGCGACGAGTCCCAAGCTCGAATATGTCCACATCCCGGGTGTGGACAAACATTTGAGGACCAGGCTAAACTTCTCACCCATTTCCATGGACTACACCCTCTATCCGTGTACCTACCCGGCAAAAAGAACCCTTTCAAGTGCCCATTCTGCCCAAAGAAGTACAGAATGGAGCGTCATATGCTGGCCCATCAGCGTAAAGATCATTTAACGGACAAAGAGCCCTCCAGAAGTGACATCAGTAATCAAGAAGCGTTGATCCGGCGGTCCCACATATCTATGGCAAGGAAAGCTTCTCAGGCAATATCTGAAGAGATCACCAGGGTCCACGACGCGAGTGAGAATGATCTTGAACTTTCATGCGGACGGAGAGCCTACGGTGTTCCTGTCCATACAGTCGCTGTCGATTCCCATAGCGATATCCACTACCACAACCATGCCTCCAACAGACCCCTCAGGAGACATCAAGGGATTCAGGCTCAGGCCGAGAATACGGCGATCAGAAACATCCTCTCAGTATATCGAATTCAGAAATCACAAGATTCTCCCACGTTCTAACCCTAGGCATCCCTTTTTCGAGTCTCGCTCTTGACGAGTCAGAGTCATCCTGGAAGATCGCAAAGCTCAGAAACAGTAAATGCTGAATCAATATAGCATGATAGACGTGGACGACTCAGTCCGCTGGCTTTCTGGGCTTCTCAGCTAGAATCGGCAATTTGTATGACTAGGGACCTGTACTTTGTGAAGGCCTTCAGAATCCGCACGAATTTGAATAAAAGGTTTGCCACCAGCTGAGCGGACGCTAATGCAAGGCACGAGTACCTAGATGCGGGGAATGGAAGATTGAGGGGCGTGCGAAGGTCGATATCGACAATTCACATCTCTTGATGGACTGGCCGCTGCTGTATCTCCAATCTCGTACCGCAAAGTGACATCTCGATAAAATTGTGGTGCAGCTCTCCTTGATCACAAATGGAATCTAGTCCAAGAAGACAGACATGATTGAGTCGAGCCAAACCCTTTTTCTATAGGATCCCTCCTACTCTCGGTGGCTATGCTTTTGGCTACGACACCGGTTCCATATCACGCACTTTGGTAGAGACGCAATTCAACAGTTACTTCCACGAGCGTTCCAATGGCTTGCAAGGTGCATTGGTATCCAAATGGTAACGACAATCTTTCTTTTCTGAGTGATGTTTTTCTTGCCCGAGTTTCCATGTTGGCTATTATCGAAAGGGGAAAATGTTTCCTCATTGCAGGGGCTAGCTCGTGTGCTCGCCACTAGAGATGACCAATACGTCCGTGCCGAATACGCCGAAATCAAAGAAAGGTTCGAGTGGGAGCAAACCGTGAGGAAACCTTCGTACTTCGCCTGGCTCTTTTCAAAGAAGTACGCTCGTCGCTCGTCGTACTTTTGTTGGGATTGACGCCCAGTTCTGGCAATAAGCGGTCGGCATAACAGCAAGCTTTACTACGCTCCTTTCCTCTTCCAACAAGCAGGCGTCGGGAGCTCCGAGGCTTCACTTTTGTCCAATGTCATCGAAGGAGTCATCCTCAACGCAATCACTTGGCCAAATATGTATTATCTTGGCACCTGGGGCCGGCGCAAACCAATGATCCTTGGCGCTATCGGTATGAGCATATGTATGCTAATGATTGGGGGGTCATCCTCAAAGCCGAAGGAAACCCATCCTATTCTCCCACATTGCACAAGGTCAATTTCGATTTCTCATCGAACCAGGCAGCGGGTAAGGCAGTCATCGCTTTCCTCTATCTCTACGTCGCCAATTTCGCCATTTCCTGGGCTACCCCGGCTTGGGTTGTCCCTGCGAAGATCTTTCCCATGATTACTCTTGGGCGTGCGAACAGCATGACGACCACCGTGAATTGATTTGTAAATTTCTGGTTTGCGCTATATATTCCTACGGCTCTGAACAACATAAGCTGGATCATATACATCATCTTCGCGGGCATCAGCTTCCTTGCGGCCTTGTCAACCTGGTTGTTTTAGCCGGAGACGGCGAAACGAAGCTTAGAGGAGATGGATGCTATGTTTGAGGGAAAGACGACGTGGGTTTTGAGAGATAAAAATTTGTCGAATGTACCTCCAAGACAAAACAGAAGGGATGACACGCACGAACAGACTTCAAGAGAGAAGCCAGATGGAGAAGTGGAATTCGTTGAAGATGCTTGAAATTTCGATTGGTGCATCATCTAGCAGCAGCACTCCAGATCTTAGAGCGAATGTGTTTTAAGCGTGCTCGTCCGGCATGCTGGTCGCACAAGACTGAAAGCCTTTTCGGTCTGTTGAAGAACAAATGATGGCAGCGCGCTGCGCAGCCTACCGAGCTAGATGTCCTTCGATTTCGCACGAACGCGGCTAGTGCGTTCCTCGCGACAGTGAATGAAGTGAACGAAAGACCGGACTTAAAACAAAACAAAGGCATTCACGAAGCCTTTCTGGAGACCACAAAGCCATTCCAACCCTCCTTTATACTTTCTTCTCTTTACAACGCCATTGTCTTCTTCCAATCTCTAGACATCCCAAAGTCGTTGGGTCCGTCTTTCATCCAACTTTCTTCGCTTCAAATCTCCCCAGTCTCCCGCCGTCTGCAGCGCCTGTCCTCTGCAATCTAATTGACTATTAATCCATAGCATAGACTTCGAGGACCACGTCTAAGAGCCTTCCATCATTATGGCAACGACTTCACGGACGCCCTTTTGCTCGAAGGCGCTTTCGCCGTTCGCACGAATACATTTGAGTGATATGAACTCAAAGACGTTCGATGCAGCCCAGCAAAGCACCTCGTCAACGAACAAGACAAAGCTCTCGGGCCAAACTTCACAACCGGAGCCGTCATTGTCAAGGAATCGCGGGCTGAGCGAGGTTGGCTCCAGGAGCAAACCCACCTCCCTTGGACGTCGGATAACGTTTGGATCTTCGCCTCAGCGGAAAATCAATAATGGATCTGTGTTTGGTAACGGAAAGAATCGCAGAGACATTGGCCCTCGAGGTGAGAAAGGCGTGGACATAATATCGTCAGATATTAGAGATATCCGACAAATTGAGGGTAATTTGAAGACTACCCAGCCCAAAATCACCACTGACAGTGAAGAACGTGCAATCAATGACAATCAAAAAACGCAAAGCGCAAGACATCCACGCCCTAGACTTGATTCAAGAGGTCTCAGATCTTCATCGCAGGCAGTCAACCAAGGCCATACGGCGGACCTGTGCTGGCATATGCGGCTCCAACAAGCAGACGGGATCCTAACACCTCCAGAGTTCAGCAGCTGCACGCTCCATCCCGCTCTAGTAGACCGACCTGAAACACCAAAAGATCTAAGATTATCCGCTCTGACCTCAGACTCATTGAGCTCTTCAAGATCATCCGGAAGGCATGCATCGATGAGCTCGAGAGGCTCCACCGCGGGATCTTCGACCTGGGCCGAGAGTGATGTGTCCTCGCTTAGTTCCGAGACGTTCCATACGCCTTTCGACGCCTCTCAGCGGTGCACAACCAAGAGTGGTTTGGATGGAGAAGATCCGTTCTTAGAGATTGGCAAATTTGGCCAGTGGTCTTCAAGCAAGACTGACTCTGGTGATGAGGATCCGTTCTTGTATATTGGAAAATATGACTATGATCATGCCAAGAATACCCGGGCTTCTGCTTCCGAGGCTAAACGAGGTGAAGTCAAGAGCTCAATTTCACCTCACTGCACCTGCGCCAAGCACAGCTGCCACACCTACCTCTCCGGAAAATCAACCAAGCATTGCCGAGAGTGCCGCCTTCCAAAGCCCCAGCCAGAAGTGCTGGCTGCAATATCTCATCTTCAGCAAGCGCAACTTGCAATGGCAGCGGACCCGAACGGTGAAGCTGAGATAAGGCAGGAATTTGAGGCTTTTGATAATCTGCAGGAGGATCTCATGCTGGTGGAGATGTACAATACTGAGATGGAGAAGAGGTGTGAGGAGGGTGTTTGGTGGGAGGGATGGAGGGTTGTGGATGAGTTGAGGAGGCAGGGCGTTAGGGGGTCGAGATATCTTGTCAGCAAAGGGGATAAGGGGATCGCTTGACGTGTCTGCGAAGACCCTATGCGTTCTAGTACGACGAAAGGATTATTGGCGTTCAAGGCGGTAAACTTCAGCGCGTTCTAGGAAATCTGGATTAAAAATATTTCTGTCCGCTCTTTGCGCCTGACTGTGAAAAGGGTAGCACAATCTAAAGACGCAGTTCAACGATGATTATGGCATCTTCACCCTACCGTGACCTCTTCCACCGCGACACCGATTCCTGATTCATCATCTCCGTGGCGTTGTAGACTTAATTCCAAGATGCTTTCGGAGGATTGTGGAAGGAAGCTTTACCGGATTTGGCAACCTAGCCAGCTGTCGCGCTTCTGATTGGTTCATAGATCTGCCCTAGAACTAAGCTTTCTTGGACTAGCCTTCCATAGCCTGAGTTCGTTTTCATCGCCTTCCCCATTGCTCCTGCCTCGTTCTTCCTGGTCTCAATTTCGTCTCCCATCTGTCTGGCTCAATTTAAGTAATAGATGTCCTGCCGTGCTCTGTCGAGATGGGCGGAAGCCGTTCAGCCAGTATGGCCTTCGTGGGCTCTTCCATTCAGGGCGCCATGAGTCTAGCGTGTATGTAAGCCAGCTTGGCACAAGGCTGGGCTTCTCACCGGTCACCCAATCGCTGGCCTGAGGTCTTGCTATGCAGCTTGTAAGAGCGTGCGGTAGTCTCCGACAGACAGGGCTGTCACAAGAC
>JAABUP010006668.1_pt1 | contig 16190 bp, 20 predicted proteins | sample 5559201 | NCBI WGS metagenome assembly JAABUP01 (sample SAMN10711887, study PRJNA513373) | rock metagenome | isolation source: Antarctica rocks | place: Antarctica
TGCTAGATGTTCAGTCCACATCCTTAGATGCAGAGACACGGCACTGTCTGTTCATGCAGCCAAACATAGCTGACCATGCAAATCAAGCAACTGACTGATACCGATGTTCTGCAGGAGAGGACAAATAAATCGATTTGTTCTTGACAGGAATCTGCTGTGAGGCCAGGTCACAAGAGGCATGCTGTGCTGCAGCCATGCAATGTTCTCCAAATTAAGGAGGTTGTATGAACGGTTCATGCAGTGTTTGCACCTGAAAAACAACAGGAGTGAGTCTGTCCCGGCAGGAAGGCGCAGGGCCATGGCAGGGCAGCAGGCGCCACTGCCATTCCTGCAGATCCAGCTCATACACCTCCATGCCCATCTGCATGGTTGGGTCATTGGCAAGCAAGAAAGCGCGCCCATTGAAAAGTGCCAGGCCCCGTGCCAAGTGTGGGGCAGGCAAAGGCCCAGAAGGGTGCTGCTGCTGCCACCTGTGACTCTTGGTGTCAAAAATCCACAGGGCTTCAGACGCCTCAACGTACTCATGTTCTGTGCGGTCACGACCTGCAAGTAATGGCACTCAGTCATGCCCATGTGGTGATCACGTAGGTGCTGTGCTGCAGGTATAGAGCAGTCTTAGGGAGTTGAAAGAAAAAGTCAAAGGTGTGTGTGTGTGATGTACAGAAGACAGATGATGACTTGTCAAGAGACACACCTCCAAACTGAATCAACTGATCACCACATCCGATGAGAAACTGATCCAGACGACCCCTGGGCCTGACATCCGCAGTCACAAGTGTCCATTGCTGTCTGGTAAAATCAAGAATTCTGACATCATCCCTGATGTCAGGGTTCAAGTCAGGATCAGTGGTGCCCCCCACCAGGTAAAAGTTGTCTTGGTGCAAAACACCTGCATATTGTATGCTGCAGTCATCAAATGTGTTTGAATAAAGCGACAGCAGGCATTTGGCAATCGGCCAGCTGGCAAATGGAACGGAGCACCGCTCGTGATGCTGACACAAGCGGTGTCAATCAAAGCTGCTGCTTGACTGTTTGGATTTGCACAGCAGGCGTCAGTAGATGCCCTGTGCAATGACCAAAAAGCCAAGACACTGTACCCTATTTGCTCAAAGGTATTTTGCACACCTGCTGACCGATAATGGCGGTTGTCCCATATGTCTGCAGGTGCACCAGTGTAAGTCACAGACTTCCACTGATGAGTGTTTTTGTCCAGCCTCATCATAAAGCCCTCTTCATTGCTGAAGAAAGGTTCCAATACAGCGTCTAGGTCCTCCAGAAGTTCTACTTCAGTTGGACAACCTCCATACATGTGCAATTCTCCTTTGTGTGAGAACAGACGTGCATTGATGCGTGCTGGAGACACACCCTGCAAAATGCCGAAAAAAATTCAAGAACCACACTCGTCGGGGAGTTGCAGTCCAACACAGCTTTGTCACTTCGAGCAGTTGAGTTTCTCACCTTGATGTCTTGCACACGCCAGTGCTTGCTCGATGCATAAGCCTGTTTCTCAATGTAGGCAGAAAGAGTGGAATGGTCGCAAGTTCCAGCATTCTGCTCCCCGTAGAGTGTAGCCAAAGTGCGCAAGTCGTTTGTGGCCAGATCCTGGACTGACAAGCCTTCACGACCAGGCAAAGATAGGTGCGAACCGAGAGTACGCTGTGCCGACATGATGCCAGGAGCCTGCAATGTGTTTAGCAACAGCTACAACGGCACTGAGCAATTGCGGTCAAAGCTCCGGGTCAAAGTTTGACCGTCAAACCACCGTCAAACTATACCGTCACACCACACGGTAAACGGGGTAAACAACTTGGAGAAGCCTTGAAGTGCACTTGCGACAAGTCGGTAACTTTGGCGTCTTCCGAAGCTGCACACGCAAAATTCGCAGTCATGGGCATCGTACGAACAATCTTAGATCAGCCGGAGGAGATTTCACCTCTGGTCCGAATGGCTTGGGCTGCACACAAAACGAAGCGACTGCCCAAAGAGCCGCACTTGGCGTGCTGCTACGACTTGCTCAACCTGGTCGGCCGCAGGTGTTCAGCATGTGAAGCGCAAGCGGCCGTTGGACAGTCTATATCGCCGTGATCTCTGCTTCAGTTTTGTTGATCTTCCTCTAAGCTATGCGTATTGCTACACAGCTTTCCGATTGTCGTTCAACAGCTGCCCACCGAGCTGCGAGATCCAGTATGCATCTTCTATCTCGTCCTGCGAGCACTGGACACGGTCGAGGACGACATGGCGATACCAGTGTCTGAAAAATTGCCAGTTCTCATCGGCTTTCACGAAAAGATCTATGACAGGTGCGACGCATCAAGCGCTTGTCGAACTTCTTGATGCATCGTTCATCCACTTTCGTGTAGCAATGCAGGCAGTTTAAGGTGCGATGTGGGTACGGAGCCTATGTCACACTCATGAATCAGTACCCTTATGTCACTGATGTGTTTTTGCGACTGGATCCAAAATGTCAAAAGGTAGCTGCACATCTCACGTGCAGCTATTTGCACCATCTGAGTTGATCTGCCATGTAGCTAATAGCTATTGCTTGAGCACGTGATTGACAATATTTGTTGACTATACATGTTAAGAGTTACAGTGGGAAGGAAGGTTTGACATTGAAGTTCCCAGTCTTTACAAGATGTCAGCTGTGCAGGTGATTGCAGACATTACCAGAAGGATGGGTGCAGGAATGGCTAAGTACATACAGCAAGATGTGGAAACCATTTCTGACTATGATGAGTACTGTCAATTTGTGGCAGGCCTTGTAGGTATTGGACTTTCACAGGCAAGTACCATGCCCCCGCATTTCATTCTGGATGTCCTCTTGGTTGTGCATGGCCTTTTGCACATCAGCTTCCAACTCCACATTGCATCGTGCTTGTTCGGTGGCTTGCCATACTTCACAAGCTTGTTTGGTAGCTTGGCATAGTTCTCATGAGATGCAGCCAGTTGGAACATTGTCACATGGTGCATCCTCGTTCAGCAGGCCCAGGCTGCTGGATTGGTTGCGATGTCTAATTTTTGGATTTGGCCCAAAGCCCCTTGCTGCACATGACATGTCTGGGCACAGGCCCAGTCAGCAGCTGCAGGCAGGTGTAGCAACATCATTGATATGCTTGCAGTTGTTTGCACAAAGTGGGCTGGAGATGGCCGCTTTTGCAGACATGGAGGCCCTCAGCAATGACATGGGTCTTTTCCTTCAGGTGCATTAGACCATGAAACGCAAAGTTCCTACATTGTCGTCATTGTTCCTGCCACTCAACGCAAGGACCTATCTGCATACTCATGCAACAGCGTATCTGCTTTGAAAACCTATGCACATCCTGGCTTTGCAAAATTGCTGTTTTCTTGCATGCATTACACCCGCGCATGTGCGTCATTGTGCAGCTATCAGCCAGGAGTGTCCAGAACATGCAGTCGTGTGCACTCAGCCTTGCTCCTTTGCCATCACTGTACAGCCATAACAGGGTAACAGCAAGTGGGGCCTAAAAATTGCTTTGCTCTATGCTGCAGAAAACAAACATCATCAGGGACTTCTTGGAGGATATAAAAGAAGAGCCTGCCCCCAGGTATCACTCCACCTTTCAAGTATCTCTGTGGCCTTTGTTTCTGCTGTCTTAGCCTTTTGCCTGTTGCTGCCAATTTTTGCCTTGACAATTCGCCGCGATGGTGTGTGGCTCCATCCAGAAACGTCTTGTTCATCCAGCCCCTTGAACATTGCTTGATTAAGCACACCTCACAGTCGTTGGTGCACTGGCAAATTGGTATTTGCAGACTTGGTCAGTTTTGTAATGCCTGAAATCAGTGTTTGCTGTCACACAAACACACGGACATGTTGTGGCATGCTTGATCACAAGATCACAGCGGTGGATGATAAGCGCAGCAAGGCATCAGACTGTTTGCATAGCATCACACTCACCACATGTGGGTCCTGCCATGTCTTTGCATGTGGCTCACAAGGTCTGTTTGTCTAGGATGTTTTGGCCAAAGGAGATATGGGGGCTGTATGGAGAAGCCCTGGCAGACTTCAAAGACCCCAGCAATGCAAGCCAAGCTGTGCAGTGTCTCAACCACATGGTCACAGACGCCCTCAGGTTTGACTTGAGCACCTTGCTTGATGAGTCACAAACATGCACTTTGCCACACTTGTACTTTACAGTGTGCACATTGCATCAAAGCATGCCAGGCAGGAACTAGTGGGCTCGTCCGCTGCATTTCTAGCCTTTCTTGCCCCTTGGCTGCTGCAACACAGTAAAGGTTGCTGACGCATGTCTTGAACTCCAGCAGATGTGCACTCGGTCTGCTCCCTTGTACCAACCTGCTATATTCACATTGGCAGCAGCCAGTAACCACATCAAGAAGTGGCCCTGCTTCGTCCCAAGATCCTCGAAGACATGAAGCTGATGCAGCAATTGCAGCACAGTTGTGCAGCTTCCCCAATCCTTACTGAGGCCATATGAGCTTATGCAGAAGCTGATTGTGATGGTGCCCACAGGCATGCGCCAGAGTGCCTCCGGTACATGGAGCAAGTCAGGAATCCCCAGAACTTCAGGTTCTGCGCTATCCCTCAGGTCATGGCAGTTGGCACATTGGCCCTCTGCTACAACAACCCAAAAGTCTTTACTGGTACAGCTTCTGCACCCTAGCCTTGACAAGTTCTTTATAGATGCATGCACTCTACAAATAGCAGCAGTCCAGCGCATTGTGATTTTCCATTCTTAGGACAGTCTTGATGACAGCCTGGCAGCATGCATGAAATCATGCGCAAGACAGCATGGGCAGCAGTGCCAAAATGCAGCAGAAGCCCATCTTGCAGGCATGACTTTTGTTTGCTGGGCCCATGATTTGACAGACAAACATGCTTCAGATAGATGCCATGTGCCAGCAGCCCAATGCAGCGACATCCAGCATGGTGCTTCTAGCCGCAACTTCCAGGCCAGTGCACTTGAATTGGAAACATTGATTGGTGTTGCATTGTGCGAGCTGGTAGGCCCAATCTGTGAGTGCTTACGACAGGTGTGGTGAAGATGCGGAGGGGCCAGGTTGCCAGCTTCATGCTGCAGGTGCAGACCATGCAGGAGGTGTACCACATCTTCCACCACTTTGCCACCACCATTGCTACCAAGTGAGTAAAAAAGCGATCTGTATTCTTTAGCCTATACATAGCACAGTCAGCCAGCGCAAAGCGTGAAGAGAGAGCTGGCTTGAGTCTATTGTTGCATTTGTTACTACATGTCCTGTTGAACTTCGCACCATCTCGTGAACAATGATGCTCCTCAAAGCATTGTCGCAGAGGGTCCACCGTGTCAATGCATCTCTGCAGCACAAGTGCCAAACACCTGTTTGCAAGGCAAGGCCAAAAACTCCCAAGCATTACCCAGCAGTGAGTCCCTGTGAACATCCAGAATCCAGCATATGTGTCCAATCGTATTCCTTATGAGCTGCATTGACTGTGCTTTGTTGCACATAGGTCTCAGTCAGCAGCTGCTGCCAATGACCCCAATGCAGACAACACACTAGCAGCCAGTCAGAACCTACAGGAGCTGTGTGCCAAAGGTCTAGGACGCAGCACAGCCGAGCTCATGAAGAGCCAGCAAAAACCAGGGCTTCTAGCAGGCCCCTGGAAGTGCGTCACCATACACCTCTTGTCAACCATCAGAAGCTTGTGCAATGTATGATGCATGGTAGAGCTGGTATAACGCTGAGGCCTTGGTTTGTGCAAGCTGTGCTGACGTCTTGAGGTTACGTCATGGCTGGCAACAGCATGACCCTTCATTACAAATGCTTGTGGGCAGCTTTGCATCGCGTTGCAGGCACCAGGTATGCATATGTGCTGCTGAAAATTGATGTCACAGTGATGGCCTGATGCTTGCAGGTTTGTTCTGGTTGCGCTCCTGATCCTGTTTGCAGCGCATCTTTTGAGACAGTGACAGGGGGTAGAGCTCTGTCCAGTTGTCCTCTTGATGTTGTATCCTTCTAATTTGTGAAGGCAGAGCAGTGTAGTGTACCCATCAGAAGCTACATGAGTGCACAGTAGCTATCATGCAGCTTGTTCAGAGAGGGCTTGAAGTCAGTATTGCTTGCTGGTTGCAGTTATAGGGTGGTATAGATGGCAAGTGCATGACCTTCAGGAGTAGAAAGTCGACAAAAACACTTGTGGAATTTGCCATGGGTAGACGACATTGTCACTGACACATTTGCGGTACCGCAACATGCTGTTGTTGACCCGATACAGGACATGATTCATCCATCATGTCACTTCACGCATTTTAAGTCAGGCTGCAGCTAGCGTGCGCTCAAGATGGCTGTGGCGCTTTTTGTCTACTGCTCTTGATGAGCTTGGTGGTGGGTTCAGCAGCATTGTACCCTCTAACCTCTTTCAGCAACCCTGAAGCATTCTCTCGCTGCAAACAACATAGGCCAATGTGAGAGTCACGATTGGGGAGAAACAAAGTTGCCAAGCATATCTCAGCACCAGCAACTTCATCATGCAATTGCTGCTTCCTCAATAGCAAATGAGCTATGAGCTTGTGCTGCATGCAAGTGAAGCATAAAAGAGCTTGATCTAGAACAGCGGTGCGTTATCAATGGTGATTTGATGGTGATTGGCCGAGGTTTGGGTCCTTACTGTGACCTTTCGGCCTGCATGCAGAGCCTTCAACAGCAGTGTCTGTGCATCCTTCTCGACATTACTGAATGTCTTGGACTGCGTATCAAGCTGTTGCCTCAGCTCAATGCGCATCTGCTCTTTTTGTAGCAAAGCCTTTGCCAACGCATCCTGCAAGCACACAAGCTTTCAAGGCTCAAAGATCGGATTCAGGTCCACAAGCATCACATGTGATAAAGACAGATTGGGCTGCGCTCCAGCACATGCACTGCCAGACAAATAGATTGCTGTGCATTGCATTTAACATTCTGCACAACAGCAGAAGAAAAGACTGACATTAATTTGTCCATTTGTGTGCATAAGCTTCTCTGATAGCATGCATTTTGCTGTCTCAGGTGAAACGAGCGTCACTCAACAAGTCTTGGCTGGATGTGGGTGGCAATCTCCTTGTCTATCCTGTTCATCTCCTCAGTGTCTGCAGCGATGGCTTCCTGTCTGCGGCGCTTCTCATCTTGCATGTTATGCATCTGGGTGTCTAGCTGTTGAATGAGCCGAGCAATGAACCGCGGATCCGAGTTCATCAAAGCTTGAATATCTACCGGCTTAGGCTCCTTACTAGCTGCACGCTGTGTCGCATCTTGGTTGACTTGCAGACCAGTGGTGGCAGTCTCTGCATCAAATGCAAATGCAAAGTGAGCTTTGCCTCCGCCTCGAACATCTTGCCTGCTAAGCCAAACGCACCGATAGCTGAGGCGTCTGCCATATTGGGTTCGCTGAGCCTGCAAGGGCTTTGGTCACAACAGCTATTGGCTTACTCGCACTACGCTTGTTAAACAACTTGTCGTCAACCTTGTCAGTGCTTTCTGCAAGCAACGAGCACCTGACTTTCGTTGACGAAAACGAGGACTGTGCAACTCTTTCCCATGGGAAACCAATGTACATGTTCTTATCTGTTCTATCAGACTTGAACAAGATATGTTTACTGAAGCACATAAAGCATGTTGAGACAAACAAACCCGTTAGATATACTGTGCTAGGACTTCTTCTGCGATTAAGTGCATGTAGATGTAGTTTTTTGACTACAAAACTTGGACCTTTTTGTGGCCCAGAACAGCATTGAAGCTCAGCATTCTCAGAATTTTCGCAGCTATTGTCTGTTGACTCCCCTGATGAGTCCTAAAGGCAGAAAATGTAAATTGATTGATTGATTGATTGCATCACTGTGCTGAGAAGGAAAACAATGCAGCCTTGTTTATGTTCAATACGATCCACAGGCGCGGGCGCTTCTGGAGTGGGTGCAAACTTCTTCTCGAGTATCTTTTGAGGGTGATGTTGAAGCCGGCTTTGTAATGTGACAGTACTGCTGGAACTGGTGAGTCATATGCATGCTCACATGCTTAGACTGCTAGCACACTGCTGATGCAAGACGGCAGCCAGTACACCCCGAAATTGGGTTTTAGCCTTAGTCCAGCGTGCAACAGCACATCGCGAACTGCTGACGCACGAGACGGTATCCATCAGAGCATGCAACGGCACTTTGTGCTGCCTCGACCATTCATGTTACCAATGAATATGAATGTCCTTTGAAGCGCTGTGTATCATGAAGCGATGGCGCTGGGAACTTTCGGGGTCAGCGCGTGAAGCAAATTAAGCAGCGTGTCAGCATGTCCTGTACACCACGCGCTGCATTTGTAGCTATACAACACTACGTACATTGCATTGAGTATATATGTGCTACACCCATGGCCATGTACATATACAATAGTCTCATTGACCATGTTAGACATGATATCACACGTCTTGTATGTACAGCTTATAGTGCTGTGCAAAAGCATGAAGTTGCAATGTTAACACAGATATAGCTGCACAACGATGACGTAAAACATGTCAACATGTCAACATGTCAACATGTCAGCAAGTAGAAAAAGCAGAACATTTGAGTTCCTTGTTCATGGATTAGAGGTGAATCCTCTCGGGGATTAGCCGGATTGAACGACTGACCTCCAGATCTTCAGTCTGGCGCTCTCCCAACTGAGCTAAATCCCCTGGCGACTGACACCAGGGCTGATGATATTTGGCCTAATTTAGGTGTATATATATACATTACAAAGAAAATAACAAAACTCAACAAAGTGTTGCGAATCTGGCTGCGAATTGCGTTCAACTACAGCGCGGTGACGTGCAGACTTGGATTTGTTTAATGCGGACTGCAATGTCAAGTATGAGAATGCTCGCTGTCCTGCTAGCAGCGCTTGCTGCGATGGACACAGCTTCCTCACAATCTGATTGGCAGGTGGGAAGGGCCACATTTTACGGCACAGATGGATGGTCCATCCACCATGGGAGCTGTGGATTCTACTACATTTTCCAGGCACGTTCGAATGTCTCATATTTAGTCTGCTGCAGCGTGATCATATTCTCGTCTCATATGCTTGTGTATTTGCAGAGTGAGCCCTTAGGCTGGGACGTCGCTGCAATGTCCGATGCCAATCCGTTGTACCCCGGAAGTTGCGGGTGAGAAAGTACATTTTGAGTGGGAGTTGAAGCTGCAGTTAACAGAGGCCAACCTGTAAACTGTATACTGTACTTGCAGGTCTTGCTTTGAAGTCAAGTGCAACCCTATCAGTTTTACAGACGGGAACGGCCAGGAGTATGATCGAACATCTGCTTGCTACAATCCAGACCAGAGCGTTGTGTTCAGAGTCACAGACACCTGCCCTTGCAACTACGCGGCAAATGCTGCTTCAAACAAGCGCTGGTATGCACTGCGTAAGGGATAAGAGCAAGAGTAGTCTTCACTCACGAAAAGATATGATGGCAGACCCTTCACAAGTTTCCTCGATTCAACTTCTGTCTGTCTGACTCTGAGTGCAGGTGTTGTGGAGATATGACACACTATGACATGTCTATCTGGGCATTTGAGAAGGTATAGCTTGTTTGTAATATCTTGCATAACACTGCAGCAGCTGCAGCAGCTGCATCAGCAAAACAGTGTCTGTTATAGTTTCTTTTCTTGGATGGACAGATGCCTGCACATGGACACCTCCTTGCACAAAACGCTGTTGCAAGTTGCTGTAAGGTGCTCTGCTCATTATGCCTGCGTTACTCCTGTTGACGATTTACAAAACCTTCCTCCTCACCAACAGCCCATGGCATGGCGTCCACCACTGGCAAACTCCTTCACCACTTCAACATCAACCCTCTTATGCAGCGCTGACCTCTAAGATGCCTGCTGCAGCTAGCTGACACCAAATGGGGCGTCATTGGCCTTCAGTGGCGGCCTGTACCCTGTGACTACAACTCTACCGACCCTGCTCCTACCCCTGCAAACCCTGCTGTGGGGCAGGAGCCACCCCCTGGGACTCAGTACCCTCCTGCTGGCTACTGGGACAAGCCTCGCAGTCAGTGGCCTGGCAATACTGGCAGCCTTGAAGGTGACGAGGACACGTCTGCCAACCTTCCAGGGTAGGTTCACGTGAACGCTGTCCAACTGGTGGGCACTGTGCTGATGCACGCATCTGTTGAAAGGTCTCTGTATGTACTGTGATGCTGACCATGGTCTATGGACAGTGCTAGCTGCAGCCTTTACCCCATGGCAAACTGCAAAGCCTGAGTCGTACCTACTGGTAAAACCGGCTGAGCGCTTTTGTACAGTACACAAGGCATGGCGCTGGCCTTCAGCTGCTCCGTGGGATAAAATGACTTTGCGCAATGCCAAATGCTGAAGCTTGCAATTGCCTGCAGGCCAATCTACAACCAGACTCTGTTGAACAACTGGACTGCTCAGAGCTACAATAGCACCCTCTACCAGAATGCCTCTGCTGTGGCCGCTGGAGAAGTCATCATGCAGTGCTCCAGCATATCTCCCAATGGCAGCCTTGTTTTCACAGCACCGTGCCCAGGCTATTTTCTTGGGAAGCTTTCTATGACTTTTTGGGCACAGTATGCAAGCAGTACTCCTGACCTGCACCTGTCCCTTGCCTCCACTGATCATACGCTTCCTCAGGTACACCTCTGTGTCTATCAAGCTGCTGCATTAGACAGAGTATGCACATTGATGACATCTGTTTCTGAGCAGACTCTGCTGTCAAACGCCACATAGCTTGCTGCTGTGATGATGTTGCTGCACCTTTGTGTGAGGCCTGTGTGCCACTCAGGAAGGTAAGTTTTCCTGTTTTCTGCTCATTTTATACTTCTGTGAGTGTTGACATTGCATGGCATGATTGGCAACAAGGCTGCACAATGCTCGTGGTGCCTTGGGCTCACCAGCTCCTTGATGCACTGCAGGGATCATGTTCAGATCTGATTCTGGCTGATCTGACACCGCTGGCCTCTACAGCTCTGGTACCCCCTGACATGCTGAGCTACACAGTGTACCTAGGTGCCTTCCAGAACTCTTCTACACATGCCGGTCCAAACGCTCTGTCATTTCAAGGATGTCCAGGTGTGGTATCCACCTGGAGCAAGGCTTCGCGCGGCTGCTTAACGCTTCAGCACAGCGACTACACATGTCAATCTTGATCTGCCTTTATGTGCATACTTGGCAGTTACATGTTCTACCCATGTGATGAGCATGGGCCTCACCTGATGGCGTTGCACCAATACTGGAGAATGCACATCACATCAGGCATCTGGACATTGACAGTGTTCAGATATGCATCATCACCATCTGTTGATGGCTTGACAGCTTTCTGCTTGTCCTTGACATCAAATTCTTGACTGGTGTGTTGTTGGTCTGTTGCTGTAGCAGTCCGCTTTCCCAGTCAAATTGCATCCCACAACAGCCATGACAGCTTGTGATGGTCAGTTCTGAGGTCACTTCTTAGGTACTGTGCTGGTGATGCAGGTGTGAGTCCTGAGAGCATTGATCAGGTTGTCTTCAGCAATACTGGGGACCTGCCTCAGCAGCTGTGCCTTGACAATCTGCTGCTGTTGGATGGCAACGCAGTTTTGTGAGCTGCATCAATGGCTTGCCTCTGTCTTCTGGTGTTTGTGGTTATTAAGTTCAATGATGTGGCGTACAGAGTGTGTGTGTGTTTATGCCATGTTTGATGCTGTACACCTGTACAGCTGTTGGCGTATGTCAGCTCACCCAAGATTGTTGACAAAAAGGTTCAGCAAGCAATATGTAAAATACATCTTTGCAGGGCAAATGGTCTCTTTATGCATCATGCATGCTGTTGTCTGCACGAAGGTTGGTGTGTTTTCCCACCTTGCCAGGGCTTGCAGTAAGTTGCAAAAGTTTGTCCAAGTTCAAAGTTTGCTTGGGTCAATTGCGGTGATTTGAACATGGGTGATCAACTGCAGATGCAACATGTGGCAAGCACAGTGTGAGCGGACATAAGCTACAGCTGGGCTTATTCAACATTGACATCAACGTCCAATAACATTGCATCGCTAATGCTCTCCACACCCAACAATCTTCTGATGCTGGTCATGTTTGAGCTACAGCATGCCATTGGAGAGACGAAAGGAACCTTTCGACATCAGCAACGGCCCAAATGCTACAGCTGACATGCGGATACCATCACCATTAATAATGAGATAGGCAAGCGAAAGGACTCTTGACAGCATACGAACGCGCAGGATCAGTCGGCCTTGATTTATGGCTCCAGTAAGTCATGAAGCGAGACTGCACCATGATGCTGCCCGAGTTTGACCCAGACACAAGAAGCCACATGCGTTCCACATGCTTCAGCTCGTGTGACAGAATTTGGCACGCAAAGTATTGACACCACAGCTTTAGCGGATTTTCTCAGGTCATGTGTCAAGATTACGCGCTAAGTCAGTCATGAAACGAACAGCATCAAATTTGAGCTATACAACAAACGGCGCAAGAGCCCGAAAGCAACCTGAAGCACGCCAGGTCGTTACAGTCAAGCTGACGCGCTGAGCTCTGTTACACTTGCAGAGACTGCATTTGCCACGGCTGCTGCTGGTTACAGTTTTGAGCCAGGCAGGAGGTCTTCTTTAACCGAAGTCGGCAGGTCCAGTAGGTGACTTAGCTGACACTTGTGAGTACCAATCGACGCACTGCCGCTGCCGGCATCTGGGATACTCCTCAACTCTGCTTGATCACGCTTGCGTGTATTGTAGGCTTTGCACGGCTGCGGAACATGATACCCTGAAGTGGTACCTGCTGTGCTGAGGCTCCTATGCAATACCTGAGCGGCGTATGGGAGTCACTGACAGGCCAGGCAAGCGCCAAGCGGAAGCGATCAGGCGATGAATCAGCGGCCTTGCCTGTCAGGATGACAAGCCTCAAACTTTCCAGTGACCAGTGTCCAGGCCGTCAACAGTCGTCCGCTACCTACTCACGGCTTCCAGAGCAAAACCTGCTTGACTCAAGCAGCTGTGCCACAACCGGATCATACTTCCGGCCACCTGGCTCGTTCAGCACATCAGACGACTGTTTCGTTTCTGGTCCGTCTTTCTGCCAGCAAGTACAGGACCCGACCTTCAGACTTCCACCGCCAGTTCAGGCCCACAACCAGCAGCAGGGCAGTATCAGCAACCGTGCAGGCTCAAGCGTTAAATTCTCAAGTCAATCAGCATCCACACAGCCAAGCTACACTGACTGTTCACAGCATCACCACTTTGTGCCTCATGCTTTGAAGTCCACTCAGCACACCTTCTTGCAAGCTCAGCAGCACCACTCTTTCACTGCTGCAGCACAGAGCTCATTACCTCAGAATCAGAGCGCATCCAGCTACTACCTTCCTGGCAAGCAGACTGAAAAGCACAGCAGAGCAAATATTAATCAACAGCAGCCAGCAGCACCTGCTACTTTCACTGGCCTGTTCTGTTTCGAGTCTATCTCCCCTGAAGCCTGCTGCAAGCCATCTCCGGTCTGTGCTGATGTGCAAAGCCCGGACCTGGACCTGAGTGAGTCAGTGGCAGACTCCCCAGATGACAATGACATCATGGACGAGATCATGTCCTCCCCAAGCAGTCCCATATCTGGCGTTCTGATGGCATTCCTAGCCCAATCCCAATCCACTCAAGTTATCACTGCTCTGTCCAAGCTTCAGGCCTCCCACCTTCTGCCCTGCCCAAGTACATTCTCAGTGTTGCCCATGGATGTTCAGCAGTGCCCTGAGGCTATGTCTACTGAGCTTCTGACAGCAGGGTCCCTGGTGCAACAGTGGAGCAAAGCATCTCAGCTGGAGTGGACCTTGGCTGGCATGTTTGCACTGTCACTGAGAGCAGGCTTAGACCCTATGGATATGGATACAACTATGCTGCTCAGCCTTCTATGGATCCTGGGTGAGAAGATCGTGATGCATTGTATTGCCAACATCATTTGTTGAAGAGCATTGTCGGCATCACTTTGCATTTGATGAACAGGACACCAAAACCGTTTCACAGTTGAATGTGACAGCATTGCATCCTGTCACAGACAGTCCTACATACCGCAGTAAGCATGCACACTTGGCAGTACCCTACTTCATGTGCAGGCCATTCATGCATCTGCTGTTCTGCATTCCACCTTACTCTTTTGTTGCTACAGTGATGCTTGATTGCTTCTGAGCATTGCACAAGGCTAAGCCTTGAGCCCACACTTTCAGCCCTGCTTGATGCAGACCTATGCTTACCTTCAAGCTGGTGTGGCAACATTGTGCGCCTGACTACTTTGTTGCCCTGCAGAGAGCTGCTCCAGTCAGTACAACTCCAACCTGACAGTGGTCACCTCCAACTATCTGGCATACACCAATGTTGCTGCAGCGCTGGCAGGTCCAAGAAATCAGCACTACGACGTTTTTCCTGGAGGCAAAAACTAGGTACATGACCAGGGCAGCTTTTTGAAGCAGCACACAACAGTCTTTGCCGCTTTAGATGATGCATACAACCACAAGCCTGAACTAAGGTAGCGACACGCGTCCAGACTGGCAGTGGGAAATTCCCACTGGGAATGGCCAGGCACACTCAATGCAGCTAAATTGACGCACATATACATGAAGCTCAACCTTGTGATTCGACAGGCCAGAGCATGCATTTCTGTGTGATGCGTAACTTTTCCCATTTCTAGGTTTTCCATAGCCTTTGTGGGCCCCAGTATTTGAACCAGGGTACCCAACTAGTTGAAAACGCCCTCTGCGCAGAGCAAAATGCAACGTTGTTTTCAGCCAATCTTACGTACGATGCTACGCCCGCCCTCAATCTTCAGTCAGATGACCAAAATCTGGACCAAGATATTTCTTCGAACATTCCGTGATACTCAGCGTTATGTACCAGGAAGCTTAAAGGGAAGCTGCTTCGTACAGGTACTCATCCGGCGGGACCAGAATGCTGGACGTGGTTTGTCTGCATAAGATGCCGAAGGTCGTCGTGGCTGGCGCAGATGCGACACGCACGTACGACAATGCAGAACTGAAAGGCTGTACAGGGTTTGTGTTACGTACAACCCCGATACTTATGAAAGCAGCAACAGGCTCTGCTGCAGGTGTCGTACTCACTCCCAAACTGTGCAAAACCTGGTAAGCTGCTTCGCAGTTTTTCTGGTAGGACAATCAAGCATGCATGAGCACGAGTGAGCAGGCGCTTCAAGGAGAACGAGTGTGAACGTTTTTGGCACTCAAATTATTGCAGGCAGGCAGCAACGATGATCATCCTGTTCGCGGGATCCGATAGTCTCGAAGGCAGCTTTCGGATCGTATCCGCACGACAGGTTCACGATCCGTACCGCAGATTCTTTGACGGTATACAAGCACCTCACACCTGGCGATCAAGCCGAGTCGCAGCCGCACAGGTTCGCCCTATACTTGCCAGCTAGAAAGAAGAGAAAAGAAAAGAAAAGGAAAGGAAAGAACAGAACAGAACAGAACAGAACAGAACAGAACAGAACAGAACAGAACAGAACAGAACAGCTTGCCAAGCCAAATTACAAGGTCAAGCTGTCTTCTGTCAACCCAGGCATTCTGCATCCAGACTTTGGACGCCGCGTCAGGGCATCTTGGATGCAACTCAGGATAATGTGCTCAGGCTTGTGATTCGGTGCTTTGAAGCCAGCAAACCTCTGTTTGACTCAACCCTGATTGCCTTGGTTGCAGCTGCAGTCAACTTTCAACTTGCCCTTGATGGTTGGCCCGCAATGCATTTCCTCTCAGCACACATTATGCTCTGCAGGATGTTTGCTGCTGCGTCTTGCAGCTTCTTCAGCTGCTTTGACACACCCTCTGCCCAGCTCAAGCAGCTCCAGGTGAGCGCATCACCCATCACAAAGCTGTGCATGAGCTCTTGCAAATGAACAGCTTAACCACAGAGGGGTAGCCGCTTGTTGCCTTTGATCCTGTTGCAGCTGTCACTGCATGGTCTGATTGCAGATGGACCTCAACAGTTGCAGTGTCATCTTACCACGCAACTCAGCCAAGCATTGTAGGACAAGAGCTTGACCAGTGACCACACTGTGACTTTGCTATGGAAGCCATCACAGGCTCATTGTGACTGCAGAACAGAAGATGTTGGCAGATTGACACGCAATGCAAAGATGCAGTGGTCAGCTAGGCACTGTTGTATATCCTGTCAGCACAGCTGTCAGAACGTTTGAGACAACAAGCTCTTGTTGAGTTCATCAGCTGCAGACCTT
>JAABUP010006669.1_pt1 | contig 16189 bp, 18 predicted proteins | sample 5559201 | NCBI WGS metagenome assembly JAABUP01 (sample SAMN10711887, study PRJNA513373) | rock metagenome | isolation source: Antarctica rocks | place: Antarctica
GGGACAGCGAGGTGTAGGGACGACAGCGAGGTGTAGGAGGATAGGAGGGTGGCAGGACAGACGCGTCAGGAAAACAGGACACCTAGACACGCGAATTAGCTTTGTTTTGATTCTAATAATAGGAGTTATGCATCAAATGCATAGGACTGCTTAGTAAGTAGGGTATGGTCATATATTTTAGCTTGGGGGTAGTATAGAAGTTCCCCCACAACTCCGTAAGACGCGATGTGGTGGCGATGCTGCGAAGCTAACATGACACCTGCGGATGAAGGCAGTCATGTTTTGCCAATTTTGTTGTCGGTGTAAGCCTGATGCTCTTCACGATCTCAGTACTGTCGCATTAATGTCAGTACTGACTCTTCTCCATCTGTGGTTATGATGCCTCAGCAACTTGATGGCTCTTGGAGCGCCGCATTTCTGCTTTCGATCTTGGCAATAGTTCTATTCCCCTCACTCTCCGCAAGCTCGCCCACTCCGAAGGATAAAAGTACTACATTAAGACGACGCTTAGTATGGTCACCTGTGATCTTCACAAAGTCTCCCACTCCCTCACTAACAGATGAGCAGTGGAATCCAATCTGCATGGCGCCTTTGCTGCCAGAACTCGCAGCTAATGGTTTACCCAACTACTACGTTGGCGGAGGCAGGAATATGTTCTACGAACTTTCGCGCCCGCCGGTGATAACTACCTTGACCGACTTCTGCGCCGATGACCGTGGAGCGCAGTGTATCTGTGCGAGGCACCCGCAGACTGGGGCTGTCTACCTCGACTGCCTCGGACACTTTGGTGTTACTTATCAGGCCTACCATCACTGCGTGCTGGAGTGTAATTGCGGTAACAAAGGATTACCACCAAATCCATTTGAGGTTTTAAGAGACAGAGACGCACGCATGGGGCTTTTGGGAATGTCATGAGGCATAGAAGGAGCCTGGAAAGTCCGGTAACCACAGCCATCATGTAAAGGGCAGCACTACGTCCAAAGGCCCACTAGAAGATCTTCAAAGTGTGGGGAAGTTTGGATTTTGGGAATCAAGCGATATCGGCCATGTTCCATGTTCAAGGCTGTTCTGCTGTGCATGTGTGAGGGTACTTGAATGCATTAACTCGGGGCTCGAAATCTGGCGATAGATGAGAGGATCTGGTCTGGGAAGCTGGATAAGAAACGAATCTCGTAGTGTACCTGAGACTCCACTCCATATGGTGAAATACCAAAATTCATAGGACATGCTCCTCTCCGAACTGCTTTTCGAATACGCTTTCCTGATGGCACGGTGTTAACATGTACATAAGGCCAGGTCTGATATAACGGTATTCGTGAGTCGTTTCTGCCTCGATGCACTCTACCATGTCTCCTTGTCCAAGCTTCGTGGAGCCGCATCGAATATATGAAGAAGCACTCAGATAGTTTTGGATTGCGTATTCATTGACCCTCTTCGCATTCGTGCCAGAGAGATTTTGAAGATTGCGGGTCGCTAGAGACTTGAAAGAGAGCGCAACTGCAGACTACACGAAGCATGAGTGCTTCTTGGGGGTTGCTCCCTGGAGATCCATAGGCAGGGATCTTCGTGTTTGCATTGTTTGCAAGAGAGCTATGACCACCTATCAAGCTCTAGACCAAACATTCGGGCTCTCGCAACAACATTTAGGAGCAAGACAAGTAGAGAGCGTAACTCGAAATATCTCGCAGACAGTCAATGCAATGTTCGGCGCACTAAATCGTTTCATCTCGCGGCTGGACTCCGACTCTCCCTCCCGGGACGCGGACGGCCACGGCGCCTTTGGCTTTCAAGTCCTGCGTAACAAGAACGTCGACATACCCATCGAGCCGTGGTATGACTTCATCATAGGAATCAACGGCCGCCAGATAGTATGTCGTCTGCGCCGCACCTCACATTCCGGACTCCAAGCTTATCGTGATCCAGGATGACCCAGACCCTAGCCTCTTCGCAACAGAAGTCCGCAACTGCGCCGGTTCGACCGTAACCCTCAGCTTATGGAGTGCAAAAGTACACCACTCCCCCACTCCCCCACCGCTCCCAACCTACGCTGACAATCACCACCCCAGGGCCAACGCACCCGCACCCTCCCCATCCCCGTCCCCGCCACATCCCTCACCCTAGGCCTCACCCTCCAATGGACGCCCCTCTCCACGACCGAAGACGTCTGGCACATCCTCGACGTGCTCCCCTCCTCCCCCGCCTCCACCGCCGGCCTCCTCCCCTACGGCGACTACATAACCGGCACGCCCTCGGGCATCGTCCGCGGCGAAGCCGGGCTCGGCGAGCTCGTCGAAGACCACCTCTCCCGCCCCCTGCGCCTGTTCGTCTACAACCACGAATACGACCTCACGCGCCTCGTGACCATCACACCCTCGCGCGGCTGGGGCGGCAGCGGCGCGCTCGGCTGCGTGTTGGGCTTCGGGGCGCTGCATAGGCTGCCTGCGCCGTTGACGGAGCCGCCGCACGCGCCCGGGGAGACGCTGTTCGAGACGGCGCCGTTTAGCAACGAGGAAGCGCGGCCGTCCAATCCTGCGTTCGTCCCCGCGACGACTGCGTCGCCGCTGTCGCAGCAGAGCGGCACTGATGACTTCTTGATCCCCGCGCAAATGACCTCCCCGCCGCCTCTGGCCCAACTCACCACTACCTCTCCACCACCACAGACTGGGCATTCGAGACCGGTAAGGAAGACGCGGCATGCCATCAGTCCCAACAAGGCGTTTGACGAGTATTTCAAAGAAGGGGAGCAGAAGAGTAAAGAGGAAGATTTCGCGCCGACGACAGCGAAGCCTACGAGCTTGCCGCCGCCGCCGAAGGCTGGGGTCCTACCACCGAAGAGCAGTGCCAGCCCTGTGCCGGCGCAGGAAGATGGGGAGGTTACGTGAGAGGTGGCGGGTGGGGTTGTGTAAGCTTATATTTGCATTGCTATTGGGCGCAGTTCGGCGTTGGAAGGAGTTCTGCATGATTCTACTAGAGTCAAGGCTGCATGTCTCGAAGGTGTCCAAAACTCCATAGAATCATTGCGAAATCCATTCGTCGACAGTAGAGTACATAAAACGTTCATACGCATCAGATGCCCATGTCCGGTTCACGACATTCAAAAAACCCCTTCCCATCAATCCCTCAGTCATTTCCTTACCAATTCATCGCCCCCGCCGACAATTCCCATAACCTACAATTCATCATGCTCGGCACCATCCCCGCCATCGGTATCCGTCATAGCGGTCTTCACCGCCTCCGCGGCCCCACTAACCGCACTCTTGACCTTCGAGCCCACGCCCTCATTGGCCTTACTCTTGGCCTTCTCGCCAGCACTCTTGGCCTTCTCCGTAGCCGCCGGCGCCTGCTTACCCATCTCGTCCGCATCCGGCCTCTCGGCATCCTCGGTGTCGTTCGCGATATAAGCGTCCACCTTGTACTTGCCGTTCTCTTTGACGAAGTTCGCAAGGTCCTCGATGGTGCGGGAGCCGCTGTATGTGACAGGGGCGGACTTGGCACCGGCGGGGAAGAGCTTGATGGTTGGGAAGCCTGCGATCTCGTCCGGGACGTCGTTCAAGGTAGCGTCGACTTTGGCGATGGTGACTTGTTTGGAGTAGGTTGGATCGTTGAAGTAGAAAGCGGCTAATTCTTCGTACTGGGGTGCAAGACTGGCTCAACGATTAGACATTGAATGATAGAGAAACAAGGGTCTGATGGGTGACAAACGCTTTGCAGTGACCGCACCATGGAGCGTAGAACTCCAGAAGAACATCTTTGTCGTTGTCCATGACAATCGCGTCGTAGTTGTGAGCCACAACGAGATGCACAGGCCCATCCTGCTTCTCAGGGACAGCCTCGGACTTGATGCTTGGCTCAATCTTGCCGTCAACGAAGTCCTGAACAAACTTGCCGACATCTTTTGCGGTGAGCTTCTTGCTCTGGTCGAAGGGGAACTTCTGGTTCTTGACTGTTTCTTGGATGGCGAAGGCGGGCCACTTGTTGACCTCAAGATTCAGATTGCTGGCATGAGCGCCAAATGCCTTTGCGTCGATGGTTGCGAAGCTGATGGCTCCCTTGTGCTTTTGTGCGAGGGGCTTGAGGGTCTCGGCGAATTCGGTGCGCTCTTCGGGGGTCTCGGCGAAGATGTACGCAAGAGGAATACCAGCCTGTGGAGGAGGACATTAGCTTTACCATTATACATCAAGTGTTTGTACGGCCACTCACCGCCATATAACCAGCGTATGTCTCCGGTCCTACTTCACCGACCAGGGGTACGGATGCCGCCTTCGCGAAATTCTCAATTGCGATCTTGTCGAACTTCTCCTCGAAAGTGTTCTTGCCCTCATCGAAGGCCTTGTACAGGACGATCGATGGTTGCTTGACACCTTCAGCCTTGGCCATTTTGACATCGTTGGTAGCGCCGAAAAGATAGGTATCCCTAAGTGCCTCCGCGACCTCGGTGAAGGTAGCATTCGATGACTTGTCATTGGCGTCGATGTAGGCTACGAGAACAACCTTATCTGCTGTCTTGAATTCCTCGAGGGTGTCTTTGGTAAGGATAGAGATGGCTGGTAATAGTTGCTTGGTCATGTATGAAATTATGCTAAATTGGTCCATCAGTCTCCGCACGGCGAGAGCAACATGGGATACTCACGCAGGTGCTTTTCTTTGCCCCGCGTAAGGCGTGACATTATCTGGTCCCCTGAAAACCTTTACAGTCGGGTATCCCTCGACGCCGTAGTCTTTACACAGCTCAACCTCTTCTGTGCAGTCAACCTTGACTAATGGAATGTCCTTTTCCTTCAGTGTGGTGGCGGCTTCCTCGTACTCGGGGGCCAGTGCTTTGCAATGACCACACCACGGTGCGAAGAACTCCGCCAGTACGAGGTCATGTTCTTTTATGAAGTCGTTGAAGGTGTCTTTCTTCAGGTCATGGACGTCTGATGCCGCTGCCACTGCGGCAGCTCCGACGAGGCCTAGGGCGATACTCTTGAAGTTGCGCATTGTGACGGCTCAAGAGAGAAACAGAATATTAAAATCGTCTCGGAATGAAAGGGGCTGCTGATGGAGTGGAGTGAAAGATGATGTGTGGGATGGGAAGTGGTGGTGCGGCGGCCGCAGTATAAATCATCAAGGGGAGGACAGCTTTCATTTTCGCCTACGATTGCGGATAGGTATGTAAGTATGCCATTTCAAACCCAACCCTTGATTAACTAAGCAAGTCGATGTTGATATGGGAGTCAATATTAATGGGACAGGCCAACGTTAATACAATTCTAACCGTCTGGTATTCCAGATTCTCTCCAGGTACGCTGATCAAGTACTCTGCAATGAGGAGAATGAAGCTCAATTCCTAATCCCACTGATCTGGATGAGCATCTCGTGGCTCCATGGTCGGTTTGTGAGGATTTACTTCTGGCTACATCTGACAATGATGCAAAACGTACTCGATTCATTGCTAGTGGCGAGCGCATAAGGAAATAGGTGAAACGAACGTGCGGCCACAGCCACCGACCCTGCATCTTGCTCTGCGGAGAAGCCATTCTGCATGTTTGGGTACAGTAGGGGCAAAAACTCTGGGCCGTACAGAAGTTGTTTCGCGAACTTTTTTGGGGTGTGAAGGTTGTTTTGCATTACATACAAGGAATCTGCATTTGAGCATATACAATAGAAGACGTCTAATGTACACTTGCATTTATACATAATACTGGGCCATGGTTGAGACTTGCGGGGTAGCACCCCATGTTCTTTTATCATAATTCTAGAAGGTATTACCACGGAGGCTATCATTAGTCCTCAGTATGAGATTGCTGATGAAGATCAGTCTTCACCGTGATAAGCAAATTGCTCGGTCGTGAGAATGACTTCGCACCTTGCCTGCGGCCCTCAACATCCGACGTTTCACCCAGCCGTGCAAACGGTCTCTTGTCATCGTGGGCTTCCATGGTCTCAGTGCTCACAGTCGTCCAGCCCTGCTTAGGTTTGTTGGACAATGGCAAAGAAAATCCGTTGTAGTCGCTGGCACCCTTGCTCGGGTTCGTCCGGGTGTCCTGGGCACTCTTCTTATTATTGAATAAGGGGCGCAAGGTGGGTAAGCAAGCGCTAACGATTCCAACGCAGACTTCGAGGATGGACCAAATGGCGCCGTTGATATCGCTCCCTGCGTGAGAGATGGTCAGCTCGCGGCTTACTCTGCAAAACATGCTTTGGTTGGGGACGTACAGCTTGGATCTTTTTGTGAGGCGGTGCCAACATAAGCTGCTCTGATGATGCCGAAAACGCAGACACTGTAGATATCAATGGATTAGTATGTTAGTGGATGATATCCTGTAGGTTTTAATCGGGCACAAGACGTACCAGCCACCGAGCGCAAAAATACCGAATAGCTGAACCTTGCGAGTCCGCGAGGCCTTTAATTGCCAGAGGAAGGGCATCGGCAGGGCTAGTATCATAAAGTCTGTGAGGACATTGAGGACGCTATCTTGAGTCAGTATTATTCACGGGAATCATCTGAATGGGAAGTCTCACGCCATTATGGTGAATACAGTACTAATGTCGATGCATCGACCTGGAGCACCCGTCCAAAGAGACGAAAGAGGTATGCATTGAAAGACCATGGTCACAGCAAGGGTGACGGAATAAGCCAGGACAACGGCACCAATAACAATGGAGCCGATGTACAAGTTTTTCGAGGGAAAGATCCGATGGTAGAGGTAGAGAATGGAGATTTTGATGGGCACGATGCTGCAGGCATAGAGGACCTCCCCTGCAACGACTGCCTGTGATGAGGGGAGATCAGTCAGACTTTATTCTGAAAAGCAGTAAAGACACCACAAGGGCAAGCACAATACCTGTACAAGACCTGCCACGTTTGTCACCAGGATAACATGCCGTCCCAAGCCAAAGTGTACCATAAACAGACTAGCTGTTACGAAGCCCGTGACGATGGCCTGTTCACTCAGATCTTGTCAGCCTTTCCGAGTCTCCATGGTGTCTGTTTGATACTGCTATATCACGAGGACCGCATACCAGTGCCACGAGAATCCACCAGTCATCTGCCAACAATGGCACGCTTACTCGCCATCGGCCAATAAACCTCAAGATCACTGCAATGTAAGCTAGACTGAGTGAAACGGCGGCTGCCGCAATAATATTGGGTCTCTTGTCATCGGCAATGTGGGCCATCATATACTGAATCTCAGCTGGAGTGGGCATCGCCATCTTTGCAAACAGGATATATCAACAAGTAAAGATCGGAAGACGTGAGACAGAAAGAAACGAATGTTCTGAGAATCATGCCGGCGATGGGCGATGTGTCATATTTATAAGAATGCCTACTCATCATAACAGTGATCAAGGGAGGATGCTTGCAGCACAGGACATGCTATGGCTTAGTGTACTCGTACCTGCAGCTAGACCAAGCTTTCACGTAGGAATAAAACGGGGCCTTCCGGCCTCGGAAGGTAGGACCGAGGTCAGCAGTGCCCTCTACTTCATACTTTTATCTCAACCTGAAGAAGATTATCGCCCGTTAAAGTGTGATTGTGTTTAGTGCTCAGCTTACAAGGACTCTGTATGCTTTCAGCGGCAAATTGCCGTAGTGCCTACGTAAACTAACGCTGACTTATCCCAAGCCTCGGAATCCTAAAGTAGGCTTCCCTTTAGGGGTGGTCATTGCCAAGGAAACGTTTCAAACGTATTGTATTTCTTACAATTATTAAACCGTTCATTATTATCCTAACAAACATGACAAATCATGGTAATCAATTAGTAATAGTACTATTTGCCAGACTCGCCGCTGTTCAGCCACCTCAGTATACAGTGTTACTAAGCAGGCTGACTAAGGTATCTGTTATAAACAAGAAAAGTTTTAATACATTGACTGAAGGTTTTATAGCCGTACTTTATATTAGAAACCGTTTTTTACTCACCCCAACTTCCCTTTCCTCCGTTCCTTCAGAAGGCCTGGGGTATGATGCAATAATTTCTCACCTCAGACCTGGTCGCGGCCATTAACCTTGCCAGTTGCCACACCGGAGGGAGCCGGCGGGAGAGTCTAAATTGACCCACATAACCTAGCTTTTCCCAAACACCGGCAGTTATAATTAAGGTACGGGAGAGATTATTAGCAACCAGGGTTGAGCGTTGTTATTAGAGGGATTTTGCCATGGTTCTTACGGCTGTTCTGTTCTTAACCCATATTGAGAGTAGTGTGAAATCTATGTGTATGCCAAGCTTCTTGATGAGACGATACCTGATCAAGGCAGGGAAGCGAGAAATCTTTAAGTCTGTTGTTATTTATGAATTGTGAATGACAGACTTTGTGGCTGTTCTTAATATTTCTCGCTTTTATGCCTTGATTAGGTATTGTTTTATGCTACATGTAATTTACATAGCTAAGAATCAGCTACACCTATTCAGTCATAAAAACAGAACAGCGTAAGAACCATGGCAAAATCCCTCTATTACAGTGTGAGCAATACTGTCGTAGTTGGAAAATAGTGCAATTGGGGAAGGACGACTGTCTAGAACTTGGTTCTACCTAAATGACCAGAGCATGATACTGAAAGACCGGATCCCCTCGTTATCACGAGTAGGGCGCTGTCACGGCCGCGCAGATCTCCAAGATACTACCAAGCTCTTCAGGCGGAGTTCGTCCCATCCCGCACTCTGTAGCCACTCCAAACTTCTTCACCACCCCCTTCGCAGCTTGTATCCTGCGCTGAGTCCCTTCCTCATCCCCAAAGTGCACGACCCCCAGATAGAGCTCGGTGTTATCCTGAAGCTGAAGTCCCTTCAACGGTGCAAAATATGCGGCATCAGCTCTATCCTTCGGCACTGGCATGTGGATCCAGCTGACAGGGTGCTGAACTTGCTCGACAATCAAATTCGCCATTTCAACCAGAAGTCCTATGTCCTTGGGCTCCACAAAGTGCCGATGTTGAATGTCCCCGTAGCAGAGGTGATATCCCAGCTCTACTTTGTCATCAACCGCGGCCGATAAACGAACGATGCGTTCCATGATACCCTCTTTCACCGGAGAGAACCACGGCACAAAGATGAACCCGATATTCTCCAACATTCCAAACTCCACGGCCACATCCCATTGAATCGCTAGATCCTTGGCTGGAATCTCGCCTTGAATTCGCCGCAAGGCGTTCAGCAACGCCTTTTCGTAGACCGGCTCCACCGCTGCCTGACATCCCGGATCAATGCATGGCCCTATGGTATTGATCGGAGTCGGTAGAGAGACCTGGAAGCGTGTCCCTTGTGGGATGACACCCTCGGTGCGTAATTGGCAAAATCCGGTGTAAGACGACAATGCAAAGTCGTCATACTCTGTCGGGAGCAGCTGGATGTCACTGGTCGCGTTTTTGGCTTCCTCGGGGTTGCGATCCTGACCGTCAAATGATCTGAGAACAGCAGGAGTAGGAGCAAAGATGTCTCGTTGGTGAGAGGTAAAGTTCCAGCGCTTGCCGGTCTCACCGTCAGGGAGTCGACGAAGTCGTCCGGGAAGGGTCTTGCAGGCTTGACGAAAGACTTGTTCGGTCGACGGAAGGGGCACACTGCCTACGATATGGACCCCACATGGCTGCTGCTGATGGCTTGACATTGTCATTGGAGCTGCTGTTGTTGTTGATGTAGAGGTAGAAGATAGGAATTGAGGTTTGGACAGGAAGCCTTCACTGGGCAACGCATCTGAACTGGGCTCTGTCTTGTCTTATTAGTCTGCTCAAGCTTGCGAGCTTGCACCTCAGTTAGATTGGACAACCTAGCCGCTAGCTGTGCTCAGCTCTCACCATACCAGGTTAGTGACTACTTTAAAGAGTTCTGACCCTAGCTAGCCTCAATGCTAAATGTTAGGTTAAATTTCATTAGACCTTAAGGTATGCAGTCAATATAGGTGAAACGTGGCTGCGGAAGTCAGCCACTGAAAATGAGGTCTCTGCATCTCGCTTTAAGCCACTCTAGTTGTACGCTTAGAGTAGATAGTTAGCTCCATTGCTGACGTCACGTCTAGTGAAAACTAGCCAAGTGCTGCACACAGGTTCGGTCACAATGTATTATTCGGAACGGCCCGTAGGAAATGTGCGAGCAGACGCAGCGCCTTCACACGGTTTGTGTGTCACGTTGGCCAAATCCTTACGGTGGCCTTTCCGAATACATCGTGAGATGACCTCGTCGTAGTGAAGATCTTTGTTAAGAAGGTTTGCCTGTCGATGGTACTACTCAAGGCTTTCCTTCCATACACTTTGTAATGCACTATGTCTGTCCTTCTGGACAGACTCAACTGCAGATGGTCAAGGCCTTGTCTCCTTTTTCCACATCTCCGCTTTCTAGTCTGCGAGCAACGGACAGTCTCTTGGAGGTTGGAACTGTGACCGACGTTTGTCAGTGTTCAATACATTTACCTGCGTGCTTCAGATTTCTTCTTACAGCATGGAACATAAGCAAGGAAACTTGCTGTCATCCAGTCTTCCTCTTGAAATTAGCACAGACAAACAACCTTGACCTACGCCGCTATCCTCTTGACTGACGCATTGAGTTGAAGCTGCGATTCTAACTCAAGCCGGTCCAGTGCCAGAGACAAGAAGTGCAATGGTGGTAAAAGGAGGAAAGCAATAGGAGCTTATATCTCGGACCCAGAACGTCCGGCTCTCCAAACTCCGCATTATATGCGTACATACCGCCCTTGTCCGCCTAGTGGCCGTATATCCTCATAGTCCCCCAGACCCGCTTCTTGGTCTTGCACTTCGATGCGGACGATCAAGACCCAAAAGTTATCCCTCGGCGAAGGAAATCATGGCTCTGATGCTTAATACTGGTACGCTTGGCCGTACCGCGGTCGATGGGAGGTGTGGGAATCGAGAGCCAGTGGGCCCATAGCCGTCGAATTGGTCGTTTGCGCTGACTTTTACGCAGGTGGAGGGTCACAATAGATATAGGGTCGGTTGCAACCGATACCGCAATCGAGCCAAGAGCCACACATTGCACTGCGGAGATCAGTGGCAGGATTTAGCGTAACGCCCGATATATGGAGGCATCGCAGACTACTCTAGATGACACAACTACTAATCTCCCTCCTATTATACATTTTCTCCGATCGTCCATCAACCCCGCTCTCCAAGTCAGTCGGATGTCGGATACGGGGGCGACGTAACAGCCTACCGCGTTTGTACATAGCACACCGCCTTACCCACATACGTCTCGGCATTCGTACCCACTGTTGGGTATGTGAAGACATGCTATACGTTAGAATGTTTGGTGAACGGCCGGCTACCGATTTTGGTTATCCGACTCAGTTAGATGGCATGGAAGTCGAAGTAAGAGATCTGGACCAAACAATACTTCAGCAGTACTTCAGTGCCTTGATAGTGAGAGCTGCAAATAGGGCGAACGCTATCTTCTGTATCCAAGGCCATACGATACGGCTTTAGGAAATCTAAGACACAGAGAGGTTATTGATTGAATAGGGATTGTATTCCTGTACAGAGCAACAGCGAACAAATATCAGTGGCGAGCTCTTGCTTTCCATCACTAAAAAGTCATTCATGTCCTCTCTAATCCGCACACACCACAATTCTATACTCACCGAGTATGTTTCAGGGGTGTGGAGGCTAAGCTCCTTCGCCTGACATATGAGCTCCTGGCGGCGAAGTAATGGACACTGTATGACGATCTAGCGGCCGTCGACGAGGTGGTGGAAGAACAGTTGACCAAGTGCTGCTTGAGGAGAAAGTGATGCTGTCGAAGGGACAAAGGAAAGCATGAAGGGAAGGAGTGTGGAGACGCCTTGCATAATATCAAAGTATAGATAACGGTATGCAACTACCGGACCTTTCTAACCCTTGAAGTAACCATCCACTCGTACAATCTCCGCTCCTCGACTCAATGCACCATCCGCAGCCGGCCCAGCAGACTCCTTCTTCCGACCGCGAACTGTTAGTGCTCTTCAGCCTCGAATCTCTCCATCGACGTCAAGCCGTCCAAGTTCTGCACACTAGGCGCGAACACAGCGTCGGAGAGGTCGAAGTCCATATGTCGAGCGGCCTCCCTCACCCTACTAGACTGTGCCTGACGAAGCGCAGAGCTGGCGTCGTGATCCGTGCGATCATGCTCGGCAAGGGTTCGAGTTGTCAAGGCCATAGCGGATACTCGATTGTCTTCGATACGACGGCTGGAAGGCATAGTGCCTTCAGTGTTGAAGCTAGTACGAGCTTGGTCGTGGGTTTGCTCCGACCGAAGAGTGCTAGGGCAGTGAACATTGACCCTAGGAGACGTGATCTCAGCAACACCTCGCAATAACAACGACTGAGGAAAGCGACTGTTGTTGAAGTTTGGATAGAAAGAGGTGGCAATGACCCGGGGCGGACTAAGACAATGATGCTTGGAGATAGATTGTCACGAGAGAAAGGGCTCACGAGTTATAACTGGATCTCAACTCCGTGTCCTCTGACGCTTCAGCCGGGGAGGTGTTCTTGAGAGTAGACATCGTCAACAACGCGTCTCGTGGTCGCTACTATGCGTTGAGGGCTTGGGCAGATCAAGCTGATATTGAGGATATGAAAGCCAGACAGATGATCAACGAAGAAACAGGTGGTATATATATATGGCTTCCAAACTTATCTTGGGCAACGTGAATAGATGAAAGAAGTCATAGTTCGTGTCCATCTGAATGGTGTTGATTTGCATTAGCTCTCTTTAAGAAACTCTAGGAGCGACTCGTGGACCATTCAGAGGCTGTATAAAGGTGGCCCCTGGGTGCCAGAAGCGGCGGGAAAAGTCGTGTGGAAGGCTGCTGATGCCAGTGTGGGCACGAGAGAAGGCTAACGAGGGAAGTCGTAGATAGGACGGGGTTGGAGGCTTTAGTGGCAGCTCGCTGCTTCGATGCCTCGATACTGCACGTTCAATGCCTGCGGTAGGTCGCCATGCATCCCAAAAGCAAAGCTTCGGTTTCATCCTAACAACTGTGGGTCTATTGCAGTGGCCGCGCTGAAACAAGACGACGAGTTCACTCCTCTGAGATTGGCCCTGGTTCCTGCAGATCCTATACCCTTGTCAGCCCGTAAGGCTGCGTTGTGGGCGTCTAATGTTCGACATGTACTACATTCTACACATAATAGAACAACTGTATCAAACCAGCAGGGCCAAGCCGTCCGGACGTTGGAGCGCCAGACATTGTGACGAGCTTCTAGGTCAACTGGTATCCTACCCAAGCACTTGTACCAGGCCCGAAGAGATATAAATACCCATGGACCGGCTCCGTAAAGTCTGGTGGCTGATGGAAACCAACCACGGCGGCGTGATTATCACCAGGTCGGTTTGTGCTTTCTTATGAGCTGATGATTTCTGTAGACTTCGATCGTTCAGGAGTAAGCTCAACTAACGGGGCCTATCAAAGGAAGAAACCGGTGCTGAAAGCCTGCCAGTCTGCAAAGCTCGTCTGAGGTGAAGTGTGACAAAGTCTAGTGCTATCACTGGCGTTTCCAGGTCAACCAACACCAAGCAAGTATAGGATTCGACTCTGGACGCGAAATAGTATTCCTCTTCGAGCATTACCTCGCGTTCGCTGATGCTGATGCTAATTACGTCTATGATATAGCTTCTTCGCCGCGGTTTTCCCGGCAGAAACCACAGTGCAGTTCGGACAACTCTGAGCTGTTGCCTCTCCCAACGTCGTGCGGACCAGCCTTCGCAATGTTCAGCAAGCGACTTCACCATACCTATCCCTTTGGCACTGATCAACCCGTACTTCGCTCCTCGATAATCATAACATTGCGGCCAGTCAGGGAGCAATAAGCCTGAAAAGCAAGACGTCTATAGCAGGATATGTCGTCACAGTGCTATACTAACGGTTCAATAAGATGTATCGAATTCCTCAGCTCTCAAAGGACCCCAGTACCTATACAGGACTATAACGGCGGTCCGCCGCTTGAGCCTCAACCAATGTGCTCAGCTCCTGGCCCAACAGTCCAGCTGACACAGATACAGCTATGAGCTGCAGAACCCGCCGACGCAGATATTGTCTACTCAGTACAACTATAGCACGCTACAAACTCTGAATAGTCTTTGCAAACCCTACAGCAACGCCACAGAAGTGCAATCGACAAGCATCTCACGTTCCGGTCCGAAACCCGATGCTGGAGAGTACATCGCTCCAGGTAAGCGAGCCAGGTCTCCAGAACCGCGCTGTAACTCGTGGCACTTTCCTGTCAACTTAAACCGGGTCCCTACAGCTAGTTATACATCTCCTAGCCGAGCTATGCGCCGAGTCTAGAGTCGCTCTCCTTCCGATGCAACACGATCACACCACTATTGGTACCGTCAATCCGCAAAGCTACCGTCATCGAACCTCTGCCTCTCACAGACCTTCTTCTCGACAACGGAAAAATCTAACGCAGAGAGAACCCACAGGCATCTTCCCCCTCCCACACCCACACCCAGGACCAACGATGCCGGATTCCGATACGAACTAAGCGAGTGAGGTTTGTACACCGTCCTTACTGTCCGCACTCTCCTGAATGGAAGGAACGAGGTTTGCGGTTCGGCAGGAAACCACCACACGCACAGTCAAGTCAGATATCTTGCCCCTTTGCCAACAAAAAAAAAAACATTCCGGTTCCTTTCACCCCACCACGATGTTCGAGATCTTGTTCGACTGGCGTAGACGATTGGATTGCGCGCGAATCATACGCAACCGACCCACACCGTTCTGTCGAAACTGCTGTTCTGTTCTGTTCTAGTGGAGGCGGGGTTGATGATTGGTTGTATATACTGATTCATAAGCGTCCATGCCCTCTCTATGTGGACGGTTACAGCTTTGACGACTCCTTCTATAGGTAGGAGGACTCTGCTCGGTCCACCCTGTGGAAAATTCACGGGCGCCGGTCAAGTTCATAAGTTGAGGCTATAGGTTGTGCTCGTGGTGATCGGGAGGGCGACGTGCACAGATAAAGTTGGAGTGAAGGGTCGGGATACGTGTTGGATTAGGGCAGGGGGGTAGGGCTTGATGTCACAGTAAACCCTTCTATTCTCTCAGGATATTCCGAACATGAGAAACAAGCACGGGAGACGACGCTTTTGTTCTTGGGGGGTAGCAAAACCAACTGTTTCAATATCGATTCTAAACGAAGAACCTCCTTTGATTAATCTCCAGACATAGTTACCAAAATCGCTTCTGCAGACAAAGATAACAGGTAGACAATCCTCAGCGCGAACGATCCTGACTGATGCAACTCGTAATGTCCGTTCATGATTGATTAGGACGTACTATCCCTCGACGCTTCCCCCTCCTCATCCACCAATGTTATCCTCTCACTCTGTCCGCCCACTTCCTTCTTCCCCTCCAACTCCCTCGCCATCTCCACCCCCTCCCTCCTCCCCCTCTCAACATCCACCGCCGCCATCAATGGCAGGGGTACCGCAATAAGGACCGCCAGAAACACGAACGCAGGTCTAATCTCACCATATCGATCCGTAATAGCACCCACGATAGCGGGTCCGAAAACACTGGATCCTTTATCGGTGATGGCGTACAGAGCATAGAACGCCGCCTCAGAGCCCGGTGGAATGAGTTCGCCGAACAGGCTCCTGCAATAGGATGACAAGCCGCCGAGGACGAAGCCGTAGATGGCGCCTAGAGGGTACATTTCCCACGGCTGCTGCAGGCCGAGGACGCCGAGGCGTTTGATGAAGGGTAGATAGCCGAGGAGGCCGTAGATGGGGATGAGTTCGAAGAGACAGATGCAAGCGATGATGGTTTGGGAAGGGCGGAGGTTGAGCCAGCGGGAGAGCTTGCTCCAGGTGAAAGCGCCGAGGACGCCGGTGAGGGTTACGATGACGTTGATGAGGGCGAGGGCGGCGGGTTTCATCTGGAGTTGGGTTTTCGCGAAGAGCACGGCGGTGCCGCTTACGGTGGCGATGCCGTCGCTGAGGAGGAACCAGGCGCTGAGGAAGAGGACGACGTCTTTGAGGTGTCGGGCGCGCATGATTGTTTTGCCGAGTGAGCGCCACGCGTAGATGACGTAGCCGGTCCAACTGCGTGTTGACTTGTTGGAGCTAGAGGAGGGGAGAGGGGGCCCGGGGCGGGGGCGGAGCCAAAGGGCTGCGGGGATGGAGAATATGAACCACCAGACGCCGATGACGAAGAGGACAAGGCGGAGTGAGAACGTGGTGGAGCCTGTAACTACGATGACGAAGATGGCGAGGGTCT
>JAABUP010006670.1_pt1 | contig 16188 bp, 19 predicted proteins | sample 5559201 | NCBI WGS metagenome assembly JAABUP01 (sample SAMN10711887, study PRJNA513373) | rock metagenome | isolation source: Antarctica rocks | place: Antarctica
TGCAATCCCTGATGGTATGGTGACTGATGTTCATATGTCAGTTGGGGATGCACAATAATGTTCAAGGCCACAGAAATGCAAAGGTGTGTAAGCAGACTTTTGATGGCAGCTGTATTGTCGCTTTCGGAGTTGTGGCTGGCCAAGCACATGCACAAGCAGGGCAGACTTTGCAGCCAAACCACCTTGCTAGTTGCACTGACTGGCTCATGATCATCAAAGCCAATGTCTGCATGGAAGTAGCAGCTCAGCATGCAAGCTGGCCTAAACCCTGGCCTGTGCCATGCAAGGCATATGCCAAAAGCAGCACTGCAGGCCTAGGCTCTGTCAAAGCAACGCCGTTCATGTGTTGGTACAACTGCTTAGATGACAGCTTCACTGTGTCACAATGCGACATCTGATGATGCCTAACAGCCCAGTCGTAGCATGAACAACACAGCAGTCAAATCCAGGTCAAAGTGCAGGCTGTCTGCAGTGCATGGTGTCCTCTGTAGAGATACTGAAAGTTTCCAGCCCCTTTGGACTCACAAGGTACAGACACAAGTGAGGGCTGAGATGTGAGCCGCTCTTGAATTGCTGTCAGGAAGCAAAGTCACTCTGTCACAACACCAGCAGTGACTCTGCTTCCTGCCTCAGGATGCATCAGTTGTACTAGCCAGTCACGTACAATGGGGTACTCCTGCTCATTCAACTTCTCTCTGAGCTTGGTCAGAACAATGTGCTCCTCCCCACTTGCCCATGCCCTTGCCTGCATCCATTGGCAATGCCATGATCTGCTGCAGCAAGTCATGGCATTGCCAACGCACTTGCAATGTGCGCATTGGCAGCACAGCTAGCTACGTCCACATGAACATGTGAAAGCGCCAGAGCAGGCAACTGCTTGCCAAAGGACCCTCTGCAGCAACTGACATGCTGGTAGCCTCATCGCCATCAATGTACAAGTGCAGGTAACATTTTTGAGGGAAGGTCAACCCATACCTCTCTGAAGTCAAGATGCCAGACTGCATTGCTGCCATAAGCTGCCGCCGCCTAGAGGACCTGTGCAGACCAGTGACAGTGGACTGCGGGCTTGGCTGAAGAATTGTCAGTAGAGGAGACAGGCGGCCTTGCCCTGTTTGTAGTGGACCTGTTGGGAGTAATCTTCTGTACGCTTCTGCAAGCGTACTCACAAATGTCATGAAGGAATTGCCAAAGCCATTCAAGCTGCAAGGGCGGTTTAGGAGTAGCATACATAAGTGAATCAGAAAGAACATGATGACTTAATGTGCAGCCACGTATGCTGCATTTTAGACGTTTTGGAATGCGCTAGGAGAGATGGGCCATTGGCCTTTGCATGGGGAGAAAGAAGACATGTTTTATGCAAGCCAGATAGTTCAGTACAAAGTTGAAACCTGCATGACATGTTGCACTGTGATCCTGCAGAGCAAAGACAGACCTCAACATGTATGGGAATAGGGCCGCATACCATCGCACAAGTGCCTCAGGATCCTCAGTTCCACAGCTGGATGATTGCAAATGTGAGTTTCACCCGTTTAATCTGGACCTCTTCACAGTGTCATGAATCAAACACCAACTTTAGGCAAAGCCAACATGTTCAGATACTGCAACAATTATTGCAAACAGGGGAGCTGTGGCAAAAATGAGACTGAAAGTCTGATTGCTTGCAAATGAGATTGAGCTGTTTTGACGTAGGCTATGCAATAGATTTGCAATATGGTGACTTGCAGTTTGTCAACGTCTGACATTGGCATTTAGCAGCTTTCTAACTATGTCATCCACCTTACATATCGTGTTGCACAGCTGACACCCAGCACACTGTAAGCCATGTTCTAGTGCATATTACACTACTGCTTCATGGCCTGGTTGGCCTGTCAGTTGCCCTGTGTTATGGTCGACTTCACAATAACACAAGCGCTGCACGTGGTAGTTGGCTGTGGGTTGCGTCTATCTAACGGATGTTGTCGCAGACCCCAGGTGATCAGTTTGACTCACCATCGACCTAATACCTGAATACGTCATCGCTGGCAATTGGGCTCATACAGATGATGAAGCACTGCAACGGATTACGTTGGTAAGGCAGGACTGCTGCCGCATGTACAGTTTTGAGGACCCGGTGTGCAGGTGCTAGACACTAGGACGCTGTTAGCAAGTGCGTGCTCCGAAACCAAACCAAGCGCGTAGAAAGCGGTGTTCACTTATTGTTTGCGACGTTACATGCTACGATCCGCAACGCACTTGCGTGACCAAGGTTGCAAGCACTGCCTGACATGAGATTAGCCGTGCGGCCAGAAATCCAGCCGCTCACAGATACCAAACAGCGAGGAGTTACACCAGTATGCTGCGCACGGCAGGAAGCCTTGAACGTACGCGTTGTCATGAGTTGTTTTATGACTGTCCTGCCGTTCTGACTCACAGATCCTCGGTGCAGACGATGCCAAACAGATGCTGGATTTGCTGAACAGTGCAATTCGCAATGGGAGACAGCAAGCTATTTGTTGTCAGCTGGCTTCCTGCACATCCAGCAGAGCGTTTGATCTACTGTGTGCGAGCTTCGAAAAACGTGGTCTAGTGTTTGTGGGCTGCCCTGACGCCAAAGAAGGATCAGTCTTCTATGACAGAGACCTAAGTTGGCAGCATGAGCTGGTCTCCTCCCCCCTTACCCAACAGGTCGCGCTTCAATGGAGCCAACTGACAGGTAAGCATCATATTTTTATCTGGGCATCAGGGAAAGAAACATGGCTAATTCTGGACTGAGTGAACGAATATTTTTCAAGACCAGTTTAACTTGGCCAAAATGTCACCACTGACCAAGCTATTCTCTTATATATGTCAGTGTTCAAGTTCAAACCCTGGGCAGGACGTGTGAGATAGACAAAAATTAGTGTGAGGATAAGCGATTGTTCACAAGTGCAACAGAATTCCAGAAATGCCATGACTGAATGACATGCAGGTAGCAATGACCCAGGCGAATGGCTGAAGGCAGGCCCCTCGCCTCGTGCTACTTTGCCTACAAGGAGGAAAGAGCCTGATTATGCATGGGCGCCACGAGGCCACACACACACGGATGGAGTGCCAACAGTGATGCTGGAGGTGGCCGTCTTCAATGAGACAGAGGAAGAACTATTGGCAGAGGGGAGTGAATGGCTTGACTTGCCAACAACGCAAGTACGTTACAACAGAACAGAGTATGCTTGATGGGCCAATGAGACTAGCTTCAGCTCTCAATGCACCTTTGTCTAGCTACAAACTCAGAAGTCATGTGTTATGGTGCAATATGAGCTGGCAAAGTCTTCCACAGTGCTCTTTGTATGTTGCCACACAATCATGCGAGCCTCCACTGTGTTTTTCTTCCTCAGGCTTTTGTTGCATCGCTACCAAACATGTATGATGAATGCCACAACTGTTTGCTTCAGGTTGTGATATTGGTCAAGGTAAATAGATGAGGCTAATCCTCCAGAAGATTGCCCGCGAATTTTGGCCACTGTATGCATTAAGGATGAGCATGGGAACAAAGACCCAGACCAGTTCAAGTACACAGAAATTGGCAAGGGCAGCAATTGTGTACGAAAGGGCATGCAAGACTTTGAGCGGGCCATTCCATGGACATCGTTTTTTCATGGCTTTCAGGACCCTTTGCCACAAAATGTTGCTGGAAACGAGTTTACTCTGGACGTCTTCCTTTTGCGCAGAGAAGTAGTTGATGTGTACAAGGTAAGGGCACAACTTTGCTCTGCTTTGATGCAAAAGTGACACTTGCCGGTTTCTTTGTTGGCTGGCACCATATGTTTTGTTGCTTTGCATTACATTGCATACGCTGACTGTAGACAATCAACAAATGGAAACGTGTATTGTTCCAAAGGCACGTCCTGGGATGCATCTATGTGCACTGCTTCGATGATACGCCCATTGTGTAGGACACAAGACTGCAGCATGCCAGAGATGCAGCGTCGAATGCAAATCCAACAGCCGCTCCTAAAGCGTCACAAGGCAGTATTAGCTTTGAGGGATGCATAGCTGATAGGGTCAAGCGACGGTAAGCTTTGACAGGCCTGCTTTCAATGTCAAATTTGGTGTAACTTGTAGATTATCTGCTTTGATTGTGAGTTGTCTGACACACAATTTGCACTAGCAAGCCTTGGTGTCTGGTGTACATCCCATGGCATCATTGGCATCAGCTGCAAGCTGATTGCACTTGCTATGTAGCTGTCTATAGGCAGAATATCCATTGAGGCATGCAATATGCAGGCGGACCATGTGACCCATATTCATCTGGCCCTCTGTGGGCTGCGTTTCCGTCATGGCTACAGTCATTGCTTGATAGTACTATAGCATATACCTACATAGCAGACCCAGCTGACAGCTTGCAGCAGGTGGGCAGCTGTCTACACTGCTGTCCAAGGCCATGTCTGACTAGGGGATCTGCTCTCATGTAGTTGTGCATGACTACGAATTGTGAACAGCAGCGTGCCGAGCTAAGATGCATAGTATTGTGCTGTGGCTGTCTTCATTGGCTTCATACTATTATTGTTGCATGACAGTCGTTTGAACAGTCATCATCGAGTGCAGGTGCTAGGGCATCGCAGGCCTCAAACACATGTGTAATGAGGGTGCTGCCCTTACAAGGCCATCGTGTTAGGGAACCTTTGCGCACAATGTTCATGAAGTGAACAGTATCAACATGCTGTTTGCTTTCAGATAGTAAATGATAGTGTAGTCCCTATATATATAGCATTTTACCTATGCAGTCTACTAGCATTCAGAAGTGGTTTGGCAGTAGTTGCTGATGTGTTATCTCCTTGATACAGATTACTTTTGAAGTAGCCGGTGCACCTGCAGCACTTCAAAGCCAGCATTTGGACTGACGTCATGAGTATCATGAGGTCCTTCTCAGACAAGGCTCAGCTGCATGTGAAATCACTGCAAAAGAACCTCGTGTTCAATAGCAGCTCATACGTGAACATTCCTGGCTTTGTGCATTATTGTTGAAACTGTGAACACAACAGAGCAAGCAGGTCACCACAGGTCCTGTAGTCAACACTGGGACAAAGGCAAAGGTGTGCAACTGTTTGCAACTCCAACCAAGTGTCCACTGTAAAATACATTGAGCAGAATGGGCTGCATGACAGGGCACTCCATTCAGCTGGTCGAAGCTGTGCTGCACATTAACCACCTAGCACACTCCCTTTGTTTTTCACTGATTATCAATTAGGGCGAGCTAGGGTATGGCACTGCAGTATTTGCTGTGGCGCTGCATTACTTGATGAAAGTCTCACGAAGACGCAAGGAGGCGTACACCTGCACGTGATGTGTTACAAGCCTATCTGCTGATTTGAGCAGGGAATGTCAGCATCAGCAATTGTAAAGGTTCCGCCAGATCGTTGCTGACTTTGATGAGACAAGGTCCCAGCGAAGCCGCATACTGATTTAGTGTACTGGTACGTCAGTGAAAACGGCGTCGTCCGTTTGCAGCATGCGTTAATAGTTGTCTGCGCTGAGCAGTCTTTGGAACCAAGCAGTCTTTGGAACCAAGCAGTCTTTGAGTTGATTGCTTCTATAGGTTCCCAAGCAGCACCATGTCCTCAACAGCACAGGCACCTAAGGGCAAAGCGTGGTGGGTGCAACTACAGCATGACAGAGCCGTATCAGCAGGGTGTCAGTTCTACACATACAGACCGGCAACCAGCGGCCACAGTGCCTACTTGCAGCAGGATCCTAGCTTCAGTAAACAAGCGGCAAAGCTGCGCCCCTCCACGAGCGATGCTTACGCTAGCACATCTTCGTATAAGACTGTAGCTAGCAGCATGTGTAGCCCTCACAACCTCTGTGTCATGCGTCCCAGCACTTCTGCAAAGCTTCCCGCCAGAAAAGCCCTTGGCAGCAGACAAGGAGACAGGAGTTGTCCCATTTCCACAGCTGTGTCACGCCCAGTGCTCATGTCCAGAGGCAACGACTGGTCACCAGTGCACAGCAGACCTGTCACCAGCAGCAACAGTCTTGTTGCAAGAAGGACCGCTCCTCCAGCTGATGCAAGCACTCTTGCTACTGAGGCAGAAGCAATTGGACTGACTGTGATGCCAGCTGGCAAACTTGCCAGCAGACCCCCTTTGGCGCCAAGCAAGAAGCAAGGAACATGCCGTTCATCTGGCTTGCTGCATCGGGCTTCTTCCCTGGTGGGTTCCCAATCCTCTGTTTGTGTTGAAGATTTCTCTTTTACATTAACAGCTTTGTTGCCAGGGGCTGTCTAATCACAGGAGCAATGCCCACATCTTGCACCTGATTTCTTGCGCTGGTGGTCTGATTTGTGTTTCCACTGTGCATTCATGCGCCAGTGGCAGCTTAACACTGTATGAGGTTTGCAGGAATCTGGACTCAACACCTGGAGCTCAGAGACATCAACCTTGAGTGCAGCATCAGCTGCTCAACCTCAAGCCCTCAGCACCTGGACCTCAGCAACTTCAGCCTTGAGTGCAGCGTCAAGTGCTCAGTCTCATGCATCAAGTACTCAGTCTCATGCATCGAGTGCTCAGTCCCAAGCATCCTCTGCACTTGCACCCAGTGTGGGGAGCAGTCATGCTGGCTCTACCCAGCATGGGCCTGGCAAAGCGCGGAAGCCAGACGCAGCTGTGCCAGCCAAAGTTGAGGAGCATGTGAAACTGGTGCCCATGCTGCACCCGGACCAGAGACAGCATAAGGAGGCCAGGCTGCAGGTATGGCACATTTGTGAGTTCTGTCAAAAGCGCACGTCAGGAATACACAGAGTAAGGCTTGCACATTTTGTGCATCCTAAACTTGTGACATACTGTTGTTGGGTATAGAGAATAAGGGACACACAAAACATTTGTGAGTTCTTCGAAATTCTTTTTTGTGATGTACAGCAAAGTAGACTGTTGTCTTTGCTGCCCACGACAGACATCCCCATGCACACAGCGACTGCATACACTTTGCCTGGCTCCCATGATGCATTGGACTTACGTATGCTTCCTTCTGTGTCACGTCCGCACTGCGCTGCTTGTTGTAAACAGCTATGTAAGTAGTCCCAACTGTGCTACCTATCATAGGCAGCAATCAAGTGTCAAAATCAAATCTCGCTGCCTGTTGCAGGCAGCCATCAAGGATAGGTTCGAAGCATGGGCGCCCTTGACAGATGCACAGTTCAGGGCCTGCACTCCTGGCAGGCTGCAGCATGAGAAGGAGGTGGCATTGATGGAGGCAGAGGCAGTGGCCCTCAGGCCAGCCCACTTTGCGCTGCCTGTGCCAGCTGACCGGGGCCATCAGAGAGTAGCTATGCACGGCATCATGAGGCCTCGAACACACAGCAGCCCAAGACCTAAAACGAAGGCTGAGGTGAGTCATAGACTGACAGTCAGAACAGTTTTTTTTTTTTTCTGCACTGTAATGTAGTCAATGCTCATGCATTTGATGCTCGAAGCTTTGTTTGGCACCAGCATGACAACTCGAAGCTTTGTTTGGCACCAGCATGACAACTTGATGAGTGGTCTGGTGTTCTGAGTCCAAGTCTCAAAATATTGCATTTCAATTGCTGCACAGTCGGACTGCCAGTGCAGCTTTGCCGGCAGCTGCACATCTTGATGTCCATCTTGTACTGGCTGGTCTTGTTCTCAATGTACACCAGATTGTTCAACAGAGAAGACAATACCATACTTTGCATGCCTCAAATTGTCCTTCAGGCACGCTATCACAGGAGTGAGCATTGATGTGCTTTGTAGCACACAAGAGCCGATGCCTCCTTCACAGGGTAGGGCCTGAGCCTCGGCAGGAATGTACACTATGCCAGCAACCATTGGGGTATGCCATGTACAGTAGGCATATCACGACCAAATAAAAATCAAGAGTTGATGTGGCTTTGCAGGTGGGCAGCCGGACCAATTTCAGAGCAGCTGTGGATGCAGTGAAAGTGTTGAGCACTGAGCACCGCTACTTGGCCAAGCAACCTGTGCCACCCACCCACCAACATTCCAGGCCACCCCAACAGGAATCTGGAGGGAAGGTATGCATGCACTCCTGTCCCTATTTTGTCAATTTCATGCACTGCTTTGATGAGTGATGCGCAACTTTGTGGGTTCCAGTGCGCGATGATCTGCCAATGGCCCTCTACAAAAAAATCCCCCCCAAAATTACCACACAATTTCGAAGTGACGTCAAACATGCACTCCTCTCCCGACGGTACTCCGCAAATGTTAATGTTGGCAAGAAACTGCCTTGACTCCTGCCAGGCCAATTGTATAATAACAGAGGACAGTGAATGCTCTTAGACCTGCCTGATTTTACAAAACCATGACAGTGCATTAGCAGTGAATGCAGTGATGCTTCTCATACTGTTGAAGCATAACGTGCTTGTAAATCCCTCGTGTTGCTGTGCATATAGTATACGCTCAGCTTGCATCTGTGATCATACGCAACTTCTTAGCAACAGTCTTTGTCACTCACAGTGATTGGTTGCTGACAGGGTGCCACATGGGCTTCCAGTAGGGTCAACTCAGCCTACATCAAGGCAGTCTACGTCGCCAGCTTTGCACAGGGTGCAGAGATGGCTCAGCAGCGCCGTGAACAGCAGGAGTCATCACAGCAGCAGCAGCAGCAGCACCACAGCGCGCATCCACAGCGTTCTGCATCTCCTGCAGTCAAAGGACCAGCTTGTTCATGGCCAAAAGCTTCTTACAAGGGGGTCACAAGTGGCTTGACTTCTTCCATGGATGATGGTACTTCTTGCTCATGGTCAAAGGAAGGTCACTCTGAAGAGCCACCCACCAGTGGAAAGTTGGCCTCCTCTAAACACCCTGCTGCTGAGCTCAGCACGCACAGCATGCACAGCAGGCTTAGCATGCACAGCAGCCCTCACCCTGATGAGGCTAGTTCAAGTGGACCTGGGCACAGCATGCATAGCAGGCATAGCAGCCCTAACCCTGAGGAGGTTAGTTTAAATGGACCTGGGCACAGCATGCATAGCAGGCCAACTTCTGGAGGGAACAGCAAGGGCATCTCCAGTCAGCCCTTGAGTCGCCGCCCCTCCACCGTCGCTGGTCATACCCACCATCCTCATCCTGATTCCTTGGCACACACCAAGCGACCTGCAACTGTTGACCCCACCACTCTCCAAGCTCTGAAGCTGGGGGGAGGGGGTGGGTCACCCGTGGGCCCACATCTTGGCCGCACAGGTGCAAAGCTGGTTGCCAAGTCCGCAAGAAATCTTCTTATGATATCAGGGAAGCGCAGCCTTGCAGATGTGGAACTCTTCATGCCACATAGTCCCATGTGCCAAATTCTGCATGCCAAGTCTCCACTGAAAGCCGACAGCACCTTGGCTTCAGACGCTGATACTCAGGATGCTGCAGTGCAGCATCAGGTGACGCCTGAAGAGCATTGGCTTGCAGCCATCAGCGCAGCAGATGCTGATCAGCTTGAGAAGGCACAGTCAGTCGCGCGCTACTCAGGTTTACAGCAGCCTGACTCATCTGGTGACAGCCACATGAACCTGACAGCCAATGACATGCTGGCCTTTGTTCAAGGCGACCTCACCACCTCCAATGACTCATCGCCACATCATTCACCTCGCCCACTATGCCAAGCTGTGGGCTACATCTCAGGCTTGAAAGCACGCTGTGCTCTGCCTGCTTCCACATCACCAGGCATCACCCCTAGGCTTGTGGTGTACAGCAGTGATCTGGGTTTGGGCAGATTTGAAGCTCAGAGCCTCAGCGCTCAGCAGGAAGAGCTCGCTCACACAAGAGAGCGAGTGAATGGACTAGCAGAGCGCTTGGCATCTCAAGCTAGACTGAGTCTACTTGACGGCAAGGATGGCCAGCTAGTTGACAAATCAGCACTGCTGCAAAAGCAGCAACAGCAGGTAAGCAGCATAATTGACACATAGAGTAGCTGCAATGTGCACTGTCTGGGTTTGCTCGTGTATGTGTCACTGCTGGTTTGCGTGTTGCTATTCTGATGGTCTTTGGCAGGACTGTTGACCTGACAGCGTGAGTGTATCTTTGTAGGTGCCACCTTCAACAGGCTCGGTGCCTGTGTGGAAGGAGCACCTTCTCCGTGAGAAGGATCTATTTGATGCAGTAGAGCAAAGCAGAGCAGACTACAAAGCAAGTAGTCCTATGTGTCATCCTTTGCTGTTGGCGATTGAAGGCGTGTGACGAGACATTCGTCATCAACCATGTGCAACACACCGCTTGGCACCAAAATATGCTGTGACACAACATCTCATTGCTCTGTTTGATTGAAAGATTGAAAGACGTTCAACAATCAGTACTGGTTATATTTTGCCTGCTAGCAACAGCTGGCCATGCGCTAAGGCCATTGTTGTGCAGATCCAGCTCAAATGAGAAATGTCAATTCTAATCACAAATGCAACGTGAACAACAGTAATCTTGCGGGCTTAAGAGGCTTAGACGGAGGTAAATCTTATTCCTTGAGTCAAAGTGGGAGCAACACTCTGCCAAAAGCAATGTCTATTGGAACGCAATCCTGCAGTCTACCTAATATTGCAACAGCTTCAAGCGAAAAACAACACTACCACGCATCAAAACAGCGTCAGCAAAAGCTACCTACATAAATTGTCAGCTAAACAGAGCAGCACACACATGCGCCGCACAAGCGCCTGCACGGCAATCTGCCACATGTCAGCTCAAGACTCTCGTGTCAGTGCTTTGTGTGGTGCCATATGACTGCTTGGACAACTCACGACATGTGACAATGTAGCAATCAACATGTGTTCACAGCCATGGCTGGGACACAGTTCTGCCCAGACAACGTCTGTCACCAGTGCATGTGTCTGTCACTAGGGCGTGTGTCTATCACCAGCGCGTGTGTCTGTCACCAGTGCATGTGTCTGTCACCAGTGCATGTGTCTGTCACCAGTGCCTGTGAACGGTTCAAACGCCATGCTGTAGGCGTGTCTCCTCACAAAAGGCTGTGGCGTGAAGTTTATGGACATGATTGCCTGGCAAACAATGAATACAAACATGATGTCTTGTGGCAGAATGACACCCTTAACACCAGTGATGCCAAGGAGCATAAAGATTGTGGAAGGGGGATATTGCCCTGATATCAAGAAAAACTGCAAGAAAAAACAAGCACAGCATAAAGCATTGGAGGGAGCACTCAAGAACTATGGATACAATGTTACCACACTGCCAATAACCACAGCATAATCTGGGTCACAACATCACACTACCCTTGATGCTCTAGCAAACATTGGTATAGAGCGTGGACCTGCAAGCAAAGTTACGTCCAAAGTGCATGAGCACTCTGTTCTGACATTTCTTAACACTCTGACATCTAGGAGAGTACAAGAGAGGGAGAAAACAGACCAAGTCAGACAGAACAGGCCTGATTTACCTTGGGTTTAAGATTTCCCTTTCCCTTTTGGCTATGGCCTATGGTCATAGCTCCGGCACTAGGATAACAAAACAAAAAGCAGGCTTGCGGGCTGCTGCCTTAGGAGGCTCCCTTTATGATTGCTGAGAAGCGTCAACTTTTTACTTGGTCTTTCTCTTTCTCTTCCCTATATATAGTTTGGGGTCGTACGTGGCTTGAAACTGCCACAGCAGCTGATCGTAGTGCTTCTGAATGATGTCAGACTTGCAGTGAATTGCCAACTGCCTTATGGCATATCCTGCCTGGCCCCTGACCCATACAGGAGGGTCTAGGAGGCCCCTAGCCACCACCTACATGGGGGTATCGCTGAAAATGTTTCATGGGCAACCAACATGAGTCCGTTTCAGGTGTAGACAAGTATGAGCCCTGAGCAATTTCAAGAGGCAAAAGATGTGCACATAGTGATGCACATCTTGTCAAAGATTGGACCACAGTACAGCTTCTGCGACACAGATGCATGGACACAGTGACAGCGTTCGCAGGTTGAACTGCACACAGCCTTTTGCCAATACCAACTATGGCAGGCCAACTGCACAACCTTGCGTCAAAACCAGAAGACATACCGGCAGGATATCAGGAAGATGGGAAGTGCAGGCATCACAACAGCCTTCGGCAACAACCCCCAACACTGTGCAGGCTGCTCCTCTGACATTGAAATCACCAGACTAGATGGCATCCTTGGCAAAGGCCAGGCAGTGAGGAAACACGCATTGGCTCTGTAGCTGCTGGGCCAGTACATTGATTGCCTGCATGACAAATGTCCACCACCAGGATCCCAGGCATACTTGGTGGATGGCTTCTGCACTGTGCGCTGGTCACCGTGGAGGCAGCAAGTGCTTTGTATGCAGGCAGATTGTGTGTTGGCTAGCACAGATCAAGGCCAGGCAGCTGACAGAGCAGCAGCAGATCTGCTTGCACCGCACAACACTGACTTCAACAAGAGACTACACAGAAGCTGTCCTACAGAAGATGAAGTACATGCATGCTTTCTCACATTGGAAAAAAGAGCAGAGCAGAGCAGAGCAGAGCAGAGCAGAGCAGAGCAGAGCAGAGCAGAGCAGAGCAGAGCAGAGCAGGACAGGAAAGGAAAAGACAGAACGGTGGTGTTATTGCATTCCATGGAGTATCTCAAGCAATCCAGTCCACAATGCTTGCGGAGAGTAGACAGCAAGTTGCTGCGGGCCCTGGACAGGGGACAGGATGAGGTACCAAAGTTCAGATTGCAGCAGCTAGACATATCATTCTGGCTATGACAGCAGAGGTTGAGGGCCGTGTCTGGCTATGACACCACGCACCTCAGCTGCAAACTTGCGGGCAGACAGTTGACCCTTCTTGTGATCTTTGGAATCAGGCTCACTACACAGCTTGAAGAGGGAATCCAGAATGGGCTTCACCAGCTGCTGCTCTGTCAGCTGCGTAGGTTGGGACCGTGCCAGCCAATGTACAACCTGCATGTATATCAAGCACTGTTGGCTTCATACTGATCAGAGCGCAATGTGAACGCTGCAGTGTCTGCTGCTGTGCTAGCAGGTTTCTGAACTTGCCTCAGGAGCACAGTGTTGCGGCCTCTGCTGTGCAACCCAATTTACAATCCATGCAATGAATGCAAATGTTAGTGCTCCTTCTGTGCTAGCCAACCTTGCAAGCTGCAGTGAAACCACTAGGTTTGTTGCCCCTGGCTCAATGTATCATCATCATGCAACAGACACCGGCGTTAGTGTAGCAGGCAAGAGCAGGCAGCCGCCTGCACAAGATGGAGGCATGCGATTAATGCATGAGGATGATGCATGAGTTTGATGCATGCGATTAATGCATGAGTTTGATGCATGAGATGGAGGCACGCCATTAATGCATGAGATTGATGGACAAGATTGATGCATGATATTGATGTTGCTCACAGCAGATTTGTGACTGAAATGCAATCAGAGTATTTGAGCATGGTAAATTGCTGTGCCCAGTCTTGTGAAAGTTGCGCGCTAACCAAACACAGTCAAGATGGCAAACTTGGCAGTGCGTTGGGTGCTGCATGCCAAACGTTGTTCCTAAGGATACACTGTGACACACATGGATACAGGGTGGAGGAGCAAGGGGTCAGAAGGCAAACCCTCCAAGCACTTGATGACTTTGCAGCTGACAACACATCCACATGAATATGCTGTTGGCTGCCAAACCTAGCGTGACTGTCAATTGGCTGGCAGAGAAACCTAAGGTGGTTACAGAACTGTACCTGCAGTGCTTGTTCCCTGGCATTGAGCTTCAGCTGGGTGTTGCTGGCAGTCTCCACAGAAAGCTTGACCAGGGCAGGAAAGAATGCTTCCATTTGAGAAGCATGTGCCTCCAGCAGAGCCAGGAAAGTCTCAAAGGCTATTTTTGTTGTGAGCTCATCCTCTGACACCACGGCGCGCTGGGTCACCTGCGTAACGGGCAAGGTGCAATGGGAATGCAGGTCATGGGGAGAAACCCCATGACTGCATAGCCACGAGATGCAGAACAGAGCAGCACTGAATGATCTGCTGCATTCAAGTTTTCAGGACTCTTAGTCATCGTTGGCCAATTGCCCTGATTAATCCCACTGACAGACAAAGTATATATCTGAGATTCTCGAATTGATTGAAGATGCAAAATACTGGTGATAAGAAACACACACTGACTTGGATGCAATACTGCTCACATCGTGATCAGTTTTAGGGACATCCAGTAAAGCCTCAAAGCTATTACTGCACAGAAATGTGATTTGCACGGCTACTTGAAGCACAAACAATCATGGCTCATCTCACGATTGACTGCCAGAAGCCATGAGGGCTGTTCCTAGCAGCTTAGTGACATCTTATATCCTGTTCCGTTCTGATTCTCAAAGCTTTAGCGGTTTCTGAAATCTTGGGCTGTAAATTTTAAACTTTCAGGCAGCCTTTGTGACCTTCACAACTGAATTTCAAAACGATAGGAACATTGCTATATTTCCTTTACGGTGGCACCTGTCCTTACACAACATTGCAGGCGCCGGCACCCACAGGCTGAGGAGATATGATGCGCTGCAAGATTGTGTGTGTAGACTCACTGCTCACAGCGTTCTGTGTTGTTTTGTTCTTGATGTGTTCAGAAGTTGACAGGCTTGATCCACGGAGAAGGAGCTACCAAGCGGCAATTATGCCCTCAGTGTGGAACTACAGCAACAGTAAGTTACATGCATGCCAGCAGAACAAGTTCGTACACCATATAAAAATCAAAGGGTAGATCAATAGTTCATATGTGAAACAGCTCTTGCAGCTCAATGCAGGACATGGGTGGTAGAACAAAGGTTGGGCATGGCTGCTTGCTTAGTGTTTAATCTGCATCGCCCTTCTCAACAGAGACCAATAGTATGTATTACTGGGGGAAAAGAAATCTCAATCTTGATATGTCTTGGACGGCATGGTGAAGCCATCTGTACATCAAAATCAACATGAGCAATGTGCCCTGGGTTAATTCTGGAGATTTACTCTGCTGCAACTTACAAGTCGATACTCCAGTGTGGCTGCTTGACGCCATGCAATGTGACAAAGTGACCACGTTGACTTTCACAGGGCAGCCCATCATGACATGTAAGTCTTTCAAATACAACCAAAAGGGCCGATCTCCCTTGCTTCCTAGGAGGACCTGTCTCATGGGTTGGCAAGAAAGCGTGTTGCACCTGAATGGTGAGGGGGACAAGGTCTCTTAACAGGGCGATTTGGTGTTCATCAACCAGCCAGGGCAACATGGCACTCACAGCCCCCAGGGCTGTTCGCCGCATCTCCACATTGTCCATACCCCTGATGCTAACCGGCAAACTTCCAGGTCTGTCCGGATCCTGCAGGCTATTCAGCAACACCTGCTGCAGCACTGGAAAGCTCTCCTGGAAGTGCTTGCCTGTAAACAGCAGCTGCAGCATCAAGATCAGTGTCACTGCTGCTGACAAATAAAGCATCAGGTCCTCTGCATGCTTTGACATCAGGAGGGACTCCTGCAGAACCCACTTGCAAGGGCTGCGACATGGTGTCTTGCATGCACAACACTGTTCTTGGCAGAATGGCATTTGGCTTTTTGTGACAGGTCCAACAAACGCTCAGCTGACATACAACAGTAACCAACCACACGGCACACAAACAAACATATTGGGTGGAGTCAAGTGATTTCCAAGTTCTATGCCTGGTGATACCATGCACATCAGACCTCAGCACCAGCAGATCGTCATGCATACAGACATTGGGCAGGCGAGACTACCTATGACGTCAATCAGAGAGCTGTAGTTTGCGAAGACTGCTGCACTATCGGGAGGCTGTGAGGCTATGCTCAGATTGTTCAACCATTTCAGCATATCCGGCGGTTCCCTGCTGGAGCGTGCCAGGGCTTCGGTGCAAAATCCGGGCGCCCTCAATCTTTGATTCGCTTCCTCGTCTCTGTGAGCACTGGCAAACGTAAGCACGAGCCGACGCGACCTGGTGTGGCTGTAGGCGGACGACTTGGGTGCCTACAACGACTCTCAACTTTCAGTTCTAGGGGCACAGCGCGCTTGGCGAGCCGTTACATCCAGCGAATTCGAACCGCCTTGGCCTCGAGCGATAGTACCTCAGTGCCCGCGAAAAATATACCACGCGGCGTCCACACTCGGGCCATTCACTTCCACCGCCGCGTGTGCCTGGTGACAAGCATCAGATTTCCAGTCAACCACGAGAGAAAGATTACATGTACCTTGCACTCAGCTGCGAGAAACATAGTCGTTCGTTTTAGGACACTGGGGGGGGGGGGGGGGGGGGGGGTGACCCCGAC
>JAABUP010006675.1_pt1 | contig 16181 bp, 18 predicted proteins | sample 5559201 | NCBI WGS metagenome assembly JAABUP01 (sample SAMN10711887, study PRJNA513373) | rock metagenome | isolation source: Antarctica rocks | place: Antarctica
TAGTCGTCCCTTCTTTTCTAAGCAGCAGGCCGACGGCCCCCTACCTCGAAACGACGGGGCAGATGAAAGCGCGGTCTCGCCTCATTCCCAGGCGAGCACGCGGTAGCCGTGGCGCAGGCGGCGGCGCAGCAAAGCCTCGACGTGGGCCTGGGCGGCGGCGCGGTCAGGGTAGTAGTCAAGGCGGGTCCGCTCCGGTCCGCCCGTGCGTCCCCACACGCGTAGGAGCACGCCGCCCTCATCGAAGAGGGCCGGGTTCCAGGTGAGGGCGTAGCTGCGGTCGCGGTTGCGCGCGGGATCGACGCTGCGCAACTGAACGAAGGCACGGAAGGACGCGGCGGCGGGGGGCAGCGTCCGGCCCAAGCGTCCTAGGCGTCGCATCGCCGGCCGCCTACCGCGCGCGGTCCGGATCGTCTGCGGCATCGGCGTCGTCGAGTGGGCCGCCCGTGTCACGCGCCCCACCTCCGCGCGCCTCGTTGTAGGCCGCGCCGATGCGCGCCAGGCCCGCTCTCAGGGCCTCCTGGCTGTCGGGGAGGAGGTACTGCGCCACCTTGATGCGCTTGTCGGGGCTCGAGTCTGGGTCGGCCAGCAGCAGCTCGATCACGGCGCTGTCCTTGGAACCGCACAGGATCAGGCCGATCGGGTCGGCCTCGCCCTCGGCGTGGTCGTGCTGGCGCGTCCAGGCCAGATAGAGCTGCATCTACGCGATGTCGGCCGGCGCGATCTCCCCAATCTTCAGATCGACCAGGACCGGCGCCCGCAAGAAGCGGTGGTAGAAGACGAGATCGACATAATAATCCTTGTCGCCGATGGGCAGGCGCTGCTGCCGACCGACGAAACAGAAGCCGTGGCCCAGTTCGAGCAGGAAGTGTTCGATGTGGGACACAAGCGCCGCTTCCAAATCGCGCTCGGAGAAGGCGCCGTCGAGTCCGAGGAAGTCGAGCACATACGGATCGCGGAAGCCCTCGCCGTACTCGGAGGGGGCGACGGGGCGGTTGGGATGGGGGAGGGAGGCGGCCATCTCCTCGGGGCGGCGAGAGAGGCCGACGCGCTCGTAGAGCATGGAGTTGATCTGCTTATCCAGCTCGCGCGAGCTCCACCGACCCGTCGCCGCCATCCGCTCGTAGAACGCGCGCCGCTCCTCTGTGTCGAGCCGCATCAAGGTCCGGTAGTGGGTCCAGGTCAATTGTGTACGCAGCGCGTTCACATTCGGGTAGGCCAGGTAGAACTGGCGGATGAAGTAGAGGTTGCGCCGGCCGAAAGCGCGCCCGAACTCGCGACTCAAGGTGTCGCCGAGTTGCGCGATCAGGCGCTCCCCGTACGTCGAGCCCGCGCGTTCCTCCTCCTGCCGCTCCGCAGCCACGATACGCCCACCAATCTTCCAGTAGGTCGCGACGATTTCGGCATTGACGGCCGCCGCCGCGCGCCCGCGCCCGGACGCGATGATGGCGCGCAGATCGGCCAGCAGCGCGTCGTAGGCGTCGTCCGGGCGGGAGAGGGCAGCTATTTCGTCGCTCACGCCTCACCATCCCCCGACAGTGCTATTCAGGCCCTCGTCGCTCCACTTAGCGTAGACGCGGGTGGTCTCGATGGAACTGTGGCCGAGGTGGCGCGCGGCCATTTCCAGGTTGCCGGTCTCGCGCACCAGGCGCGTGCCGCAGGTGTGGCGCAGCGCGTGGATGCCGCGGTAGGGGATGCCCGCCTCCTCGGCGTCGGGGAGCCGCGCGGCCGCGGCCAGGCGCTTGATCCGCGCGCGCGCGGGGAAGTCGGAGCGGTAGGGCAGCACGTAGCCGCGGCCATCGGCGGGCCGGAGCGCCCGTAAGGCCGCGAGCAGCGTCCCCGAGAGCGGCACCGTGCGCCGTTTGCCGCCCTTGCCCTTCACGACGACGAGCCGGCGCTGGGGCAACTCTACGTCTGTCCATTCCAACTCCAGGCATTCGCTGACGCGCAGGCCACCATGCCCGGCCAGGAGCACGAGCGCGCGGTCCTCACCCTGGGCGACGGCGAGCAGGGCGTCGAACTCGGCGGCGCTGTAGGGGGCGCGCTTCTCCCACGCCGGCGTCGGGTCGGCCGCCACGCGCACCCCGTCGAAGGGGTCGACGTCGGTAGCCCTGGCCCAGCGCAGCGCCCCGTAGAGGGCGCGCGCGGCCGCCAGGCGGATCTGCACCGTGGCTGGCTTAAGCCCCTGCGCTTCAAGCTGGCGCAGCCAGAGCGCCGCGGCGTCACGCGCCGGCCGCAGCAAGTTCTCTCGGCCCCAAGCCGCGACGAGGGTCTCGACGCCGTGACGGTAATTCTTGCGCGTGTGCGGCGACACGAGGGCACCGGCGCGGCCGTGCAGCGTCGTCCAGACCTCGGTCAGCCGCCAGAGCGCGGCCGCGTCGTGCGCCATGCAGGCCTCCACCGCGCGGCGCCGGCGCTCACCGGGAGGCAACTCTTTCCACGCCTCGGCTTGCTGGATGGCGTCTCCCCCAGTGTAAGGGACGAGCGCGCTATTCGTGCTGATCACGCATCCACTCTCGTTCTCATCGTCAACGCGAAGTCAGCTTCCTGCGTAACTTGGGCGTTCTCCTTCTGCAAGATGCCTTCGCAGATGATGTCGACCGCGTGCTGATCGTACACGTTCACGTAATCTTCTGGAGAATAGATGCCAGTCTTGAACCAGCTCTCGAGCAAGAATCTCAATTGTTCGCGCGTGAGTTGAAGCTTGTCCCTATTCTCGCGGAATAACTCAAGCCGATCACGACTTGCGAAAGCGTGGTGTTTCCGCCACTCAGCATAGGCGGTATCGAACAGTTCCTGCACCGGCTCTCGACTCGCAGGGGTGCACCATAAAATAGTGGAACGCGCTGGCGCTGCCGTGCGACCGCGGTCGCACGGCAGCGCCCGGGCCTTGCGGTGCGGGGGACGGGCGTGGCTCCCGTGCCACCACCCGACCGCCGTCGGCGCTTGTTTGCCAGGCGACCGCCGTCGCAGGCTCCATTCCACAATAACGTGGTGCACCCGACTCGCAGCCGTCGCCCCCCGCTAATGACGGCCGCCTTTTTGGGGGCAAGGATTTCTCTAACCGCTTTGGTGAGATGTTCGCGGGCTCTATCTTCAAACTCGTTAGCACCAGTATATTGCCAATACAGGCCTGGTATCTGGTCGCGAAATTCGAGGACACGACGAACTTGATCCACCTCTACAGAAGTCTGCAACGTGTACGGCGCTTGGTTGAAATAGAACATGATACGCGGCTGGCCCGTCGTTTTCCAAGACAGGAAGGCTGACTCGAACTCCTCCTGTGTCCCCGAGTCAGCGACACCTGTTGGCGTGCCAAACCGCCTCCACATCATACCGATGAAGATGTCGTATGGGCCGACTTGTCGATTGATGATCTCCTGAGGGCGTCCCATGTCGGGCGAGGCATGCGTCTCCCATCGTACAAGCTCCAGGGTAACATCCAGTTCGGACCCCATGCCACGATTCAGCTCTTCGACCACCTTGCCAAGGAGATGTCGCTCTTCCGTCACATCGGATGGTAAGGCAACAAACACGCGAATTCGCGTGACTTTCTTCTGTCGCACCCGCTTCGCCACGACACCCCCTAACTGCCTCATCGTTCCATCTCAAGCTATCGACGCAGACAGTCTATCACATAGGACAAGGCTACTTGTCCGATTTTCCACCCAATAGAGACACCTTGAATACCTCGGGCAACGCCTTACGCAGCCCCCCATTATATACTTGCACAAACGCGCCGCACATCGGTAACAAGGGGGGACGACTGCGAGAGACCCGCCCAATAGGATCTCCTTATTGCCCCCCAACCCACAACCACCCTGCGGCCTTCTGCACCTAAGCACGCGGCACGGCAGCCTGCCAGTTCAACTCCGCGACGCGCCCATTGAAGGCCCTCAGCAGAGCACATGCTCATGACGGTCCTTGGACGCGCGACAGGATGCCGTCGCTGAGTTCCACACGCCCCGCCTCGTCGACGATGACGCGCACGGTAAGCTCCCGTGGCCGCCCCTCCCGTTCGCTCACCACAACGATCGCCCCGTGTCCGATATGGCCGGTCGTCCCAACAGCAACCTGCGTGATGCCGTACACGTGGTGCTCAAACGGGATGGGGATTTTCTCCCCGACCGACACGTGCAGGACAAAGCGCAGTTGCATGACCTCTGTGGGCCGGTCTCCCTCATCCCGAACAAAGCTGCGCAGCGGCGGATCGCAGATGAGGATGTAGCTGTTCTCAGCGCCCGTGGCCGAGCGGGCAATATTCAGGGCGACCTCAGGCTTGGATACGGAATTCTGCGCGATGTCGGCGATGGTCCCCTGCCGCTCTCCCCGAGCGGTATAGACAACCGTCTCCAGGTCCAGGCCGGGGAGCGGACCTGACGGGCCATCCCACGCAAACACGCCCGACGCCGCGACGATGATTGTGGTGACGGTCGCAACGGAGAGGTGCGGCTGCTTGCCGGCAATCGTCGTCCAGTCCACGACTTTCGCCTCGGCTAGGGTGAGCACATCGACGTTGAGCGCCTCGGCCTTGGTCCGAGCCTGTCGCGTGAACCCCGCTTTGGCGACGAGCACGAGCTTATTGGCCCAGTGTCACGGTAGCTGTCACCAGCCGCAATCTGCCGACGTAAAATAGCTCTTTTCACAGCCTGGCAGCCTCTCCAGCTCGATCTTGAGTGCCGAGAAGGACGGGAGGAAGCACTTCCTCCACCACAATCATGGCTTTTGGGTACTGTCGACTACCTGTGACGGCGTGAAACGCGGTCGAATGCCAGCTCCACGGCGTTAAGCGGTACTTTACCGGTCACAGATTGCGGCTGGTGGTAGCGTCCGTAACACCAGGCCGTATCGCGCCATGTATGAGGCCATTGCGCTGCACAGTCACTGGGGTCTCAACGTCGTGGTGGATGTCGGGCACCATGACGCCTATGCTGTCCCGCGGGGGATTCTCCCCGCCTGTGCCCGGCAACTGGCGGGCCTCCCGGTGTTGTTCATCGGCGTGCGGTGCCCCCTCGCGGTGGTCATGGACCGACGGCGCGCGACCTGGGGTGGCGGCAGCGGCGATGACGGCGCCGTGCCCCAGGCGGTGCGCCTGTGGCAGCAGGCTGTTCATGTGCCGGGTATCTATGACGTGGAGGTCGATACCTCGGCCCTTAGCGCAGAGGAGTGTGCGGCCGTGATCCGCCAGCGCCTCGCAGATGGTCCGCCACCAACGGCATTCCAGCGCCTCGCGGCCATGGCTACGGGCGAGGAGCACGCGTCCATGTGATGCTCACCCCTCGTCGTGTTACCCGCCTTTTTACTCCTCTTCCTCCAGTTCTACGCCATCTGTTGTTATACCCCCGACTTTTTAGTGCTCTCCCCTGATTTTGCCAATATATAGGAAACGCCCTCGTAGTCTATCAAACATGTGCCGCCGTCTGGCGCGCGCTGCGTCGTTGCCCCGGGCCATCGCATCGACTGCTGCCGCTTGGCCACGACCGGTGTGCCAGGTTGAAACTCCCGTACCGGTGTGCCAGGGTGACACGCTTGGCCCGGACATGTCGCGGGCGCGGAACGGACAACGCCGGACATGTCGCGGTAGGGGCGCATCGCTCTCGCCAGGGCAGCGGCTCTGTCCAGCGGGACGTCCGTGTCGGCCTAACATCGGTCGCGCTCGTCGCACAGGCCACCCGCGAGCGGCCGGACAACACCGACGACAAGGCGACAGCCTGGGCAGCCCCGCAACTCAGCCCCAGCGGTTGACGGCACACGCGCGTCTCTGGTACGGTGGACGTGGACAGCGCATAGTCCTACGGGAGCTCGGGTAGCCGGGCTGAGAGGGTGGCCAGTGGACGCCGCCGACCGTCGCACCTGATCAGGGTAATGCCTGCGTTAGGGAAGATGATCCGCCGATCGTGACATGGCCGTTGTATGCGGCGATGTTCCGTCTCTCCCTCCTCCCCCTGGACCCCACGCCTTGGTCCGACCGTAGCCACGACACGCGCGTTGCGCGAAGGGGAAAGGGATTGATAAGGATGGGTACATCGCGTCGGGTCGCCCTGCTCTCGCTCATGGTAACGCTTCTCCTCCTTGTGCCGGGCCACGCGGCGGGCCGTGCCCTACGGCCGCTCACACTCTGGCTCGACTGGTACCCGAATTCCGATCACGCCGGCATCTACGTGGCGCTCGCCAAGGGTTACTATGCCCGCGCTGGCCTCGCCGTCACCCCACAGGTCCCCGCCGGGGCGGCCGACGCGCTCACGCTCGTGGCGCACGGCACGGGTGATCTCGCGATCAGCTACGAACCGGCCGTCCTGCTCGCCCGCGCCCAGCACATCCCGGTCGTGACCACGGCGGCGATCGTGCAGCGCCCGCTCGACTGCGTGATGGCCCTCGCCCGATCGGACATCGCGCGGCCGCGCCAACTGCAAGGGAAAGTCGTTGGCATCGCCGGCCTCCCCAATGACTACACGAACCTCGCGGCCATCGTGCGGCACGACGGCGGCGACCCGCGCCGGGTCAAGGTCGTGGTTGTCGGCTACGGGCTGCTGCCAAATCTGCTGGCGCGGCGGGTCGACGCCGTGCTGGGCGTCTACTGGACGTGGGAGGTCCTGCAGGCCGAGCAGCAGGGCTACCGCGTCACCGTGATGCGCCTGGACCGGAACGGCGTGCCCAGCTACGACGAGTTGGTCTTCGCGACGGGCACGCGGCAACTCCACGACGAGGCTCCGACGCTGCGCGCCTTCCAGCGCGCCACGTTCCAGGGGTATGCCTACGCCGCCGCGCATCCCGCCGCGGCCGCGCGCCTGCTGCTCCGGGCCCCTGGCGTGCTCTCCCGCAGCGCGCCGCTGATCGAGCGGAGCATCCGTCTGCTTGGCCCGCTGTTCCATGATGGGCGCGGACACTACGGCACGCTGTCCGCGGCGCGCTGGCAGTCCTACGCCGATTGGATGACGCGCGCGCGCCTGCTGCCGACGCGTGTGGACGTCCGCGGGGCCGTGACGACGGAGCTGTTGCCCTGACGGTCGTGGTGCGGAGCGTCGGCACGCGATACGGCTGAGTGAGGGCCCTCCGCCGACCGCATGCGTCGCACCACCGTCGACGAGACACGCCGTGCGCCGCCAGCCCCCTGATGACAAACCCACGATGTACTAAGACGTTGTAAGGAGGTTACCCGTGGACGACATACTACGGATCGGACGCTATACCTTTCATGCGCGGCTCATGTTGGGGACCGGCAAGTACCGCTCCGCCGGGGAGATGCGCGACGCCCTGGAGGCGTCGGGGGCGGAGATCATCACTGTGGCGCTGCGCCGGCTCGATCTGGACACGCCCGGCGCGCGCACGATCCTGGACGAGATCGACTGGGACCGCTACACCATCCTGCCCAACACGGCGGGGGCGCGGACGGCCGAGGAGGCCGTGCGTATCGCCCACCTGGCCCGCGCCATGGAGCTGGGCGACCTGATCAAGCTCGAGGTCATCCCCGACCCCACCTACCTGCTGCCCGACCCTATCGGCACACTGGAGGCCGCCCGCATCCTGGTGGGCGAAGGCTTCACGGTGCTCCCCTACATCAACGCCGACCCCGTCCTGGCCAGGCGCTTGCAGGAGATCGGCACGGCGACGGTGATGCCCCTGGCCTCGCCTATCGGCTCCGGGCAGGGCCTGGTCACGCGCGAACAGATCAAGATCATCATCGCGCAGGCCACCGTGCCCGTCGTCGTGGACGCCGGCATCGGCACCCCCTCCGACGCCGCGCTGGCTATGGAACTGGGCGCGGATGCCTGCCTCGTCAACACGGCGGTTGCCCTGGCCGACCGTCCCGCACTGATGGCGGCAGCGATGCGCACAGGTATCGAGGCGGGGCGATCGGCCTTCCTCGCGGGGCGGATGCCACCCAAAGCGTACGCATCGGCGAGCAGTCCGCTCACGGGGATCGTGGGGGGGTGACGCGCGACGAGGACGCTACGGCGACGCGGAGCCCCCTGCCACGGCTGCACCTGATCGTGGACCCGGTGCTGTGTTGGGAGCGCGGGAGCGCGCCGGCCGATCTCGTGACGCGCGCCGTCGCGGGCGGGCGCGCCGTGGCCGTCCACGTGCGCGGGCCCGGCCTGGCCGCCGCCGAACTCTGGCGCGTGGCCGCGGACCTGCGCGCGGCCATCGCGCCGCCCGCGCTCCTGATTGTCAACGACCGCGCGGACATCGCCGTCGCGGTGGGGGCCGATGGTGTCCAACTTGGCGGTCGCGGTCTGCCCATCGCCGCCGCTCGTCGGGTCGTGGGCGCGCGTCTCCTGTTGGGACGCTCGGTCCACAGCGTCGCGGAGGCGCGGGCGGCAGAGCGGGAGGGGGCTGACTATGCGCTCCTGGGCACGATCTACCCGACCGCGTCGCACCCCACGGCGAACAGTGGGGGGCTGGCGCTCGTGCGGGCCGCACGCGCGACCGTTGGCCTCCCGATCATCGCGATCGGCGGCATCGACGAGACGACCATGAATGCGGTCCTGGATGCGGGGGCCGATGGGGCGGCCGTGCTCCGCGCGGTCGGGGCGGCATCCGACCCCGACCGGGCGATCGCAGCGCTCTATGCGCTCGCGCACGGAAACACGGGCGCGACGGGAGCTCTGCCCCTGTCAGATAGAGCGACGCGCTGGCCCGCGTCCGGCGCGTCCGGCGCTCCCGGTCCTGGCGCGGCCCGCCGCCTACCGCAGGGCGAGGACACGTGAACAGAGGAGACAACAGATGATCACGATCACACTGAACGGGAAACCGGCGCACCTCGAGGAGCCTATGACGGTGCAACAGTTCCTGGAGACCCGGCACAAGGTCCATCCGCGCTTCGTCGTCGTCGAGCTGCGCGGTGAGCCGCTGGGCCGCGCGGAGTTCCCGCACGCCCGCATTGACGACGGCGACGTGGTGGAAGTCGTCGCGCCGTTCGGGGGCGGATGAGGGCGTCGTACCGTGCTGAACCGTGATCTCTCGCTCTACGTGGTGCTGGACCCACGCCTGACGGCCGGCCGCGCCCTGACGGATGTCGCCCGCGCGGCGCTGGACGGCGGCGCCACCGTGCTGCAACTCCGCGACAAAGAGGCGTCGACCCGCGACCTGTTGGCCGCCGCGGAGGCGCTGGCGACACTGGCACACGCAGCTGGGGCTCGCTTCATCGTGAACGACCGCGCCGACGTGGCCGCCGCCGTCGGCGCCACGGGTGTTCATCTTGGCCCCGATGACCTATCGATCGCCGCGGCGCGCGCGCTGCTAGGCCCGGAGGCGCTCATCGGTTTCTCCGCCGGCCTGCCCGCGGAGGCGCGAGACGCCGAACAGGCGGGGGCGGATTACCTGGGCACAGGGGCCGTCTACGGCACGTCGTCGAAAGAGGACGCCGGCGCCCCCATCGGCGTAGGCGGCCTGGAGAACGTGCTGCGCGCGACCGGGTTGCCGGTCGTCGCGATCGGGGGCGTCGCGCTGGGCCGGGCCGCGCCCTGTATCAGGGCCGGCGCGGCGGGCGTGGCCGTGATCACAGCCGTCACCTTGGCGGCGGACGTCGAGCGGGCCGCGCGCGCCCTGCGCGATGAGGTGGAGGGCGCGCGGGCGTGGCGAGGGGGACAGACGCATGCGCCGTGATCGATGATGGCGCGGCGCACACGGAGCCCCTGGCCGGATGACGCGCTGACGTGCGCCCGCGCCGATCGAGACGCGCAGGCAGGGGCGTGAACGAGCAGAAAGGGAGAGACGATGGGAACGGACGGAACGGGGCCACGGAGACCGACGGCCTTGACGATCGCGGGGTCCGACTCGAGCGGGGGGGCCGGCATTCAGGCCGACCTCAAGACCTTCGCCGCGTTGGACGTCTACGGCACGAGCGCGCTGACGGCCGTCACGGCGCAGAATACGGTCGGCGTGCGCGCCGTGGAGGAGGTGTCGCCGGGGCTCGTCGCGGCGCAAATCGACGCGGTGCTGGAGGACATCGGGGCTGACGCGACGAAGACGGGTATGCTCTCCAGCGCCGCCATCATCGCCACGACGGCCGGACGCATCCGGGTCCATGGGATCACGCGCCTGGTTGTCGACCCGGTGATGGTAGCCAAGAGCGGCGACCGGTTGCTGCGGGAGGACGCCGTGCGCGCCCTGCGGACGGACCTGCTGCCCCTGGCCCTGGTCGTGACGCCGAATCTCCCCGAGGCCGAGACGCTCGCGGGCGTGACCATCGCGAGCCGCGCGGACCTCGCGGACGCGGCGTGGCGCATCGCGGCGCTCGGCCCACGGTACGTGCTCATCAAGGGCGGCCACGCCCCCGGCGATCCGGTCGACCTCCTCTTCGATGGCCACGCCTTCCGGGAGTATCCGGGCGCACGCATCGAGACAACCAGCACGCATGGGACGGGCTGTACCCTCTCCGCGGCGATCGCCGCCTATCTCGCGCACGGGCTGTCGGTCGAGGACGCCGTTGGCCGCGCCAAGGAGTACGTGGTGGCGGCCATGCGCGCGGCGTCCCCGATCGGGCGCGGGCATGGCCCTCTCCATCATCTGTTCGCACAGTCGGAGGACGGCTCCCTCCACGCTAAACCATGACGCAGTGTGGCTCCCTTAGGCGGCAATCCGCGCCTCGGTGAACGCTCCCTCGGCGCGGGTGTCGCGCCGCATGACCCGTCAACGGCGTCCGTCCCGGTGAAACGAGGGGCGGATGACGCGCGCAGCCAGGACAACGTTGACCAGTGATCACCCCTAGCACCAGGGGACAGGCGACGACGCGCCGCGTCAGTCGACCGTCGCCGTTTTCCCCAGCTCGTAGGACGCGCTCGTCACCGTATGCAGGCCGCCGCGCACCTTATAATTCAAGGTGACCGCCATGCGGTGCGGCCGGCAGGCCGCGACGAGGTCGCGCAGGATGCGGTCCGTGGCGTGCTCCTGCACGATGCCCACGTCGCGGTAGGAGAGCAGGTAATACTTCAGGGATTTGAGCTCCAGACACGCGCGGTCGGGCGTGTAGCGTATCACCAATGCGCCGTAGTCGGGTAGGCCCGTCCACGGGCAGACCGCCGTGAACTCGTCCGTGTCGATGGTCACCTCTTGCCGCGCCCCGTCCGAGGGGTATGGGAACGTGAGCAGGCAGCCCGCGTCGATGGCTTCAACGCCTGTGGTGGGCAGCTCTCGGTCGAGAGCCCGATAGTGATCCCCTAACCGTGTCTCGTCGATCGTGTCCATTGTCCCCCTCGCATCGATTATACTGGTCCGGCGAGCGGTGCTGCGCGCCGGTCTGGTGGTCATCACGTCGCGTCTTTACGTCGCGTCTTTGTCTCGTGTCCCACGTCACCCGCGACATCGTATCGCCCCTCCCGGGTCGCGCCCTATCGTTTCGAACCGCCCCTCCCGGTATGCGTGATCATGCCGGGCGACCAGACAACGTGAATGGCGTGACATGGGCGCGGACGCCGTACACAAGCGGGATGGAGACGAGGGTCATGGCGATCTTGGCCAGGTACTGGCCCTCGATGATGCGCAGGCGCGCCTCGGGCGGCAAGGCGGCGAACGCGATGCTCGCGAACACGACCGTGTCGACGAGGAGGCTGACCGCGTTGGAAAAGAGGACATATTGCCAGATGGGCCGCCGCAGCGCGATGCGCTGCGCGAGGAGATCGGTCGTGCTGGAGCAGGCCAGCGCGATCAGGCCGGCCACGGCGATACGTCCGACACCGCCACCCCACATGGCCGCGTAGAGCATGGAGGCCGCGAAACCGAGCACCACGGCGGAGAGCGTTGGCCACAACCCGTACTGACGGCGGATGTAATCGTAGGTCGTGAACCCGAGCGCGAATAGAAATGTCCCACCCGGGATGAGGAACGGCCCCACCGCGAGCAGGAGATGGGCGGCTAGCCAGTTCGCTGAGACGTCGAGCAGCGCGGCCAGCGCGATGGCTGTCGAGAGTATGGTACGGTGCGTCGTCATGTCGCCTCCCCGTCCGCGGTTCCCGTCGGCCGTGGGGTTTGATACGGGGCGGGGTCGGCGAGGTCGTTCTCAGCGAACCCTTTGAGACGCAGCAGGCAGGCGTCGCAGTGCCCGCACGCCTCGTCCCGTGGCGAGGGGTCGTAGCAGGTGAGCGTCAGCCCGTAATCGACGCCGAGGTCCAGGCCCGCGCGGATGATCTGCGCCTTCGTCAGGGCGATGAGCGGCGTGCGGATCGTCAGGCGTTGGCGTCCCTCCACGCCGGCCTTCGTCGCGAGGTCGGCCATCGTTGATACGCCGCGATGAAGGCCGGCCGGCAGTCCGGGTAGCCGCTGCTGTCGAGCGCGTTGACGCCGATGAAGATGTCCTGGGCCCCGAGCGTTTCCGCCCACGCGAGCGCGAACGAGAGGAAAATGGTGTTGCGCGCCGGCACATACGTCACCGGAATGTCCCGATCCGCTGTCGCGAGATCGCGGTCCTTGGGCACGGCGATGTCAGCGGTGAGCGCGGAGCCGCCGAAGAGGCGCAGGTCAATCGCGGCGAGGGCATGGTGTGCCACACCGAGGGCAGCGGCGACGCGACGGGCCGCCTCGATCTCCCCGTCGTGGCGTTGCCCATAGCGGAAGGTGAGCGCATAGACCGCGAAGCCCTCATCCTTGGCGATGGCGAGTGTCGTCGCGGAGTCGAGCCCTCCGCTCAACAAGAGTACCGCTTTGGGGATGCCGTCATGGGATGACATCGTCGTGACCCTCACTCCTTGAATCTGTCGGGTGTGTTCTGGCGGGGGTGGGGCCTCACCCGATGCCCCACCTCCGCCAGAACACACCCGCATCTTTTGCCGCGGATCGTCAGTAGCCGGCGCGCCAGGCGGATCCGCGTCGGTCGTCCGTCACATCATATGGACGTCTCACCATCCCGACCCCATCCCAAAGAGTGTACACCGTGGGAGCCGCGGGCCAATCGATCACCGTCCTCTGTCCCATCGACCTCCCGCGATCGGGAGGAGCACACGTTCCCCGACACAGACGCGCCCGTCCGAGCCAGGATAGGAGGCGCGATGCGCCCGCTGTGGCGGCATCACGTCCCCCGCGCCCCCGGATTGTCCGGCGCGGCTTCCCACAAGTCCAGAAACTCCCGTGCGCCCGTTGAGTTGTGCAGAGAGGCGAACTGCGCGACCTGTCGCCCCACCGCCATCAGACGCTGCCGCACACGCTCATCGGTCAGGCACCCCTCGTCGTTAACATAGCGCCGAATCTCGGCGATAGCCGCCTGCTCGGGCACGACCCAGGCGTGGAGGGCGCGCCCAACTGTGCGCAGCCCGTCGATGGCGTGCAGCGCGCCCATCTGCCCTCCCGAGACGCCGACCAAGCCCACCATCTTGCCCGCGAACTCCTCGAAGCCGAGCCAGTCCAGGGCGGTCTTGAGCGCGCCCGAGTAGCCGCCGTGGTACTCCGGTGTGCCCAGGATGATACCCTGGACCGCGCGCAGGTCGTGACGCAGCCGCAGCACCCCGGCGGGCGCGTCGGCGTCGGGGTGGACGCCGTCGCAGAGCGGCAGGTCGTACGCCCCCAGGTCGAGCATGATGGTCCGCACGCCCGACTCGGCGGCACCCTCCAACGCGGCGCGCACGACCAGGTGCGTGCTGCCGCTGGGGCGGATGCTGCCGGGCAGGCCGGCGATCGTGATCGCCGAGCGCGCATCCTCGACGTCGGCTTGCGCCTGCGCGTGCGCGATAGGCATTATGGACTCCTCTCCTTTTTCATGTTGGCTATTTTTGCCCAACGCCCCGAAAAGGTAAAAGTGCGCATAGGGGGCTCTGCTGACCCGCCTTGTCCCCTGCGGCGAGTCCGGCGCCACGGGGGTGGTGTGCGGAAAGTCTACTTCCTGCACGCTGCCTCAACGTGGCCTCATCTCGTCAGGGTTTCGCCCGGAATGCGTGCAGATACCGTTGCCACAATCAGCATGCGGATAGCCTGCAGAGGCGCTGGCTTCTTGCATAGCGCAGTGAGCACGCAAGATGAAGGGCAAGAGGCGCATCCGTTAGCACCTTTTACCTTTTCGGGGCGTTGGGCAAAACTAGCCGACATCGAGGGCCGCTGGGCCGACCTGATCGGGGTCGAGCGTAGGGAGGCGTTGCGGGCGGACCTGCGCCGCGTGGTCGCGGGGATGAGTGACGGTCGCTCGCCCCAACGGCTGCGGCCCGTCTGGTAGGAGTGCGTTGGGGACGGACCGCACTCCGCTCTCACGCCTCGCCACGTGATTGGGGCTCTGCGCCATTCTCGGTGAAGCCAAAAAGACCGCAAAGCCCCCGGTTTGAGCGCGCTGCCCCACCTCTATTTAGGCCCGCGAGGTCGCGACGCAGTGAGGGGTTGATAGAGAGTGGGCGACGTATGCGCATCCGTCGGCCAGGACACAAGATGTAGTGTCCATAGCCGTCTTTCCCCCACATATAGCCAGCCAAGCTCCCACATCAGCTTCACCGAGAATGGCGCAGAACCAGGCAATCATGGCGAGGCGTGCACCCCTTGGTCCCATCTCTAACGTCCTGACCAGATACGACGACAGTTACTAACTGCTATGAGCACAACCATACAGAAGAAAGGCGCGGCGGTCAACCGTGGAGCGGCTCCTGATAGAGTCAGGTCATCCTCAAAGATACTCCGCCAACACAGAGGGGCGGCCCCACGCCGGGGCCGCCCCTCTCTTATCGATGGGCCGCCGATAGCGACGGCACGGGTTCACGGCTAGAAGGCGCCCGGCCCGTTCGGCGTGCCGAGGCCGGTCGGTCCGTCGTAGCCGACCTCGCCGGTACAAAGATACGTGCCACCGCAACTGCCGTTGCTGCCGGAGGTCACGTCGTAGAGGCTGCTCGTATGGCTGTACGGATACGATCCGTAGTTGACGGAGCTAGCGTTGCCGGCCAGGGCGTAGACGCTGGCAATGATGGGCGAGGCGACGCTGGTGCCGCCGAAGACCAACCAGCCGGATGAGCCTTTGGAGGCGTAGCTGTCGTAGACGGCGACGCCGGTGTTCGGGTCGGCCTCGGCGGACACGTCGGCGATAGTGCGCTTGGCACACCCCGCGTCGATCTGCCATGTGGGCTTGGCCTCGTAGGCGCTGCAGCCGCTGCCGGCGCCGCTCCAGACCGTCTCGCTCCAGCCACGGGTGTTACTCGCACGCGTCAGGGTAGTGCCGCCCACGGCCGTCACGTAGGGGGACGCCGCGGGGTACTGCGGCCCGTAGCCGCTGTCGCCCGAGCTTGCCGTGATCGCGACACCGGGGTGGTTGTAGTGCGCGTCGTAGGTCGAGACGTCGCTGCTTGATTCGGAGCCGCCGTAGCTGTTGCTGATCGCGTTCGCGCCCAGCTTGACCGCCGTGTCCACGCTCGCCGCGAGGTCGGCGTTGCTGGCGCTGCTGGCCTCGACGAGCAGGATGTGGCAGTTGGGGCAGATCGCGCTCACCATGTCCAGGTCGAGCGAGATCTCCTGGCCCCAGCCGCTGTTCGCCGTCGGGTAGGACGTGCCCCCCGTCTGGTTGACCTTGCGGAAGCAGCCGTTGGCCGTCGTGCAGGCGGGTAGACTTGGATAAAAATGGGAGCGATACACGCCCAGGTCCGCCTCGGCGTTGGGGTCGTCGTAGGCGTCGACGATCGCCACGGTCTGGCTGTTCCCCGCCGACGACGAGGGCAGATTGTAGGCCGATTGCAGGTCGGCAGGGCCGTACCCACTGACAGTCCCGCCACCGCCGCCAGGCTTACCGTCCGAGCGGAGGACGAGGATGGCGTGGCAGCGCGCGAAGCCGTCGGGGACCGCGCCGCAGACCGGGACGTGCTGGGCGGATATCCCGTTCGACGCATGGGTAGCGACCGGAGTGGCGGCAAGCGCAAAGACGGACAGGGTGACCACGCCCAGGACACTGGCAAGCTTTTTCAACCACGGTCTCCTTCGTGTCGTGACGAGACGTCCTATCCCGCCACATGAACGTTAAACACGCCGCGCGCCGTCGAGGGACGGTCGAGGAGCGATCGAGCGTGGGATCAGCGTACCGACTACGCCGCTACTTGTCAACGTCAATGTCAATGGGACGCGACCGCGGCGACCGTGACCATGCGCACGTCCTGCTCGGCCTGATTATTGTCGAAGGGGATAGCGAAGTCCTCCATGAAGGCGAGCACCTCGTCGGCGCGCTGCAAGCGATCGAGCAGGTTCTTGGCTTTGCTCTGCGTGCGGCGTCCCCGACGCGGTGGCCCCGCGTCGGG
>JAABUP010006677.1_pt1 | contig 16180 bp, 23 predicted proteins | sample 5559201 | NCBI WGS metagenome assembly JAABUP01 (sample SAMN10711887, study PRJNA513373) | rock metagenome | isolation source: Antarctica rocks | place: Antarctica
AGTGCTGCTCGTCCTCCACACAATCCAATGGCTTGCACACTAGACACAGCCTGTCTGTCTATCTAGGTGAACACCGTCTGCCCAGCGGCCTGTGTCTACCCGCAGACCATGGCATCCAGTCCTAAACCTACTAATTAGCCTTCTATTTGACGCACACTTGACAACAGACAGATACTCTGCAGACTTGTACTCAGGCTGCATTGTCCTGTATAACATCAAGCTGCTGTGCTGAACATCTGCAAAGTACTCAAATGCATGCTGATGCTTAACCCTTTCTATGACAGATGCAATGTCACAATTGTGAAAAAGCTGCTGCACGTCTCACACGCGCTCCGCATGCTTTCGACTGCGGGACGACATTCGTCATTGACGTCCCGCCCAGAGTATAACCCTTACATATCTCCCAACATCGTGCCCCAGCCCCAACAAAGTGCAGGTGTAAAAGCTGATCCACCAAGCATAGAGCATAAGAAACAAACCTGGTTGAGCACCCAGCTCTCCCGGTTCAGCACCTTCTAAGTCTGAGAGTTCGCTGGTGACACGACTGCACCCACATGCACTGGTATGCTGCCATCAACATATTTGATACTTCGATTGCTGACTAGTTCTGGAAGGTGCATGCATGCACTCATGCAAACATATTTAAGTTGACAATGGGGGTCTATGACATGCCATTCGAGAACACAGATCTCTTGATCAATGACTGGTCCCCAGCACGAGTCAACAGGCCCCGCAGGTCAATGGTCCGAAATTTGCAGTATTGTGTTTGCAACAGCACGGATGTTGGCGTTAGACGACAGCTATTGAAGCTGTTAAACAAGCTATCGAAGTCACAATTTCTTGCCGAACCCAGTTGTCTGTCGGAGTGTGCGCCTTCATACTTTGTCTACTTCAATCATCATGCCGCTCGAACCAGTAAAAGTCAGTCGGTCAAGCAGCAATACCATACTGATTCAAGGTCTTCAGGCTCAGCCATCCCAACGCTATGGTCAGGCTAGACTTAACCTCCGCGTCAAGCATTCGGCCCTGCCGTCTTCAGCAGGCCAGTCCCAACTTGATAATTGCTGATGCCCTTGCATGCTTATGTTTGATGCTGTCGATGCTTGATATTCTTGATGCAACTATCAAACATATTGTATAGGCGTTCAAACTACGCGACATTTGAGCCGGAAGTGCCTGCTGCTGAAAATCGATAGGGTGAGCATAGCGCCTGCTGCAAGCTTTTCTTCCCTGGTATATGCACTCCCACAGCTGCTTTCTTGCCAACCCGGGGACTCAGACCATCCAGTCAACGATTGTGGCTGCTTTGCAGGCAAGACACAGGCCGCTCACTGTGCGGGCCCAGGCAGTAGCAAGCTCACCAGCTGAAACTGCTGTATCTACTACAATAGTCTTGAAGCAATGTGAGCTTTCATTTGGAGACACTGTCAAGGCTGTTGGCAATTCAGATGTTTTTGGATCTTGGGATAGTGAAAAGGCACCTGAGCTCCAGTGGCAAGAAGGTCATGACTGGCTAGCAAAGCTGGATGTCTTACCTGGTGACTGCACCTTCAAGGTGCAATAACCTATGTTGAACAGCCTGCAATGCCTGCGCATCACACAATCCTGCCAATTCACATCTTGTATGTGACATCTGCAGCTGGTGATTGTCAATGGCAGTGGCGCAACACAATGGGAGTCAGGCGATAACAGATCTGTCATGGTACACATTTGTGCATTTCTGTACAGCAGCTGTCACCAGCATGCTACTGCTGTCTGATTGATCTCTGCTCAACCTGAGTTGTTTTGTTGCTTTTATCCTGGCTGAAAGCTCCAAATTGCACTGCGTTTTTTTGTTCTGAAGGCATCAGTCATATGCTGTCACGTGGTCTGCCATGATCATTGACTGGTGACTTTTGCCCTGACTGTTGACAGGTACCAGCAGATGCATCTGGGGGTGAGGTCATGATCACGTGTCACTACAATCAAACAGGCTCCTCTGAAGTGCAAGTCAAACCAGCAGCTGCTGCTCAGCAGTCCACTGCGCAGCCACAATCCCCTGTGGACGATCTGACAGATGACTTTGCTGCTGGCGACACTGCAGTGCAAGTCCCAGTACGTGCTGCTTGTTGAACTGAACACAATCATCATGCAACGACCGTGTGTGAGATGCACCGCTCAAGAATAAGATAGCAAACTCCCTGCATAGACGGGACAGGATTTTGCAAAAGTGTCACACGATGTGGTAGACATGGTCAGCTGTTAATCTTAACTACAAATATTGTTCCAGTGTGTAGCCCAGACTGTGCACTGGCTGCAGGCGGTGCAAGAGCGTGCAGAGGATGTGCAGGAGCAGGCAGAAGACATCAGTGACAGTTCGTCGCCTGCACAGGAGCAGGCTGCAGCTGAAGTGCGGGAGAAGGTGAATGAGGCAGCACCTGAAGAGGATCTTGGTGACACTCTGTCTGTGCTCCAGGGAGCTGAATCTGCAATGGATGAATCAGAGTCCTCCCAGGTAAATTGTTTGCATTTCTGCCGTTGCTGTTGCCGCCAATCAGGCAATGTCAGGCTTCATTTGGAAGCAGGAGGGTGCAGTCGCATATTTGCAGCTGTTTTGTCACATATCACTGCTTGTACTATTGATTGCATCTGTCCAGACAGGAGAGATGCAGCATGCATAGTTGCATATACCAATCGACAATGCCAGCACTGCACTAATGCAAACCTTTGGTGGTGCAAGACTACGAGGCATGTTGCAGGCATCAAGCAGCAAAGCAAATGGTGCTGGTGACTCATCCACATCAGCAGAAGCAGGGGCACCAGAAGCACAGGCCGAGGCAGGGGAGGCAGAACAGAGTGCCAGTTCTCCATCTAGTGAGTCGCAAGGTTGGCTGTCGCGGCTAGCTAAAGCATCCAAGAACTTTCTGTCTCTTGATTGAGGTTGGTGTCAGCCCTCAGTGCTTGAGGGTGCAGTATGTCATCCTTGAGAGAGAGAGTGTGTGAGAGAGAAGTCCAAATGCCTTGTTGCTGGCATCAGGCAGAAAGAACACACCTTGGTGTGTTACATTCCTGTGAGTGCAGTCAGCTGGAACCATTGCTGTTCATCCATCAAGGCTGTTCATGACCAAAACTAATTGACACCTTGCGGCAAGCTTGCTAGACTCTGCAGCATTATCAGAAGCTCTTGTCAGCTACTGGTTACTTTCTACAACATCATGGCTCACAGCACTGTGGCTTGCAGGTGATCAAGACAATGGAGGAGAAGATTATAGTTTCTACAAAACCTTTGGCAAGAGCAAGGTCACTGACGTTGCCAGAGATGGGTCCATCACGTTTACATTTGAAGAAGACGACGATGTTGATGCTCAGTCCTTATCCAGTCAGCTGCTTGGCTCATCATGATACACAGCAGCGGCATGTGCTTGCGGCCATGAGGCTCGACTACACCACTGCAGGAGTCACTGCAACATGCGATCCTTAATGGCCGACTTTTGTTCTTTGATGGACAATAGCTTCCAACATGTGCTGCTTGCCCTCATGGCTACAAGGACTGAGCAGCTCTCACAGTTACTCAAACAGTCACTCTGTAATCATTTGTGATTTGCTGCTTTACTCTGACAGACATTGCAAAACGACCTGATCAGACAAAGTCTGCTTGCTGACAGTCACTGAACACGAAGATGCATTTGATGTTGAGACCTCAAGGGCTATGCACTATATTTTGGAAGGTCCTCAACTACACTCAGAAGCCTGCTGCAAACTGCTGAAAAGAATGTGAGTAGGAAGATTGCAAGGCACTGGACTGTGGGCAAAGTGGAAACGTTACTGAGAGTATGTTAAGAGTGTATACGTGGAGCCAGCTGGCATCAGAGCATTGGTTCAAGCCGTTTCCGAGCAGCTGCACTAGTGCCAGGAGCCTTGAAATCATCATCTGCATCATCTTCACACATGTCTCCAAAGTCAACATCGCCATCGATGTCATCAGCATCTGCATATTGTACAACCTGCAAACAAGGCAACCATCCACATTTGCTGCAGTATGGCTTGCTTGAAAGGCTCAAACATAAAAATGGCACAGCTGCTGTACTGCAAAAGCAGAAGCAGTCATCCCGTCTCAAATTCAGCAGCTACGCTGCAATCTCAGGCTCTACCTTATGTCTTTTGCGCGGTCTAGGTTTAGTCCTTGTGGAAGCCTTGGCCTTAGAGGAGCCCCCGCGAGTGCCCCTGGCGGCACTGCTGCGCTGACCTTTGCCAGCCTTGGACTTGATCACTGCAGCATGAAGGCTGGGTCTGCTTCCATGCAGTGAAAATGTTACACAAGCTGCACTCCTGGCGATCCCTTCACAGGCAATCAGTAAGCAAGATGGCCCTCTCTGAGTGTGATCCACAGCAAAAGAACCACTGCACTGCTGTGTTGAGTGCAGACCTTAACTGATAGCAATTGCACCCCAACACAAGGTGGGCAAGGGGAGGCAGGATTAGACCTGGGGAAACACCTTCTGGCAGAAATGGGGTCCTGCCATCTGTGCTTCTGCCCTCGAACCCAGCACTGTCATCGACACCATCATTTGCCAGCACTGCAGCTTCTTGCATACTGTCTGTGCGGGGTGCTCTTTTCCTGGAGGTGGTGCGCATCAGAGTCGCACCCTCCCCGTAGTCTGACGCATCTGATTTCATGTAGTACTTGAACACCTGCACAACCAAGGCAGCATGTCTCTGAATCGGTGAGATGTTAACAAGCAGAGCCTGAAACTACGCCCCTGTACTCAATGCAAAGAAATGGTCTGAGATGAAAGGCAAAGTTGACAATGATGAGCCAAACCTCAACAAAAGGGCAAGGCAACCTTATACAGCATCACAGAATGACAATTGCATTTTGCCATGCCCACAAGTGGTCAGCTGCTGCAGGAAAGTGAAAATGCAACCTGTTACCTTATACTGCTCCTTCCAAAGGTCAGGCTGCTGAGGAGCATCCAAGCGCAGGCAGTGCAGCGGCAGCTCTGCTCCTTCTTGTACAGTCACAGATATGCGCTCCTCCTGCACCAGATCGCCATCCTTGGTTTCCATACTTCTGTTGGGCAACGCACAGATGTATGCATTGGCTTGCTTGGCTAGGACCGTGTTACCTTCGTCTCATGTGCAAAAGGCAAGAGAGACTAGTACAGTCTTGATGCCAGGTGGACTGTCAAGGTGAGGTGTCATGGTAGAGAACAGAGCCCACCAGAGGCAAACAGACAATCACCGGCATGTGCCTGGCAATGTTTCAAATATGCGTATGTAGCCAAGCACAAAAAAGGTGGTCAGCTTCTGTACACCTGCCTCATAGTCAGGGGCTAAGTGCCAGAAGAAGCAAGGCATAGCTTTGCATGACATCAACCGGTGCAAGCTGACCTGCTTGCGCTTCTCTGGTATGTCTGGTGAGAAGGCAGCTATGCGCTCCTCACTCATGTTGTATGTGGCCTTCAGGAAGCGCTTCAGCATCAGCAACATGGTCAACGCCAATGACGCCGTGCATGCAGCCCGGCCAGCTTTGCTGTCACGTTTTTTCCTAGCACTCCCAGTTTCACTATGCTCTTTGGCTGATGGCTGCCCCTGCAAACGCAACATGAGCATGTGAATATGAGGCACACAATGCAGAAAGGTAAACCCTAGCCTGTTAGCTGGCAGGGAAGCTGAAGTGTTATATAGCAGTCCACACTCACCACATTCAGTTATGCATTTGCACATCCCAGATCCAGCTTCTCAAGCAGATTAATCACTTCTCTATCCTCCCACAGGGCTGCCTCCCATTTTGGCCAATGACACAGCTTGATCAACAAGCACAAGTACACTCACCTCAGTATCACCAGGCAAAACAGCAGATGTCCCATCAGCCTGAATCTGGACATTGTGTCCATTACTCTGCTGCATCTGATTTATGGCATCAGGCACAGCATGAGGATCCTGTGTGGTGGTGGGGGCTGCATCAGATGCAAGCTCCAGCGAGCTCTTCTGGGCAGACAGGACAAAGTCCCCACGGCGGGAGATGGTGCTGTTGATGAGGTGTAGCAGGGAGTGGGGCTCATCGCATTTCTTGAAGGGCAGGCACGCTGCCACATTGGCACAGAAGGACAACAGCCTGCAGATAGCATACCAGGCTGAAAAATGGAAATTGACTGGCTGGGGGTTTAATGCGCGCATGATGTGTGTCATGTTCTGTTGAGTGATGGCAGCATGCCAAGCAAGTAATCTGGCGCTTCAATCATCAGTTCCTGATTGGATTGAGCGCTGTGCAACTTATACTCAACTGCAACGGCAGCCCACACAGGTGAAACAGAAAGCTCAGTGGACACATACAAAGTAGTCGTCCATCTCGAACTGATGGCAAGCAAAGCTCTGCATGCGCTCTCTGTAATGACCACTGCCGCCTGTACGGTGACATGAAGCTTTCACAGACCTGGGGTCGGCAGGAGCAGCTCCAGGGGTGAGCAGGTCTGAGGCTGAGTCGAAGCAGCGTATGAGGGTGCGCATGAAGGGCCAGCGCAGGCTGCGGTCCGGCTGCAGCAGATGCAGGTACAGAGCTGCCATGCCTCGACTAGCCTCACTGGAGAAGCCTGCGTAAATGTCAGGAGTGGCGGCAGCCTCTGCATGATGCCATTGCCTGTGCATGCATCATGCTGCGTATTTGTTTGTTGGAATGCTTGTTCAAGCAGCCTTGCTAGTGGGTTTGTGAATGAGCAGAGGAGATGATGCTGACTAGGTGCAGCATCGACAAGGTGGCATGAGAGGAAGTGTGACGCGTTGTGAGCTGTCAATACTTTTGCTTTCCTGTTTGTGATGTACAAAGTAGACCATTCTTGGAGGGCATGCAGGGTTACAGACAGGACCCTTGCAAGAATGCTTATGGAACAGTGTGATGGGGCTTTTTGTGGCACCAGTTCTAGATTCCCATGTGCATCGCATGTATCAAGATGTGCAAATGGATGTACCCTGCTGGGGTATATATACCTTTAACAGGGGATTGTCCAGGCAGGACTGCCTGCTTGAGGCCTTCCTGGAATAGGGCAGCAGCATGCAGCCCCTCAGCAGTAGCCAGGCGACTGCGCACCTCACTATACTTCTCTGCCTCCTTGCGAAGAACCCTGAGCGCACGCTCAGACACATCCCTGCACAACACAGGACTTCTGCACTCAGCTGTGATGCTGTCTGAAGCATTTTCCTATTCTGCTCAAAATGCTGCTCATATCGTCAATAATGCTGTCTGATGTAACCTTCTATCCAACCCAATTGCAGGAAGATGTTGCCTGTAGATTTGCATGCCAATGCACAGGCACAGCATTGCTATAGGACAGCAAGGTATATGCCACTCCGTCTGAGGGAGCGTGCATGCCTTGTTTGCTGGGTCAACATACTGTACATGCTATATGGAGGCGTGGAGCAGAAGGGTACAAGGGAGTACCTGGTGGGGTCAGTGGTGAGGGCAAAGAGGGTGGGCACAGCGCTGAAGGGTGGCATGACCCCACCCCGCAACACAGCCTCCATCACCTCCAATGCCCTCCTCCTCACCTGAGCATCATGTCAGCTTCATGCAACCTAAGCCTTTTGTGATGCAGCAGCTTCTCTCAACCCTGAACCCTAGTCAACATCTCAAACCATGATTGCCAATGTCTGTACACTGCTGTACGGTAAGGCAGGGAGGCGAGGTGAAGATGCACAGGGACCTTGCAGGATGCTTGGAAGAGAAACACAGTGGCAGTGGCAATACTGTTGACATTCATCACACAGCAAGAGCAGCTTTGACATTCATATCCACAGTGGAATGACTGACCTGGGCTGCTGATTGAGCATCTTGGGACGGGGAGCTGGGCAGCTGCTGCTGGGGCCGGCTTGTGTCCAGTGCCAAAGTTTTCACAGCCTCCCAGTTGTTCTGCAGACCAGGCAGCTTTGACCTTGTCATGTTGCAGCAACTACTGCACAATCCATATATATATATATATAAAGTCACTCATCAGGCTTGTGATGACATCAACATGCCACAAGGCATACCACACATCTGGGCAAGCACACAGGCGCTGTGCGGTGCAAGCACAGGCCTGAACACATGCAAATCTCAGCCCAAGAAGACATGTAACAATCCAATTTTCATTACTGATACCAACAGACAAGCTTTCTGAGCAGCATGTGCACCTGAATGAAGCCAGCGCTAAGGTTCAGACTGTCTCCTTCCCCATTCTGCACAGGAACTACCAGACTGGTAGCTGCCTCTGCTGTGGCTCGACCTGCCTGATCAGGTAGCTGCACCGTCTCACCAGTCTCCTCCTGCTTCACTTTCAGCCCTTCCTCCTCAGACTGTAAAATACACCCATGCGTCATTCATGCCTTCATAACAATCAGTTGTCGGGACAGAGGCAGCCGGTGCACTGTTTACAGAGTGTGTCTTGACGTCTGATCTCCAGCTTTTCCTTTTCTGTTGTTGCCAGACTAGCATGCATTGTCCTCTATTTGCCAAGCAGCACTGCGGACAGAAGGCATGATTGAGTGTCGCCTCCAGCTTGTTCTGCTGTACCTAAGGGAAAATGCTTGACGAACAAGCTGGAGGCGACACTCAATCATGCCGTCTGTCCACAGTGCGGCTTGGCAAATGAAGGGTACAGCAAGACAACATGCATCATCTCAGCTTGCCACATGCAATTGTCAGAGACAACATTGAAAGGGATACATCCTGGCTTTCTTAAAAATGACACATGTATTGCTATAGAAGTGCTCACAGCGGCAATGGTGGATTAACATTGCTGAGACTGGCCAATCTGCATGGAACCAAATGAGACTTTCACAAGTATGACAGGGACACAGAGCATGACATAACATACAGTTCCTGCCAGCAATGTCATCAATACGTGCGCTACATGGAACTAACTGTATGCAGTCTCCTTCAAGGACTCTTCTCCTCAGGACCAGATGGTCCACTCGACAAGTAACCTCACGTGTGTGTGCATGCACTCCACTGCCAGACAGCAGCAGGCCAACACAATAAGGAACCTGACCTTGAGGAGCTCCAGAAGATTGCTCAGCACCTTGAGCTTGAGAGCAGTGGGCGCAGACAGCTGCAGCGCTTGCTGCATAGCAGCAGTAGCAGCAGGCTGCAGTAGAGCTGCAGGATGTGCAACAAACAGCAGGCCCAGCCCTTCAAGAGCCTTCTCCTTCACTTTCAAGCTGCCTTGAAGCACGTTGTAGAAGGAGAGCAGGGTGTCCAGAAGCTGGCAGTTGTCCAGTGTGGGAGGGCCAGACGTTGCACTGTGTTGCAAGATATCAGCACCGTGGCGGACCAGCTGACCCACAATGAACAAAAACCTGCGGGGTCAAAAGATGCATCAAAGGGCGCCATAACAGATGATGGGTACCTTACATTGTTCTCTGCGGTCCACAAAGCATTTGAGCCACCGCACAAAGAAACCTTGGAGCAGCTGACGGCAAAAGCTGGCCAATCAGAGCCCTGGATTTGTCTGTGCTGCAATGTAGATAGTTTCTAACATGCAAGCTGATGCAAATGCATGCAAGCTGATGCAACAGCACCCTGTGTCCTCTTGATGTACATAACGAAAGGTACACATCATGACCATACTGCAGCACGCGGAGTCACCTGGATATATGGGCATCGTTGGTCTGGCGCGCAGCAGGCTCAGCAGGAGGGCTAAGCAGAAGAGGATGTTTCTGCTTGAGTGCCCCCAAGTACAGCGTCATCAGGGCTGCTAGGCGCTGCCCTGCAGAGGGGCTCAGCCTGGCCAGGCAGCACAGTGCATGGGCAGCACCAGAAACTACCTGTACACAAATCAGTTTGCCTTGTCCATTTGTTCACAACTATGATCTTCTGTGGCGATTGCAACCAGCTAACTTTGGATCAGACTGCTGACCCTGATGTGAAACTGACAGAGCACATGGGTTTGAATTGTGTACTTAGCTCTTGCACAGACATGGATAGGAGCTGGCTGTCATGCCATTATAGAAACATCTCCTCACGGTCTTGCACAGCAAGGCGCAGAGCGTTTGGGAACATCAGTGTCAAGCGCGCTGACCTGGACATAGTGATGGCCATTGATTAGCTGCACAAGGTCAACTTCCAAATCCTGTGCAGCCTCAGGTGCCAATCTGTCCAGCTTGCCAAGCAAGGAACTGATGATAGACAATATGCAGAGGAGGCGCTCGGCTCCTCTGCGTCGCTCATCACCGCTTATGGCTGGATCAGGTGGGGCAACCTTGAGGTAAGGGGCCAGGCACCTTGCGAAGCTGGCCGGGTCGTTTGGTGGCATGCACAGGGAGACATCTGCCAGGCAGAAAGCATGCAGGGCCTGCGCAGGTTGAAACTTGTATTTTCCTGGCATGGTCGGCCTGCCTAATATTGACTTTCTGTTGGGTACTGTCAGCCGGGCCGTAAGGAAGAAGCATGCACAGACGCATCATAGACGACACAAGATGTCAACACTACTGCTTGTGTTGGAAAAGCTGTCTAGTTGCCTTGGGTGAATGCAGCACTGCATGGGTTGATGGAGCTCCCTCATGTGACAGGTTGTGCTGTGACGCGTGTTGGACCTGTATTGCGTGACAGATTTTTTTGTGTGCTGGGATGTGTGCATTCAGTCAATCTAGGACTGTGTAGATGAAAAGCACACAACTGCGTACTGACCCAATTGATGCTTTGCAAGCACTGCAGAACAGAATGTCACCGCCCAAGAAGAATGGGCCCGAGGAACCAAGCAAAAGACAAGGGCTTACAATGAGAGGGGGAAAGCTGTCGGCTTCAGTATCCACAGCTTGCAACACACTCTCCAGCAGGGCTGTTGCCAGGGCCTGCCCTACACTCTGCTCAGCCCCTTCTTTCTCAAGTGCTTGCTTCAGTATGGCCAACAGCGGGTTGCTGGGCTCTAACGGCAGGTGGATGGCTGAGCAGCCTGCTTCATACACTGCCACAGCTACTTCTGCCAGCTGCTGGGCTCTGGACTCAGGACTCAATGCGTCACCTGAGTGAGCACCCAGTATAACATGAAGCCACAGAGCTGGTAGGTCAGGCTAGCGCATACAGGAGGATTTGAGCAATGTCACGCTGCAAATTCAATTCATATGCAAAAGCAATTCTGTAATCAGTGTAGTGATAAGCCAGAGCCATCAAGCAACAAAGTATGGTTACTTGATGGTGCTCCAGATGGGTAAACATGTAAGCTGAAATGTCGCGCACATAGATGTGTTCCAGGCTGAGTGCATAGCTGCAAGATTGATGACTGGACGCTGATGGCAAGACCAGACTGACAGGACAGTCAGCAGGCGAAGCAAGTAGGACAAATGGCAATGGGCAGAGAGGAGTTGCCTGGTCCAACAGGCGAGAACCACAAGTTGTGGAAAACTTTGGTGACAAGCTTTTGTATGGACTCCTCAGGGTCTGTAGCCCTGGTGAGGATGTGCACACAAGCCTGGGTTGCTCTTGGAAAGCCTGGCTGCTTGATACAGCTCTCCCACATGATGTTGACTGCTCGCTTGCGTACGCTGGTGCCAGGGTCACGCACAGCTGTTGCCAGCACATCAAAGTAGACCAGGGCCAGGTCTTGACTGCTGCTGATGTGCTTGCCCACCAGATCTACAGCTGCCTCTCTAACTGACACAGCATCATCCTGCAGTCATGCACAGAGCTGTGATGGTACGGTATGGTATTGTTCATGTAAATGCTATGAACCAAAAGCGTGTGCAGGAGAGCATGGGAGTCACGCTCATTGCCTGAGGACCAAAGTGTGGGCTGTAAATGGCCCACTAGCGGTACATGTTGCCAAAGCAAAGGGGTGAGGAGTGACTGCACATCATGGTGGCAGAATTTTCTGAACACGCACAGCAAGATAAGCTGAGAGCAATGCGCCACACTGTGCTTCAACTTGCTGAAGCCTTCTGACAGACAGGGCTCACAGCAACAGGGTGAGAGCATGTGGGGGTACCTGCAGGGCTTTATTGACGCCCTTCTGCACCGCTGAGCTAGCCAACAGGCGAGGGTCAGTCTCTGCCACAGAGCCCAGAGCCTTGATGGCCTTGGCACGAGTAGTGGCCACCTGTTTGGTGTTGTCAGCAGCGCTGATGAGCCAGGTTAGCAAGCCCTTGCGGCCTGTGCCTAAAGGGCCCTGCTGCACCAGGGCTGCTGACAGCCTAGCAGCCTCACCTGCACACACATCATGTGGCTTAGCATGCAACAGTTATTGACAGCTCACGCTGTTTGATGTTAGTTTTTGACACAAGGCTGGTATGGTCTGATGCAAGCAGCTGCAGATATTCTGGAAGGAGCTGATAATTGTGATGCACAAGGTGATCTGATGAGCTATGTGGATCAGCTTCCAGGAGTGGCCAGTGCTTGCAGGGTGGCCTGAGTTGTGAACATTGTTGGCATTGTGCATAGGATGGTTGCACAGCTAATTGAGATACAAGCAAAAGGGAGCTGCCTTGCCCCGCAAAACGGGAATGCAAAGTGATACTTGCCAACCCACCTGCATTAAGATCACACACCAGGCCTTTCTCAAGCTGTTCGCTGGTGTTTTGATATTTCACAAGCAGCTGAGCCTGCTGCTGCTGGGTGAGTGCAGCAGCGGCACGCAGGCTTGTCAGCTCATCAGCAAACAGGCGGCAGGTCAGGAATGTCCTGGCAGATAAGGAAAGGGCTGTGTCCTTGTGTTGATGCCTGTCAGCCAGGAAGTCCAGCAGCAGGTGCTGAGCTACCATGTGTGCCTCACTGCCTGCATCATCACCTGCATTGCATGAATCACTGTAAGTGCAAGCGTGCAAAGCTCAAAACGCAGAAGCCCTGGCCCTGCGCACTGTCTTACCAATGATCAACTGAGCTGACATGTTTGGGAAGCAACAATGATTACCTGGGATGCTGAGCAGTCCAATAAAGAAGGATATGTGCAGCACATGTAAGATGCGTTCTGCATAAGATGGGTGCTCAGTACCCACCACATGCAGCACAGACCATGAACTGGTGCAGCCAAGCTTGCAGACACCTATAATGGCATCAGCAGCTGCATCAGCAAACTTGCGATGGTATGACAAATTGCAAGGGCTCACCGTCTGATGCAGCAAACTGCGTAAGCCAGGCCTGGTTCTCCTCTGCTGTGAGGGCATCTTTGTATAACTGAGCAGCAATGAGACCCAGCAAGTCCACACTGATCTGCCTGACACTGGCATCTGGATGTTGCAAGCCCTTAGGACCCCCCAGGGTGTTGATGCACCTGATCAACACCGTTCCTGCTGCTGGCCAAGCTGGCAAGCTTTGTATACGCAGCAGATCTGCAAGTTGGAATAGACAAGTGTAATCATGTGGCACAGTCTGTACATGCCTGATGCTCAGGGCATCCTGAATTGTTGTCTGTGGAGCAGCCACTGATGCTGCCAAAGACTGACAAGGACTTGATTCAACACAAGATGATCAAGCATGATGCCAAATGCCTGGCATGACTTGCAACTGCTTGCTGATTGTCATGGAGCTAAGGCAGCAGCTGATGTCGGCACATGTGGTTGCAGCACATCTTACCTAAGATGATCTGTTCCACCAGCTGCTTAACATCCAGATCTGAGTCAGACTTCTGTGCCTTTGCAGACGGGAACCTGCAGAGCAAGAATCATAAAGCTTGCTGTGTCATCCAGCAGCAGTCTGGAGGCTCCAGCACAATGTAGCGTGCAGCATCAACACGGCTGCACAGAGACTTTGAAGTCGACAGAACGGCCTAGAAGCGCTCCTAACCTTCATGTGCTAGAGCAACAAGAGAGTGGGTATGTGTTGCAATAGCAGGCATAGGCAGCAGCCACACGATGAAGCAATTGGGCAGAAAGCAACGCTGCGAGCATCATAAACAGGCAATTGCAGTCTGATGAGTACCTGTCAAAGCAGCCATGCCAGAACATATCAGAGTGGGCTACAGCAGGCGCAAAACAGTCCCGCAAGTCTGTGACTTCACTGCTGTTGTCCTGCCCACTGCTCATTGGCAATTGCGCACAAGCCTGCAGCAATTCATGTTGTGTGTAGGCGTAGGCGTGCAACCACTTCAGAATACTACTTCAGATCTCAGACAGATTTTGAGCTCAAAGCATTTTCAAAAGCAAATCAGCAAGTGATATTTGGTATGCAGCATTGAGAATTAAACATTGTGTTTTTGCAGGGCTTCCCTTGCTGCCAGTGCGGCAATCAAGAGTAGACATTGACACCCAGCAAGATGCAAGTATTGCAGACTGCATACGCACCTGTATCATCTGAACCAGCATGGCAACGATGACCTGGATGGAAGCAGATTTCTCATCCCCAACTAGGTAGGCCCGGGGACAGCGCTTGCCCACAGGCACACACGGCAGAACTTGCGTCAGGATGTCTTCTATCAGGGTGTTTTGCAATGGAGGGCAGTGCTGAAAGATGGCAACCAGGAGGCCTGCACAGCACACGCTGCATTTGGCAGGGCAACACTCAGATATAACAAAAATATTAATGACAATAACAATAACAATAACAATAACAATAACAATAACAGTAACAGTAACAGTAACAATAACAATAACAATAACAATAGCAATAACAATAACAACAACAACAATAATGATAATGATAACGATGTGATCATGATGATAACCATAATCACAATCATTACAATGATAATGATTTTAAGCATTGCGGCTCATGATGAGCTAGGTACATGCAGGGCAAGCCTTGTCTGTCCAGAGCAGTCTGTTCTGAGCATCCCTATAAGGTCTATTGATACAACAGTTTTGACGGTCATGTAATGCAACATCATTGATACGCTGCTCTCAAGTTCACACTGGTGGGGACCTTGCTCAAGTCCCATAGAGCAGCAACCAAACAACCTTGCAGCAGATATACTTAGCGATATGCATGGGAAATACTGACACATTGCAGTGCAGACAATGTGTAACAGGGCAAGTCTGCCAACGATTTCATTTCTGATCTAGCGGTGTCCTGACCTGCAGCCTTGATTTGTAGCAGATCTACGCCTTCCACTGTCAAGGTTTGACAGGCTACTCTTGACAGTGTAAGCAAGGTGCTGTGCTGCAGCTGCACAGTTGTCATGAGCTGTCCCATCAGTTGCAAGACAACTTCCAGCCTGCTCTGAACAGCTTTGGCTGAGGATGGCACTCTGCAGCAAGCAGTCAGCGACCAGCAGCAGTGAATCGCAACCTAGAGATGGCAAGTATCAATGTAGTTGGAAGGTACTCAAAGTCTTGCTGTTGAACACCAGCAAGCTTGGGTTGACATGGAACAAGCAGTTCTGACGTGATTTGCATGGGACCTTGAGGTCATATGCTCTGTGCTGGAGCACAACAGAATGCCTGGATTTGAGAAACACTTTGTGACACAGCACTGACATGCTTGAACCAGTGACAAACAGAACACATGGCTGTCCTAGTCCCTACATGGTCTTGGTAAAATTCTGTGATCATCATCCAACCAAAGTTGGCATCAGGATCCTTACAGCAAGACTGGCAAAGCCATGCATGCACAGACATTCATGCCAGCCAAAATCAAAGACGGTAAGCATTGATGAATGGAGCTCATTTACAGTATCTGGCTACTTGCCTGAGCATTGGGACTGACTTCTTTGCTGACTTTGGAGTCTTTTTCTTGGACCCAGGCTGCGCCTCCTGGGCGTCATAATCATCTTCATCTGCAATGACAGACCATAAGCTTGATTTAGCAGAAGATGAGTGATGGAGGATGTGCACAGCAAACAGCTCAGAAGAGGCTTGCTCACACATCCATGAGCCTGATTCTACAAATGGCACACTAAAAGCCTGGCATGAAAGCCTTCAGCAGAAACATGTATGTACCAACATGCCTACCAATCATGCAGAGAGCTGGGATTGACTGAATGATACAGTAAGCGACAGGGAGAGCAGAATGCCATTACTGCGAGTTTGTGCTGCCCAACAGCTGCCCATGCATCTGACTGAGCTTAGGACAGTGTGGGACTCGTGCATGACTAACTGGTCAAAGACCAAGGGGCACCTGGCTTCAGCAGCTCTGGCCTTTGTGCCTGACACAAGGCTGCATCATAGAACACCAGCACATTGTGTAGCAAGTGGAAGCGCACAAGACCCACAAGCCTGTCTATCAGCTCCTCCTTGTACACTTGCTTGGGCATGCCAGGAGCAGCAAGTATTTGCAGGCAAGCCATGCAGGCCTCCACTGATA
>JAABUP010006679.1_pt1 | contig 16180 bp, 24 predicted proteins | sample 5559201 | NCBI WGS metagenome assembly JAABUP01 (sample SAMN10711887, study PRJNA513373) | rock metagenome | isolation source: Antarctica rocks | place: Antarctica
CATTTGGGCAGTGAAGAGCACAGGGGTACCTTGGGGGCAAGGATGATGTGTGGGCCCATGTTATCCTTCTTCTCCATGAGACTAGCCAGGAAGCTGATGGTCTGGATGGTTTTGCCCAGCCCCATCTCATCTGCCAGGATGCCATTCATGTTATTGTTGTACAGGGACATTAGGAACTTGAGACCCCCCAGCTGATAGTACCGCAGGGTCCCCCCCACAAGCATGGCCGGAGCCTCCACCTGCGCCACGCACATGCACACACTCTCAGCCCTGGATGATGACAGAATGAAGACACGGACATGTTGTAAGTTGCTGTCGGTCGCACACACACTCTCACCCCTGTATGATGACAGAATGAAGACACAGCCAAGATGCAAGTTGCTGTCGGTCGCACACATACTCTCGCTCCTGGATGATGACAGCATGAAGGATCAGACACAAAGGTAGTGGATGGCTAGACTGCCTAATTTCAAAAGCAACATGAAGGGAGGACAAGAAGATGCAAAGGGGCTTGAGTTGTGGCAATGTATGCAGGAGACATGCAAGGAGGCCTGTGCCTGTAGGGTTCCAGCAATGGACTGTGCACAAGAAGCATACTTTGCACACAGTGTGCCATGATGTTTATCAGGCTCATCTGACATGTGTCATCCGCAAAACAGTGGAGCAACAGTTGCAGCCTGCAGCTTTGCCGCAGCGCTCAAGTGTTGAAGTCAGTCATAGCATTTGATGCTCAAAGAAATGACTGCTCTGGAGAATCAAGACTTGCCCTGCACATACCTAGCTCATCACAAGCTGGAAAGCATAAACCTTGTTATTATTTTATTTCATTATATTTATACTACTACTGTGATTGTTATGACTTTTGTGGCTGAGTAGTGGATTGGCACTTTAGTACCTGCTCCTTGATGACGTGAACCTCATCATAGTACTGCCGCTGGCCCTGGATCATGTGACGCGCCTGCGATGGTAGTCCAGATTCCTCCTGAGAAGAAGAAGCCACGCCATCCAGCCACATATCGGTGGCGCCCTCTTCCTCCTCTGTTGTGGCACTGCGCTGGTCATGAACCTGTGCATGTAAATGATGATAAGCAATAACTCACATTATAGGTGATACTATAATATTATCATTATTAATGTGATTACTAATATAACGCTTACTGTAGCACTGCGCTGGGTCATGAACCTGCGCATGTATGATAAGCCATAAGTCATACTATAAGTAACGTTATGATATTGTTATTGTTTATATGATTAATAAACATAATAGTATAACGCTTACTGTAAAGGACTTGATGCAAGTTAGGGTTGTATGTCGAGTATCCCCTTGTGCAGCCACACATAAGCATAAAGCTCATGTAGGTGTGACATGATGGCGCCTGTTGATATGAGCAGCAAGCATGCAGCATGTGCGGCCCTTGAAGATTTGCACAGGACTGTTATGACAACACTGTCTTGAACAGATGCAGATATTGTTATTGAGACAGCTTGATGCAGAGTGGACAAGGACGTGGGGTCTCATGACACTCACTGCCTGCCCATCCCGTTACTCAGTAAGCTTGCATCCGCATTTGCAAGTAGCAAGCAAAAGCAGTGACAGCATACTCTTGCAAGGAAGCGATAATGATGCACAGAGGGTTTGTCTGGAGCAAAATGCAAGCTGACCTTGAGTCCCAGCTCTTCAATGATGCTGCCGGTCTTCTCCAGCAGTGTGCGTAGGCGCTGGTTCTTGGTGTTGGCAGCCAGCTTGAGGTACTCCTCATAGTTGTCCTCCTTCAGAGCTGCAATGCGAGCATTCTGCTCCCTTGTGACCTTGTCCCCTTGCCTGCACCCACTTGCCCAATGAGCTGCCTATCCAAGGTTACGCAGTGCTCTTCAAATTGCCCATCAAGCTGCCCATCAAATTGCCCATCAAGTTGCACATCACGCCTGTTCATCATGCAGCCTAGACACATCCATGGTCGTCGCTGGGCTACTCGGTGGGATGATGCATGAGCAGCTTGATGATTGTACCCGTGGACATGCACCTTCGGTTGACTGAGTAGCTCATTGACTTTGAAAGGGTGGAGCAAAGGCAGCAAAAAACGACCTGAGAGAGGCAACATTTTGAGGCAGCAACTGCAGTGGACAAAACATCCATATGCTGGTGACCATAACATGCATGGGTAAGTTATTAGGACAGCAAGGCAGCTGGAGGCAGTCTAAGGGCAAAAGCAGCCATTGTTACTGAGCAGCAGAGCTTGCATCATTGCATCAACTGCTGCTGCTACAAATGCAGTGGCCATGGCTGCACAGAACAAACAGAGAGCAGCAAAAACTGATGCAGCAGTGTCTGCAGTCAAGGGCACACACAGCAGCATGGACAGACAGCAATGACTGGGTACGGAGGCTGCACCACCAGCCCCGTGGTGAGCTGAAACCTACCTTCTGTGAAAGGCCTTGACGTGGGAGTTTCTGAGTGCACGTGCCCTCTGGGCCTTCTGTACGGCTGGCCGCACCAGGTCCCGATGGTACACAAACAGCTCGGACAGGAATGCACGCCTTTCCTGGATCATCCTCTGCAACCCAAAAGCACCTTTTGCATGGGGCAAAAATCTTATTTTTGTGTCTCATTGTTTGACCTTTTTTTGTTTGGTTTGTTTCGTAGTGAAACAACCCAGAAGCTCATTTGGCTTGCAAGCCAAACAAGCTTCTGAGTAGAAGGCTTCTCACAACAACCATGTACAGCATATGAGATGCCAAGAGCTGGCCTCGGTCCCTTCAGTGTTAGCCTGAATTGGCCTCAGTCTGAATGCTTGTGCATATACACAGTCATTCACTTGTTACGTCACACATGTGCAAAAATGGTTTTGAGCAGCCTCCTTTGAGGCCAAGGTTTCACTCAGGGCTGATTGATCCAACCTGTTTCAGCTCCAGCTGCTTCTGCAGCCTGGCGTTGTCTTCCATGCGTTTCTTCTTCTCTTCTTCCAGGGTGTTTCGCATCAACTTCAGCCTCTTTGAATGGTCTGCTTTCACCTGAGTCTCCTCCAGAACGCGTGCCTGCTCCATCCTCTGCCTGCTTCCCAGAATTGAGGTTGGCTGAGGTCACTGTGTTGCCTTGCATTGCATGCATTGAAAATGTACCGGACACAACTCTGATGGAAAGAAAGGCACGCCTGAACACACGGTTGCTGTCTCATGTATACACCTGCATGCGTCATGCAGCTTTGCTGCCATGCCTACTCTTCTGCCCTGAACAGAGTCACCCTTGACTGTACATGGCTGTTTTCGCTCAAACATGCAGTTCGACTTCACATCACCTGGCTATCTCAATTTGTGCAGCCTGGCTGGGTTTTGGTACCAAAGATGCTGGTGGAGCAGGCTCTTTGTAGTTCATGTTTGGTTCAACTGCCTCTGGATCTGCACGTTTACAGCGGCTCCAGTCCATGAGCACACCAGGACTGCAATCCTTCAGGAGCCGCTGCTCTAGAGCAACATCATTACGTAGCTTTTGCTGCAGGCCTTGAAGCTTCAGACGCTTGTGCTCAATGAGGGCCTTCAGCTTGACGTGCTGCAGCACACCCATGATGCCGTGAGTGGTGTTGCATATGGGCATGACAGAATGCGCGTATGGGCATGACAGAATGCGCGGCAGGCTCTGTTTTGGAGTAATACAGGTCCAGGAAACTCACCGCAGGCAGTTGTTCAGGCAGACTCTCAAGCTCTTGCAGTCTGGCAGCCTGCCTGACGTCAACAGCCTTTGCCTTGGTCTGTCTGACTCCTGGCAAAGTGGACACAGCACGCGCAGCTGTGGCAGCCTCATGCCTGGCTGTTGGTTCTGTTGAAGAATTGTCCTGGAAAAAGCAGTCTGCTGTGACACTGGCGAGTCGATTCAAGCTGAAATGTATGAGTCTTGATTCACAGCAAAAGAATGGTGATGTGCTGCAAGGCGCCAGCTGAAGCAGCGACGTGATCACGGGTCAAGGTCATACAATGCCTGCAACGGCAAGTGCGCACCGCACGGCTTTTGGCAACGTTGCCCACACTGTCCAGAACAGACTGTGGCAGCCGCACTCCTCGAGAAAGCAAGCTCAATGCAAGCTTTTGTGCGCGAAGGTGGTGCTGTGGCGAAGGATCCGGTGTGCACCCTTCACTTCCGGATGCGGATGTGCCTGCTTCATGGTGTGACAACAGACGCTCCATGAGTTGCTGCTGTTCTGACGCAAACCCAGCTGCAGCTGTGTCGGCTGCAAGAGCTTCTCTTGCCTCTGATAGGATGTGCCTCGCAGACTGCATGCTGCTTTGCGGTGACCGTCAGATTCTGAGCTTGACAGTCCCATCAGTAACTTCAAGTCGGTTTGATTTGCGCATACTAGCCGACTGTGAGCGCAAGAGCACCGCAGCTAGCGGAGCACCGCTGCAAGCCGACAGGCTAGAGGGTCAGAGACGACTGTTCATCTGAAGGACCAGGATGCTAAAGGTACCAGAGCAGGGCAATGGCAACATGTTGACTCAACTTGGGCTTTGCTGCAGCCTGTGCAGCTGCACGCGCTCTGCCTGTTAAAGCTATGACTCAGTGCATTACACATGGGCCCTGGCACAGATCATGCTGTGTAAATGCAACTACATCAGCACCTTGACATGTGACATAAGCATCCATCCTAGTGCCTGCTAGCCTATAGCATGGACTGTCTGCTGTCTACTTGCACAGAAACAATGCTGATTGCAGAGGACAAGAGAAGCAACAAAACACCTGTACCTTACATGCATACAATAGCAATAAGCAGAGGCCAGGTCTAAAAGGATGCAAGCACGCTATGACAAACCAGGCATCACAAATTTGAAATGCCTACCACATTTAACACAGAGCTGTAGGGCCTAAAGCAGGTCCCTAGACTTCTTAGTAAACATGCATGATTGGTAAGCAGCGCAACATGAGTCAGGATGGACACCGCTTAGTTGAGAGCGTCAACCACAACCCTCCTAGACTTGATAGGTGCCCACTTCCAGCGCTTGTAATATGCTGCTGTGAGGAAGACAAGACTGAGCACAAAGATCCATTTCACTCCCATCAGCTTCCTGTCATCATGCTCTGGCTCAGCTGCCCATGACAAAAATGCTGTGACATCCTGCAAAACAGAACAAGACACGTCACATTGCATCTCACTGTTTGCTGAGTAAATGGAACACAGGATGAGGCTTCGTATAGGCGGAAGCATACAAGCTTGGAATGATCAGGCATATGTGGGTTGCTCAAAGACAAAGCTTGCCTTGGCCTGCTGTGCTTCGGTGGCCACAGTGCCGTCATCATACTCAGTGCCCTCATCAGCAAGCATCTTGGGCATTGCAATGGCACCACCTGGGAAGTATGGGTTGTAGTACAGCCCCTCACGAATCTGCAGGTAACAGATTGGCTCAAACTTCTGTCTTTCACACAATTGGCTATGGATTTAAATACGTACAAGCCCAAATTGCTGCTAATGTGAGATGTCAAGATATGCAAGAACTGTGACAGAGCAAAGCAACTGCGGCAACTGCTGTTGCAGCTATGCTCTGGCAACTGTGCAATCCAGGGTAGCATGTTGCCTCAGCAGATAGGTTGCTTACATGTACACCAGCTGGTGGCTCTCTGTAGCCCAATAGCAGGGCGAAGACATAGTTAGCACCATTGTGGCGGGCCTTTGTGATGAGACTCAGGTCTGGGGGATATGCGCCTCCATTGGCATATCTGGCAGCCTCCTCGTTCCTATATGGTCTTGGCAATGGGTCTGCAAGTCTTCCAGGTCTTTCATAGTCCTCGCCTTCCTCGTTAGGACCATCTGTCACCTCGATCTCACCAGCCAACTCCTTGACTTCGTCCTCAGTGTAAGCTACCCCGACCAGATTTCTGAAATGGATCTGCTGAACGCTGTGGCAAGCTGCGCAGACCTGCTGGTACACCTGATGACCCCGCCTTATTGAAGCGTGGTCATATGAACTGAAATAACCCTCGTGGTTCCAAGGATAGTCTGGAGCATGCAGACCGTGCTCAGACTCCTCCTCGGCAAGTGCATAAGCACCAAAACCAGCAGCAGATGCTACACCAAGTGCTGCAATTCCTCCACGCTTCAGCCAAGACCTGCTCTTGCCTGCCTTCTGGGCATCAGTGCTGATTGCAGCGGCGCTTGTGTGAACACTGTGCGCCTCTGCTACAGTCCCTGGAAGCACCTACATGCGAGATGGTGTGAAAGAACTGTAAATTGCCGCGGAGTCAGCCTATCTGGCGCGCAGCAGCACTTCATCACACTGGACACAGGAGCCCAAAAATGTACCTGGCATACTGGGGCAACGCCTGTACCCTCGATGCCCTGCTTGAGGGTCCGAGCGAGAATCGCCAAGCTCTTAGAGCGCAGCATTGTCGCGTGCCGCTCGCAATCACGGCTTGTCTAGCGCTGGGCTGCCACTCTGCCTGGTGGTTACGATTTTCAACTGATTTTGATCTTCTTCCTCGACGTGTACAACTGGTTCACTTCGTCACCGAACTCAATGCGCAAAAACTGTCAACTGAGCGCAAGGATCCGCACGAGGTGCCCGAACGTTGTACAATCTTTCAGGTCGCGGGCCATTTCCGAGAAGGTGCCAGCAGACGGCTGTGAGACCTGTGGGTTGGTTGTGTTGCCTGCGTGAACCGGATGTTGACGCGGGGTTCCCGTAGAGCGGTGGCCCAGCTGCAGGCTGTGCTGGCAACCGATGTAGAAGCTACCAAGTATGCATCAGGACTGGGAAGCCGTTTGCTTCGCAAAACACAGCAGTTTCTGACTGTACAGTGCTTGCAGGCTTGTGCGAGCTTTCAGTGCGGCTCCTGCTGAGGCACCCAAGCCAGAAGCAAAGCCAGAAAGAACCGTGTTTGGAGGTCTCAAGGACCAAGATCGTATCTTCACCAACCTATATGGCAGACACGACCCTTTCATCAAGGTCAGCTTTCAGGCAGTTTGCAGTTTTCAGTTCCCAACAGCTTTAGCTTGTCCTGTGGTTTCTTTTTTCGTAGAGGCTGCAATGAACGAATACACTTAGATACAAGCTGCAGGCCATTCATGCTCATGTTTCATGTTCTGATACTTGCGTGCTGTCCAGGGGGCTATGGCTCGCGGTGACTGGCACCGCACCAAGGATTTGGTCACAAAGGGCGCAGACTGGATCATTGCTGAAATGAAAAAGTCTGGCCTGAGAGGACGTGGAGGTGCTGGATTCCCTTCGGGCCTCAAGTGGAGTTTTATGCCAAAGGTATGTCTCATCTGGTGGCCAGTCACCAGTTACTGTATATATGCAGCATTTGCATCAACATAATGTCCATGACCACTGCTGACTGCAATCACAGTGTGCATCAAAGTAGCAATGTGAGACACCTCTTACCAATACGGAGCACTGCTGTGTGCAGGTCTCTGATGGCCGGCCATCATATTTGGTTGTCAATGCTGATGAGTCAGAGCCTGGCACATGCAAAGACAAAGAGATCTTGAGACATGACCCCCACAAGCTTGTGGAAGGCTGCCTGATTGCTGGCACAGCTATGCGGGCCCGTGCAGCATACATCTACATCAGGTCAGCACCTGCATTGCACCTACCCAACCATGCATCTTGTGCAGCAGGCTCAGACCTTTGCATCACCTTTGCACACCACTGGTCACCCAGGAGTGCACCAACACCCTGACCTGTTGCTACAATATTGTGTCTGCGATCTTTGCCAGTCACTTCTACGTATGGGTTTTGCATTACTTGTCGGTTGCTTGCTTGCTCTACATCAGCATCCTCATCTTGCACAACAAGCTGTCTTACGCTGCAGAGGAGAGTATGTGGCTGAGAGGTATGCTTTGGAGCGTGCTGTCAAGGAGGCATACGACAAGGGCTTCATAGGCAAGAATGCATGTGGCAGTGGCATAGACTTTGACATCAATGTCACCTACGGAGCTGGAGCATACATCTGCGGTGGGTCCCAGCCTCTAGCTGAAACACTGTAATGGTGATTGGTGCTGTCAACCTCCTCGCATGCTTGGTCAAGAGTGCCATGTCTATTCTATGCTGTCAGTCAGGTCGCTTATGCCTGCTTATCATGTCAAGGATTAACTGCTCATGGGTTGCAAACACTACTGGGGGTTGACAATCGTCAGCAGTTTCTCTGCACCTTGCACGTCTGTTCATGACATCAGTGATGCACATCAGCTGATCTTTAGGCAGGCTGACATTGCCTTGTGGCTGTACAGGTGAAGAGACAGCTCTGATTGAGTCCTTGGAGGGCAAGCAGGGCAAGCCCAGGCTCAAGCCTCCCTTCCCAGCTAATGTGGGTCTGTATGGCTGCCCATCCACTGTCACCAACGTAGAGACTGTGGCTGTGTCCCCCACCATCTTGCGTAGAGGCCCTGAGTGGTTCACCTCGTTTGGCCGCAAAAACAACCATGGCACCAAGCTTTACTGCATCAGTGGGCATGTCAACCGACCCTGCACAGTAGAGGAGGAGCTGAGCATCAGTTTGAAGGAGCTGATTGAGAAGCATGCTGGTGGCGTCAGGGGCGGCTGGGATAACCTCCTAGCTGTCATTCCTGGTGGGTCAGACAGCACCACTGCATTCCAGCAGCTCATGCAAAGTGGACTCTCAGACCAACAAAAGCTGCACTTGTGCCCTTGGAAGCAATTCTGACTGAGCTTGTCTTTGAATCATGTCAGCTTGTCCTGTACTTATGCAGAAGCTTGCTTGCAATGCCTGTATGCTCTGCTGCTGCACTGGTTATACATCTTGTGCTGCTTTTGCTTACTGAAGTCTGCCTGTCTCGTAGGCGTGCTAGACTTACACACTTTGGCTTGATATGATAAGTCAGACATTTCACATGGTCATGCAGGTGGATCCTCTGTGCCTCTTCTGCCAAAGCACATGTGTGATGACGTCTTGATGGACTTTGACGCCTTGAAGGAGGCCATGTCCGGCCTGGGCACAGCAGCAGTCATCGTCATGGACAAGTCAACAGATGTCATTGACGCCATCGCCCGCCTGTCATACTTCTACAAGCACGAGTCCTGTGGGCAGTGTACGCCCTGCAGAGAGGGCACGGGCTGGTTGTATGACCTCATGACCAGAATGAAGAAGGGTGATGCTAGGATAGAAGAAATCGACATGCTGTGGGAGCTGACAAAGCAGATAGAAGGTCACACCATCTGTGCGTTAGGGGATGCTGCTGCATGGCCTGTTCAGGGTCTAATCAGGCATTTCAGGCCACTCATGGAGGAGCGAATCGGCCGTGCAGCTGCAAGAATTGCTGCCTAGGGCGCCGCTTAGCTATTTCTGTTGCTTGTTTTTGCTATCCTTCTGGTCATTGCTGTGGGCAGCCGATACATTGTGCGGGTGTGACATCATACGCACATGCATGATGTCCATGAAAACATGATGGACAACAGGGCTTCCGCCCTGATCTTGAGACCCTGTAGACTCATTTTATGTAGTGCCTCCTAGCTTGTTTTCATTACGGCTTCCTGCTTCAAACTCTTGCTACATCTGGCAATCCTTGACATTCAAATTTTAGTGTCTTGAGTGCGGCAGATGCAGAGTTTCGTGCAGATGAATGTATCTGGTAGCATTGATGTGTTGAACATTTGTCCTGCAATATCTCAACAAGCAAGTATCGTCAGACTGGATTGCACTTTGGTCACCTCATGTCAATGCAATGTCGTGGTCATAGCTTCCTAAGGTCTGTCTGGTCATACTGAATTACCATTCACATTCCAGGGCACAGCTAGGTTTCGTTGCAGGGTTTTTTCTCGCCCATACCCGCGTCTGTTACAGAATGTTGCTATTCATATACTGAAAAGTTTGGCGTCATTACCATATCGGCGGGAGTCACGTTTCGCTGTCACCCGAGTGGGGATTGGCATGTGCGGTTTGGTTACCTTTGTTCACGGCCCACGTACAGCTGTCGAGAGCGTGCCCAATTCAAGGCTGGTGCCTGCAATGGTGATCGGGCGGAGGCTTTGATTGCAATGGCAGTTAGAGAAGGGCAAATCGGCTTAGGCCGGAAACGGAGCAAGCTTTAGCCCTCTCACTGGTCGGTGAATGGACAACATGCTCAAGGCTGGTCATGGATTCTCCGTACTCACTGGTACATCGATACCACATGCTTTTTGCGACTGATCAGTTGTACAAATCTTAGGCAGCAGCCAAGGCACCTATCTCACTGCCATGCTAGCTGTCTACATCTGCTGCAACAGACAGAAAATGATCATCATGTCAGCCAACTTGAGCCACCAGCATGGCTCTTGCAATGCACAAAGCAGATTACTGCTATTTTTAGGGATTGTCATGTGACAGCCAGAACCTTTAAAATGTGTTTATGTCAATACATGTTGAGCTTGCTGGTGTCACTAACAGGCACACTACTACTATGGCTTGCAGCAGAGTGTTGTAGCAGACCAGGAGACATGCAGCTAGGCACATGCATTGACTTGTTGCCTGCATGGTTGGCAAAAACCTGACTTTTCCATGCTGCGCCTTGCTCCATTGTATCCGTAAGTGGCAAAGCGAATGCTGAGTCAGCAGCAGTAGGCGCTTTTGTTGTGTCACAAGAACCATGAGCACTGTAGAGCCCGCATAAAGGGGCTGAGCAAGCTTCATTCTCTGAATGACGTACGAAGACTGCCAGCAGCTCTTCAGACAGTGCCTGAGCAGGCATGGAGCAGGGTACAGCTTCAGCTGCAGAGTGGGACACCGCCTGAGCTGTTGTGCAAAAAGACACAGCTCTTGTAGCTGGCTGAGGCACCATTTGGCTAGCTGTGGACATTGCCCTAGCCTGAGCTATGCTCTGCGGCATAGCTTGGGCTCTTCTGAGCCGAGGCTGTGCAGGATCTGCTGTCTGGCTGGTTGCTCTTCTGTGACCTACCCTGGTGTCAAAGCAAGCTGAATGATCTGCTGTTGCATTTTCTGCAGATGCATGCAGAGGAGACAACAGAGTCTGCCTGGTGTGTGCTGTCATAGCATCAGCAGCTGCTGCCTGTGCTTCTGATGGGCGCTTTGCTACCTGGTTCCCATGCTGAGCTTCAGACCCACAGACTGCTCTGGCAGCTGAGGTGCCAAAACAGCATTCAGGTCCCAGTGCTGGTTGCTGTGATGCAATACTGGGGGATGCATAAAAGGTGAATGCACAACCTGAGGCAGCTTGATGCTGAAAGAGCCCAGTTGCTGCGAGCTGAGGTGAGTTGGGCTGCTGAGTTGCTGCCTGTGTCTGAGCTGTTCCAGGCTGAGCTGCTTGAGTCTGAGCTGCTTGAGGTGCATGTGCCTTCACCGCCTGAGCTTCAGCTGCTTGAGTCTGAACTGACTGACGTGCACATGCCTTTGCTGCCTGAGTCTGAGCTGCTTGAGCACAGAATGAAGGTGCCTGACCTTGCCCTTTGCTGGCATGACTGCTGGGCTGACATAGACCTGACATTTGACCAGGGGCCTGCCAAGTCTTGCAGCTGTGATGGAGTGTGAGTGGCTGGTGGGCTAGGTGATAGGTGCCAGGGGAAAGCCTTGGGATGGACTCTTGGGGTGTGAGCGCCTGAGTGAAGGCAGCCTGAGGGCCAGCCAAACTTGCCTGGCGAGCATGCACCTGGATCTGGGATGTTGCTGGTGGGAGCATCTGAGCAAGAGCTGCCTGGATGGGTGACGACTGATCTGAGGGCGACTGAGTGAATGATGCATGACTGTAGCTCTGCGCAGGACATATAGCGTGAGGTGAATGCTGCAGCCTGTGAGGTGTGCAGATGCCTGAAGACCGGGTGGTCTCCTGCCCAAAGACTGGGCTCAGCTTAGAGCCAAAGCTAGGCCTTTGAGCTGAGGTCTCAGGCGCATGTGGCATCAGCTTCTGATGCGCATACAGTGATGCCAGCTGACTAGTAGCACTCTGCCATGCTGTAGGTGCCACTGTGGTGTGGGCACGCATCTGTGGTAGCTGAGTGGCGGAAGGACCAGGGGAGGTGTGGTGCAGGGCTGCTGCTACCTGGGGTGCAGTTGGAAGAAGCTGTGACGCTTGACTGAGTGCAGTGCCAAGCATTGCATCATAGGGTGATGGACCTGTGCATGTTCTTGATGCAACAGCTGAGACAGGATCACGCCCAGCCTGCTGACCTTGTGCTGCTTGCAAACCAGACTTGTCAGCTTGGTGAGTAGCTGACGGCAAGCTGGCTGCTTGAGTCGTTGGCAGCATGCTCATGAGGAGGCTCGGCCTGGGCACCAGGCTTGCTGATGTCTTGCTGGGCAGTGGCTGCCTGGCCAAATATTGCACTGGGGTCTGTAGGTGCGACAAGACGCCCAAGGATGCCTTGTGTGTTGAAGCTGCTGCCTGTCCCAGCGGGTCTGTGAGAACTGGTGGTGAGCCAGCCGGCCCACCCTGGCCCACAGATGCTCTGCCAATTGGCCCCTTTGGCATTGGCATCTTGCCTTTCAGCTCAGTTGGCAGCTTGCCCATTGGCGCCTTCAGAGCTGGCATGAGATTGACTGGCACCTTTCCCATCGACAGCATGCCGACTGGAGCTGCTGCGGCTGGCCTGGTCGGCTTTGGAGCAGGTGGAGTCATGTAAGCAGGTAAGTTAGTGAGTAGATCCTGGTGAGCTTTCTGAGCTGAGACCACCTGCTGAGCATCTCCAGCAGCCTGGGACTCTAAAGTGGCCAGGGCTGTTCTGAGCCTGGCCTCCTCCCTTGTCCTGAGCTTTTGCCTGGTGGCCAGCTGCTTTTTGGCATCATCAAGCTGCAGTGCAACCACCATATTTGTGAAAGAACAGTCAGCAAAAACAGCAGAGTCACAGCTGGTCACAATTCAAATGTGCTGCTTCCTGAAACAGGTTAAAACTGATTGTGAAGATGAACATACATACTGCCTTCACCAACTCACTGTCTGCAGCTGCAGAACTCACCAATGCATTACCTCCTTGGTATGGAATGCTTGACATGAATCTCATGAAAGCAGCTTCAGGTAATGTAGAAACAGGCGTGGTAATGACAGACTCACTCAGCGAAATCTTTGGACTGTGCTAGGACATTCAAGCAGGCAAGGCAGGTTGGCCCACCTGGTTCTTGGCCTGGCAGAGTGCAGCAGAAGTTGCCAGCTGCCTGGCTGCAGCCAGCACCGCAGGGTCTGCCACTTGCAGAGGCTGCAATTCCCCTTTGCTCATGGCATCTGGTCTCTTCTGAAGGCCTGCCAGGTAGGCCCTGTTGGCAGCTATCCTTGCCTGCCTTGCCAGCTCCAGAGCTGTCAGTACCTGTGTCATACCTCAGGGGAGTCAAGCACAGTGTTCAGCAGGTTTGCTGTGTCCATCACTCAAGAGTGCGCCTGCAACAAGCAGTGGTGACAGGACTGCAACAGCAGCAGCAACCATGGTTGTGCGGCACTGAACAGCATAGCAGCACAGCGCAGCGCAGCGCAGCACAGCGCAGCGCAGCCCAGCCCAGCCCAGCCCAGCACAGCACAGCACAGCCCAGCACAGCACAGCACAGCACAGCACAGCACAGCACAGCGCAGCACAGCACAGCACAGCACAGCACAGGACAGCACAGCACAGCACAGCGCAGCGCAGCAGGCCATGTGTACGCACCTGCCAGGGCTGTTCTGCTGAAGGCTTGTCAGCGGCGGCTCTGCCCTTCAACCTGTGTTGTGGCAGCTTCACCCAATGCGCAAGGCTCTCATCTGTCACCTTCGCCGTACCAATGGCCGCGCCAGGAGTTGCTTTTGGCTGTAAGGGAGCAGCCTCTGACATTGCCACTGACACCTTGTCTACCAGCCCTTTGCCATAGGGTGGGGCCACAGCTGCACTTGATGCCACAGCTGGGGTGACTGATGTGACTGCATCAGTGTTCCTCAAAGCAGCAGTGACCTGTGACGGCCCCTGACCAGATGCAGCAGCGCTGCTAGTTGCAGCAGGTGTGCTGTCTGTGGCCAAGGCTGTGTCCTTGCCTTGCTGTTCAGACAATCTGGATGGCAGCACAGCAGCTGTGGTGCAGCTGTCATTGCTGCCTGTACTGCCACTGCTGACCAGATGTGGTTGAGGCACAGTAGCGGGTGCTTGATCCTCTGGCGAGGCTGCTTCTGCAGGTGGCTTGTGCAAGGAAGGGTCAGGCTCTGTCCTGACAGAATTCCTGGGTGTCAGCTGTGGAGCCTCGCTGCAAGAAACAATCGCAGACTGTAGTAGACTGTAATAGTAGACTGTGTGCAAGAGAAACAGCTTGAGACAGCACTTGAGACAGCAGCACAGACAAGGGATACCAGCCACCATGCAGAAGATGGTCATGGTCAGCTGAACAATGCTGCAATGGCTCCATCATGTGATGTTAAACGGCAATGATACTCATCAACATCCAGCACATATCCTGTATTCCTCAGCAGACATATGCCCTCTCCGCATTCGCAACATGATCAGACTTTGACGTCAGCACTTTTATGGAACTATACGTTCATCAAGTTCTTGTGGATCTTGCTCGCATGGCAGCTTACGCAATGCTGCAGTACAGCAGCATGCAGATTGAATGTTGACATACAGCTCTGGTGAGCATCTTTGGGCGGCAATCCTACCAGAGGTGCTGTTGAGCTTGGACAGGCTCTGGCTGTGACGCACTCACGCTGGACGGTGCCAGATCATCAAGGCTTTCAGTGCCGTCCACCCCTTGTACTGCATACCTCACCCCAAGGAGTTCCCTCTTGGTTTGGGGGGTGCGGCAGCTGCTGTACGGCGGCCTGCAATCAGGTAGTGCACTTGTGTTGAGCTCCCCTGGAAACTACTGCAATCCTCTGCGATACTGCGCAATCACTACTGGCCCTCGTGATCAGCATGATTGTAGCTTGCAGCAGTACAGTTTCTAGTAAAGTACCCACCTTGGCACAGGCAAATGAAACCTTGCCTACACAGACTTGACAGGACAGCAGCAAGATGCATGCACTACACGCAGCTGCTACTTAGAGGCAGAGCTCAATGTGGAACCACTGATACTGGTATAAAGAGCTACTGTTATCAGGCTGAACAGAGTTATGACAGCATACCTGAGAAGCCTGCACACCCAGTCAGCATCTTTGGCTTCTGTCATCTTTGCATAGCTGATGATGCGCCACTTGCCACACTGGCTGCACTCAATCCTGCACAACAATCTTTGCTGCAGTGACACACTGCACAGTACTGCAGCATTGTGTCTGTACAGGATGCGCAAAGGGTGTTATGCTTGCTGTGCATGCAGTGACGGAGTACCTTACTACAAGCAGTATACTGCTGCACATAGCGTTTCCATAAGTGCACAGCAAGGAATGCATCGAGGCCAGGACAGCACTGTAGCATTCCAATGCAGCACAGATACTGAAAGCCTTTGACAGAGACTGTTCACAAATAGAAGTAAGACTGCTTCAGTGGTTTGGGCAGACCAAATGGCATCTGTACAAAAGAACAAAGGCATCATTGTGTTGCTCATGGCTCATGCATGTTATGAGAGCTGCTTTTGCGCCCAGGTTCAGAGTGGAACTTTGGGGTATCTGTCAATTGCACATGCCATGTGCAAGTGAGACCACTGAGTCATTTGCAGAGCGACAGGTGATGCAAATGACTTACCAGTGGTCCCTTTGGTGCAGCTCAGCATGCTGGCGCAGGCGCTCAAGCAGGTGGTAGAACTCAGGGCTCTGCATGATCTGACGGTCAATGGGGATGTTCGGCTCACCCTCATGAGCAAAGGCATCAAAAAAGCGCTCATACAGCTCCCTGTCATACGTCATGGGAAACACTGTCTGACAACCATAGGAGGCTACTACCTCTGATAAGATGTTTGCAGGCCAACATTGGCATGGCCATGCTGCTGCTGTCATGTAGCCGAGCAGCCACATACTTGCTTGTGGGGGTTGAGATGGGGGAAGGGGGGGAGGGGGGCAAGAGAAAAGGGGCAGGCAAAATGGGAAGGCGCAGGGGGAAGCTCTGATGGTCAATCAGCGCAATCTAGCCAAGGGGCATCTCAGCAGACCTGTACAGCAACCTCTGTATGCCTCATGGAAAGCAATTGTCTTGAAAAGGATCTCAGACACAGCACGTACCTACAGTCACTCTTAGCGATACAGAAGACAACCACACCAAAGCCAATGGGGGTCTTGTCGTAGTCTTTGAACAGGCACTTCATGCGGCGAAGCATGATGCGTGGGTAGGGCCTGAGGCGCTGGAAGTAGGCTGTGTCAGTGGAGTT
>JAABUP010006681.1_pt1 | contig 16174 bp, 16 predicted proteins | sample 5559201 | NCBI WGS metagenome assembly JAABUP01 (sample SAMN10711887, study PRJNA513373) | rock metagenome | isolation source: Antarctica rocks | place: Antarctica
CTCCTCACCCAAGAACTCAACGCCACCCCCGCCACCCTCCCAGCAGACCGCCGCCCACTGAACTACCAAGTAACCCCCGCATGAACCTCAACAGCCAGCCCAGCACTACTTCCGGAGGTCTGAGGCTGAGGGGGGTCACCGTTGCGACGGCCGTTTGAATCCACTCTCGAACCCAAGCAGCAACAGGGGGTCAGTTTTGGCCCGGCGTTGACAACTATGGGTTCCAGGCATTATTGGTCAAGACCTATAACGCTGGTCACTTCCCGGCTCGCACGCCGAGGTGGGTCCGCTACGACCGCTAAGTGTGCCGTGAGTCTCCGGCGAGCGGCGACGAACCTGGAGGAGCTCCTGGTACTCGGTCAGCCTGGTTCCCCCTTCGCGCTGAGCCTCTACGCCCCGACGCCCGCCCCCACCTGCGCGCAGTTACCACGCATACGTACGCCGCAGCCCGTCCTCAAGCCCCACCCGGGCGGTCCACCCCAACGCGGCCAGGTTGGGGGTGTCCAGCAGCCGGCGGGCCACCCCGTCCGGCCGCGACCGGTCCCACACGATCCGGCCCTGGAACCTCACGATCCGGGCGATCAACGTGGCCAGCTCGGCGATCGACACCTCCACCCGGCGCCGACGTTGACCGGCTCCTCGCAGTCATAGCCCGCCAGCAGGAACAGGTACGCCGACGCCAGGTCATCGACACACAGCAGCTCCCGGCGCGGCGCCCCGGTGCCCCACAGCGTGACGTAACGCCCCTCGGCCAGCTTCGCCTCATGAAACCGGCGGACCATCGCCGGCACCACATGCCCACCGGCCAGGTCGAACCGGGCCCCCGGCCCGTACACGTTCGGCGGCACCGCGCTGATGTAACCCAGCCCATGCTGACGTCGGATCGCCCGCACCTGCACCATCCCGGCGATCTTGGCGATCGCGTACGCCTCATGCGCCGGCTCCAACGTGCCACCAAGCAGCTGTTCTCGGCCAACGGCTGCGGGGCGTGCTGCGGGTACACCGCGCTGGAGGTAAAGAACAGCAGCCGGCCCACCCGGTGCCGCACCGCCGCGCCCAGCAGGTTCACCTGCACCAGCAGGTTCTCCCGCAAAAAGTCAGCGGGAAGTCGGTGTTCGCCCCAATCCCTCCCACCCGTCCGCTGGCCAGCACCATCGCCGCCGGCGCCACCGAGGCCACAAAGGCATCGACGTCGGCCGCCGACATCAGCTCCAGCTCGACATGGCTGGCGCCCACCACCGGCAGGCCCTGCGCTTCAGCCGCCCGCACCAGCGCCGAGCCGACCAGCCCGCGGTGGCCGGCGACGTACAGCGGCGCCAACGACGTCACGCTCAAAGCCGCGCATCCGACTCGGCCAGCTCGCGGATGGTCAGGTCTTCCCCGGTGCGGACGTTGATCGGTTCGGGCTCGTCGTAGTGCTCCAGCGGTACAGGCAGGCATTGGCGGCGTCGTCAACGTGCAAGAACTCCCGCCGCGGCGAGCCGGTCCCCCACATCGTCACCGTCGGCTCGCGGCCACCTTCGCCTCATGCATCTCGCGGATCATCGCCGGCAGCACATGGGAGGACGCCAGGTCGAAGTTGTCCCACGGCCCATACAGGTTGGTCGGCATCGCGCTGATGTAGGGCAGCCCGTACTGACGGCGGATCGCCTGGATGTGCAACACCCCGGCGATCTTGGCGATGGCGTAGGCGTCGTTCGTCGGCTCCAACGGGCCGGTCAGCAGGCTGCTCTCGGCGATCGGCTGAGGGGCGAATTTCGGGTAGATGCAGCTGGAGTCCAGAAACAGCAGCTTCGGCACCTCGTTGTCCACCGCGGCCTTGATGACGTTGAGCTGGACCTGCGGATTGTCGTAGAGGAACTCGGCCGGATAGGTGGAGTTGGCCAGGATGCCGCCGACCCGCGCCGCCGCCAGCACGACGCTGGCCGGCCGCACCTGCCCGGTATAACGCTCGACGTCGGCCTTGACGGTCAGGTCAAGTTCGGCGTGGCTTTAGCCGACGATGGGAAGCCCGCGCGGCTGCGCCTCCCGCCACGCCGCCGAGCCGAACAGCCCCCGGTGGCCGGCCACATACATCGGCGGGGTGGGCATCTGGGTCCTTCCCAAGGCGGGCCTGGTGTCGGCTTAAGGCGCCCCCAGTCCATCGGGGGCAGGCGCCCGCCCCCGCACAAGAGACCCTGCCCTCAGCGGTCGATCCGGACCAGCCGGCCAGCCCGCTCGTCCGCAAGCCGCTCCACGGCCCAGCGCACCCGAACTACCGGCTTCAAGGTCGTGCGATACTTCCACGATCGTGGGGTAGGACTCGGCCCCGCCCAGCACGGCACACACCGCGATGTTCAGCACCACGCCACGACCAGCAGGTCTTCCGGGACCGCCTCCAGCTCGGTTTCCCAACAGCCTTGGACTGGTCAAGCCGGTGGGGATCAGCCAGGATACAGACACAACACCCACTTCGGTCGGTCAGAAAGGCTTGGACACCGTCATGATCACCAGCGAAGCCGTGTTCGTTCCGCCATTAAACCATGACTGGCGTGTCCCGCGTGACACACCCAACATCCCGACTGCCTTCGGCCTGCTTCGGACCGGAGTCTGATGTCTCGCGCTAAGGGACTGCCTTGTGACTGAACTCCTGGTGAGTTTCGTCGTCGCCCTGGCCGCAGCACCGTTGGTCTCGCGAGTCATGGTCCACCGTGGCTTGCTGGACATCCCCAATCATCGGTCATCGCATGTCACCCCCGTCCCGCGCGGCGGGGGGGTTGCTTGCCTGGCCGGCCTCCTCGCAGGCTTTGCCGTTGCTTCCGCGCGGCACCAGGACGTGCCATGGCTCGCGATCTCGGGGGCAGCTCTCTTGGCGGTCGTGGGCTTCGTCGACGATAACGGAACCGTGGCGGCTGCCCCCAGGCTGGCGGCCCAGATGGCTGTCGGTGCCTTGGTCGGTGCCACCGTAGGCGGCGGTTGGTGGATCCTGGCCGGGGTCATCTGCATTGCGGTCGTCGTCAATGTCGTCAACTTCATGGATGGCATCAACGGCATCACGGGCCTGAACATCGCGGCGTGGGGATTCGTCGCCATGGCCGTCGGTTACACTCAGCACGAGTCCGCGCTGATAGTCATCGGCGCTGTGACGGCGGGATCGACGACCGCCTTCCTGCCTTGGAACTTGCCAGTCGCAAGGCTGTTCCTAGGAGATGTCGGCAGCTACCTTCTCGGAGCACTGGTCGGCATCGGCATCATCATCGGAGCCCATCAGACCTCGTCGGTGGTGGTGCTCCTGGCTCCCCTGGCAATCTACCTGGCCGATACCGGCACCGCTCTTGTCCGCCGCACCATTCGGGGAGAGCCGCTGATGACAGCCCACCGGGAACACGTCTACCAGCGTCTTGTCAGCGAGGCCGGTATGTCGCATGTTCTGGTTGCCGGCGTCACGGTCACTTTTGCAGTGACGATCACCTTGGCCTGGGTCCCCGGCTCGGTCCTCTTGGGTGTGCCGGTCACGTTGTTGATCCTCGCGATGTACCTCGCGTTGCCTATGGCATGCACGCGGTTCGTTGAGAACCGTCGTCGACGCATGAGCCCGAGCACCTGACGTGCGAGTTGCCCTGATGAGCCACTGGTACGACCCCGAGGGCGGCGCCGCCGCGGGGCCAGGCACCATCGCCCGTGCACTTCGAGATAGAGGGCACGACGTTCATGTCGTCACCGGATTCCCTAACTACCCAACGGGCAAGGTCTTCCCCGGATACAGGGTGAGGCCATACAAACGCGAGGATCTTGACGGCGTCACGGTCCATCGGTCCGCCACTTATCCAAGTCATGACACAGGCGCCGTCGAACGGGCGTCAAACTACCTTAGTTTCGCCTGCAGCGGAGCAGCAAACGCCGTTATCCGCCTTCCCCGGGTGGATGTGTGCTTCATCTACTCAACCCCGGCCACCGCCGCTATCCCAGGTATGGCACTTCGAGCGATGCGGGGGGTGCCGTACGTCCTCCAGATACAGGACATGTGGCCGCAGTCAGTGACATCTAGTGGATTCCTAGGGGAAGCGAGCGGCGGCCGAGCCGAACGGATTCTCCATCGTTTTTGTGACGCGGTTTATGGGCGAGCCACTAGCATCGCAGTGACCGCTCCCGGGATGCGCCGAGCGCTTGAGCTACGCGGCGTCGACCCGTTGAAGATCGAGTTCGTGCCGAACTGGGCAGACGAGGCATGCTTCGCACCCACAACGGTTTCGCCAACACTGGTGGACGAGTTCGGACCATTCCGCCCGTTCACAGTGATGTACGCGGGCAATTTCGGCGAGGCGCAGGTTCTGCACCACGTGATCGAATCGGCGGCTGTCCTTCGCAATGACAAGGACATCGGCTTCGTTTTCGTCGGTAGCGGCGTCGCAGAGACGCGCATGCACGCTCGGGTCGCGGAGCTCAAGCTGGACAACGTCCGGTTCGTCCCCCCACAACCGTTCAACCGGATGAAGGACGTACTCGCGCTCGGTGACGTTCAACTGATCAGCCTGAAGGACGTCCCCCTGTTCCGAAGCACGCTACCGAGCAAGCTACAGGCGAACATGGCTGCTGGTCGTCCCCTCATCGGCGCGGTGGCAGGCGACGCAGCATCGGTTATTAACTCGTCGGGTGCGGGGTTTGTGACCGCCCCGGAGGACCCGATTGGACTCGCCGACTCCATCCGACGCATGGCCCGGCTGAGTGTGCAGGAACGTGACGCGATGGGTAAGCGGGCGCGCACTCACTACCTGGAGAACTTCAGCGAGAAGGTGGTCGGCGACAGCCTAAGCCGACTGCTGACCGAAGCGAGTATGAGAAGGGCACCCCGGTGACCACGCCCAAACGAGTGGTAGTCTTTGGGGCGACCGGGTTCGTAGGTGCCGAGGTCGCGCGAGCGCTAAAGAACCACCGTGCCGTCGTCGTCCCCATCACGACTCCTCGGCTGTCATACGCCAGCGTCGAAGATGCCAGCTACATACTTCGGGGTCTGGGCGACGACGTCGAAGGTCTTGCTCACCAGCTGCAGGGAGCGGACTGTGTCGTCAACGCGGCCGGGATGGCTGATCCTGCCGGTGCCGACGAGGGCTCGCTGACTGCCGCCAACGGCATCGTTCCGGGCTACCTGGCGATGGCCGCTGCCAAGGCCGAGGTTCCGAGGTTCGTCCACGTCAGCAGCACCGCAGTGCAAGGACGCACCCGTGTCCTCGACTCCTCCCCCTCCATGGCCCCGTTCTCCCCGTATTCGCGGTCCAAGGCATTGGGGGAGCTACTGGCGCGACAGGGCCACCCCGGTGCGGTCTCCTATCGGCCTCCAGGCGTACATGGGGCAGATCGCAGGGTTTCTCAACTCACGGCAAGGATCGCTCGCTCACCGATGTCGAGCGTCGCACGACCCGGCTCTTCCCCCAGCCCTCAAGCGCTCCTGACGAATGTGGCAGACGCCATCGCCTTTCTGGCGACCACCGAGCAGCAGCCACCGCCGATCGTCGCCCACCCGGCTGAGGGACTCACCACCGCAAGCTTCCTAACCTTCCTCGGAGGTCGCCAACCAATCGAGATCCCCCGCGCGCTGGCAAGGGCGATGCTGGTCATCCTCATTGCCGTTGGCACACTGGTGCCACGCATGGCGGCGAATGCCCGCCGCGTGGAGATGATGTGGTTTGGACAGTCGCAGGCTCCCAGCTGGCTGACGCAAGCGGGCTGGAGTCCACCCGCCCACGTCGAAGCGTGGAGAGAGCTAGGGCGAGTAATTGGATGTGAAGGAGGTACATCTTGACCGAGGACACGATGACAGGTGCCACGGTGGCCATTACCGGTGGCACGGGATCCTTCGGATCAACCATGGTCACGCATCTTCTGGGCCGTGGCGTCGACAGGGTCCACATCCTTAGCCGCGATGAGACCAAGCAGGACGAGATGCGCAAGCGCTTCTCCGACTCCCGGCTTCGGTTCTTTTTGGGAGACGTGCGCGACTACGACAGCGTCGCGGGGGCGTTCCTGGGCAGCGACTTCGTGTTCCATGCAGCGGCTCTGAAGCAGGTCCCCTCGTGCGAGTTCTTCCCGGAGCAAGCGGTCAAGACCAACGTCGTCGGGAGCTACAACGTGATCGAGGCCGCGGCAAAGGCCGGAGTCCAAGCCCTGGTGTGCCTCAGCACCGACAAGGCAGTCTATCCGGTCAACGCGATGGGCATGTCGAAAGCTTTGATGGAGAAGACTGCCCAGGCATTTGCGCGCAACCACCCACAGTCGAAGACGATCGTCTCGATTACCCGGTATGGAAACGTCATGTACTCACGGGGTTCAGTTATCCCCCTGTTCGTGCAACAGCTCCAGTCCGGAAAGCCCCTGACCCTGACAGAGCCCAAGATGACGCGATTCCTCATGACCCTTCAGGAATCCGTGGAACTCGTCGAGCATGCGTTCCTGAATGCTGAGCCCGGAGACCTCTTCGTTCGCAAGGCTCCCGCATGTACCGTCGAAGTGCTTGCCACAACAGTTGCCCGTCTTCTCGGCAATCGATCCCCCCAAATCAAGTTGATTGGCACACGACACGGGGAGAAGCTGCATGAGACCCTGCTCAGCCGGGAGGAGATGCTGAAGGCAACAGACCAAGTCGGCTACTTCAGGGTGCCCCTGGACGCAAGATCACTCGAGTACGAGCTCTTCAACGAGCAGGGCGACGTGGACGGTGCCAATGTTGACGACTACACATCCGCGAACACCGAGCAACTTGATGTCGACCAGACGAAGGAACTCCTGCAGATGATTCCCGAGATGCGCGAACTGCTTGAACGTGGAAACGCATGAAGATCCTCATCACGGGCGGTGATGGGTTCCTCGGTTGGCACACACGAGTTCGTCTCCGCGCTCTGACCGAGCACGAGGTCGTGTCCGTGACTCGCGACAACTGGGCTGATCTGCCACGCCTGATCAAGGATGTTGACGCCATCATCCATGCGGCCGGCGTCAACCGCGGCACTCCCCCGCAGGTCGAGCACGGCATCACCGAGCTGGCCCAGTCTGTGGCCAAGGCGGCACTAGATGCGGTCGGGATCAGGAAGATTGTTTACGTCAACTCCGTCTGGGCCGGCACCGCCAGCCCCTATGGGAGAGGCAAGGCGGGGGCCAACTTCATCCTTGCGGAAGCCGCAAGCGAAGCCGGCGCTGAGTATGTCGACGTACGGCTGCCCAACCTGTTCGGCGAATACGGGCGGCCCAAGTACAATTCCTTCGTGGCCACCTTCGTCGACGCCGTCGTCAACGGCACAACCCCCGAGATCGTGGACGCCCCGATCGACCTTCTGCACGTGCAGTCTGCCGCCCAGTCGCTCGTCGACGGGGTGACCACCTCGCTGCCCCAACTCGAGCCGCTGGGCACGCCGACGTCGGTGCAAGCCGTGTACGACACCCTGCAGACGTTCTACGAGCTCTACGCGACCGGCGACATCCCGCCGCTGAATAGCCAGTTGGACATCGATTTGTTCAACACGCTCAGGGCGGCAATGTTTCCGGCCTGCTACCCAATCGCGCTGACTGTGCATGCCGATGACCGTGGGCGACTGGTCGAGACGGTCCGCGCCCACGGCGGTCAGGGGCAGACCTTTGCATCCACAACCAAGCCCGGCATTACCCGAGGGGAACATTTCCACCTGGGCAAGGTGGAGCGATTCGCCGTCCTCAGCGGCCAGGCACGGATCTCCCTACGCAAAGTGCTCACCGACGAGGTGGTGTCCTTCGACGTCAACGGCGGGGCCCCCGCCGTGGTCGACATGCCCACGATGTGGGTCCACAACATCACAAACACCGGCGACAAGGACCTGACGACACTCTTTTGGGCGAACAGCCTCTTCGACCCGGAGGCGCCCGACACCTACTGGGAGCCTGTCCGCCCCAAGGGGGGCCCGGTCTGATGCTCAAGGTTATGACGATCGTCGGCACCCGTCCCGAACTGATCCGTCTGTCGAGGGTCATCGCCCGGCTCGACGCGACAGTCGAGCATGTGCTCGTGCACACGGGCCAGAACTACGACTTCACCTTGAACGAAGTGTTCTTTCGGGACCTCGGTATCCGCAACCCCGACCACCTGCTCGGGGTCGACACATCGTCGCTGGGCCGGGTGCTGGGAGAAACGCTGATTCGCACCGAGGAGGTCCTACTTGAGGACATGCCGGACGCCGTGCTGGTGCTCGGCGACACCAACAGCTCGATCGCTGCTGTCATGGCCAAACGGATGCGGATTCCCGTTTACCATATGGAGGCAGGCAACCGCTGCTTCGACGAGAACGTTCCTGAGGAGACCAACCGACGGCTGGCCGATCACGTCTCGGACTTCAACCTCGTCTACACCGAGCACGCCCGGCGCAATCTATTGGCCGAGGGTCTGCATCCACGTCGAATCCTGTTGACCGGCTCGCCCATGCGGGAGGTCCTGAACGAGTATTTTCCGCAGATCCAAGCGTCGGACGTGCTCGACCGGCTGTCGTTAACCGAAGGCGGCTACTTTCTGGTCAGCGCTCACCGCGAGGAGAACGTCGACTCCCCGGGCCGCCTCAAGATGTTGCTCGATTGCCTAGTCGCCGTGGAAGAGAAGTGGAACTTGCCGGTCTATGTCTCCACGCACCCACGCACACGCAAGCGGCTCGAGGCGCTGCCGGATTGGGCCGAACCTGAAGGCATCGTCTTCCATGAGCCTTTCGGATTCCACGACTTCAACAAACTTCAGATGAGCGCCGCGTGTGTGCTATCGGACTCTGGAACCATCGCGGAGGAGTCCACAATCCTGGGTTTCCACGCGATAACATTGCGCGACTCGATCGAGCGACCCGAGGCCTTGGACACTGGCGGCATCATCATGACCGGACTGGACGCCCAAGACGTCGGCGACGCCATCAGCGTGGTGATGGCGAAGCCGGCCGCAAACGGTGTCGGTGCAGTCACGCCCAACGATTATATGATCGAAGACACGTCGGCGCGCGCAGTGAACTTCATCCTTTCAACTGCGCGCCGACACAAATCCTGGGCGGGACTTCGTGGCTGATCCGGCGTCGAGCCGGAGTTGCTGCTCACCTCCCCGAAATGGACGACCTGTTCGGCATCGAGCAAGACGATGCACCGCGCATCGCGCTAGGCGACCGACTGGGTATCAAGTCCCTATGAGCGTGGGTATTGGCTGGCCCCGCCCGGCCCTCAGATTCCCACTAGTGCCGCGCCGACGACGTGAACGAGGCCTTTCGTCGTTCGAGCGCACGAGATTCTGAGCCATGCAAAGCCTCCTGGACGCCTCGCTTCAGAGACTTCGAACGCTCTCGCAGCAACCACGAACAGGCATATCGGGGGCTATCGCGGGCAAGGTCTACTCAGGCATCACCCTGTTGCTCGTCCTCGTGTTTGCCTCCAGGATCATCGATACGAGCGCATATGGCCTGCTCGCCTTCTACATCAACATGCAACTCATCCTCGCGGCGCTCGATCTCGGTCTAAGCACTGTTGCCAGCCGGGAGTTCGCGAAGGCTACACCAGACACCGATCATGCCGCGCTTCTTCGGAGGCTTGAGTACTGCTACCTCGTCCCGACCCTGCTTGTTCTGGTCACCGTTCTCGTCGGCTACGAATGGGCATCAACGCACCTATTCCGCTTTCCCCCGGGTCATTCGCAGCCCTGGAGCGTGCTCGCTATGGGCCTTGCATTGGTTATCGAACTGCCTACCAAACTCTATCTAGGAGTCCTACTCGGTCGCGGCAAACAACTTCTGAGCGCTTGCTTCCTGATCGCCTCAGACACCGCGAGATGGTGGGGTGGTCTGGCTGTCCTAGCGCTGACCGGTAGTGCCGGAGTCTTCATGGTCTGGCAGATCGGGGTGCTGATCGTGTGGCTATCGCTTATGTGCTTCACCGCGTGGAAGGGCTGGGGTCTCTTAGCGTTTCGCACACTGTCGAGCAATCGATCTCAGGCCACGGCATTGTTCCGAGAGTCCGTCGGGCCTTTGTCGTTATCAACGCTCGCGGGCTCCGCGCGGGCCCAGATCGATCGCTTCATGGTTGCCTCCCAGGTGTCCCTAGCGGCGCTCGGCGGCTATAGCACAGCGACTAGTTTCAGCAACGGGCTATTGGTGCTATCCACACAACTATCCGGATTTCTCATGCCGGCCCTTACCCGGGCCAGAGGCTCAGATGATGCGCCATTGGCATTCGCGCGGCTCTTCGACAAAGGTTTTCGCCTGCTCGGGCCGGTTGCTGTGCTCGGAGCGGCGTTGCTGCTCGCAGCAACGCACCCACTACTGAGCGTGCTGCATTTCACTCCAGAGGTTTCGCGAACCTTTCGTGCGGCCTTTCCTATGCTGGTCTTATCGGCGCTGGCCGCCACTTTGGCAGGTCCGCCGTATGCGGCGCTCCTTGCCGAGGGCCGCTTCCACTCCGTTACTGTTGTCAACCTCGTGTGCGGCGGCGTTCTCACGGCCGCCATCTTAGGAGTGCATCCCAACGACGACTACATCGCAAACGTGGCTCGCGCGGTCGCAGGCAGCCAGGCGCTCGCGTTTATGATCATGGTGGGCAGCCAGTGGCGCCCGTTCAACGGGACGCGTACACTTAATGAGCTTGCGCGCACTTGTGCCCCAACCCTCATTGCCGCCGCCATCCTCATTTCCCCTTACTTTATCTTCGGCTGGCTCCAATAGTGTGCGATACCCATTCAGAGGCGCTGCACGACGTTGAGCCCTCGGAAGCCTGAAGGAATCAATAGTGGCACGCAAGGAAACCGTGTGTATGGTGACTTCTCGCTGTCCTTGGCCAGCAAACAGCGGAGCTGAACGTCGCGTCTATCAGCACCTGATGATGCTCAGGGGTCATTTCCGCGTAGTTCTCGTCACCTCATCCGTGGGAATTGATGGCGTCGATGCGGGTGCCGTCGATGAACTCCGCGACATCGTTGACAATTTGGTCGTAGTGCCGCCCTCCCGACTCGGTCGAGTGAACACACTCGAAGCCGCTCGACTCGCCCCCCTACAAGTCATCCGTGTGGCCAATGCTTCCCTGACCGCAGCCTTGAGAGCGGCAGAGCTGCGGTATACCTCGGTCTGCTCGTACTACTCTCTCATCCGGACAGGCCCATGCTTGCAAGGCCGGCAGTCGCCGGCCTTGCTCGACTACTGCGATGCCCTGTCGCTGCAGTTCGCGCGCAAGGCCCGCTATCATATTGGTGCGTGGCGGGCCATTTACAGGCTTGAGGCCCATCTACTGAAGCACTACGAGCGTCGGTTGGGTGCTCAGGTTGACGCCGCCTGTGTAACGTCACCAACTGACCAACAACACCTTCTTCCAACGCTTACGACGGTGCTCCCTAACGCATTTGACATGCGCGAACCCCGATCGCGGACCGCGAGTAGTCGCATGGGCAAGATCCCCGGGCCCCTCTCGGTGGTCTTCACTGGCGATATGAGCACCCGCTACAGCGAGGACGCAGCGGTGTGGTTTGCCAAAAACGTCCTGCTGCTCATCAAAGCGAGCGTTCCCGAAGTTGATTTTTGGATCGTTGGGCGCGAACCAACTGTTGGGATCCAGCAGCTGGCGAGGGACGACCCTGGAGTCCACGTGACTGGCGCGGTTGACGCCGTCAGTGCGTACCTGGACGCCGCCAGCGTGGCCGTGGTGCCACTTCTATACGGCACTGGGATCAAAACCAAAATTCTCGATGCTTTCGCTCGATCCGTGCCCGTGGTGGCTACAACTATCGCAGACGACGGGATATGGGGTGCACGCGACGGCGCTTTGGTCGTCGCCGACACAGCTTCGGAAATGGCCGAGCAAACAATCGCACTTCTGAAGTCACCAGCACGGCGAGTCGATCTGGGCGCACGGGGGAAGGCTTTCGGCGAGGCCCACTACAGCGGCGGAGCCGTGGCGAACGCCCTTTTAGGCTGCGTTGATCTAGCGCGCAAGAACTTTACACTCCGGTGAACTTCGACAAATAGTCCGAGAGTAATCTGGCTCTTCGTCATGAAGCGTGGTTGGGGGTGATCGACACGTAGTTCGTACTTGGGCTTGCCAGCGGGCCTGGGGCCTCAAGTCAAGATCCGTGGTGCCTGAGACACGGAGGAGAGGCCCCAGGTGGAGCATCACGGTAGTGATGGGCACGGCCTGGAGCCGGCGTGTGAGGTGCGGACGTGGAGCGAGACCAGCCAGCACATCCGGCCGCGGAGATCGTTGACCGAAACGCGCCCATCGGGAGGCGTGCCATCTGGTCGGTGAGGATCAGCAGGACGTCGCGTTGGTCGCGGTGATGCTTCGTGGGCTGCTGTGTTGCGTCTGGTCTGACTCGACTCAACGTCACACTTCGGCGCCTTGATCAGACAACATTGGCCGTGTCAACTCGAATGTGGCCCCACCGTGACGGGGCGGAATAGCCCCACCCGGGTTGCTGGGGGGGTTGAGTCGAATCGCCTTATGGTCGACAGTACTCCCCCCGTCCGATCTCGGCGACGCTTCTGATCTGAGCGTCGAGGCTAGCGTTCATCGAACGGTTCCACACGACAGCGCTTCCTCATCCGCGATGCCAGAATCGAAGCCAACGGAGTAGCTTGATTGTTTATGATCTATTAACCCTATCGAAATAGGGTTAAGTCAACTTGCAGCAACTGGCCGCTGCTCGGGTCTGGAAGCGACGGCTCAAGAGAAGCAAGGTGATAGCCCAACTGCTCTAGGAACTGCATAGCCTCAAGTAGGAGAAATTCTCCCTCGTAGAGCTCGATGAGCGACACTTCCAGGTGCAGCCCGACAATCCGAGGCAAGGTGGATTCTGCGCCTTGCAGCACCTGCCGTTCGTAACCCTGAGTGTCGATCTTGAGCAGAACCCGCTCCCCCTCACGCACCAGGTCGTCGAAGAGGCCGTCGAGCGTAGCCACCTTGACAATCTCAGTGCCGAAAAAGCGGGACGTGGGGTCCGCGTCCCCGAGCGCGGGTCGCTGCTGCAGGATCGAACTGCTGACTAGGTTCTTGGACACATTCATCGACACGGTTTGATCAACGTCGCCGAGGGCGAGTTGATGGACTTCCCATAGCGGGTTCTTGGCCGCAGAGGCCTGTAACAGCGCCGCCGCTGCAGCGACAGGCTCGAACGAAACGATCCGACCTCGGTACCCGAGCCGCTGGATCTGTTTGGCGAACTGTCCAGTATTTGCTCCAACATCAAGTACCACGCCGATCCGCTGATGCTCAATCAACTGCATGCGAGTGAAGCGGACGATATCGTAACCGCGCCCCCGGAGCAAGTCGCGAACCGTGGTCTTGAACCCTCTACGTCCACTCATAGTTCGGGATCGAAGCCTCCCTCTGGCATCATCTGGCCGGTGATATGTCGGCGATTGAGTATGTCGCATTCGGAAATTGTTTGGCCCTTCGAACTTGAGGGGAACGACACGATCTCGTGAGTTCCCGGGTACGGGTTGAGACGGGTTGAGTTGTGCAATGACGCCAAGGATACGTTCTTCAGGATGTTCCGACGGTTGGGCGCTTTCGAACGGTCTACCGCGTGGGAAACGCATCTCAAGATTCGGAAGGCGTGCGAGCGCTCAATCGCCGCCAGCACATGTTCAGGTAAACTCGATCATCGCGGCTGTGCCGGTGTCTGTCAAGTCAAATGAGACATTGATGGTCAGTTGATTTGGGGCTCGGTGATGGGTTCGTTGATCCAGAACTGGGTGGGCATGATCGGTGGGTGCGGTCGGCGACGGAACCGCTGGGGGTGGGTGTGGTGGGCCGCTGTGAGTGTGTTCTGGCGGGCCTGGTCGATCGTGTCGGCGGTGCCGAAGTGCATGGACGCTGGGGTGTGCCAGGCGATCCCGGAATGCCGGTGAACGAAGTTGTACTCGTGGAAGAACCTGGCGCAGAACTGGCGGGCTTCGGCGAGGGATCCGAAGCGGGCGGGGAAGTTCGGCAGGTACTTCAGGGTCTTGAACTGCGCTTCGGAGAACGGGTTGTCGTCGGGCACGTGCGGGCGGCTGTGCGAGCGGGTCACGCCCAGGTCGGCCAGCAGGGCCGAGACCGGCTTGGAGGTCATGGAGGTGCCCCGGTCGGCGTGCACAGTGTGCGGTACGACGCCGTTGCACGTGATGGCTTCTTCGATGAAGTCCGCGGCGAGCAGCGAGTCCTCCACCGGGCTGATCAGCCAGGACGGGTTGAAGCGGGAGTAGATGTCGATCAGCACGTAGAGCTGGTAGAAGATCCCCTTGTCCGGGCCACGCAGTTTGGTGTAGGGGCCGGACCAGGGCGCGGTTCCGGGGTTTCTCTCGGCCCGTTTCCCTGGCCCGCCCCCCGAACCGGTTATGTTGATCTTCACATAACCGGTTGTATGTCCAGTCGCTGGTTATGTTGAGCCCGTCGTCGGCGGGCTGGGATTCTCCTTGCCGTGACACGGGTTCGGCGGTGACCCGCTCAACATAATCAGAGTCCTTCAAGGAAGGCGAGGAGCGCATCGGGGGGTCGGTATCTGCCGGGCTTGACGCCGAGCGGCGCGGTCCGGGCGATCGCTTCTTCCTTGAGCGCGGGGTCGGCATGTTCGTAAATTTGGGTGGTCTGGACGCTCTCGTGCCCGAGCAGCAGCGCGATCGTGGCGAGGTCCACTCCTTTGGCTCGCCAGGCCATGGCCGCGGTGTGGCGGAGCACGTGGGGGGTGACGCGCTTGCCCTTCAGCGACGGGCAGTCGAACGCTGCGGCGTCGGCGTGTTTGCCGACGAGCAGTCCGACCGTGTAACGACTCATCGGGCTGCCCTGGCGGGTGGGGAACAGCGGATCGTCGGGTCCGCCGCCACGTTCGGTGATCCATTGGCGCAGCAGGGCGGCGACCTCGCCGGTCAACGGTGTCACCCGCTTCTTCCGACCCTTGCCCAGGACGCGGATGTGGCGGCCGGTGCCGAGGTGGACATCGCGCAGGCGCAGGCCGACCAGTTCGGAGACACGCACCCCGGTCTGGATCATCAGGGCCAGCAGGGCACGGTCGCGGCGGCCGAGCCAGGTGCCGTGGTCGGGTGCAGCGAGCAGCGCGGTGATCTCGGTGTGGTCGAGGTAGCAGATAGTGCTGCGCTCGTAGCGTTTGGTCGGGATCGCCATGATCCGCGCGATCGTGTGCGCGTGATCGGGGTGCTCGAGTGCCGCGAAACGGTAGAACGAGTGGATCGCGCCCAGGCGGGCGTTGCGGGTTCGGGCACTGTTGCCGCGGCCGCGTTCGAGGTGGGTGAGGAAGGCGCCGATCAGCGGCGCGTCGAGGTCGTCGATGTCCAGCTCGAACGGCTGCTTGCCCGTCTGCTCGTGCGCGAAACCCAGTAGCAGCCTGAATGTGTCACGGTAGGCGGCGATCGTGCGCGGGCTGGAGTCACGCTGGGTGATCAGCCGGTCGGTGAAAAACGCCTGCAGCACGGGCGCGAGCGCGCTCACGATGACACCCCGGGCAGCCGCTCCAAGCGCTCGCTGACCAGCTGCAGCAGTTCGGGGACAGCTTCGAGGTACCAGTAGGTGCTGGCTGGATCGACGTGCCCGAGATACGTCGACAGCAGCGGCATCCGCCGGTCGATGTTCTCACCGGTGCGATACCAGTCCAGCAACGTGTGCACGGCAAAGGCATGCCTGAGATCATGTGGGCGCGGCCGGGCACGGGAGCCTGCCCCTTCCAGCCCGACCTGGCGGACCAGTTTGATGAACGTCTCGTTGAGTTCCTCGCGTCCCATCCGTCGTCCCCGAGCCGACAGGAAGAACGCCGGCGAGGAAGGTGTCGGGAAACGGGCGTCACGCAGGCCGGTATAGCCGCGAAGCGCACCGACCGTGCTCTGGCGCAACGGCACCTCCCGCTGCTTGTTCTTCTTACCGACGCGCACGTGCACCACGCCATTGGCCAGGTCGACGTCCGCCCGGTCGAGTCCGAGGGCTTCCCCGGGTCGGCAGCCGGTGACGGCCAGCAGCCCGATCAGCGTCTCGTGGCGTGCCGCACGCAACGCCGGCCGCAGTTGCCGAGCGGCTGCCATCAACGCCATGATCTCGGCCCCGGAGTAGACGTAAGGGGCGATGCGCGGACGGTGCCCGGGCAACAGGTCGACCGGCGGGACCTCGCTGGTCGGGTCGATCGTGACCAGGTGCCGGGCGAATCCTCGCGCGACCGTGAGCCGCTGGCGCCAGGTAAACGGGT
>JAABUP010006682.1_pt1 | contig 16174 bp, 15 predicted proteins | sample 5559201 | NCBI WGS metagenome assembly JAABUP01 (sample SAMN10711887, study PRJNA513373) | rock metagenome | isolation source: Antarctica rocks | place: Antarctica
GTCGGAGGCAGAATGACTGACTACGAGATAAATCGAGACGAGATGCTGACTGGAATGCAACCCAGTCACTCCCAAGACAGTCACTGTTCCTTTCCCGGGCAAATTCCTGAGATTTCACTCGAGACCTTGATATGTCAGACGTGCAATGTAGAGTGTAATAACAAATCAGACTTCAAGTATGTCTCAGTCCAATGTTGCGGCTAAGAGAGGCTCAACTGACATCGTCCAGGAAGCACAAGCTTCGCCACGAGAAGCCGTTCAAGTGCGATGTCCCAGACTGCTCTTGGGAAACAGGCTTCCCCACGGCAAATGATTTGGTGCGACATAAAAGTAGTAAACACGACGTCACGAGTGGCAAGCATTACATATGCGCAGCCCCACATTGCTCGAAAAAGAGCAAATTTTGGCCTCGTGCTGACAACTTCCGCCAACATGTCAAGAAGCTGCATCCCGAGCTCGAGCTTCAAGAGGTGATGGATAAGTCAGTGAGATTCCCACAGGGCGCTCAGCGTAGCTATTGATATCTTCGTAGGTCCTCTGATCTTTGGGAGCTTAGAAAGGCGTCTGGTCTTGGAACGACGGGTCTACAGATCCAATTACCGCAGGATTCTCATTATTTGGAACAACTTTCACACTCTTCTCAATTGGTTGATCCACAATTCTTGAGCATGTTGCCGGGTCCTCAAGGCTCGATAAATCCTTCTCTCCAAGATGCTACTGTAGCATCTTATCCTTCGGTAGACGGGCCTCAAGGTTCGATGTACAACGGCGCAATGTCGAGACAAAACTCCAGCCCCATGATGGACGTAGACACGGCACTGTCTGACAACAATCACGTTGGCATGAATCAACAACGAATACCTCCTCGCCAGGCACTGCGGCGACATCTAGCAGTGCCAACTTCTCAACGTCCAAAGACTTCATTTGCGGCTCAACCGAAGATAATTCAAGGGGACTCTACTTCCAACGGCTCCATTAATCGCACGAAAATTGCGCAAGACCCATTAAAGAGCGATCACAGCAGCTCCCAGCTTCATTTGACCACAGATGAAGAGACCTCGCAAAAGCTTGCCCAGGCAGTCTCTGATTTTGCTAAACAGCTCGGCAGTACTCACGGACTAGGGAAAGACCAGATCGAGCTTGTCATCAGAAATGTCAAGAAAGAGACTGATAATTTGGACTCTAACAAATCTCGAAAACGCTACCATGGCGATTCCCCCGGGAAGGACGCCAATGAAGCTGAATTTCCATTCCAGTGCCCGCATCCCAGCTGCGGGAAGAGGAAGAAGACTCAATGCGATTTGAAGTATTCTCCCTTCATCCTCTCACTGAGGGTTCATAGATGATGTAACGCTGACTTTACTATCCGTGTAGGAAACACGTGAAACGACACACCCGCCCCTACGGCTGCACTGACTCGTCCTGCCCTCGCCGCTTCGGCAGTAAGAACGACTGGAAACGCCACGAAAACTCCCAGCATATGCGATGCGAGGCATGGAAATGCGCCGAGTGTCGCGCTCCCATCACCACTAATAACAACAATAGCAACAGCAAGTCCACTTCCAATCCCTCAAACCCCCAGCGCAGAATCCATAGCAACAGCAAGAACAAAGACCGCTGCAACCGCGTCTTCTACCGTCGTGAGCAATTCCAAGCCCACCTCGAAATCGAGCACAAGCAGTCCAACGCCGAGTACGTATCGGAGCAGTGCAGGCTCCAACGCGTGGGTCGGAATGGGCAAAAAGCATTCTGGTGTGGCTTTTGTCAGAAGATTGTGCCGTTGCAGAAGAGGGGTTTAGACGCTTGGGACGAGCGGTTTACGCACATTGACGTTGAACACTTCAAGAAGGGCGAGACGGTGGACAATTGGTTTCCTATTGATAGGGATATCCCCAAGAGTGTGCTTGCTGAGGAGAAGAAAGATGACTCCGAGGAGGAGAAGAATGAGAGCGAGGAGGATGGCTGGAGTGAGCGCGAGGACGAAGATGGGGACTCGCCACCGGACTCCACGTCGTCACCTGCACCAGCTTTGTCAACACCAATTTTAATTGACAACGTGCAGAAGTCGAGTCGGCATGGAGATGTGCCTAGCGGCCATTCCTCGCACCACAACGACAACAATAAAAACAATAATAACAACAACAACCCGCCTCCACAAGACAACAGCAATTGGTACTGTGTAAGTTTGACTCCAGCTCTATGTAGTCAAGCTTGAGTTTGTGAACGCATTTGCTGACTCACGTGCAGCGCCATTGTGGCCATGGACCGAATAGTCGGAGCTTCAATATGCACTGTGTTTCTTGTGCCAGAGGCAGGTATGAGGTATCCCGATAACATACGGAAGTCGAGTGAACGTTCTTTACTTATGGCATTCGCAATTGTCGACGAGTGATGTGAAGTTCTGATTGCCAGGAAATTCGAGTGAAGCCTACGTTGGACACATGACGGTTTGAAAAAAATTCTAACAAAAGGAAATCTTGAATGGCCGCTTTCGAGGAAAGCTGTTAGAGTCTTGCTTGTACGCTGTTACGAACATGAGCCATCCGCGAAACACGATGTATATTGATCCATGGAAGCGACGACACGAAAGCTGTAACACAGACAATCCTCACTTCACTGAATTTTAAGAAGTTTGGGGTACGAGTCGGCTTTTTTATGGGGTGGGAATTTCCGAACACTTCTTTGCATGAGCGCTGTCAGGCGATATATCACGTAGAAGTATTTTACAACAAACCCATGTTCTTGCTCTTCCTATGCTACCTTCGCTGATCTCTACATCCCAGTACGTATTCGAGACAACCAAATCTCGATGTCTTCGTCGTCCTATGTCTCCTCATGAAGCCTCAAGCAAGGTGATTGGGACCGCAGCTGAAGCACTCCCGCCAGCGCTATTACAATCTTCCTATGCTGCTCCAACTTATCTTTCCTCTAGCTACCCTGATACTCAAAGCCATGTGTGAGACACTGATAGGCCTTAGCTCCAAGCTGATGCTTCTTAGCATGACGCGATGTAGACGCGATGAACCGCTAAGATCTCGACCACATGTCACACAGACTGCACGAGCTGCACGGCAGGCGCAGGCATCAGAGCGGCCCCCAATTCTGCTTCAAAGTGGCTAGATCCTTCGTCATTGAGTGAGTGACCGAAAGTCGCAAGCCCGTCCAAGTGATGGGTGTCGTTGAGGTGAACATGGCTCGGTAGGCCTGGGCTTTGCGAATGGAAGCTCACATGATGCTCACGACCCTTCACTGTTTGGAAAGAAACCTGCGCAGTTGAGAATGAGGCGATGATGGAGCAGTATTGACAGAGCCGCATCCCACTCTCTACTTTGGATTCGCTGAAGGTTAGCAGAAGGACAACAGAAAAAGTTACCCGTCCGCAGCAGTAGCGTCATGCATCTCATATGCATTCTGCTCCCAATTGAGTGCGAGATTGGCCCATTGTTGATCCATGATTGAAAAATGGTGCGAAGGGGCGACTAGCGTGCGAGAAGGGGGCGATCAACGAGAGTGTCGAGGTGGAGTACCTACCTGTAGGGTTTTTGCAGGTGAAAATTGACAAAAGGCCTCAAAAGTGTGCGAGGAATGGGTCGGATATTGAAGTGTGTAGAGGCTGCGAAATCAATTGGGCGGTAGGAAGAGGAGGATTTAATTTGGGAATTCATCTTGCTGAACGACTTCCATTGAAGGAGAATGTTCACACTTCTCACTCTCGCCCAAGCTACTCATGCGCTCATCTAAGTGTAAATTCACGTTACCGTCCGCTTCTCCTTCCCGTTCACCTACTTCCAACGCGGACCATACAATCCCCATAGTTCGCCCAATAAGAACCCAGTCGCAAGAAGAAATGTTTTGAAGCCTCAGCCTCCACTACGACGGCGATAGATCACCATTTTCTCATCATTGCTCTCCCGAGCAAATAACTTCCTATACTCTATCCTTTCTTTCCAAAGCGACCCTGCCGCAGCAACAGCGTATGGTCGAGTCAATGCAGTCGAATTGTGTAGATACAGTTGTGCCATTGCTTGTATGCAGGAGGGTATATTGTAACTGCGGATCGGTGGAGGTTTTGTAGAGAATCTGTAGGAGTTGCCACGGAGGTGTAAGTGGTGGGTCTATTGAAAACTATGGCTTCTTGGGCACTGCGTTGGTGCATCGTGAAGGCTTCGGGGCTTGTGAGTGGACCTGAAGGGAGCTTGGGTGGGAGATTGATGTCAGGTATTTTTTTGGGGTAATAGGAGGTGCGGGTGGAGAGGTTTGCTTATTATTGCGGCGGCGGAGAATGTCGAAGAAAGCTTCCTCGATATCGCGCGAGGATGCTGCTATTGTCTTTGAAGCGTGAGTCGACGATTGCTGCAAGTGTATGAGCGGAGACGCATTGCAGACTGACTTTTATATTCAACAGAAGTTCGACAAAAAGAATTGAATTGAAGGAAATTCTGCGGACTATGGTTTTGATCTTCTTCATGATAAGAGAGGATTGAGACATGTGTTCATTTTTTACAAATGACATGTCTCGCTTGCTCGAGAATACCTATCTTTTGGATGGCACAAGTACCTGTGAAGTATCCCAAGAGAAGTTTGTGAGTCCCTGTGTTTCAATGCTCCTTCCAGAAGGTCAGGACAGCAGTATGAATGCATCGTGGTGCATCGAAAACATGACGCTGAATGTTTTTCTCTATGCCCTAAGTCATCTACTTATTCGTGTCCATGGTTCCATCCGCTTTCCTCCTAAGGAATTGCTCCAGCAGCCGCAGCTTGCTCTTTTTCCGAAGAATAGTTCCTATGTGGCGGTACACAGTCCACAATATGCCCAGTATAAAGCCCATGAAACACCTTGTAGCAAAACCACATAAGATCCACGGCAAACTGCCCACCCGCCCGTGCCCCATTGTGTTTGAAAGGCGCGCCTCATAGATGATCTCCGGTGTTCTGTCGGAGTCTGATCGACGCCTGGGCCGCGTGAAGGGCCGGGTACTGCAGCTCCCAGGGTGAGAAGGAGGAGGCGAGAGAATGTTTTGTGTTTGGCTTGCTGTGGAGGAAGATCATCTCGAGCGTTTTGCATCGCCAAGTTCGTGGGGTACGTTGTGGCGAGTCGTGAGGGCATTTGGCCTTTGAGGAGGGACCGAAGGACACTTGCGATGCAAGTTTGCATCAGGGGAGATTGGAAGGTTGGCGTCGCTGGTGGAGAAGCTGTTCGTTAGGTCTTTGGGGAGCGAATTCGACGATGGCTGAAGAAGCATCATCTCTCTGTTCGTGCGAAGACTCTGCCATGATGGTTGCGGCGCACCTTCAGCGTATCTGGGTGAGGGCCGAGCAAAGCTGTCGAGTGCTTTCAGATACATCAAAAGAAGCTCAACGTAGAGAATGAGAGCGAGGAAAGTGGTATCTTTAGTATTGCTTCAGATGGGGAGAAATTGAGACATATATGAGGCTTTGACAAAGAGCATACCATCCACGGCCATGGACATCTTGTACGACATGGCGAACGTTCATCTTCATCGTTCGAAAAAAGTGAGACCTTGATACTCATGCATCGGATTTGCTTCAGGATGTAGAATATAGCTGCTGTCACTATGTAACAGGCCGAGACATGTACCACAAAGAAAAGCTGCAATACGATAGCAAACCCCGCACACTTGGAACAATCGCACCAGTCTCACCTTAACAATTGCCCAACTTCCAAACCAAGCACACTATTAGAATGATCAGCATGACATTGGTAGAAGACCTTCATAGAAAGAGAATGCGTCCCTAGAGAAGCCTGCGATGGCTTCTCATCGGCTCAGACCCTTCAGGTGGAATGATCGTTATCTCAAGCATGTGCCCATACCATTTCCAAGAAAAGAAAAGTCCTGCGCAGCAAATTGATGGCGTCGTGGGTACATGTCGAGGCAATGATACGGCGCAGTGGCGTAGAAACAGCATGGTACAGCGGTACCAGACTCGTTTCTCCTCCGAGAATCGAGTGCATGATTTACGCACGTAGATGGTGACTCTTCACTCAAAGCAGTGACCGGTGAGCAGGTCTAATGACGTCGTATAATCGAAGCTACCTTACGATTCGCTACTAAAAAGTATGTCGGCTCTCAGCACAGCCACAGCCACACTTTTAGCGCCTTCCGCAGTCTAGCATTCCCCCCCACACACAAATCTGCCTCGCTCTTCATCAGACATCATCTCAGCTTTCAAGAAGCAGCAGGAAGTCTCCCGTCTTCAGTATCAGCCATCGTCACAGAAGTTGCCGATGACTCAATGCCAAGCATGGCCACGCCCGCAGCGACGGCAGGTTTGATCCGATCCTTGTTGAGCTGAGACTCCGAAACAATGCTACTCCTGCACATCGAACATTACACATTACTTTACACATCGCAGATTATCGAGAAGAAACGGCAGGGGCCAGACGCAGAACTGGCCTCGCTGTGATTGGTATGGACAAGCCGAGCCGCAAAAAGATCTTCACCGGGCGCTTAGGAGGGGATTGGCCGGCTGGACATCCACGATACAACATGGACGACGTTTCAAACACGGGATGGCCGCTGCCATCACTGCCATCGCACAGTGGGAGGAAGCAGCAGCCAATCGGAATATCACAAATTGATTGGCTTCCAAAGCCCTCATCATGCAAAAAGTCCTCTAATGCTACCCTAGAGGCCGAGCGCGACCAACGCAGGCAAAATCGGGCGTAAAAGGCGTCCATCCCGCATAACGCCTAGACCACGTTTGGTTAACACCCTCGACAGCAGAGCCTCAATTCCCTAATCGCCCGAATCACTGCGGATCATTGAACCCCTCTCACCGAAGATACACTACTATGGAGCATTCGTGGTGGCATCGAACTAGGAAGGACTTGACGACGCTTCGCGGAAGAAGTTCCAGAAGCTGAGTCCTAGTTCGACTTTCGACATGCCGGATGATCAATTTTGACAAGAGCGAGCAACCAAGGCGTAAAGCCGGTGACCCACTCTCCCACTGAATAACCGTGGGGTTTGGGGTGCTCGCAGAATCTATGAACTACTTTGCTGGGGCTGAGAAGCTGCAGTTGGCACAACCCAAATAAAGATTCGCACATGAGAATGCCCTGCCGCGATTGTACAGCTTACTGCGGACATTTGTCAGGGTGGGTGGCTATACGCTCCCCTTCATCAGGACCGTTCACTTTTTGTCAATTCTGTAGTCATCCTTCTAATATCAGAACTCCAATCGAAGAAGATCTGCAAGCCACCCACCTTTTCCTTGTGGGAAAAGGAGGAATGTAACACTTCGATCCCCGCTGTAGGTTGGAGCCTGGACGAACCGATTCGCTAAGTTTAGCGGCTTTTGGCGTTGGGGTATGAATGTACAACGCAGGCACACTTAACGATTGAGCGGCTACCATGTTCCTAGATCACGCCTCCACCAAGATTTAGCGCGGCTCTTCGGGCGCTGCAATCTGGGACGAGTTTCGTGGACCATCCCCAGCATTTCTTTACCTCGCTTTTTGCTTAAGTACATGGTGTGTGCCTCACGCGAAGCCATTGCTTCGCCTCCACATTGCCCATTCCCCACTGTCCATTAAATCTGATCCTCCTTGCTATGCTACGTCTTCGTGCTTCAACGCTAATCCTGCCAAAACCATTGACATTTACAGACAAATGAGATTCAGCTCTCCGCAGGTTGGCTTTTGGGCTACTAATAATCGCTGGCTCACCGTGGACCTGCTGTTTACTTTGTTCGTCCTTCAACCCTTTCACCGCATAACCAAGTCGTCCGTGCAAACCTGGTTCGTTTCATCTGGAAATCCTAGAAATATCGCCTTGAGTCCTTTCTTCCTTTCGAACTCTACACATTACAAAACTTGCGCCCAAGTCCATGGCGGTTGTTCAGCAATTCCCTGACATTCTTCGGGCCGACCAATACAACGAGCAACGCAATCATCCCATCCTCCTTGGAGAAGAATTGGAACTCCCGTGGTCTCCTTCGTCTGAGTACTCGGAGACCCCGGTGGGGGCTCTCGCAAGATTCAGCATCAACTCACCGATGGAAGAGCCACATTACCCGAATACGAACCTGCAGCATTGCACCGAGTCCTCGGGACACTGCAGCATTATCGATGCACCCCACGCTTGGCAGGGAGGGTCTCCAGATTGGTACCAGAGTGATTGCCCCCCGGATCAGATCATATACGATCTAAAGCACCCCCATGATTCCGCTGCCCGTGGTTGCTGGACACCAATTGACCAAGAAACCCTTTGTTCTGGCGGAGGGTCATGGAGTCCGCGAACGATTGATAGCCGCTCCGAGGCAGGCGCAACCTACGGCCAGCGGCATTGGGATCATTCCATTTCATTGGGTCTTGTTTCCATTCCTTTCGGTGGCTCATCGGAATTCCAATCGAATGGCTCTTATCCGCGACCAACGACTACGGCCGTAATTTCACCGCATGAGCTTCAGCAATATCCTGATACTTTTTCGGATGCGCCATCTCCACGACCAGACCTGCACCATATCGGCGCAGGACAGGGATACTTTCCAGAGGATGCCAATTACTATCTAGCCCCCCGTGGTCATGATCAATATAACCAAGAAGACGAAGGTCTAGGATCTTCTATCCGTGATGGATCCAAAGCCCTTTCCAAGTCTGTATCCGTCAAATTGGAAGAAGACTTGGAGGAGGAAAACGACGCTGAGCATGATGACGAAGATGTTGATGCCGATTGGAGTCCCAGACTTGAGAGCCATGGCCACGGGCGTCGGATTAGCCGAAGGTCGACATTGACAAGGAATCCAGCTGCAAGCAAGCCGAAACGCAGCCAACCCATCAAAAGCCAAATCAACATAACAAGACAGCCTGCTAGGATCGCGAAGAAGCCTTCTACCAAGCCTTCCCAGATTCATTCTTCTAAAAATGTACTACCCTGCCCACATTGCTCCTCTGCGTTCCCCTCTGATTCCACTCTCAAGAAGCACGTCCTCGCCACCCACACCCGCCCCTTCATCTGCACCTTTCACCGCTACGGCTGCGACTCCACCGTCGGCAGTAAGAACGAATGGAAACGCCACATCAATGTCCAACACATGCGCCTTGAGACATGGCGATGTGACATCGGCGCTTGTGCTCCTGTGCCTGATGATCTGCCGCGTGGACGCAGCCATCTGTCGTCGCAGATGTCCATTCCATCAGCGTGCGGACTGAGTCAAGATGCGCCATCTTACGCCCACGAATTCGATCGTAAGGATCTGTTCACGCAGCATATGAAGCGCATGCACGCTCCCCATAATAACGCATCGCGCACCGACAAACAAGCCTTTGAGGACGGGATCGAGGATGCCCAATCGCGCTGCCACCGGGAGCTGCGGGATCCTCCAGCGGGTACCATATGTCCATACTGTCCCAATGCTACTTTCGACTGCTGGGATGAAAGGATCGAGCATGTGGGCAAACATTTGGAGAAAGAAAATCTGGATGTCAGGCAAGGAGGGGAAGATGTGGCATTGAGACAGTGGATGGAAGACCAAGGGTTCATACAATGGACGAGGACTGGGGGCTATAAGCTGGCTGAGACGGGGAAGAAGAAAAAACGCACACCCGCTATCAAGCTTGAGGATGGCGAAGAGGATGCCGAGGGTGAGGAAGATTTTTGACCTTTATGATTTCTCATGTTTCGGTACAGCATGTTATGACTTTTCTGGCGCACGAAGGCGGAGATGTGACGATACCCACGAACATCCTACCATATAGACTCAGTGATTGCCTTTGCATCGGCGCTACTTTTGTATATACTGCTTTCACGTGTATTGCTCGTCTCTATCTGCACGCTCTCCACGCATCTGCGCGAATATCTTAATGTATGATCTGAAAAAAAGCATTCGATGATTAACTCAATGCACAATCATTACTCCATATTTCAGGTCCAAGCCAAGGACTCGTCCTATCTCAATGAGGCTCTCGCTTCCACACTGAGCAAAATCTGCACAATTACACGATCTGAAGCGTGCACCACTGACAGAGGAGAGGATAGGAGTGGAATTAAATCCTTGGCACACTGCATACTGCCAAGCAGGTCCGCTTGCTACTAAAGCGGTCTCGAACGCGGTCTTGCATAATGTGGTTGCTGTTCTTTGGCTATGAATATCAATCGAAAACGAAGACAGGCTATGTAGCTGAGCATTTTTTCTCCTCTGCGGTTGCTTGAGTCTTTGGTGATGTTCTCGCGAGGTAGGCCTGTCGTTGACATGTCACTTTTCAATCGAAAGAGGCTTCCATAAGAAACGATTAGAAAGGGGGCCGAGTAGATCTGTCGTCCGCCCTTGTTGTGCGAAGGACGAGGTATCTGTTTTGTTTTGAAAGGAGTGCTTGGAGGAATGATCTCGATGAAGTTGCAAGAAGTGACTGTCAGACAATTGAGTTGTAAGATTTGTAAATTCTTCCTGCACGATGTGTCATTGTACACGGAGAAATTGAGGACTTAGCTCAAGCTCGCGTGGCTTGTTGACATTCAGACAGAATATTTAGTGATGTGAAGTACAACCTTTCGCTCAGGGTATATCAGGCAGACTAGACGGAGTCTCAGTAAATCAGTAAAGGATGGATCTGTTCCTTGGTGATAGATGCAACGAATTCTTGAACTAAGGCTGGATGCGAGTAGGGATGTTGTATACGTTTTTGTGCAAAGGTTGTGCAATAATTATGTTATCAGGTGCCAAGCATTGAGATAACGCACTTCACGGGTCACCTTCATAGTAAGGTATCCTTCTGTTCCACAGAACTGACCCTTTTCAGCTATGGGCCTCCACGAGCTGTTCGTCGCCCTTGAGAGCGATACCAATGGCCCTCGACGTCATCATCTGCCCAAACGTCATGATGGGCTAGGAGACCGCGTCTGCCATTGCAGGCTTCATCCCCCCAGCTAAGCTCGACCACGATGCTCAGACTCTTTACTCGCCCTTCATCAGCCTTCGCCAGCAAAACTGCACGCAAAGCATTACTCGCACCGTACATCGTCACAGTCACAAGAACCATGTCTTCAGATAACCCAGTAGCCAGAACAAATGAAGAGCTCAAGTCCTCCAATCTCTTCAACGTCTCCAACCTCACCTCGGTTGTCACAGGCGGTGGGTCAGGTATCGGACTCATGATAACACAAGCCCTCGTGGCAAACGGCGCAAAAGTCTACATTACCGGCCGCCGCGAAGAAGCCTTGCAGAAAGTGGTCGAGACATACAATACCGGGCCCGGGAAGATTGTTGCCTTGCCTGGAGACATAAGCAATAAGAATGATGTTGAGAGGCTGGCAGAGGAGGTGGGCAGCAAAGAGCCCAAAGGCATCCATCTCCTCGTCAACAACGCGGGCATAGCTAGAGATGACAACACGCGCTTCTCGAAAGCGGGGAAATCTGGTTTTAGCTCTGCAGAGGCTATCAGCGTGCACTTGATGCAAAGCCAGCCTGAGCAGTGGGCAGAGACGTTTCAGACCAATATTACAGCTCAGTTCTTCATGGCGGCTGCGTTTCTACCGCTGCTGGCCAAGGGCAGAGAAGTCATGCCAGGCTAAACAACCTCAGTCGTCAATATCGCTTCCATCTCAGGAGTGATGAAAGGGTCGAGTGCTGGGCAGTTCGCTTACGCAACATCAAGAGCTGGTCCGCTCCCTCATCTCCCCCATTTTCGCGAGTAGGATCCTAACATTTAGCAGGCTTCCTCCACCTAACCCGAATGATGGCAACCACATTCGCCGAAGCTAAAATCCGCGTCAACTGCATCGCCCCAGGCATCTTTCCTAGAGAAATGACAGCGGGCAGCTCAGGGGATGATCAGAAAAGCAAACTCGATATGGAGATGTCGAATCCAGCCAAGCGGACGGGTCATGATAGTGACATGGCGGCTTGCCTGTTGTTTTTGGCTGGACCACGGGGTTTGTTCATGAACGGGCAGATATTGTATCCTGAAGGGGGGAATTTGCTAGTCCAGCCTGCTGCTACGTGAAGTACAAACAGATTCAAGTCATGACCAGCCTTTATTGAACTTGTATTTTGTACGTATTGCAACTTTCTCAAAAGTGATCGTCCATGTGACAGGCCATTTGACCACCTATGCCCAGTGCTAGATAATAGCACAATTGAATCAACAAGGGGGAGAGGAGACCTGATTTTGGCGGCTGTCCGGCGACAGCGGGGATGATCCCGAGAGTTGTGCCGAGGCTCTGGGCAATTCGGAGATGCTTTCGACCACAAGTTAACAGCGATTCCGACCCATTGTTGCATTACACTTCTTCAGTCCACTCCATTCTTCGTAGACCAAGGACATGATCTGGAAAGACCACCCACTACAGCCTTCCATTCCCTGTGCCGCGTGCGCTGTTCCCTGAACCATCCCAGAGATGGACGCAGTCAAGGTTCGCCCACATTTATCCAATAGTAATTATATACTCTATGTCTCTGACGCCCCATAGAACACCGTAAATAGTATCGTCCTCAACCCCGACTATGCCGACTACCTCGCCCTCGTCAAATCCATGCGCAACGGCGCCGTTTATGGTGCCAAAGTCCGCTTTCCCCATGCCCTCGTCATGGTCTTCCTCTTCCGCTCCAGTCCCCTTCGCGAGAAGCTCTACCTGATCTTCAAAGCCACCCGAACCCATGCTCGAAATCTAGCCATGTTCGCCCTCGCCTACAAATCCTCCATGGTCTTCCTCCGGCGAGCGTCTCGCAATGGAAAAGAGCACCCCCTACATAGCTTTTTCGCGGGTCTGACGGGTGGGTATTTGGTATTTGGGAGGGGCATACAGAGTAGTGTCAACCAGCAGATAGTTATATACGTCTTTGCGAGGGTGATGCTTGCGCTGGCGAAGTTGTCGGTGCAGAGGAGGAGTGAGGGTGGTGTCGGCATGGGAAGGGATCTGAGAGAGAAGGTGCAGAGGAATGCGTGGCCTGTGTTTGCGAGCCTGAGTTGGGCGATGGTCATGTGGCTGTTTAGGTGGTATCCGGAGACAATTCAGCCGAGTTTGAGGAGTAGCATGAAGTACATGTGAGTGGCCCTACTGACCCTTTGTATGCCCCCATGAGCGTCTTCTTCAAGATGAAGACTTTGGGTGTAGTAGTCACAGAGACTGGCGAATTGGCTGATTGATTATTGCTGACATGTTGATTGCCAGATATGTGGACTCCGATCACTGGGACAGCTTTAGGAACTTCTTGATTTACAACAAATAAGATCTCTGGAAAGGCATTGGTAGCGTTGCATCGGCCTATGTAGATGGACCGGATCATGGAATGATCAATAGTATCTCCTTGCATCTGTATATGGTGGAAAGACACTTATGGCCAGATCCAAAATCTTGCTGGCTTATTTGATATTTGATGGCAAGTCTTTACTGCCCCTCTAGCACTTCAAATTCACTCCGGGAGACTTGTTCCACCAAAAATTGCCCACAACACAGAATCTTTAGCGAGCAAATATTCTAAAGTATTTCTACCGTCTAAACATACATTCGTCCACACTTACATAACATAGCAACAAAGCAAGGTAAGCTCTTAGTACTTTAAGCAAACGACCGGACTCAAAAGCTAACCTCTCCTAAGATCACGAATATGGCATCACATGAAGACGCGTCGTGGACTGGCGGGACTCCTAAGCAACACCATGGAGTTATCCTGGCCTCAATAAAGAACCTAGCTATAGGGCACCGGTTGATTCTCTCCGAGCGATATCGAATTGCTGCTGGACAGACAACCGGAACCGTCGCTTTTCGTATTCTTTTCAGTCAAAAATGCAACAAATGTTCCTACCAAGACCTCCAGTACATCACAACAACACGTAAAGCAGGGCTAGAGATCACCAATGACTCAAATACCCAAGCAACCAGATGGACATATACCACCGAATGCAGCTGTCAGAACCCTTTCTGTGATGCCAAGTGGGAGGTATGTACCGATTCTTCGTCTTTCCGCCGCTGTGGATATGAATGGCTGACCACGGTCTTCTGCAGTGTTACACCGATGCGGTCGCTATTTGGCGAATGAAGGATCCGTACCAGTCTTCGCTCAACTTCCGGACGCTATACGAGAGTCTAGGCGACACCGTTGTGCACGTTCCAGATGGTGCGCTCTTAGCACTGACTAATCTGGGAGCATACGACCTAGCCAGACACCAGCAGAGGCTGGCTTCCCTAGCACCATGTCCTGCACCAGCTTTGCTTGGTGTATATACACGTACTTATGCGACGCAACAGGTGTCTCCAAATCAAGCCGGACTATCTCAGTATACTCCGGATACCACTATAGCTACAACAGGATCTCCGGTAACTTCCCGCTTGGACCAGCTAGAGATGGACCGGAGGGCATACTATGGGGAGGATGCTCCACCTATCTCCGAAAACAACTAGTCAAAACACACAGCAGGTTCGTCAATGACTGGGCCAGGACTCTCGTTTGCTACACCAAGATCCACGAATTTCCGGTTTCTACCCAAAGGCAAGAGTCACCTTCGCAATTTCCTGGCTCTTCATAAGCTAGGACTCCCTGATACAAAAACGAGTCTACCGTCTTCCAAGGCCTTCTCTACACCATCATGAGCATGGACTCCTAAGTACAACTAGGAGCCTACCGTCTCTCACGGTGTTTTCTGCACCATTATGAATATGGACTCCCCAATACAACTAGGAGCCTCCCGTCTCTCACGGCAATTTCTGCACCATCATGAGCACGGACTCCCTAATACAACTAGGAGCCTACCGTCTCTCACGGCGTTTTCTGCACCATCATGAGCATGGACACCCTAATACGACTAGGAGACTACCATCTCTCGAGGCCTTTTCTACACCGTCATGAACAAGGACTCCCTAATACAACTATGAGTCTATCGATCTCATGGCCTTTCCTGCACCAAAGTCCAAAATTCTTCACCGCTCAGAGATGTAATCAAAATAAGGCGTTCAGCGAACGATTTCTGCGAACACGAACTGATAAGATAGGTATTCGCCATCAATCCAAGCCAAATCATTTTACACTAATCTCTCAGTCCAATGGTGAATATGCGTCAAGCCCTTGTTTTATTGTTATGTGCCTACCAGGTGTGGATCTCCATGCTAAGGTATTGATGTGACCTATTATGTATCACTGTGCAAGATTCTGTACCCAGGCGATATGATAATCTCTGTTTCACGAAGAGGTGGAGTGGAGCTCCTCTCGCCCGTTCGATGTGAAAGGCTTCTATCTCATGTGGGACACCTCGTCACATTTCGAGAGGAAAGTGGATCTGGTTTTCAAAAATATTATTTGAAGGACTTAGCGCTAATCCGATCCGATGACCTGTGAATTCACTTTGACAGTGTGTTAAACACTTATTTCGAGGCCATGACAATTGCGCTGCGACATCAACACCACGAACAGTCTCTCAATCGCGATAATATCCAGATCCATCGCGCCCCAATATACAACACGAATCGTGATTGATAGATCCTACTAAGTTGACAATATAGCAACCAATCCAGAATTCAACGCTCTCTAACCTGTGAAGACTGCCGACCTAGCAACGCGCTGGACGCGAACCAAACATCAGAGCATCCTCAAAATCAAGCACAATGCCTAACCTCAAGCAATTGACCTGCACCGTCGAATGGACCGGCTCCAACCTCGCTCTCCAGGAGTACCAAACGACCTACGCAGACGGCTATGTCGAAACCTACATCGCCATTCCCTCAACACCAATTCCTTTCTCAGTCCACCTCAAATCCAATGGCTACATCGCACCTGGCCTTGCCATGTTCGTCTACATGGATGGTGTCTACCAGTGCAATCGCAATCGACACAATCTGAGAATACCAGATGAGAACACTACGAGGAGGCAGACTGAGGTTGACTTTCGTGTGAGGCAGAAGGAGGAGTTGCTCGCTGATGGGACTTTTCAGGGGAAGCAGTGGAAGTTCGAGAAAGTAAATATCGGTAAGCCATTGCAGCCACTGCTATTGTGTTGTCGCTGATGGTAGGGTCCATTACCAGATGCAAGTGTGGAAGACCGGCATCAAGCTCCTCATGATGGCGAGTATGTTGGCACCATAGAAGTCGTCGTGCTTCGCTGCTGCCCCTCCGATCCTGTGGGGTCGCCAACTACTCCTTTACAATCTTCGAAGAATTCCAAGAAAATCAAATCGTCCTTCTTTGAACACGGATCCGACAGCGAAGACATCTCAACTTG
>JAABUP010006683.1_pt1 | contig 16168 bp, 12 predicted proteins | sample 5559201 | NCBI WGS metagenome assembly JAABUP01 (sample SAMN10711887, study PRJNA513373) | rock metagenome | isolation source: Antarctica rocks | place: Antarctica
GATGAGAGGTTTCGGGATTGGGTTGGCGCAGAGTCGACGACCCTGACGCCATGCTCCTTTGGGGGTCTCATGCAAGAAAAGTCAAAGGGCTCCGGGCGCGAGGAGATTACTGCAGCTCGATGCAGCTCGTAGCTTCCGGGAGATCGCGCCACCAGGACCCTCTCCAATCTCCACCGTCAGCGAGGATATGGGGAAAGCGTCTAGGAGAAAGCGCCCCCAATGCGCCCTTCTTCAGCCAGCCTCACTACAGTTGTCAGTTGCATCGGTCTGGAAAGAGCCAGTCGAGATGTGAGAGAGGTAGAGGTATGAGAGGAGGTTCGGAAGTGTCTCTGAATAGCGTGAGCAGGAGGTGCATAAGCTTGTGCCAACTTTTGGAAGGATGATGGGTGGAATCCAGGGCAAGGGAAAGGCTGAAAGACTAGTGACGTTGAATTTCCCCCGAAGCGGCTAGGCCCAGAGCGCGGAAACGTCGGAGCGAATATGGATCGGCGGATCGCTGTTTGCTGGCAACGGTGGATCATTTATTTCGGGGAGTCGATGACTGCCCGTCTTCTCGTCGTGAAGGTGGGTGTGATGAGAGGCCGTGCATGATGCAGGAGTAGCGTCCGGAAGATCTGCGTCTTCAAGCAGTCGAACGTGCAGGTGGGATGATGTGGTCACAATCCTTATTCCACCCCCATGTTTCCTCCACCCACCTCCTCGCCCTCTTCGTATCGCTCGAATATGCATGGCTTGCATGACGCGGCAACGCCCCGGATTCTGCAACCTCTCGTTTTCCAACCTCGGAGAAGATCTGGATGCTCTAGAAAATTGACTTGATTTTCGTGAATTGCAATGCTATTCTCGAGCGATGCAATTGGAGTGGTGTCAAATGGTTCAAACTTGCGTATAAACAATCAATGTGGTATCGAAATGCAACGCCCGCTGTATGCTATGCTCGAATGCCAACCGTTTCACATCTTCCCCTGCCCGCCGTGTGTGTCTACTGTACTGCCATTCCCGTCGGTGTTGCCCTCTTCGTCCTCGACCATGCCGACGTGCGGATCAGGTATCTGTATGTCCAGGCACAAGAATCCCGTCCTCCTTAAAGGTATCGCTCTCACCAAATCTCCCTGCTCTTCCTTCTCCAGCGTGTTCCTCCGCCCATTCCAATCTTCGATAATCTGCTCCACCCTCTTCACTTGCGACTTGACGGCGGAAAAGCCTAGATCTTCCCATATCCATCCTGTCACTGCACCCAACGCTACATCTACCCATGCTCTCCACTCGTAGGGTGAAAAGGCCGTTATGAGCCCGTCATTGATGTCTTTGATGAGGGTGCGAAAATCTGCTTCGCTGACCCAGGGCTCTAATATTTCGGGATATGTGTTGCTGAATGTTGGTGCCAAGTCTCCAGCTATCATCCAGTCCCTCGGGATACGGATAATACGCGTTGTGCTGTGTAGTGGTGAAGCACGGGGTATGTGGGGGTTTGGGTGGGGGTAGCACGGGTGCGTGGGGTTCCAAGGGAGATCGGACTTTGTAGAAGAACGTCGGCTGCGATGGGACGGAGTACGAGACCGCGATTGCGGTGGTGATGGAATCGGAAAGCCATTCTCGAGATCTTTGGCAGGTGTAGGGGGACGTTTGGATGGGGTATCGGAGTGAAAAGAAGAGTGGGGGGACATGATGGGAGGTGGGGAGAGGGCGGTCGAATCTCGTTCTCTTCGAGCAAGCGGAGGAGAAGGTCGGGAGCGTCTGGATGATTTCTTCTGGGGCGAAGGAGTACTGCTGGGTTGGGAGACCTCGACCTGAATGAAGGCTGCTGCGACTCTGCAGTCGGTTGCGCTGAGCGTACCCTGGTTTCGGTAGAGAAAGTTCGTGATTATCGGTCAATTGATGGGCATAATTTGATAGCGAGAAAGCCTGGCACGCATCGGTTGGCAGGTTTGTCGCAGGTGGATGAGTGAATGCAGAAGAATTGACAGGATTCCACAGGCTGGCTGATTGAGGTTTGGGGCTTCGGAGAAAGGACCAAAAAGACCGTCGCAACGCCCTTCGAGGGAATGTACTTGCTGTATGTCTCGAGTCGTTCGTTACACGGTCGCGAGTGGTGGAGCCAGCATTGGTCTTTCTCGTCCGTGCTCGTAGAGAAAAGCTCCTTTGAGCATCCTCGCGAGAACGGGTGGCCGTCTTCGAAAGCTTGGACGGTCCTTGATTGGTTGCGGTACTAGCGTGGTCTAGCTGCATGAGCGGATTAGTCCGAGGAACTCGCGGCTGTGCGTTACACATTCGTCGTTGCCTTTTGCAAAGACCTCAAGTATTTGATCTGTATATAAGTCTGTGTAGTCACAATGGCGACACATTTATCTCAAAGCTACTTGGTGCTCAGAAACCTCCCATGAGACGTCAGTACTTTACTTGGTAAATGAGACTTTAACCGGAATTGCCCGCCAATCGTTCAGTGTAATTTTGATAGCCATGGTTGGGTAGATTACGCTGCAGCTATCCAGCTCAATTCCTGTCCTCTACCCTCGATCTGGCCAAGTACCTTTCTTCAGCGTTCGCCAACAGTGTACAATGTTCTGTCTGGTAACGCGGTACAGACTACCCTGCCCTGACCCTCATCCTTCGCTCTCATTGTCTGCAATCACTTGATTTTCGTACTTCGCCATCCGCCACGGACTTGCTCTCTTGTACGTTCCAAAACGTGGAGTTTGCAAAGTCTCTTCATAGACGATCTGCTAGCGTTCAAGCGTGCGCGACGACTGCAATGGTGCATGCAAGCTCGGACGAAGCTGGTTGTCCTCTCGACAACGGAACGAACGCTCGGCGGAGAACTGACCTTTGTTCGCGCTGGGGTACGCAAAGTGAACCTGTCACCTCAAGGTAGGCTGTTCAATCTCACACAAACCCATAAGTATTCTTCAGGCCATTTCATCCTTCCATCAATGCAATTGTGCTCACAGCCCGATTCGTCTATCATCCGGCCCCCAATTCCCCCTTCTCAATCCACCGCATCCGTCTTTCCCAGTACCTCCTCGTCCACACCCAGTTGACAACAAACATCCCCACGAACAACACCCCTACCAACCCCAGCATCCCTATCGGCGCCACGAAACTGAACACCGTGAACCCCCGAGTGGCGTTTTGGAAAGTTTCATTCTTCCCCAGTTTCTCGGTCGCAAGCCCCACTTGCATAGCCGTGAGTCCTACAACCAAATATGCAAAGCCGGCCGCCACGCGTTTGGTGTTCGCGCTCCAGAAGGAGTTGTAGGTGCTGTAGCCGTGGAGGTAGCCGCGAAAGGGGGCGCGAAAGCTAAGCATGTAGATTTTGTTGAGGCGGGAGAGACGAAGTTCGCCATAGTGGTAGCGATGATTGATATTGTTTGCAACATTTGAGGAGAGAAGGGATTCCACGACAGTGCGCCATTGGGGCCAAGTGAGGGAGAACGGAATCAGGTTGTGAGATCGTGCAATGTGGAAGTCGGATTCGTAGGATATGAGAGCGGTATAAGTGTGGAGGAAGCCGGTCGCCAAACCGCACATTTTTCGCGTAGGTGTTTTTCCGAATGTTCGAAGCGTGGCGGTGGGCTCCTACCACTTTTGCACTGAGACGTGGATTCGCAGCCACCCTCACAACTGAGAATGTCGCGCCAGAAGTCTCGGTCAAGGAGGTATCGCGGGATGGGCTTCAGGAAGATGCGCTGCTCGTCCCAGACGAGGTGCAGGTCTGCTCGCTCATGCACGACAACATTACGTCCGACGGCTTTTTGGTAGTGCAGAGGCCTTTGGTAGTGCAGAGGCCTTGGGGGCATCGGGCGCCCCACCATCCAGAGCCATTGGTGGATTTCGTGCAGTCTCTTCACTTCGAGCTCGCTGAGTAGAAAGCTAGCTGTGAGAGTGGGAGATGCGATGTCATCATTAGAGGTCCGATAGGAGGCAGGGAGGAGGTCAAGATAGGAGCCAGACTCCTCTTTGATCTTGTCTGCATTTGTGGCTGCACCGTTTGTGAGGAATTCGCAAGGTTACCACTAGGCCGCTGGACCCGTCTATCGATGGGCTGGCTGGGGTATTATGATATATATTTTGATTTGGGAAACTAATGCTTTTAGAATTTACTGCTGGGAGGGTAAGGGGCCAGATATATCCCTGAGTCTTGCAACACGACGTTCCTGCGTTGGAGTTTTTGCACAAATTTAGCGTTTCGATTTTCTTTCTTGAAGACTTAATGTCTTCAAGACGCTGCGAGTATAGTTGAGCCATTGTCAGTCACCCACTACTTTCGTCTATATGTTACTCTACCGTTCACTTTCTCTGTCTCCGCTGTGCTGTCTTCGTTGACTGTCTTGGACTTCATTCAGGATTGCATCTGCACTCGGGCTACTTCACGCTGTTTGTAGTCTATATTGAAGTATCACCAGGCATCTACCATCTGAAGTCTTCAATCGTGCGTTCATGCGGAGTTCTGATGTCTTTGATCTATGTAGCGAAGATGTAAACTTCTAAGAAGCCGTTACTGCCGGCGTTCTTGACCGTCCCATTGACGGTTGTCAATGCTTGATTGATCTCTCTGCATTAGATGCTGTTTGATACGGGTCATTGGGTTGATGTTCTTGGGCTCGGAGTCCTAATCAGGTTGACCGGAATATTCAATGTGGTAGTCTCGGAGATTTGGAGGATATCTTCAATATGGACGCGACGTTGAATCTATACTATGGGAAATGATACTATTCTTCAACCGTGCATTGCTGCTCGGTTGGCTCCCTCCCATGATGCTTGCCCTCATCCGCGAATCACTTGACGCTGTTCTGTCAAGTAAGGAGCCAGCTTCCCCAGTGAAGTCAAGCGTAACCGCGATGAGAGTATGGCTGGCTGAGACTATGACTGACAAGGAAAACCTACCGAAGGTGCTCGGTCATGGCTTCTAGTCGCATTGACGCAATCTGCAAGCAGACGCCGTCGCTTCCTCAAACATGATGGTCTAGACAACCTTGCGACGATGAGATAGCCAAACAATGAAGAGTCTTTTGCTAAACTATGAGATGAGACGAAGCACTCCATCACTAGCATCTCATTCAATCCAAAACCTAGCCCTTAGTATCATTTCAATTCTGGCCATCACGACATCTACAAGAATTCTACGAGTTAGCACGGATTGATCTCATATCTCGTAAAAATTTCCGGATAAGCTTGCACGTTGCAGAAGCCTGAGTCTCATCAAACGCACCAATCCGCAAAGTTAACAAAGCTGAGATCTGGTAGTCTTGCTGAAGCTCGGGTACTTCAAAGAAGGGCTTCTTTTAGTAATGAGGTCGCAAAAGTTAAAGCTTCTTTGCGTCCAGTAATGGAGAAAAGATGACCATCAAACTTTTCGTCTGTAGTTCTGATTCTGCAATCTGTCTTTGAGGCAATTTCGTTCAGCTTGGTTTCTTTCTCGTCAAGGCTGAGCTTTATATCACCAGTCGGCAGCACGATCTGCTTCGTGCGATACAGACCGTCCGTGATAGATGAGGGAGGCCTTTGCCAATCATATTCTGAGTGCAGGAAGCTTTTGATGCCGTCTTTTATGCTTTTGACAAGTTTGCTAGTATCGCTGGCGTCCAGGTTGGCGGCAGCGGTTTTCAACTTTACGTCTTTGACGAGAATGATTTTCGACAAATTAGTATAGGATGGCAAATCGCCATATCTTTCCCTGCAGCATTCGGCGAGCATGGTAAGTGCCTCATAGACCGGCTTATCGAAGCATAGCATGTATTCATATTTTCTGAAGTGCCAATTGTCGATACCGCGAATTTTATGCTGTGCAATACGCGCAAGGATGTCGTTCTTTGCCTCTGATCGAAAGTAAGAATCTTTACCAGAGATCGCTTCAAGAGCAGCTTTCTCCGGGGAGTTGCCGCCCTTTACTAGCGACTTCGACTTCGATTTCCAAGCTCGTCTGGCAAATTTGGTTTCAACTTGAACACCTGCTGACTCGACCCGATTGAAGAGCCATACGCCATTGTGGTTGACCGTCCAAACTCGGATGAGCTCGAGATAAGTTTGAGCAATGATGGACCGCACTTCAACCATGTTAATAACAGAGCCTTAGATACTAGATCCAGGTTTATTATATCACCTTCATTGAAACTGTCGACCACCATAATCCACCCCTTGGGAGTTTCCAAACGGTTCCTGCCTCCGATGTATGATATCGGATCAATGTCTTCTGGATGGGCAAGTCGCTCTCGTTGTTTGTTGATAGTGTCGATGAGAGCTCTGGTGAATGTGGCTTCGATGCCCGCTTGCCCTAACTGAATCTCAATCTCTCTTACAATGGAGGTATCTTCTCGGTCGGGTGGTACGGCCACATTGCTTGGGTGTTTGGAATGCAAGACACGCTCTAAGACAGATTGCACCAGGTCGATTTGATTGGAAACGAGAGTCGGATTGTTAAAATCCCCACTCGAGTCAGGACGAAGGGCAGAATTTGCGTCTTGCGCAAGACTTTGATTTCTTATACGCTCCTGCTCTTGACGGGTAGATGTAAAGATTTGGTCGATCTGTGGCCGCATTTGGTTGGTCACCAGTAAGATCTGTATAATGAGGGAGTCGTTCAAGTCACGGGTCCGTTGCTCGAGCTTATCCACCAAGTCCCCAACTCCACCCTTCTCCCAAATACCATACTTGGCCCGCTTTGAAGCATTCTTCCAGCCGTCGGTGTTCCCATACTTGATCACGACATCCCTTATCTTGCCCAACACTTCACTAACTCTTTTCACCAGCCTTATAATGTTTTGCGTGTTTCCTGCTGCTGCATCAGATTGTATTTTGTTGATCGATTGCAAGTTTAATTCCACCGATTCTACTCGTTCAGCGAGTTCCTGAAGCTCTGTTGGAGCGTCATGAATATTCCCAATCGTGGTGACGACGACTCTGGTCAGTGCCAGGACATCGCCCACTCCGAACCCGAACGACATCGTGATGATTATCTCTCGTGATGAAGATTAGGGGCGGATGTGATCAGAGAGGCGCAGCCTCGCAGCTCACTCAGCTCGCCCTCGCCAAATAGTTCTAGATCGGAACGTGGAGCCTGCCAAAATCAGAAAATCAACTTAATTCGCATTGCTCTAATTCCTGAACAGCTTGTGATGATGTTGTTCTTTACTACCTACAGCCTTACAGATAAATCTCCCCCCCCTTCTATTGCCAAGGAATTCCGATAAATTACACATGCTAATAGCGGACACTAGTGATATGGATAAGAAATTGACCGCCAAGACAGTAGGTCCTTACTCTCTTTGACCTTGACGAGAGGAGTGAGTGAATATATAGAATCAGTATTACCATAGCGACTGATTATGTGAGGTGCCTGTATCTGAGCTGAGCCAGGTTGCCAGTATGAATGCAGTCCTGGGGAACGTGCCCATCCAGCCCCGAAGGAGAATTTCCTTAACTTTTAGAATATTCTTGTCTGCTGCTGGACTGTATTTCGTTTTGAACAGATTGAGGCTTACGCAATCTGGTGTCTTTCAAATCCATGTCGGATCTATTGCCCCCGCCTCAAAAGACCTCGAAGGCCAAAGAATTCCGCAAAAGATCTGGCAAACGTGGCACACCCCTGCTCTCCTTCTTACCGATGAAGACAAAGAGCGAGTGCGCTCGTGGCACGAGAACAATCCTCATTATCAGTATGAACTGGTGACCGACAAAGCCGCCGAGAGCTACGTCCATTATCATTTCAGCTCGGACCCCCTAATCCACGACGTCTTCCTCGATCTCACTGACGCAATCCTGCGCGCCGATTTCTTGCGCTATCTACTACTTCTCGCCGATGGTGGTATTTATGCCGACCTGGACGTCGAGTGTCGCGAACCCATCGATTCCTGGATCCCGCCAGCTTTCCATGGAAAAGCAGGCGTGGTGCTTGGTATCGAGGCTGATCGCAAACCTGTGGAGAATGACGCTAAGCTTTACTACGACCACAGAGAACACATCTGGGGTATCTCGAATTGGACGTTAATGTCGAAGCGTGGCCATCCCTTTTTGCGATTTGTTGCTGAGGCAGTAGCGCGCAATTTGCTTGAAATTGCGCGGGAGCAGGGGAGGACGGTTTCCACCATGGAGTTGTCTTATAAAGAGGTAATCGATGCCACGGGACCGAGAGCTTTCACGGAGGCATTCTTGGCGTACGCATCCAAAGCAACAGGGACAAAAGTAACGTATGAGAATGCGACGATGTTAGAGGAGCCGATATTGATTGAGGATATTCTACTGCTTCCGATCAGGGCGTTCAGTACGGCTGAGGCAAGTAGAATAGCTGTGGAAGGAGCTCATTCGGAGGGGTGGCCGAGTGTTGTCTTCCACTGGTCGGCTGGCACGTGGAAGAAGACACATTTTCAGAAACCTGAGGCCGAGATTTAGAGGCCATGTCTGGATGTTACGGCTCTTTCTTGGCTATAACTCCCAGACCGATCCACATTCACATCTATGGACCCGATCCCAACGATCTCAGGAGGCCTGGCCTTGTCAACTAGTTGTCGCTGAGACTTGTCCCTCAGCAGTATCGCTCAGCAGGATATGCGGTCCTAAACCACTCAACATTTCCCGGCACGTAGTCGACGAAGGCTCGGAATTCTAATGAAGACCTCATTCAAATCCTCCGAAACCCACCGTCTATATTTGGATAACTTGACACGACTTCATATCGAGCGCACACCAAATATTTAAGATTATTGTCGGCGGCGACCGAAGGAAATTGCTAGTATGGGTCTTCAATGGGTCAAAAATCTATGCTGCTACAGATGAAGATCCAGCACTAGGCGACTGTATCGAAAACTAGATGAGAGCAGACTACCTTCTCCTCAATCGCATGGTACTATCTCACGTTATCCCAGCCCAAGGCTTTGACGCGCCAGATGCGATTTCTTTTGGCAAACGGCACTCTTCGGACATATTCGGAAATTTTTTAATTAAAGACTTGTGGAAAAAGCCGCATGATAGCTGGCAAGAAATCCTGGAAGTCCAGTATCCGATCTTAGCGACACGCAAAACAAGCGCTCAGATGGCGACCAATCGCAGCGACAATGCACCTCTACTTTCTGGAACAACCACCACACTTCGCCTTTCTAAGATCCCGAAACTTGGTGATCTAGGACAGTCTATCTATTTTGATCTAGCTCTCATCAATATTCCATTTGGATGAAAACCAGCGAAAATGCTCACATTCATCCTATACGGGTTGCATCTCTCCTTCCTCCTACTTCTAACCCCAACCCTCGCCTTCCCAACCCTCAACGCAACCCTATCCGGAAAAATCGTCGCCTGCATCCCGCAATCTCCCCCCTCTCGCTTCCAAGTCCCCACTGCCGTCTACGCCGACTGCATCCGCGCCATCCTCACTTGGTCCACGACCCCCAACCGCAACAAACCCACCACCTTCAGCCGCGACCCGAGCAAAGGCTACCAAGTCCCGCACGAAATTAAACTCCCGGGCTGCATTTTCAAGATCGATTTGGCAAACGAGGCGAGCGGGGTGGCGAGTATTGCGGATGTGGCAAGGGAGGCGGGGTGGATGGCGAAGGAGTGTGTTTTGGGGGGGGACCATACGGGGGGTGTGGCGTGGGTGGGGAGGGGGAATGAGATTGAGGTTGTGTTGCATGGGCCTACGGGGTTGGAGTGGGGGTCTGGGGTGGATGAATGGAAATGATTTTGCGCGCGGAGAGCTTCTCACCCTAGAAGGATTAATCTAGGTTTTGGACCTGTAGAAGAGAAATATGATTCCGCCATTGGAACAGCACCACTGGAATTGAACCCAATGTTCAGCTGTATTCAAGTGCAAACATCTGTGTTCTTGATGATACTCGCATCGTGGTTTTGGAAGGACACCCATACCCTTCGCTTAGCAATGAACTTGGCGTCCCACGCAAAATGAGCGGGGTCCAATTTGTTGAAGCAGCTTGACGTGGCAGAGAGGGGTGTTTGATAGCATGGAATCTCTGAATGGTCTTGATGGAGAAGAGTGGGGTGCGTTTCTTTGCTGGAGAGAGTGAGGGTGGAGAGTTTGGGGTGAGTTTGTTGGAGAGGGATATTGCGGCATGGTATCAAAGAGGATGATGAAATGAAGTGCGGAGGATGTATGTCTTGTAATAGGTCTCGCTTTAGAAGACTCTTTTCGATGCTATAAGATTCTCTTTGCTAACTTCCTGATACGGTAATATAAAAGGTTGGAGGTATTGTCTGTTGGTCAGTCTGATCACACAAAACTTTTATGCAAACAACATTGCCCATCGCCGAGTTTGAACTCATAGATACATGGATGAAGTTTCGCATATTACTTTTTGGGTATAAATATGAACAATCGCGGCCATGGTACAAATAGGAAGCACAGATTTTAAGTCCTATACAAAGTCTATACAAAACCTATACAAAACCTTCTCGTGCGATTCAAGGAGTATAGCCCTACAGATTCTTAAAGGCGGACGATAGCTGAAACCAAAAGCCTCTTTTACAATTCAAAAAACGTGTCACACCTCAATGGGGCTTGCAACCTTGCTCCGGAACGCCGCTTCTCCAGGGTGACGGAGGTAATGCACCTTTTCCACCAACGCTGTGCCTATCAAGAGGTCTGAAGACCTTGATTATACACCTCTTCTCTAATCCAAAAGAGCTCAATCACAGTGTCCATATCTCCGTCGACACCCAGATGCCGATAATACTGTCGCACGCCGCCATCGACTACAGAGGCATGCAGAAATCGATAAGGGATTTTCTCCTCCTCCAACGTGAGTTTTGGTCGTAGCGGACCTACATAATGATCCCAGCCTGTGTTCGTGGAGTTCTCTACCACCACCGGGGTAACCCATGTCCGCTCCATCTTGTCCAAGTGAATTTCGTTTTCAGGCTTCATGAGTTCGCCTTTTGGGTATGTCGAGATGGAGTAGCCGTTGCTGAGGATGGTGTCCGTGCCAAATTGCCAGCGCTGTAGGTAGCAACGGTCGCATACGTCTGTCACGAGGGACATCAAGTCCATTGGGAACCATCGCTGGTGTCTTATCCCATCAGGACCTTCGCCATGCTCGTCCCAGTAGCCCTCCTTCCAATGATGAAGAGTGAGGACTTGGCGACCGCTTTCGAAGATTCCTGATCGATCACCGTGGATGTCGATTTGATACAGACCAGGCAGTACTCTCAGACGGGTATTGGTGTACCTCGCTATGCATTCGTAGATCTTATGGTCGCCGAAGGCCATACCAGAATTCGCTTTGCATTCGTCATGATTTGCGGCAACAATCTCAGCTAAGGGTACGGTAAGAAAGATACCACCACCACCCATGGCTATCAGACCGTAGAGGACTACAGTCCACCATTCCTCGGACAGTGCTCCAAGGTATAGCTGTTGCGATGAGTCATATTCTGACAGAGCGTCAACCAGTGCCGACATTGACGTGACGAAAGTATCATCGTCAACAAAACCAAGCCATTGTGTCTTCTCGTCTACATTGGCGTACAAGATCTTCACAAGCGAAAAATAGCGTTCTATGCCCGAATCTTTACGGTTGAGAGGTTCAACGAGCGTCACCGCTAAGCCAAGATCGCGCATATGCGATTGTAAATCAGCCATACGCTTTGGGTCGGGCCTACTGTCATCGGGTCCTGTGACTATAACGAAGAGTCTGGCATTCGTGTAGGCAAGCCAACGTTGAAAGAATGGTATTGAAATGTCCAGACGGTCCAGTGTGGTCGCAGCGCCAAGTAAGATATGTGAAGCATCCGGGGGAGCCTTGGAGTAAGGAGGGACATCGAGTATCAAAGGATTCAAGCAATGAATCAAACCATTTTCATTACCATTCTTTGGATCCACGGTCTGGAAGTCTCCAAATAAGGGCTGGTCGATTTTTGTGACCGAAGCACGCTGAGCCTGCGGATTCGATCTGACAACAATGTCACGGCGAGCGTATTTGACAGGAAAGGGAATATCCAGTTCATTGAGCCATTCCAAGCGACTCTGGCACAAAAGTGGTCTGGGCGGGTAGTGCGATGAGAATTCTACTTCGGGTTCGGGTTCGGGTTCAGGTTCAGGAGGAGGCAAGTCGTTATTGCCAGCAGTGTTGTCCAGGTCTAACAATACGCGAAAACACCAAAGAACCAATGTCAACAACAACATTAGAGCAAACAACGAAATCGCTTTTCGACTCTTCTGCCACCCCATTGGCGTAAGAAATTTGGGAAGCGCGCCACAGTCGTCGAGCCAAATCTGCCATCTAAGCCTCCCTATATGAAATTGATGAACTCATCATTCCTAACATGGTGTTCCATACTTACGAGTCTACTATATGTGAGGCTTGAGTTCCAGAAAGAAAGATGCCGGCCGTAAAGGAAACGTGATGTCGAGGTACAGTTTTTTGTAAAACCATTGGCGACCACGCTAGTGGGCGGCAACGAAATTCATGCGCACCTCACTAAAATTGGGTGGGAGCGGTATGGGTTAATATATAGAAGCAATTGTACCCTGCAGGCCACATATGATACAGTTTTTTGTAAAACCATTGGCGACCACGCTAGTGGGCGGCAACGAAATTCATGCGCACCCCACCAAAATTAGGTGGGAGCGGTAGAAGAAATCACCCCCCAAATGAACACACCCTCCCAATGAACACTTCCCCTATATCTCAACATCAACGTAAGATGGCTAAAAGTGTCTCATATAAAATATACTTAGAATTAAAATCTGCATAAACTTTATATACAGCATTTAGACTGAAAATGACTTTTTGATATTGATGTTCGGTTCATGGATTCAGCCCTACAGAGGCTGTTCATTTGGCGGGTGTGTTCATTTGGGGGGTGACCCCTTCTAGCGGCTACTGTCTTGGCATCAGGATTCAAGGTCACTCGGCCAGACCTCATGGAGACTTTCTGCCGCAAGCTTACTCGACTGTTCTCCATGATTCGAGCATTACCATTGACCCATACAGTACTTTAATGTCCCAATCACTCCGCGAAGTCATACGTCACACTGTATCAGCTCGTTGAGAGTGTGCGGGGCGTGTATGCGTAGAGCTGGCCGTTGCAAGATGCAGTACGAGAGGCGCCAGCCTCTGTCCAAGGTGGCGCATTAGGACAGTAATGCAAGCCTCATTTGCGGATGTGATCTCTACCCGTTATGGCTGCCAGCATGAGCAGTGTTCAATCGCCAGCGAATGCGAAAATAGAAACCACACCAGGCGCATATCCTGCCAGCCCAGCACCAGCCGAAATGCCTACTATCGTCTCTTCTCAGCTTAGCTTGTCCCAAGCAGTTCATGCAAGAAGAGCTGAGTATACTAAACCTCTGAAGATCAAAGTCAAGGTGGGTACATGGAACGTCGCTTCGTTAAAAGGAACAGAGAAGGATATTGGAGGATGGTTCGTGGATGGGAAAGGCGTCTCTGAATCTCTGTCCGGCTTGGCCATAGGAGAGGAAAATGCCCCGGAAACTGTCGGTTTCCATACAGCGGTGCAGACAGAAAGCGTAGAGGCACAGGAGAATCGACAGTCCAAGAAAGCGTCTACACTTCCTAAGAATGATCCTGGAGCATTGCCGGGCGGTGATGAGATCGGCATCTACGTTCTAGGTTTGCAAGAAATTGTCGACGTTAACTCGCTAAGCGAAGCTCTGCGGCCATATACTGACCCTCATCCAGCTGAGAAGTGGAAGCAAGCATTGGCTAAGGCATTACCGAAAGGGTACAGTTGCGTGGCGGAGCAACGACTCATTGGTCTCCTCCTCGTCGTTTATGCATCGGCTGCGCTTTCGCCTACGATATCTTCCGTTAGCACCACAAGCGTTGGAACAGGCATCGGTGGGTACATGGGTAATAAGGGAGCAGTAACAGCTCGTATTGTGCTAGGAGAAGCTACTCGAATGGTGTTTGTGAACTGTCACTTGCATGCAGGGGTCGAAAGGGGAAGCCTTGACAAAAGAAACGGGGATGCGTCACAAGTACAAATGCGTACGAAGTTTGAGCCGATCTACGACGGTGGAGGGGCTATGGAGGAATTTAGTGAAGGTATCGGAGATGAGGAATTTGCTTTCTGGTTTGGTGATCTCAACTATCGTTTGGAGGGTATGCCGGGCGAAGACGTCCGAAGGCTTTTGATGCTGCATACAAAAGACGAGTATGGTAAAGATGTAGCTTCCAAGCAAAAGATCGAACATGAGCTTGCTAATCCTGAATCCTCAACTTTTGCGGGCAATCAAGAAGCGGCGCTGAGTACTCTTGACAATGAAAGGTCCTCCACCGATTCTGCTGTTGCTGTATCACCTCATCACTCTACAGCGTCTTCGGTCACGCTGCCAAACGCTGACAAGCCTGACCCGTCTTCTGACCCGACCTCACTCCATACAACCCTGTCCTCGCTTCTGGTGCATGATCAACTACATTCGCAAATGCGTACCCGAAAAGCCTTTCATGACGGATGGCGAGAAGGACCCATTGACTTCCTACCGACGTACAAATACGATGTAGGAAGCGTCGGAATGTTTGACTCGAGCGAAAAGCGCCGAGGTCCTAGCTGGTGTGATCGGATACTCTTTCGCAGTCGTAAAGGCAGGTTAGATTATGAGGAGCGGGTTCAAGCGGAAGAACAAGCTAAGAAGAAAGACAATGAGATGAAATTACGTGGAGTTGTCGAGGAGGCCGCCAATGAAGCAGTGCTCTTCGATTATGACCCAGAAACAGATGGCGCAGATAACGAGACCGACCAGTCTGCCAACTTCTCCAAGGATTCCGATGTTGTAATGACTAAAGCTGGCTTTGAGGATCGGCTAGAACTCGATTCCTACACCTCCCATCAACGAGTGCTCTCTTCAGATCACAAACCATTAGATGCTGTCTTTACCTTAGACTACGATGCTGTGGATCCTGATCTGAAAGCAAAAATACATCAAGAGGTAGCTCGTGAACTCGACAAAGCGGAAAATGAAGGTCGTCCTGTCGTTACAATCGTTGTGGACCATCACCGCGACAGCGACGCCTCTTACTCCCGCAATGATCCCGCACCCCAGAATTACGAAGGTGTCAATTTCGGCGATGTCAAATACGATCATCAGAAGACCCGCAACATCACTATTGCTAATACAGGTCGCGTTCCCGCCACGCTGGGTTTCGTAGACCGCTCCGTCGATACTGGCCAGCCAGGCGGTTTCCCTCCACCTTGGCTAACCATTGACTTTGATCGTCCTAGCGATAATAAGAACCCTAATCCTGGCGCTTTGCAAGAGTACACCCTTGAGCCCGGTGACGCTGCAACTGTTACAATGAACCTTCACGTGACAGACCTTGAGCATATTCGACGTCTTAACGAGCATGATGAAAAGCTCGAAGACGTACTCGTCCTTCGCATTCACAATGGACGCGACTACTTCCTCCCCATCCGCGGTAACTGGATGCAATCCGCTTTTGGACGCTCGATTGAGAAATTGGTGCGAATACCAGAAGGAGGTGTGAGAAGATGGCAGCATCAACGGCCGGATGGAAGCAGTCAAGGGGATCACGACGGGGTAAAGTGGTCAGCTCCGCGCGAACTATTTCGGCTGACGGAGGCAATAGAAGAACTCACTGAGAGAGCGATTGCGGAATGGAGTATGACAGCAGAGGATGGAGAGGCACCTTGGATGAAAGACAGAGGTTGGCCTTTCCGCGGTTGGACCTTTCCGGGAAAGGATACGACCATTGCAAAGGAGATGATTAGGGAAGGTCTGGATACTGACACCTCTTTCGCAAGGTTATTCACCCCGGAACTTGGGTCGACACAAAGGCTGGAAGCCTTAGCCGAGACCCTGTTAGAATTCCTCAAGAGCTTAGAAGATGGGGTTGTCCCGGACTCGCTCTGGCAAGAATTGGAGAGCAGAATACTCGAGACGGAGAAAGCAAAAAGGGCGCTTGCCGACGAAGAGAAACGCATGGCGATCCTGGACATTGTTTCATCAGCTCCAGCTCACAGCGTATCCTTCACCTTCATCACTTTCATGCTAAGCCGGATAGCGAATGAGATAGCCCCAATCCCTCGAACACTGAAACGGCAAGGAACGGCTACATCGTTCAATGAGATGGATGCTGTGAAGGAATCAAACGGCGACCCTGCTAAGCAACGGCGGAAGGAGGTCGACGAAGCTTATGCGGCGATCTTTGCAGATGCAATGATCAGGTGGCAGCCACTGTCT
>JAABUP010006684.1_pt1 | contig 16166 bp, 12 predicted proteins | sample 5559201 | NCBI WGS metagenome assembly JAABUP01 (sample SAMN10711887, study PRJNA513373) | rock metagenome | isolation source: Antarctica rocks | place: Antarctica
GGCTAACCTGACCATGAGTGTCACGCTTGACCTTGTAAACCCAGTGTTCTTTAAGGACATGCTGATCTGACAGCACATTGACAATGTCCCATGTGTTATTATTCTTCAGTGACTGAATTTCATTCTTCATAGTCATCTTTCATTTGTCACACAGAGGTAACTTCACAGCCTGCTTATATGTGGTCAGTTTGACAATGTTATCAATAGAAATTGCGGCATACACATATGAAACGTGTGCGTCAGACTCATCAACAACTGAGTAACTGTAAAGGTTGTAGCATGATGCAGCTGCTGAGGCTGAAGAGTTCAATGAACCTACTGCTGAGGCTGAAGGGTTCAATGAACCTACTGCTGAGGCTAAAGGGTTCAATGAACTGAGCTCATCTGAATCAGACAACTTGTCTAGAACTTGCGGGTCTGAACTCATGAGTTCAGACTGACAATGTGAAGAGGTAGATGCTTTCCCTGAAACAAAAGAAGACAAAGAATGCATGCTGACAGAATTTGATCACTGTAATAGTGAGAATCAAAGCAGCAGTGTAGCTGGTGCAGACACTTTCTCTGAAACAAAAGAAGATTGTGACAATGAGAGTGAGAATGCAGAAGAAGAATTGACAGCATGATTGCTAGTGCTAGTTGTCTTCTTCTTGCTGTGAACCTTTATATTAGCTAAGTTTTCATAAGCAGTAATGCCCTCATCAACAAAGCAGTTATGGAACTCAAGAACCTGTTCTGATTCAGAGTCTTAAACATGAAAGATTGAGCTTTCTTTCATGTCTAAATAGTGGCATTTAAGGCTGCAGTCCTCAAACTTGACTTCTTGCTGACATCATTCCTTAAAAATGTGTGCTTAAGCAATGATACTGAAGATGTAAAGACTTGAGAGGTCAGAAACGTTGTCTGTTCATGCTTCATAGAGTGTCATGTTAAGTACTCAAGTAGAAGAATGGTTCTTGATATAAACCGCAGTCTTAATGGCTTTCAGCTAGAGGTGTGAGTTCAGGTCAGAGTCTTTGAGCATAGCTTGTGCAGGTTCGCAAATAGTGCGATTTAGCCGCTCAGAAACACTGTTTTCTTCAGGTGAATAGGGTGTAGTAGGTTCTCAGATGATGTTGTTGACTGAAAACCAGTTCTTCAAAACAAGATACTCACACTCAAAGTCAGTGTGAAGGCATTCTAGAGAATAGTCAAAACAGTCAGTCTTCATCAATGTGATAAAGTCCTTAATATGCTTGGCCGTCTTGCCTTTGATTTTCATGAAAAACATTCAGGTAAACCTTGTGAAGTTGTCAGTAAGAGTAACAAACCACCTTAAACTGTCATAGACAATGAGCATTATGGGTTCAACAACATCTGAATGAATAAGATCTAATGGTCAAGTTGCCTGCTCAATAAAAGCATTGTAAGAGTGACAAGTCTGCTTGACTTTCATGCACGGTTCACAGACATCATGTCATCAAGGAAGATTCTTAAGATCTATGCTGTTGATGATCTTAAACAGACGCTTGATGTTTGTATGACCTAAATGGCTCAAGCGTCAATGTCACATATCAAACAATACCTTGAACCCACAATTAGCTGCAAAGGCATGAGACTGAGGTGTATTGTTAAAGTGTAGCTGAAAAATCCTGTTGACCTCAAGAGCATATCTGATGACATTGTTTTTGTGACGTAAGGTGCAGTCACACATGTCAAAAAAGATATCATCAGTGCGCATGCAGCAGTCAGAAATGAGGTTCACAGAGGAATAAGAGGCATGCATAATGTCTTTGAGGATAACCTCTTGTATGCCACCGTCAGAATGTACTAAACATAGTGAAACCATGCCCTTTTCAATGATCTGAGCAGGTTCATTAGCCGTTTTAAGAGACCTAGAAATAGGCTCATAGATAAGAAAGAATTTGCATGTAGAACACAAGTGATCAGAGGCTTTAGTATTGACAATTCACACACTCATGAGGTGTGATTCTATGACAGACATAAAGCTGAGCGTTGTGGCATTGCCATCAGTCTTATTGAAGGTTGATTTGACATTGTTAAAGGACTTGTCTGAGAACTTGTCTGACAATGACAACAATTTGCCCTTCTTCTTTGCAGCTCAAGCTGCATTGAGTTTCTTCTTCTTATGAGGGTATTTGACAAAGCACATGAGTTTCTCATGGTCAGTCTTCTTACAGTGTGAACACTGAAGTGACAACAACGTTGATTTTGGTTTGTCACAAAAGGCCATTGCAACAGAGCTCTTATTATTCTTCATTCTAGCCTTGTCAATCAACTCAGCGGCTAAGAAATTGAAAGTAGAAGTTGTAACGCGAATGAACTGGCGTTTAGTCATGACAAAGACATTGAATGTAAATCTGAGGTTATTAAGAAGAACAGTGAGTATAACCCAGTCTGAAAAGGTAGAATTCATCTCTTGCAAATGTTGTGATGAAGTCTTTAGCTGATCAACATAGTCCTCAATGAACTTAAATGAATCATAGTGATGACTTAAAAGTGTTGTAAATGTAAGGTATCTGGCGTTAAAGCCCTGAACCTCGTACAACTCCTTGAGCTTCAACCACATCTGATGTGCAGAAAGGTCTTGAATGAACCTCTTAAGACCATTCTGACATGACAGTGCTATAGTAGCACATGCTCTGTCATTCTTTTTACTTCAAACAATGTATTCAGACAAGAACTTCAAGTTCAAAGTGTTGACATCATCAAGTTCAACAACTGGTTTGAAAGATGTGCCTGAAACAACAGCTCATAGATCTTTGTTCATAAGAATGAACTTGACATTAGTGGCTCATGAGGCATAGTTACTAGCATCAGCAAGATGAAAGAAGTTGAAAATGCTGTTTAAGAAAGTCATGGTTATGTGAGTTGTCAAAAACAAACACCAAAACACAAAAACTATCAAAAAAGTGAAGAGATGTCAACTGAGAATATTGTGACAACAAGTCATTTGAGGATATTAAAACAACAAAAGTGTTGTTTAAGAAAGCACTTAAATAAGCTATCAAAAAACAATGAGTTGTTCAAGGAAGCACTCAGGTGAGCTATTGAAATGATGAAAATGTTGAAACTGAGAATATTGAGTAATGACAAAAGGGGTTGTTTGAGAAAGCACTCAGGTAGACTATTGAAACAATGAAAGACGTTGTTGAAAGACGGTGACAGTGAGGTCAATGAATGACTGACTAATGTCTTGAGATATGAAGGCAGAATGCTGGGCTCATAACCTATTGAAGTATGACCTTTATTGAAATGACTGTTTTATTCATATATTCTTACTAGAATGTAGAGTCTACATCAACAGCATGACTTTTGTGTGAGCTGACTAAGCAGTGTCACGTGACACAGCAAGTTCTGATGCTAGGTCAGAATAGGACTGAAATCCCCCGCAAAGCCTTCTTATTTCAACACTTTCTTTAAGATATTTATATTACAAAAATGAACAATACAATGAAAATCAACAAGAATTTAATATATCACTTACATTCAATAAACTAAAAACAAACTGTTGAACAAATACTTCTGATAACTGCTTTAAAGAAATTACTCAAATTAGAGCTTATTTGTCACAGGTTCACAATGAGACTGATGCTCAATTGATAATTTCTAAATACAAGAAGAATACTATAAAGAGAAAAAAAAAAAAGCTTCATACAGAAGCAAAAAGATAATGTGCTTTAGTCTTAAAGTCTTAGTAAGCAACTAGATCATAAGACCTTAGTATAAGTTCAACTTATGACATCATCTCTTTCTTTTTCTTCAAGGTTGTGCTTTAAGCCTTTAAAAAGATTGTTGTATGATTGTCAATGTCTGTTGACACATGTTTGCCTGCTTCATATAGATAAGGTTTGCAGGTGAAAATTTTTTCATTGCTTGCGTGATTTTCTTCAACAATTCACTTGAGCTTATCTGTCAGTGAAGTGAGTTATAAACTTTCTCACCTCATGTACAACTTCTTTTTTTCTTTCTTCTTCAACTTCTTCACTGACAACTTTTGTATGTGAAACCTTTTTTAATTGAATATGTCAACACTGACTCTCATACAACAAGCTCAGCAGCAACAACATCAGCAACAACAACAATGTAAGTGTCATACAGATATGTGTTTTGAAGCTGACAGCTCACAGGGCCCTCATTCTTTATGATGCATATGTTGTTGTTCTCACTCTTGTAGCTGTTGATGTTAATTCAGTTTTCTTTGTTGATCAGCAGCAGCTTGCTCAGTATGCTCACTCTTCTCAGACAATAGTCATTCTTGCGCTGTTCAGTGTGAATGTTCTGTTCATACAGTAACAAATCACACTGAATCAAATAAGAACTCATCAGCTGTTGTACATCAATGCAATTCTGATTCAGAGTCAAGGTGTGTTGGTTTTTGCCAATTGTATCAACTGTCAAGCATGAAGTATGACGTTCTTTTCAGAATGTCATCATACATCAAAACATTTCAATGAGTGTTGTGATAACTGCAAATGATGTGATCATGCTTGTTGTTGTTCTGTATGCAACAATGATGTTCTCATTGTTATCTCAGATGATGAGAACAACAACAATGTCAATGAGAATGAGCATGCTGCTCAATCAAGACAAATCACATCAGTGTTGTCAACAAGAGTGATCATCATCTATGTCACTTCTTAAGTACATACAACTCTTCTTTCTTCTTTACACTGTGCTTGTCTAGTTGTACAGACTGTGTGTGACACTTATAAAGTCTAGTTGTATGAGCTGTGTGTGACATCTGAGCAGTGTGCCTTATCTCTTCATGATGCTCAAAACAAGTAGCTTTGACAAAATCAAGAAGACATCATTAGTAGTTAGCATAGAAATAAATCAAATAAATTTAACACTAAATTTTGAACTCTGTATGATTCTCTGAACTCATGAAGCAACTCAATCTTCTTTTGTATGATTAAGATCTAGTCACCTCAGGTTGCATTAACTTTCATCAGTTTAACATCACTGTGTCTTTCAGAGCAGATGTCAATTCTCATGTGAGTCAAGTATAATTGACTTATTTCATCAAGTACTTCTTCTTGAATTTTTCTTTATGTCATACAAATCTTTCTTTCAGAATCTTCTTTGTCTCAAACTCTTCTTCATCACTTACAATGTGTGATGAGGATTGCAAGTCTGTCATACACTGAGAAGAAAGAGCATTCATGACTGCTGACTGAAGCATGACTGAATGAAACACATTATGAATATTCAGCAGTGTGTTCAGACAGAAGAAATGTGAGCTGATCTTCTTAACAATGATGTACTTGACATTCTTTGCATCAAACTTCTTACATGAATGATCTGTATGTATGTTCTTAAGATTTAGTCAGACTTTGTCTTCTTTCTCAAAGTTATATGACTGCTGTCTCTTCTGATTCATCATTTCTTTCTGTATCTGTTGAGTGACAGTCATAGTCATTTGTGCTCACTCTGTGACTTCTTTCATCTTTTGTACGATCTGATCAGCTTTCTGCACTGAACTTTTTGCAGACTGTACAGGCTTCAACTTCTCAAGTAGTTGTAAAGGCTTCATGTGATACTCATGAGACAGAAAGAAGAGACTCACTTCTGTTGAGGTGAAGTCATGATTGTTTATGACTAGCTCAGCCATAGAAAGCAGGCTTGCTCAGTTGTTCTGACTATAATTTGAGAATGTACAAATGTACAGCTCAACGTTCTGATTCATTTGCTTAATTGCTCTGTCAGTTTTCAGATGATACACTGTGAACACTCTTTGTACAATCTTCAAAAGTTGACAGACTCTCTTTCATAGGCTGCTCATAAACTGAGTGCCTCAATCTGAGACTATTGTGATAAAAAGCTCATGAGCTTGATAGAAACATTGTACAAATGTCTGAGCCACTCATTCTGCAGTCATATTCTTGCACAATTCAAGTATCACTCTTTTGCTAAGACAATCTGTCATTATCAGAAGGTTCATACAACTCTCACTTGATGATAGATTTACTACAAAGTTAATGAATATCTCTCATCAAATTTGCTTCAATACAGATAAAGGCTTCAAGAAGCCTTGTCAATGGTCTTTTCAGCTGTTGTTCATACAGCATTTGTTGCAATTTCAGCAGAATGTGCAGACATTCTGTAGCATCTCAGGTCAAAAGAACTGTTGTGATAAGAGAGCATCAGTTACATCTCTTTCTGAGTGTTCAGTCATTGTTGAGTCATGTGTATACTGAATCAGTTTCATACAAAGAGATTCTGAGAATGACACTCAGTGTCTTTTGCAAAAGAGTAGCTTTTCTTCATTGCTCAAGAAGCATTTTGTTATGAATACCCTCACTTTTAAAACAGTAGAAAATGATCTTTGTTTCTTGCAAATTGTCTGACAAAGCTCATCATACAACTCATCTTTTGCTTCAGCATTCACTCACATCTGTTTGAGATTTGTGACCTCACTGAACAAGTTCTGATCTTGTACAAGCACAGAGACTGATATGTCTGCTACTGTTATTGAGGCAGTCTGTATAGACTTGCTTATCATTTCAGAACATATCATCTGTGTTGTACAATGTTGTACTCTGTTGTTTGAGAGGTTCATTGACACATTCTGCTTTTGTCTTAATAAAGCATCTGCCCTCTCATTCTGCTTGCTCAGCAAGTATAGTATGAAGAAGTTATATTGCAACAGTATTAAAGACCACCTCATTTGTTGCTCTGTAAGCTTTTTAACTGTTATAAAGTATTTCAGATTTTTGTGATCTGTACAAATCTGAAAACTTGACACACTTCTCAATTCTGCATCTCACTTTTTCAAGCATTGTATGATGATCAGCATCTCTTTATCATAAATCTCATAATTGCACTCTGCAGATGCATTCTTCTTTGAATAGTAGGCACAGGGCCTTCACACATCATTCATTAACTGCAACAGAGTTTCATCTATGAATCAACCTGAGAAATCTGTTTTCATCACAGTCATACATGTATGATCAAACAGAACTAAAATCAGCGCTGAAATGAACATAGTCTTTAACTTCTTAAAATTCTGATCAGCTTTCTCAGTTCACTTAAAAGATGTGTTCTTTCATACAAGAGTCATTATTGACATAATCAGATTAGAAAAGTTCTTGATGAACTTTTAATAGAAGTTTGCAAAGTTTATGAAACTCTGTACTCTCTTTACTGACTTAAAGACTTGTCAGTTCATGATTGTCTTCATCTTTTGAGAATTCATTTGTATGTTCTTTTCAACTTTCAGAATGAACTTTACATACTTGATTGATTTGACTTCAAACTCACATTTGTCAATGTCAATCTGTAAGTCAACTTCTCAAAGTCATAGTAGTACTCTTTGTACATGATCTCAGTGCTGATGCAAAGACTCATCAGTGAAAATAAGAATATCATTCATGTAGACTGAACAAAACTCATTTAAAAAGTCCTGCAAGACTCAGTTGATATATCTTTAAAATGTGCTTGAGATGTTGACTAGCTCAAAAGAAGTCATCATTCATTCATATCACCCATATCTTGTACAGAATGCCGTCTTTCATTTGTTCTCAATGGCAATTTGAATCTTGTGAAATGCTACTATGACATTCAACTTGATTTATCATTGAGCTCATTCAATGTTCTGCAAAGTCTCATATATCAATGAAAGAGAGTAACAATTCTTTCAAGTGATTTGATTCAAATCACAGTAATTCACACAGAATTGAAGTTTATCTTCTGACTTTCATACAGATAAAACAGACACTGCAGCAGATGAGTTGCTGACTTGTATGAATTGCTTATTCAAAAGTTCTGTTAATGTTTTGCGCAACACTAGTAGCTTTTCTCTCATCATGTTGTATAGAGAATCTCAGAGTACTTTTGACTCTTTTTCATCTATCTTTTCTAGTTTGATTCAGTAATCTGTGTCTTCTTCTCTTAAGAGAGGCAATTTCTCAGTCATCATATGATTAAACACATTTAAAAACTCATGATAATGATCAGAGAGTATAGTTCTCAAGTCAGTCTTCTTTTGTGAGGTTAAGGCTTTTTCAATATTGATCATGCTGACTGAGAACACCTCAATCTTCTTCTGTTTTTCTTCTTTCTTTCATATGAGGTTTGTAAAGAACATAACTGACATCATAACATGATTGAACTCACTCTCAGCAGAAGCTTCTCTGTTTTGTATAATAGTTTCTGTGAATTCAATCATAAGAAAGACTCTGTCTGCATTCAATATGATCTTGTTCTGCTTCATTCATGATAGATCTAGTATAAGATTGTAGAATGCTAACTTAAAAACAATATAAAAGAATGTTCTTGACTTCTGATGTTTGTTGATCTTGATTTGTACAACAGCTACTTTATTTACTGATGAACCTGAAGGTTCATCAAACCCTGTAATTATATGAGGTCTTATCTTCATGCACTGTAGATTGTGATTTTTAGCAAAGCAAGAAGTGATCATTTCATAAAACAGACACTCTGTGTTGTACAAGGTATGTGCATATGACTTCTTATTGATTAATGTTGACATAGTTAAGAGGGCACTGTTCATCTGTTTCTCAAACTTCTTTCAGCTTTTATCACATCTTGTACACTCTCAGCTGTGACTTCTGCTAAAAGCTACTCTTTTTTTGAGTTCTTCTTTTCTTCTGTCATTTTCTTCACAGTCTCAGCAGTAACAATGTTAATGATGCAAGATTGTACAACAGACAGAAGTTTGCAGTCCTTAATGAAGTGATCATTGTCTTTGCAGCACATGCATAGTTATTTCATATGATGTTTTGTCACTTTCTTCTTTGACACTCATTGTGCTCTGTGTCTCTCTTCAGTTTCTGTAGCTGTGACAATGATGTGCTCAGTGAGTTCTCAGTTCATGTTGTTTGTGTGAGACTGTTGCATGATGATAGTAGTTGTTGTACAACACTCTTGAGTAACAGTCTTCTGAATTGAGTTTAAGTTGTGACTTACTCGCTGTAGCAAGATACTGTACTCATCATATGACACAGAGATTGAGATGACAATCAGAGCTCACATGAGTGTTATGTTGAGACTGTTATTAAGAAATGTTTTCTTGACAGCATCATCTCATTTCAAGCCTTTTGCTTTCAACAGCATTTGTTCAAAGGTGGTCAGATGTCTAGCAAATGATTTTTTCTTCTGTTTTAAAGCTTTTAAGGTATGAGTTGCTCTCTTCTTTGATTCTGAGTCATTGTACACATGTTGAAGCTGATTGATCAGCTTCTCAATGATTGTATGATTTAAAACTTTATTTGACTTAATACAAACTACAATTCAAGGTGTGACCTGACTTAAAGTCAATTCTTCAAGCTGACTGTGTAAGCATCAGAACTGTACACTGACATTGTCATTCAACATGTTCACATTCAATTTAGCAACAATTTATTGTAGTCAAGGTCTGAATTTCACTCTTTTTTCTTCAAACCTGAGTGAATCAGAGAGACACCATTTTGAGTGTCAATTTACACTCATTGCTGCAATGAGCTGCTTTAAAGTAAGACTGTTTGTACAATTAACTGATTCTTGAGAAGAAGGTAATGTTGCAACAGCTAATGTCAAAATAGCTGTATTTACTGATGTAGTCAATGTGAGGTTGTGTCAATTCATCACAAAGATGTAAAGAAGATTTGTACAAGCCTTCATGTTTCACATGTTCTCTTTTATATGACTCTTTATGCTGTGTAGTTCTGTTATAAATATTTGCACTCAAGAAAGAATCTTCTCAGCAACAATCTTTACTTCATCTGTCATAAAGGTTTCTGCGCTCATTCTGCACTGATTTCAACAATTGTACAACAAGGTCTTTAGTGTAGATCAGATTTAAATGAAAATAGTATTTTAATGTCATGAGTTCACAATGAGACTGATGCTTAATTGATAATTTCTAAATACAAGAAGAATACTATAAAGAGAAAAAAAAGAAGAGCTTCATACAAAAGCAAAAAGATAATGTGCTTTAGTCTTAAAGTCTTAGTAAGCAACTAGATCATAAGACCTTAGTATGAGTTCAACTCATGACATTATTGTAAGAAAATTAATATGCATAAAAATGCAAAAGCTAAAATTGTTAAAATAAGTAATGATATCATTAAATATAAAAATACAGAGATTGTTATTTCTCAATTAAGTACTTTTTTTCATACTTTAATTATTAAAGCAAAGAGTATTCTCTATAAAGATTTATTGTTGATAAATGAAAATGAAGTTAAGAATTTAATTTCAATCAATGATGTTGAAGATTCATTGAATGAAAATAAAGTTAACTTTTATTTTGTTGATTATCTCATAAAAAAACAGAATGTAACTATAAACAAAGAGTTTATGATTAAAAGATTGTTTAATGTTAATGATAATATATCAAAACAATTTGATACAATCAGAAAAAATGAGTTTATATATAAACAAAAACATATTAATGAATATTTATTGAACAGAAAGAAATTTCTAAAATATTTATTATTATTAGTGCACATGACTTCAGGTGCATCAGTAAGAGGTACAGAAATTTTGACAATTAAATATAAAAATACTATAAATAATAAGATAAGAAACATCTTATCATGAGTTAAACTCATACTAAAGATCTTATGATCTAGTTACTGATTAAGACTTTAAGACTAAAGCACTTATCATTTTATCTTTGTATAAAGCTCTTCTTTTCTTCTTTATAGTATTCTTCTTGTATTTAGAAATTATCAATCAAGTGACAGTCTCATTGCAAATTCATGACATTAAAATACTATTCTCATTTAAATCTGATCTACATTAAAGGTCTTGCTGTACAATTGTTGAAATCAGTGCAGAATGAGTGCAGAAACCTTTATGACAGATGAAGTGAAGACTGTTGCTGATGAGATTTCTTCTTGAGCTCAAATATTTATGACAGAACTATGCAGCATAAAGAATTGTACAGAAGAGAACATGCAAAACATAAAGACTCATATGAATCTTCTTTACATCTTTGTGACAAATCAAGACAACTTCACACTGACTACATCAGCTGTTGCAACATTATCTTCTTCTTAAAAATTAGTCAATTGTATGAACAGTCTCACTTTAAAGCAGCTCATTGCAGCAATGAGTGTGAATCAGCACTTAAAGTGGTGTCTTTCTGACTCACTCAGATTTAAAGAAAAAAAGAGTGAAATTCAGATCTTAACTACAACAAATTGTCACTAAATTGAATGTGAACATGTCAGACAACAATGTCAGTATGCAGTTTTGATACTTACACAGTCAGCTGAAAGAATTGACTTTAAGTTAAGTAACACCTTGAATTGCAGCTTGTATTAAGCTAAATGAAGCCTCAAATCACACAATCATTGAAGAGCTGATTAATTAACTTCAGCATGTGTACAATGACTCAAAATCAAGAGAGAAAGCAACTCATATCTTAAAAGCATTAAAACAGAAAGAAAAGTCATTCATAAGACATCTGATCATCTTTGAACAAACATTGCTGAAAGTGAGAGACTTAAAATGAGATGATACTGTTAAAAAGACATTTTTCAGTAACAGTCTAGATGTAATGCTCACACAAACCCTGATTGCAACATCAATTTCTGTGTTGTATGATGAGTACATTACCTTATTGCAGCAGGTTAGTTATAATTTAAAGTCAATTCAAAAGGCTGTTACTCAAGAGTGCTGTACAACAATCACTATCATCACTTAACAGTTTCACACAGACTTCATGAACTGAGAATCTATCAGACATGTCAGTGTGATAACAGCAAAAACTGAGAAGAAATGCAGAGCATAATGAATGTTAAAGAAGAAAGTGACAAAGTGTCATATGAAATGACTGTGCATGTGATGTGAAGAAAGTGAACATTTTATTAAAGAGTGCAAACTTTTACTGACTGTACAACCTTAAATCATCAACATTGCTGCAGCTGAGACTGTAGAGAAAACAACAGAGACAGATGAGAACTCAGAAAAAGAGTAGCTTTTAGTGAAAGTCACAGCTGAGAGCATATGAGATGTGATAAGAGCTAAAAGAAATTTGAAAAACAGATGAACAGTGTTCTCTTCACTATGTCAACATTAGTCAATAAGAAGTCATATACACATACCTTATACAAGACAGAGTGTCTGTTTTATGAAATAATCACTTCTTGCTTTGCTAAAAATCACAATCTACAGTGTATGAAGATAAGGCCTTGTATGATTACAGAATTTGATGAACCTTCAAATTCATCAGTAAATGAAGTAGCTGTTGTACAGATTGATATTAACAGACATCAGAAGTCAAGAGCATTCTTTTATATTGTCTTTAAGTTAGCATTCTATGACCTTATATTGAGTCTATCATGAATGAAGCAAAATGAGATTATATTGAATGCAGACAGAGTCTTTCTTATGATTGAATTCACAAAAACTGTCATACAGAACAGAAAAGCATCTGCTGAAAATGAGTTTAATTATATTATGATGTCAGCTACATTCTTTTTGAATCTCATACAAAAGAAAGAAGAAAAACAGAAGAAGATTGAGATATTCTTAGCTAACATGACTGATATTAAAAGAGTCTTAACCTCACAGAAGAAGACAGACTCAAGAACTATACTCTCTGATCATTATTATGAGTTTTTAAATGTGTTTGATTGTACAATGACTGAGAAGTTGTCTCTCTTAAAAGAAGAAGGCACAGATCATTGAATTGAACTAAAAGAGATAAATGAGAAAGAATTAAAAGTACTCTGAGGTTCTTTATACAACATGATGAAAGAAAAGCTACTAACATTGTGAAAAAGATCAACAGAACTTTTGAACAAGCAGTTCATATAAGTCAGTAACTCATTTGCTGCAGTGTCTGTTTTGTTTGTACAGAAGTCAAAAGGTGAACTTCAGTTCTGTGTGAACTATTGTGATTTGAACTGAATTACTTAAAAGAATCATTACCCTCTTTTATTAATATATGAGACTCTGCAGAACATCAAACAGGCTCAATAGTACATTAAGTTGAATGTCATAGCAGCATTTCACAAGATTTAAATTGCTGCAGAAGATGAATGAAAGACAATGTTTTATATAAGGTACAGATTGTATGAATGAATGATGACTTCTTTTAAGCTAGTCAATGTTTTAAGCACCTTTCAAAGATATATTAACTGAGTCTTACAGAACTTTCTGAATAAGTTCTGTTCAGTTTATGTGAATGATATTCTTATTTTCACTGATGAATTGTTGCATCAACATTGAAATCATGTATGAAAGATACTACTACAGCTTTAACAAGTTGATCTACAAATTGACATTGACAAATGTGAGTTTGAAGTCAAGTCAATCAAGTATTTAAAGTTCATTGTGAAAGTGAAAAAAGGTGTATGAATGAATTCTTAAAAGATAAAGACAATCATGAACTGACAAGTTTCTAAATCAGTAAAGAATGTACAGAGTTTTATAGACTTTGCAAACTTCTATTAAAAGTTCATTAAGAACTTTTTTAATCTGATCATGTCTATGATGATTCTTATACAAAAGAATGCATTCTTTAAGTGAACAGAAAAAGCTGATCAGGGTTTTAAGAAGCTAAAGACCATGTTCATTTCAGTGTCAATTTTAGTTTCATTTGATCACACACATATAACAGTGATGAAAACAGATTTCTCAAATTGATGCATAGATGAAATTCTGTTACAATTAGTGAATAATGTGTGAAGGCTCTGTGCCTACTATTTAAAGAAGAACACATCTGCAGAGTGCAATTATGAGATTTATGATAAAGAGATGCTGACAATCATATGATGCTTGAAAGAGTGAGATGCAGAATTGAGAAGTGTGTCAAGTTTTTAGATTTGTACAGATCACAAAAATCTGAAATACTTTATAACAGTTAAAAAGCTTACAGAGTGACAAATGAGATGGTCTTTAATACTGTTGTGATACAACTTCTTCATACTATACTTGTCAGACAAGCAGACGCTCTATTAAAACAAAAGCAGAATGTGTCAATGAATCTCTCAAATGACAGAGTACAACATTGTATAATGCAGATAATACATTCTGAGATGATGAGCAAGTCTATACAGACTGCCTCAATAACAGTAGCAGACATATCAGTCTCTGTGCTTGTATGAGATCAGAACTTGTTCAGTGAGATCACAGATCTTAAACAGATGTAAATGAATGCTGAAGTAAAAGATGAGTTGTATGATGAGCTTTGTCAGATGATTCACAAGAAACAGAGATTGTTTTTTACTGTATTGAGAATGAGAGTGTTCATAACAAAATGCTCTCTGAGCAGTGAAGAAAAGTTGCTCTTTTGAGAGAGATGCTGAGTATCAAACTCAGAATGTCTTTATACAGAACTTATTCAGTATACACATGACTCAATGATGACTGAACACTCAAAAAGAAACATAACTTATGTTCTCTTATTATAACAATTCTTTTGATCAGAAATGTTGCAGAACATCTGTACATTCTTTTGAAATTGTGACAAGTGCTGTATAAACAATAGCTGAAAAGATCGCTGACAGAGCTTTTTGAAACCTTTATCTATATCAAAGAGAATTTAACAGAAGATATTCATTGACTTTGTAGTAAATCTACTGTCAAGTAAGAATTGTACAAACCTTCTGATAATTACAGATTGTCTTAACAAGAGAATAATACTGAAACTGTGCAAGAATATGACTGCAGAATGAGTGACTCAGACATTTGCATGACATTTCTATTGAGCTCATGAGCTTTTTACTACAATAGTCTCAGATTGAGGCACTCAGTTTGTGAGCAGTCTATGAAAGAGAGTCTGTCAACTTTTAAAGATTGTATGAAGAATGTTCACAGCATATCATCTGAAAACTGACAGAACAACTGAGCAGATGAATCAGAATGTTGAGCTGTACATTTATATGTTCTTTAATTATAGTCAGAACAACTGAACAAGTCTGCTTCTCATAACTGAGCCAGTCATAAACAATCATGACTTCATCTCAACAGAGATGAGCCTTTTCTTCTTGTCTCATAAGTATCACATGAAGTCTTTACAACTACTTGAGAAGTTAAAGCCTGTACAATCTGTGAAAAGTTCAGTACAGAAAGCTGATCAAATTGTATAAAAGATGAAAGAAGTCACAGAGTGAGCACAGATGACTATAACTGTTACTCAGCAGATACAAAAAAAAACAGCAAATCAGAGAAGACAGCAGTCTTATGACTTTAAAAAAGAAGACAAAATCTGACTAAATTTAAAGAACATATGTACAGACTATTTATGTAAGAAGTTTAATGTAAAGAATGTTAAGTACATCATTCTTAAGAAGATTAGCTCACATTTCTTCTGTCTGAACCCATTGCTGAATATTCATAATGTGTTTCACTCAGTCATGCTTCAATCAACAGTCATGAATACTCTCTCTTCTTAGTGTATGATAGACTCACAACCTCTGCTGCAAATAGTGAGTGATAAAGAAGAATTTGAGATAAACAAGATTTTGAAAGAGAAGCTCATATGACAAAGAGAAGAATTTAAGAAGAAGTACTTAATAAAATAAGTTGACTATATCTGACCTACATGAGAACTGACCTCAGCTCTGCAGAACACAGTCACAATAAATTGATGAGAGTTAATGTAACTTGAGGTTGCTAGATCTTAATCATATGAGTTGACATCATCAGTTTACACATGATTCAACAATAACTGTGTGTATGTGTGTGTGTGTGTGTGTGCACACACATACACATAAAGAGATCTTTAAAGACCTTGTCAATAATAAGTGAGAGTTTGAAGAGAAACATTATGTCAGAGAAGGCTAAGATGCTTTATGTGTGTGAGGTGATTGTACAGAGTTCATGATTTAGTGTTAAATTTATTTGATTTATTTCTATACTATTGTTGCCTTCTTGATTTTGTCAAAGCTATTTATTTTGAGCATCACACAGAGGTGAGACAGATAGCTTAAATGTCATATACAGCTCATATAACTAGGTCTAGATCTAGGTGTTATGACAGAAAAAAAGAGATTGTACATATTTAAGAATCAAGGTTGATGACAACAATCCTTGTTAACAGCGGTGTCAGTGCAATCTGTTATTGTTGAGAAACTTGTTCGCTCTCACTGATCTCATCATTGTCATTATTGCTATTCAAAATGACAATGACAACATTGTTGTTGTGTACAGAGCAGTGAGCAGTGTGATCATGTCACTTACAGTTGCTGCAACACTTTTTAAAATGCTTT
>JAABUP010006685.1_pt1 | contig 16163 bp, 17 predicted proteins | sample 5559201 | NCBI WGS metagenome assembly JAABUP01 (sample SAMN10711887, study PRJNA513373) | rock metagenome | isolation source: Antarctica rocks | place: Antarctica
AGTTGACCTGGTCATCAGTGTCTATGGGCTGCGCCTCCAGCTTTGTATGCATGTAGCTCATGTTCAGAACATCATCACTTCTGCGGCCTCCAAACAGCTGCAGGAGGATGGCCAGCTGCACCACCAGACCTATGAGCCCCTTGTTCCCGTTGCAAATGCTGGGGTTCTTGGGTAGGCCATCCCAGTCCTTGAGGTCTGTCCGTGCGTATGCCAAACACAGCATGACCTGCAGTAAGGGACATAACTGAGTTGAGCTTGCAATCACATGCAGATAATGATGCTGGGGCAGCAGGTGGTGTGCTTGCTGCAGTTTACATGTCCAAGCCAAGTGCCTTGCAGCTCCCTGAATGTGCCAATTCAGCTGGCAGCACTGTTAAGGTAGATGGCATGCACAGTGCTGGGGCTGCTGTAACTGCATTGCTGGTGTGAAGTGGTAACACTGTAGCCAGTCAGAAAAAAATAAAAGTTTACACTTTTCAGCGATCATAAAGGGAGCCTTTTAAGAAAGCAGCCCGAAGCCACATTGCTGGTGTGCAGACACAGATGGACATTCCTGCCATTGGTTAATATGCTGTTGTTGATTACGGCAACACCAAGTCTGGAATCAAGCATTGCCAAATATTGTGAAAGACCAAAAAGGTGACTGTACATTTTCACCTGATTCCAAGAGAGCGTGCTGTTCTTCTCAGGCACTTTACTCTTGGCTGCTCTGTGCTCGTTCACGACGCTGCCAATAATGCGCTTGATGCTGGTGACCTTGTACAAGGACTTGCTGGTTGGGCTGAGGCCGGCATCTTCTTGCTCCTGACGCCTCCTCTCCAGCCCGCTGATCAAGGTGAAGTAGGCAGACGGCCCGTTCCTCTGCATATTCACAGCTTGTGCAGTCTCTTTGATGGTGTGAAGAGGTGAGATGCATCCGGCCAGACCAGCAAGCTTGTATCACCTCAACAGTCAATTTGACATCATGTACAGAAAGAGCTTGAGTGCCTGATCTATGCCTCATAGGGTTATGACAGGACTTTTGATGTCATAGGGACAGGTGCTGAGCATGACCCAGAGCATAAATCCATCAGGCTGACAACACAGCAGGCGCAGCCCGCTCAGCCATGGTGAGTGGTGTTGTCTTAACGTACTTGGGAGTGCTTCTGATATGATGATTTTGCATGATACCTTGCCATGAATGTTGAGTGCCTTGCGGAATTTGAGCAGCATATACTTGGTCACATCTTCCGCCTTGATTACGCCATCATGGTCTTTGATATACTTCTTGGCCCACTCCTGTTGAATGGCCACCACAAAGTTGTAAGTGACTGCAGTTTGCTGAATGGTTGGCTGCTTGGGAAATGTGCCAACGCGACATGATGCACTTACATCAAATCCTTTTTGACCAGAGCGATAGGTCCTCCTAGTACGAGGATTCTCAAACTTCTCATGAAGAGCATTCACTTCTTCCATAAGCACATCCCTGCACACATCACAAGCTTTGGGTTTCCTGATTCGAATTTGCCTTTGCTGATTTGAAGTTGAGTCCCTGAGCAAGCAGCATGCCTCACAATGGGATCTCCATGTCAATATCCTCAGCATCAGATTCCTGCTCTGCTGGTGCTTGCTCAGAGCGCAACATTGGCTCAATCAAGCTGCCAGGGCGCTCAAGCCTGGGCTCTGGTTCAGGTTCTGGTGTATGTGGTCTCATGTCAAGCTCTGCATCGTTCAGGGCATGCACAGCAATCTTGTTGCCACCATAGCTGCATCTAAGGCGACCTGTGCCAGCCGGATCGGGTTTGACTGCTCCTTGGCAGGGCTTATTCCATGCACCCTTGGCACCTCGCTTGCCGATGAAAGCGACGCGGTTCACACAAGCAGCGCAAGCAATGCTATTGCGAACAATACACTGCCTTGCGTCGTAGTCTGCGTCGTAGCGCGGTGCCATGATCCGGTCTATTGCAGCAATAGAAGCCCGTCAAAGCAAAGAGTGACTAGTACGAGCCTAAAGGCGAGCTGCCTCGAGCTCGCCTACTTCATGATCGGCTTGCCCTTTACAGTTTTCCACCTTGCCGAAGAATGCGTACGGAACCGGTGAAGCAGAAATGGCTAGGTAAGCCCTTTTGCTAAGGTGAGCCGAACCTTTAACGCCGATTGTAACTGTGTCCATTGGAACACCGCCACCGGTCCAGGGTCTCGCCGGGAGCCAATCAGAGCCTACTTTCCCAGACATCGCCGGCAAGGGCTTGCTCGCCCTAATTTCGCTCCAGGGTTTGCCATATCTTGCTTGAAACGCAGGTGGCAGTGATGGCTGCCTACACCCATCGCTGGACCACATGGTATCAGCCTAGTGCATCGATGCAGATATCTTACACAACAATTCCACAAACACATCCTGATGCCGCACGATGTTGATGTCTGTTTGGTTGCCAAATTACAGGGCGTCAACACGTGTTGATCGAAACCCTGAATACGGACACGCATAATCGACATGGAAAATGTCTTATCAATGTAGCACCATGTGTAAAGACTACTTGGACAGCTGAAGCGAGATATTAGGGAGGTCTGACAAAAAGAAGCATGCTTGTAGCATCTCAAGCAACCACTGGCTCATAGCAGAAGATATAGTGCAAGCTTGGGCCAAAAGCCATGGTAAAGACAGCTCGATCTCAAGAGCATGTGGAAGCATCTCTGCATCTTGCAACAACATCTGTGCACGACATATTGCAACTCATGTCAGACCTATTCACTTCACGGGTCTGGCGTACAACTGCTGCATGAGTCTATGGCCTGAAAAAGCTGCTCTGAATTGCTACTCCAGCCACATCAGCTGCACAGCTTGTAGGAATGACCATTGTTCCATTGATGCTTTTTCTCATCCATATGGTGCCATGTGACACAAGACTAACCCAAGCCACCAAGACCCTGCCTGGGTACACGCTGCCCAGAAGCTGCAATGGGACACTATACAGATGACAGGTATATTGGCTGAGTGGAAACAACACAGTGCTGCACGGCCACTCCTGAATGAAGGACACGCAAGCAGGTTCATTTTATATAGTGTAGCATCCATGCAAAATACTTGTACATCACCATGACACATGTGCAGCAGATCTATCTGCCATCATGATTCGTAAGGTTCGAAGGCACACCTCACTTTCACTTGAAGACTGAGCAACAAAGCAGTCGTAGCTACCTATAGGAGATGCATCAAGATCCTGGAACATTTTAGCTTGCAACCATTTCCCACTGCTAGCCCTCTTGCTTTCCGTGCTGGTCATCTGGCGCCGGCACCATACGAGTATTGTAATTCTGCCAGCAATCAGCTGCAGATTCTCAGATACATGTATACACACAGTCAAAGGGAAAGGCGTGTACCTAGTTCAGACAAGGAAAGCTATCGGCAGGATGTGTGTGCAGCAACTTGCATACCAAAAGGTCCAGCATGCTTGTGCACAAACAAACATATAGGCAGACTGACCAAGGGGTACAAGCAGCCAGGACCAGAAAGACAAACAGTGAAGGACATTTACCTCGATACCTGAGCATGTACAGTTCAACATCTGCATGATGTTAAATGCTCCAGAAACGTGCTACTTCTGAGCGAAGTCATGTTGTTGCTGTTGGATCATGATTGCAAGGCCAGAATGACAGCATTTCACATTTGCCAAGATGCATCAAGTTGCATGGCAGGCTGGTACCTGGAGCCTCAGATCCACATGCATCAGCACATTGGCTTTGCACACAACAACCCGTGCATCGCGCCAAGCTTTTGATGCACTGTACTCTGAGCTTGGCAACCCCTGCAGCCATGTGGCATGCATGTGACTCATGTGACATACATGACCCATGCCAGTATCCTGAAAACTCCTTCCAACATTGCACATCCACACGTGGACCATGTGTACAGGACACCGAAACCATGTGTACTGTACAGTAGACCTTGTTCAAAATAAAATATGCTACATCTGTTGTTATAATCTGTGAGATGTGAGCTGTTTGCCAGATCAACATTGCATCAATGTCAAAATCTCAACTCTGAGGAGCAGGGTACAGAAGCTCATCTTTTAGACAAAAACAGACAAGAAAAGACCACACCTTTTGGCGTCGATTTAATGAGAAGCCAAAGCTTCCATAAAAGGAGCAGGTAAGACTGCAGGATCTAAGCCAACAGGAAGCACGGGGCTGCCAAGTGCAGCCTTGCTCTGATCCTTGACAAAATGTACTTGGGACTTTGCCACAGATCCAACGCATGTCCATTAGTTGCACCCCTAGGAAGATAGCCATGTCCATCGCAGGCCCTGTGGATTTACACTGCAATATCATATTCAAGAAGACTTCCGGCATCAAATGACAAAAATCCTATCAACCCAATCCAATGTTGACCGCAGCGTAGCACCAAGTAGCTCGTATTGACTATGCAGCTGCATGGTTGGCAGCTGCATGCTTGGCATCACAGACAGTGCATAATCGAATGCAGCTGCCATGCCCAAACAAAAGCTGACCTGGAAAGGCTGTGATGGTGTCTTGAATGCCTTGTTGCCCTCAGATACAGTGCTGCCATGACTTTGGCTGTACACAAGAGTCTGCAGCATCAACGGACGCACTTGTTTCAGGGACAAGAGGTCAGACCCTATGCAGAACTCAGAAAGGGATCTGGCAAATCAACCACATCCAGACTCAGCACCATGGGCGGGTAAAGATACCCTGCTGACAATCAAAAGTGCAGCATGGGCTGTTGACACCATGGGCTGTTGCCACCTTGGGCACAATGGCATACATTTGATACTGAGCTCTCCATTGTTAGATGCATGGCATAAAGCTGACTAACAAGGCATGGCATAACATGGCCCAGCAGCAACAATACAGTTACAATCACACATAGCCATTCTATTGGGTAGGCACTGTCTGTACCTTAGAGTGCACAGTGGTTGTTTCAAGAGACAGATGCACAAGAGGCAAAACTTGTATACTGAGTTGCCAACTACTGCTTCACTGATGCCAGCTTTGTGTCCTAGGCTTGCGACCACGCTGCTATCAAAGCCGTCAAGCCCAAGGTGGCTGCGACAAGAGGCGCCGGGCTGTAATCAATCTTGACAGCACAGCGCAGAGCTGGATGCGATGGCATCTGCGCATAACAAGGCGTCAGTCAATGGCACACCTCTGAGCTGGTTTGATAAGACACGCGTTTGTCAGGCCCCGCGGGGTAACGGCCGGATCCTAACCTGAACTACTCCAGTGCATGCCGTACAGGCAGTTCTAAGGAAGAAAGCTTGTGCATTGGTGATGTTGCAGCACCGATGGGTCCCTGGTCAATTGACGGCGATTGTCTGGTGCACACTGCAATTTGACTTCATTTCTCATCTATCCCACAGGCGATTTCGAGGAATTAAGGTCGAAACTTTAGGGAAACACCCCAAAATCCCTATGAGGGTCACTGTTTAACATCTAATGTCCAGTGATTTTGTATAATTCCGCCGGCACATCAAAGGTTGAGTTCCGCATGCCGCATGCTGCAAAAACCAGGCAAATGTGTTGACATTGATTGTGTTGGCATCTCAGTTATGCAAGAGCATGTTCATTGACAATGTTGACTTCAAACTTCTGATGCACACAGGCCAGTTCCCGCATGTATCACGGATACCCCGTACGTACGGTGTAAGCACTAGGAATTTTTGTATGTATGTGAGAGTTTACGATTAACTACGGTCAAACATCTTAGGGTTTCTGAAACCCTTGGCCTCATTCGGCCAATCGCTAAATGGGCCCTCTGGTCTCGGTGGGGCCGAAAGCCTTTCGGTGCCTTTGGCAGCCGAAGCTTTCGGTGTTCCCGTACACTGCGCATGGCGCACTTTCTGATCAACCACATGAGCTGCAACTTGCGCGACACACTGTTCTCCCCGCCGGGTCTTGTGACGAGCGCCGATGTCGTTGCAACTCCTCAACGGTGTCACTCACGCAGCATGCATGTCTTGTGCAATTCGCTCAGGTAAACCACTATGAAGACAGCAATATAACTTATATGGACCGTAAGAGATTAAAATGGTCAATAACGATCTCAGCAGATATGTCTCACAGACTGAAGACCTATGGGGCTGCTCTATCGACAACACCGACACACCCCACCTTCACACTGTTCCCCCGACTTCACAGAGGGTTCATGTAAGCCAGCCAACGGAGCGTCAGGAGCCACCCCTGTACATATCCTTTCTGATTAGGGGAACAGCTCTCAATGCAACAATCACCTCTGTTTAGTCTGGTGGGCAATGTACAGGCATGGGCCTTCCCAGGTGAGAGGCGAATAACATGATGTAGGCTGAAACGGCCGGTTTCAAGCAGCTCTGCATGCATGCAAGGCCATATGGATACAATGAGCCAAGCTTTATTTGCTCTTTCCAGTTGTTACAACAGATTGCTAACAAGCATGAGTGAGGGCCTGCACTTGCAAGGAGCACAACACCGTCCTGCATTCAGACGCGTACAAACATGACCAAAGCACAATGATCCCTTGACCCTAGTAGTTGCTATTGACACACTTATGATTGCAGACTTGCTGCCAAAGGGTGTGCTGCAGACATTAGGTACAAAGGACCTCAGCAAGGCTGGTGCTATGGTAATGCCAATGCAAGAGAGTCTGATAAGGGTGCAGAAGCTATGCAACAGCCACATTGCTTCAAGCACAGCGCCTGTCACCTCGACCAAGCGGCAAGCTTTCACTCTATGCCCATCTCTTGTCTATTATCAATGCACATACCTTGCTCACGTCAACATACAAAGCAAAAGCCCTGATGATAAAAGGTGCATTATGCGTTGCACATCTTGTATGCCTGCTAGTATGCAACATGATGCCATCCAATCAGCTCTCATTAACCAGATCACTGTTTTGTTAACAGCTTGTTCTGAGGCATTGTGTGCTGCAACAGCTCTCAGACCAGGACGCTGGCCAGATCTTCTGCATCAATAGCTCCAACTTCGAATTACATGGTGAGGTTTGTCCATGACGCCTTCAGTCAGGCCAGTGATGGGATCTTGCAATGGGCAAACAAGCAATCAATGAGTGATCACCAGCCTTTGTCTGCTAGCCCCCATATCATGATCAAGAGATTGTGCTCACTCAGTTTTGCATGCGTTTGCTGACGGTCAAGCTGGTACTGCTCATGCTCTTGTTGCTGCTGCCTAGTGGTCTAAAGCGTGGATTGCTGCATCACTGCTCATGAGTGATGGAAGCACAAGCTGCAGCTGCTCATGCTCATATAATGGCACACTTGCCGCGCTCGTTGGCGTCGGTGCTTGCACATATCTGCTCCTTTGCACACGCTGCGCTGAGTGGGTATGCGCATCACTGAAGACTTCAAGGTGTGTTATTAAGCATGTGCTGTTGCTGCTTATCATGCGCTTGCTGCGCTTGCTGGCATGTGCAGCTCAGCGCTTCTCTGCAGCCCACACGCTGCGCTGGTTGTTTGCAAGATGATTCTGCAGTGGATGTGTGCATGGCTGCATGCAGATTTGGGTGAGCTGGCAGCGCTGTTTGCAGCATGACTGATGGGCATCAGCAATGAGCAATCAACAATCAGTCAGTGATCACCAGCCTGCGTCATGTGATCCTTATATCTTCAGTGATCAAAAGATTGTGCTCACTCATATGTAGTTGTGTTCGCTGACGCTCAGGCCATTGCTGCTGCGGCTGCCTAGTGATCTGCTGTAAAAGCCATCAGTGGTCTGACAGTAGATTCAGTGTAGTTGGTCTTGCAGCAGCACCAAAAACAAAGTTGTTGGTTGTTGGTTTTTTTGGGTTTTGCTTGCTGGCGCTCGGGCCTTTGATGCACTTGCTTTTGCTGCTGCTGAGTGATCTGCAGCATGGCTGCAACAACTGTTCAGTGATCTGACATTGCCTTTGGTCTTGCATCAGGATATCCATAATCTACAGTGGTGATCGATCACAAAAATCAAAACTGTAGTTTATGGTGGGTTGCTTTGTTGTTTTGCTCGCTGGCGCTCGTGCTTTTGCTGCTGTTGCTGCTGCTGCTGTTGCTGCTGAGTGATCTGCGGCGTGGCTGTACATAAAAATCCAGTGATGTGACAGTGGATGTAATTGCCTCTGGTCTTGCATCAGCACCAAAACCAAAAAAGCATGTGCGAAACTAGATTCGCCCATTTCGCTTCGCTTTCTTTCGTCCCCAGTCGCAAGCCTTGACGCGCAGAGCGTGGACTCACGGCCGAGCCGCTTGTGGCGTACATTCCGCGCAGTTCCGCAGTGCGGAACTTTCGCATTCCGCACGACACATTGCAAAGGAGGCCATGTCCAACAGTTGTCACCTGTAAGGCAAGCTTTGCCGGCCTCGCGATCAACTATCTTCGTTGCGTATCGCTATGGACAGCGCAACCGAGGATCGGCAGGAGCTGGTCAGGAACTGTCAGAATTTTCTGGTGCCTGATCACGAGGACGGGCCGTACAAGCGGGTGCTTGAGTGTGATGTCCTCACAATGGAAAATCTTGACACAGGCAGATTACGCCTGTACATCAACTTGCAGGATGTACAAGTCTTTCAGCAGCACCTGCACGAACGGCTGGTGACAGATCCAGAAGCAGTGATTAGAGCATTTGAGATAGCTGTAGAAGATACTGTAAAAAACATGTTTCCAAACACACTTCGAGAGGACCAACAGATCAAGATCGGCATAGTGGGCGAGCTTGGACCTCACACCGTGTCGCCCAGAACTTTGTTGTGTGCTCACATGTCCAAGCTTGTTAAAGTGGAGGGAATAGTGACTAAGTGCTCCCTAGTCAGACCCAAGGTCGTCAAGTCAGTGCACTACTGTGAAAAGACAGGACAGTTCACCACCAAGGATTATCGTGATGTCACCTCAAATAGTGGCCAGCCAACAGGAGCAGTGTACCCACAGCGGGACGATCAAGGCAATCCTCTCACAACTGAGTTTGGTCTCTGCAAGTACAAGGACCACCAAAGTGTCACTGTCCAGGAGCTGCCTGAGAACGCACCAGCATGCCAATTGCCCTGTTCAACAGAGGCAAGTCCATTCTAGAGCTGGTGTCCATGCTGGCATGTGTGTCGCATAGCAAGAAACTACAGTTGTCCTTTCTACACCACGTCAAGGGATGGCACCTTGACAAAAGATCACACTTTCACCAGGTAGACAGCTTGCGCCAATGCAAAGAAACAGTCAATGACTTTGCTGTTCAGATCATGTTGGAGGATGATCTTGTTGACACATGCAAGCCTGGAGGGCGTATCAGTGTGGTGGGTGTCTTCAAGGCCATTACTCCAAGGGCAAGTGGTCAAATTGGTGGTCTGTTCAAGGGTGTCGTGGTGGGCAACTCTGTGCGCCAGCTGTCTAGGGAAGCTAATAGAGATCTGACAGCTGATGACGTTAGGTGCGCTTGCTTGCCTTGCTCAACAACACCAGCATTATCGTCCAGCCATTAAGCAAGGCCATGAAGATCCGAAGTTGTTTCTGAAGAGTTCGCGCTTGTTTCATTGAGATTTGCTAGCTGTTGATGGGTCAAACACTTTCTGACATTGAGGCCAGATATGCTGAAGTCAAGCACAATGGCATCATCTCCTCAGGATGCTGTTTTTGCAACATCACATGACTTTGCTCTTTGCTCCAATACCCGCTTTTGCTTTGTTCCAGCACACCTTGGGCTGTTGCACCGCAGAAATGCGCGAGCCCTAGCCCAAGAGCCTGACGTCCTGAGTCAGCTAGCCAATTCAATTGCTCCCTCCATCTACGGCCACAACATCATCAAGCAAGGCCTCATGCTTCTGCTGCTTGGCGGCAGAGAGCGCAACTTGGCCAACGGGCATCACTTGCGAGGGGACATCAACTGCCTCATGGTGGGTGATCCTGGTGTGGCCAAGTCTCAGCTGCTTAGGGCAGTGATGAATGTTGCAGATCTGTCTGTTAGTACCACTGGCCGAGGGTCCTCAGGAGTGGGTCTGACTGCTGCAGTGACCACCGACCCTGACACAGGTTAGTGATCAAATAGTTAATCCCAATGGCATGCAATTTTGGTTGCTGAACAGCCTTCATAGCATGGCAACAATGTCTTGTGTATTGCTTGCAGCAATTTTGGTGCGCGGCAACAGCTTGCCCACAGCGTGAAACGAGCATGCCTTTACACCAAGACACAACATATGATAGTCTTTGAAGCAACTTTGCTTGTGTTGCTTGTGTATACAGCAAGAGATGGATGCAAAGCATTTTCCTGCAGCATGTTCTGCAACCTCTCAGTGCTGCTGAGGAACGTAAAGAATACTGAGGTGTGTGTTGGCTGCTACAGGTGACAGGCAACTGGAAGCAGGAGCCATGGTCCTGGCTGACAGAGGGGTGGTATGCATTGATGAATTTGACAAGATGAACGATGTAGACAGAGTTGCCATTCATGAGGTCAGCCAACAGCTCTTGGCGCTATTGCACGCATCTTACAAAGGAATGTGCCCACCTTGCCCTTGTGATGTTTCATATCAAAGTTTGCCAAGGCTAGGCCTCCTGATACTTGCAATTCTAGCCTAGAAGTCATGTTGATGGTGTCACTACATTTGTAGCCCATGCTATCAGCACTTCTTTACTGCCTAATACGCTCATTGGGTACTTGTCCCTGGATGATGGGCCCCAGTAATGTGCAGCATTAGTCTGTGAAAGGCGCACATGCCCATGGATGATGGGCTTAAGTGATGGGCAGCACTAGTCTGTGAAAGGCAAACATACCTCAGTTGAAAGGCCTCTGTCGCATTGCAGGTGATGGAGCAGCAAACAGTGACAATTGCCAAAGCAGGCATCCAAACACAGCTGAACGCGCGATGCTCTGTTGTGGCTGCTGCCAATCCGTTGTACGGCAACTATGACTTGACCTTGGGCCCCCACAAGAACATCAACCTGCCAGACTCCTTGCTGTCACGTTTTGACATGATGTTCATTGTGCTGGACAACATGACCAGCACAAGAGACTTGCGGGTGGGACATCATTGCATGAATGTTCGTCCACACACCTGGCTTGTTGCATCGTATGTCACTGCATGTGTGCATGTATGGGCCACAACAATAATTTCTCGCAGACCTCTCACTGCCTCATGCCTCACTCTGACATGGCTTATCCTATAACGCAAATGTGCTCTGGCCAAGCAGCTTTAGATTATGTCAATCTGCAGTGAAGGGCGAGATTTTGCATGCTGGTGATTTGGGTTTGTCATGCAGATAGCAGAACATGTGCTGGGGCAGCACATTTACAGAGCGCCTGGTCAAGATGGCCATTCCATCATCACTGATGCCCAGGAAAGGTGAGACTGCTTAGTATGCATGCTTTGCACGCTGAGCTCTGCACAGAAATGCCAGTATCAAGTTTCCAGATGATCATGCAGCTTGCCACACTCAGATGTGTCCTATTTGGTGTTGCTGCAGCCCACTCTCCACTTTTCAGTTACAGTGTTTGTGCGGCTACACACACTCAGCTTGCCTGTCTGCTGCATGCTTTTCTGCCTTCCCTGCTGTGTGATTAGGCTCACAGTCACTCAGTCCCAGCACAAAGCCAGATCATCAATGCAGCCCAACACCGCAGATCGAGTCCTTCACACCCTGTCATTGTCAAGGCAGGAATGTTCACACCCTGTCATCGTCAAGGCATCAATGTCCAGTGCATGACTGTTACCTTGGCAGTAGTCTCATTGCCAATATCATTATTGATTGACGCTATCATTATCATTATCATGGCAGTAATGCTCAGTGCATGACCATTGTCATGGCATGCACAGGATGGATATGGAACTGGATGACGATGAGGAGGATGACGAGATCCATCCCGACCCACGCAAGGGCATGTATGTCAAGTATGACCGCAAGCTGCATGGGCCAAAGCGACCAGGCCAGAAAGACCCCTTGTCCACCAACTTTCTCAAGAAGTTCATCAAGATCGCCAAGAACAGGACGCAGTAAGTTCTGACTGACACCATGCCATGACATGTAGCGCAGCACATGGTCCCATAATATAGGAACTCAAAAGTCAAGCTATGCAGTGTAGATGGCCATGCATTGGTCCTACTCTGGCCCAATGAGGTGGTATCTGTACAGCCTTTGGCATTGCCATGTCAGCAACCACCACATCAACATGCAACAGAAGCAACTTTGGTGAAGCCCCTCAGTGGAATATGTATCTGTATGTGGCACACACTGGTTGTCTTGTCTGCATTGATAACATCAGCTCTCCCTACAGTCCACTGCAATGATGCTGGATTAGCCCACAATGTCATTTTGTCTCTTAGCCGCATGTCCCCTTCCATCATCTTGTAACACTGCTGACTGGCTCCAAGTTGCCTTGACACTGTACATCCACAGTGACAACAAAAGACAACATCACTGTTTGCTTGTAGATGGGCAGCCCGGTACAATACTTGACTTCCCATTAAATTGACGCCAAAAGGCGTAGTCTTTTCTTTTCTTTTCTTTTCTTTTCTTTTCTTTTCTTTTCTTTTCTTTTCTTCTCTTCTTTTCTTTTCTTTTCTTTTCTTTTCTTTTCTTTTCTTTTCTTTCCTTTTCTTTTCTTTTCTTTTCTCTTTTTTTCTTTTCTTTTCTTTGCTTGTAGTCAACTTTGACAGTGATTGTCTCCTAAACCACCAAGACTGTCTTGACAAGACGCTTGACCTCATCTTGTGCACAGCTGTTATCTGGCGTACCCCCAAGCGCTTCTTGTACTTTGTTGTAGCTTTGCAGCAATCAGAGATCCTCAGGGATTTGTTTCGGGACCCAACAGTCCACAGGTATGCATCCATTCTTCACATCCAAGCACCTTGCTCTGAGGCCTGTCTTCGTTCAGGGTTTCAGGATGTAGTCTGAGCCCCTGACCCCTGTTGTTCTCAGGATGATGGAGCTGACAGCTGGGGCCATGGAGGCCATCTCAGAGTACTACTCAGAGCTGAGGGCCAACAGTGAGCGCCTCACCCTGCCCATCACAGTGCGCACTCTGGAGGCCATCATCCGCCTGTCCACCGCTGCTGCCAAGGCCAGGATGTCTGAAGAAGGGGTAGAACAGGTCAGCGCCTCCTAGGATGCAGTTTGTAGAGTCGGGGTTTAGGTTCTGACTCCAGACATAGTCTCCCAGCCTGCAGTGTTTGGGGTCTGGCTTCAAAATTGGACCCCAAACACAGTCTCCCAGTCAGTGTTTGCCCTCACAGCTGCCTAGCAAGCTCAGGTGCCGCACTGCGGCAGCAGCATGCATGATAGTCCTTACCTGTCTTGCAGCTGATAAAGCATCACATAGCACAAAACATGCTCGCCCTTCTGCTTGTTTTGCTGCCTGCTGCATATACACTCCCTGCATCTTGTGCAGCTGTCAACTTCAGGATGCAAGGTGGTGCCTCCCAACTTGCATTCACATACATAGCTGCTTTGCACTGCAACAGCATGCAGCATGGCTGCTGCTTGAAAGGCCAGGATGCCCACAGAAAGCACAAGCAGGTCAGCCTGTGCTCAACATGTCATACCTCATCATTTCATGGCAATGCCACACTGCCCCATTTGCAGGGGCAGTGTATTTTGGAAATGCTAAGAGACTGAGAGGGGACAGCGTGCAATGGACAGTATGCTTTAACTCTGCATGCTGAGTTCCAACCTATGCTTTGTGAAGTCCTCAGATCACCACTGCTCATACTTTTATAAGCAGCGTGTCAATGCTAAGGCTGATTACGTTTGTGATTGGTAGTTTTGGCAATATTATATTGTTGACAGTGTAGGTGGACGTAAAGATGGCACGACAAATCCTGACGTATGTGCTGGATGACGTCACCACACAAAGGGCAGATGGAGATGAAGCAGAGGACAGACAGCCTGACCAAGCCTCAGATGAGGAGGGCGGTTCCCCACGCGCCCCACTGTAAGCACCTGACTGTTCTGATTACATGAGTAAGCAAGAGTGCCTTCACGGTCTTGCTTGAATCATATTATTCATCACGGCTTGCATTTGATCATGGGTGCATGCAAACAAGTAGCAGGCTGGAACTGATGGTATGGCCCTGCATGCACATTCAGCTTGCCGTACTACTGTGCATGTGCTGTTGCAACTCAAACCTGACAGGCTTGTCATGCTTGCATAGTGTGGTTCATTGATGCATTTTATACCGAGCCCAGTCAATGCTCAGCTGGGGTCCAAGTCATAGATAGTGACTCCAAATGTTCTGCTATCTTGCTCTACACAGCTCCATCTGTCCTTCCAAAAGCCATAATGAAAGACGCACCATAGACATCCCTGGATGTGCCTTTTTGAAACTCAGCCCTCTAAAGAGCCGATCCTTGGTTTGTATTATAGGAGGGGCAATGGAAAGGGCCGTGGCAGGGGCCGCTCAGGGCGCAATCACCCAAGCAAGCGGCTCACACGCAAAGATGATGGCAGTGATGCAGTCTCAGGTACATGCATGCCCTGCTGCATGCACCAGCATTGACTGGGTTTCAAGTACCACCTGACGCCACCTGGCGCCACCTAGCGCCACTAGCTGATGTTGTAACCATAGAGGTGGTGACATTGCAGATGATGAGGACCATGCTGCACCTGGAGCACAAGGCGGGGCTGCCAGGGCCACCAGGGCATCAGCAAGGGCTGCTGCACAGGGTCCTGACACAGGTACACAGCAGTCCACATTCGCAGTGGCAATGCAAATGTCCTTGCGTGTATGTTGCTTGTGACTTCTGATGTGTGGCAGCATCTATAACTTTGTTGTGCATGACATGATTCAGGCTTTTTTTCAGTAGGGTTTGCGTTTGTTGCGCTACTTTTCATCACTTGACGCAATATGCATGATGGGTCAACTCAACATTACCTGATATGTCTCTGTCACGCAACCCATACCCTCAGGGGATGAATAGCACACGATGGCAGGCTGTCATGCACCATGACTAACTTCCTGTGCAGACATGATGGAGGAAGAGGAAGAGGCTGTCCCAGCTGCAGGCCCCAGCGCCACAGCTTTGCCCACAGCCAGCCGCGCCCAGGCAGCTCCCATGACTGCTGCGCAGAAGACCAATATGGGTCTGGTGCTGAAGGGATGCTGAAGGGAGCTCAGGTGCAATCCTGTCATGGCAGTGCCTGCTCTTGACTCTGCAAGGAAAATGAAGCTAAGCAAGGCTTGTGCCTCATAGCTCAAGTCCAAGGCTGTTTCATCGCAAAAGAATAGCTTCAAGGCTCGCATTCGATGCTATAGATTCTATGCTATAGTTGTAAACATTGACGTCTAGAATCATGTACTACTCTGAGCCCAACTGTGATGAAAGTGCATTCTTGCTGAATCGTGCATGGCCAAATCCTGAAATATGGAAAGCACTTCTAGCTATTACGAGGGCTCTAGGGCTCACACAGCATCACCTCGACACGTTTTGATTGAATGTCTGTGGACTTCACACTCCCACACATGTGATGTACAACAGCAGTGATTATGGCAAAAGTCATGTGACCTAGTTAGGCTTGCAGTTCTTAGTACTTTACAGCATAGACGCAGCAACATATGTGCAGCTTGTCGCAGCTTATCGTTTGTGGTAGCGCATTTTTAGCTGTTGTTTGAGCTACAGCAGTAGGCATATTTAATGTCCAGCATGTTTGCATTTTCCAGTGTGATTACACAGAATGCTATGCCAGATCATGCATGCAGCATGACTCACCATACTGACATCATGATTGCATGTGCATGACTCAACCTAAAAACTCATATTCCCTTTGAGACTTTGAACCACCAGACAAAACAGTAGGAAAGGCTGACGCAGTCAGCAGTCTGCAGTTTGCAGTCAAGGGGCAAGGGAAGGGCCAGACTCTGGCATTTTTTTTCGCACGATCTGTGCACAGGTAAGTTTAGTGTGCTGTAAGCCACTACAAGTTGTTGCTCTGAAAACAAAGGTGTACTGCCTGTACAGCATCAACCTCTGTCAGAGGAGGGGCTGTCCAGGCAGCAGGCTTTTGCTGCTTCTTGTGCAACGCTTCCTGCTTGCAGCTCGCTACTTTGCTGCAAAATCTGGATGCTACGTTTCACAGCTGTGCTGTTTTGCCACAAACCTTGGCCCTTCCAGGGTATCCTTCCCTGTACCGTTCGAGCCCAGCACAACTCACAAGTGTAGCCTGTGCTTTCACCTCTATTTCACTGTGACAGTAGCTCTGGCTTTGGCAATACTTAAACAGCGCTGTGATC